>Ga0209395_1000111_pt1 | contig 129823 bp, 110 predicted proteins | sample GOMGulsemesocosm_3_FD_184635 | JGI IMG/M metagenome (GOLD analysis project Ga0209395, IMG submission 184635) | Methane-oxidizing microbial communities from mesocosms in the Gulf of Mexico - GOM9D Gulf of Mexico (SPAdes) (version 2) | ecosystem: Environmental > Aquatic > Marine > Cold seeps...
TGATTACATTGGCTAAGACCGACAGTGTTGCAAATCGCCGTTTAGCGTTTGCTCGTACACAAGATAAAGAAGTAGTAGGTATTTTATTCAACGAACTTGGTGCTCGTTACCAAGAACGTCCAGGTGGTTACACTCGCATTTTAAAATGTGGTTTCCGTACTGGTGATAAAGCTCCTATGGCTTACATTGAGTTAGTAGACCGCCCAGTAGTAGAAGATGCTCCTGAAGTAGTTGAAGAGTCAGCTGAAGCATAAACCTTAGCTTAATCGCTAGTTTTATACTTTAATTAAAAAACCGAGCCTAGGCTCGGTTTTTTATTGTTTGAAAATCTATAAGCTGATAAAAGTTGCTAATTTCATAAACAATGCAGCCTACCTCGGTAAACTTGTCGCTTTCTTGCTTGACCTAGCCGTTAATTCACCGTATAAATTATCTATTGTACTTTAGTTTACACTTAGAGCATTTATGTCGTCTCGAAATCCAATTATTGCAGTCACCGGTTCATCGGGTGCTGGTACGTCAACCACGACAGCAGCCTTTCAACACATTTTTAGAACGCTTGGTATCAGCTCCGTCAATGTTGAGGGCGATAGTTTTCATCGTTTTTCCCGACAAGAAATGGATATGGAAAAACGAAAGGCTAAAGAAGCAGGTGCAAATATCAGCTATTTTGGTGATTTAGCCAATGACTTTACAGCTCTTGAAAAACTCTTTAAAGACTATGGAGAAACAGGTACCGGAAAAATTAGGCGCTATTTGCATACGTTCGATGAAGCAGTACCATACAACCAAATGCCGGGTACGTTTACCCCTTGGGAAGACTTTGGTGAGGGGACTGATTTATTATACTATGAGGGGCTTCATGGTGGTGTTGTAACTAAAGAAAATGATGTCGCCAAGCATGTTGATTTACTTATTGGAATGGTACCAATAGTCAATTTAGAGTGGATCCAAAAAATAATTCGAGATACAAATAAGCGTGGTCATAGTAGAGAAGCTGTTACAGCCAGTATAGTTCGCAGTATGGAAGATTATATATCCTTTATTACTCCGCAGTTTTCTCGAACTCATATTAACTTCCAGCGAGTACCAACGGTTGATACCTCAAACCCATTTAGTGCGAAGGCAATTCCAAGCTTAGATGAAAGCTTTGTTGTTATTCGCTTTCGAGAAGTAAAAAATGTCGATTTTCAATATTACTTGCGGATGATTGATGGCTCATTTATGTCGCGAGTGAATACACTGGTAGTTCCCGGTGGAAAAATGGGATTGGCAATGGAATTAATTCTAACGCCATTGATTAGTGATTTGATTGATCGTAAAACGCAGGCAAATAAGCAACTCGATTGGATGAGTGATTTATAATATTTTTCCCTTTTTAATTATCTATGTGACTCAGCTTTTGAAATTTATAAACCCCGTTATTACTTCTATACTGCTATTCCTATTGTTTTCTTTTCAGGTTGATGCCAAATGGTATCAGTATACCTTTAACACTATGGGCACAAGGGCACATGTTGAATTCTGGTTAGATAAAGAGGTTGCAACTGCTAATTATGCACAAAAATTAATTAACAAAATAACGGCTGAAATGGATCGATTAGATCATGCCATGAGCCCTTACAAAGAAACTAGTGAACTCAGTTTATTAAATCGAGAAGCTGGTATTAAATCAGTTTCTGTTTCGAAAGAACTAGTTACATTATTGGCTAAAGCACAGAAAATATCAGTAATGAGTGAAGGTGCTTTCGATATAACGTATGCTTCAATCGGCTATCAATACAATTATCGTGAAAAGGTTCGACCTGCACAATCCTCAATAATTGACGCATTACCTTCTATTAATTTTGGCGCAATAACTTTAGATGAAATACAAAACACAGTAAAGTTTGCTAATAGCGCTATTAAAATTGATCTTGGTGGGATAGCTAAAGGCTATGCCATCAAGCGATGTATCAGTATTTTAAAGTCATCAGGAGTTAATTTTGCGCTGATGAGTGCTGGTGGTGATACCGCATTATTAGGTGACCGTAATGGTAGGCCGTGGCTAGTCGGAATAAAACACCCTCGAGCTGAAGAAAAGAATGCCGTACATATCCCGTTAAGTGATGAGGCTATCTCAACCTCAGGAGATTATGAACGTTACTTCATTGAGGATGGAAAGCGCTATCATCACATCATCAATCCCAAAACTGGTGACTCAGCACGAAAAGTAGTCAGTGTCTCGGTCATTGGTAAAGATGCGACTGTAGTTGATGCTTTATCAACTACTCTCTTTGTTATGGGCCTCAAAGAAGGTATGGCGATGATAAATAAACTACCAGACTATGAGGCAATCATCATCGATAATCAACAAAGCCTTCATTTCTCCTTGGGCTTGCAACAATAATTTAGTCACTCAATCAGCTAACCAGTGAATATTGGTTGAAATGCAGTTAAGGAGTCTAACATTGTTGCATTACCCAGGCCTTGGCCAGGAACTAGCGTAGAGAATTGATTTTGTTCGCCATGAAGAGCCATGTAATTTAATAGTACGGTTTGCACCAGTAGATTGACATTATTTGCAGATGGGGCAGAAGCTGTTTCAACTGACGCATCAGGTCTCATAAAACCAATTTGTTGCTGGATAGCGTTTTGCTCGGCTGTAGCGCCCATCAATTGCGGTTTACCTGTTGGGTTATAAACTAAGAAAAATGATGCGCTGGTCGAGGAGTTATCTCCTGTCCACTCGCCTTTACCACGGCCATCCATTGATTCATCTATCCGGCCATTACTTGCCACAGAGCCATCACTAAATACATACATCATTAATGGTTGGTTACGTCTAGCAGCATATTCAAGACATGCACCCATGCATCGCCCTGCGCGTAAATCGCGTAATTCGCCTGTACTTCGATCGCCCGTATGGTAATCAAAACCACCCATGGTGACAGTGCCAGCACCAGAGAACCCATTTACAACTAGCTTCATGATAGAGGCGGTCTTTTGAAATTCTTGTTCACTATCAAACTCTGAGAGACTAAATATTCCACCAGGCCCAACGATATCAACGTCAAGCAATGGATTAAGTGTGGAAGGGTCACCAAAACGATCAGCAAGATCCGCACTTTTAACGTAACCACAATTAACCATATCTTTGATAACGTCATCTCGAGTTACTTGACTGTTAACATTAGCCATTTTCTTAGCACTAACACGCTGAATGCTTTCCATAACCGCAACAGCGTCACTTTGGGAAAGCAGGTTAAATAAGTCACCAACATCAACTAAGCCCGTGACATCACTCGGGCGATCAATTTTGGTTGGGCGCAGGCTCAAATCAATAAAACTAGCAGGTGCCATTGAGTTACCACCTGAGTCAGTATTACGAGAGCCAACAAGCGGCATTAATGAACCATTTGCTCCAGCAGCGGCAATTGCATACATTGGATTATGAGGATTATTTGCTGTGTCATTATCAGAGCGACTAGGGATAACAGCACCATTAATATTTGCTGCTGTTTCAGGTGATACTTTTTCTAGAATTCCACGTAAAAATGCCGAATCTGAATGAAATGCAAGGCCCAAATCAGTATTAATGAAATCAGATTGCATAGTGTCAGGGTTTGCAATGTTTGGTGCCATATCCCCAGGTAAACCAAGTTTGCTATATCCAGCCGTAGAAAGGAAATCTTGTTGGCCACCCAAGCCACCGACTAAAACGTTAGATCCTGAGATATTAGCGCCACCGGCTAAATCAAAGCTTATAAAAGGGATTTTTCCGGCACCTTGAGTGCTGATACCGCAACTATCTCTTAGTGCTTCAATATCACTTGATAGTGCAGCGTGAGCTTGATTTGGATTTGCAAAAAGACTAAGCATTGATAAGCCAGCTATTGCGTGACCACCAGAGCGAAGGCCCGAAGAAATGAAATCTCTGCGCGTCATAGGCTTTTTATGATCGCCAAATAGAAGTGGCTCATTTGGCTGAAAATGTTTAGTTTTTCTCATGTGATTGTCCTATTGACTAACTGTCTTCTGGTGATTCAATTAAAAAGTTACTTATGCAGGCTCTATTGTATAAGCATGGTTGCACTTGCTAACACTGCAGCGCAACTCGATTTTGCGATAGTTTTAGTTCGTTCATCATTACAGCTACTACCACATGTTGCTAAGCGTGATATTAAGTTATCTAGCTCGGTATATATTATGGCTTTGTCAGGCTGCGTACTGAGTGTTGATGGTATTAACTGATCCAATAATGGGTTTAGCAAATTCGCTCTGCCGGTAATATCATAGGCAATGTCGGGTGTAGTGCTAAAATTAACGTTAGGGAACCAAGTTGTCCTTATGGCGTCATCTTCAACTGCACTGTCACAATAGGCAATTGCTAATTGGGTTATGGCCATTTGTTGGGCAGAAATAAAGGTTTCTATATTGGTTAATGTCGGTAGTTGTTGTTTAACTAACTGATATGTAGTGGCGACTTTTGTAGAATCTTTATTTACCCCTGTTAACGTACTCATGCTGGCATGAATCTGAGCAAAATTTCGCAAACCTATTTGAGCACTATCGTTATCTACAAAGGTTGATTGAGGCGCGATAAACTCGGGAAGAAGTACAACATTGTTATGTTCCCCAAGTGTTTCAAAGGTTAGGAAAAATTCATCATTACTCGCTCCTTTTTCAAGGGCAATTATGGTGCCTAAAGGGGATATAGCTACAGGTGCCGAAAGTATTTCTGAGGTGGTAAAGTTTCGGCTGAGATTAGCGTAAGCCTGCCCTTGGACGCTCTCTTTACCATTAATTCCGATGCGCATTTTACTTAATAGCGTATCTTTAGGTAGTGTTTTACCATCTAAGTTAACAAGGCTAGCGTTGGTAAATAAATAACTATAATTATCATATTGGCTTACTTCAAAAAGAATAAAGGTATTTGCTAACTCTACCAAATCACTTATTGAAAACAGCAAAAAGAATTTCTCACCTACACCAACGTTATAGTTTTGTGATATTTGTTGCTGACTTAGCGCCCTGTTATATATTGCAAGTAAACGTATATTTCCCTGCCAAACATGGTTGTTGGAGGCTTCTCTACCTAATATCAACGCAAAGCTATCATCCCAAGAGGAGAGGGGAGATATAGCATCGTCAACAATATCTATTAGTTTACCATTTACATAAATACGGCGGCCTTCTGTTGCTGAATAAGTTAATACTAGATGTTGTAGTGTTGCTTGCAATACCTCATCAGCATCAGGCGTACTTAATGCTGGATCGCCATTGCTACTACTGCTTGCTGTTTGCAACATAAAGTCATAATTATATTGGCTTTGCCCAAGCGTGAAATTTCTATCGTTATCGCCTGCAGAGTAACTAACTATACGAGCGGGACCTTCTTGCACTACATTATTGGGTGTAACCCAAGCTTCGATAGCAAACTCATTGGTAGAAGTAATTAAGTCATGGATTTTTTTACTATTAGCAGTACTCGCTTGTGCTTTACCATTAGTAAAAGATAATCCCCAACTACCAAGCCACTCTACGTCGCCAGTGAGCGTTAAGTTTGCTGCGGGAGATATACCAGAAGTATCATAAGCCGTGTTACCAACACCTGTTTTAAATTGGTATAAAGCAATAATGTCAGATTCGAACCTACCACCACTTGAAGCGACTAATCCATCTGTTAATAGTAGTGATTTAGATACCACCATTTCAGGTGAAATAACGTCAACGGCAATTTCATCACTTAATGCTTGAATACCTGCTTGCATCTCATCACTATTTGTTTGGCAATCGCTCCAGCAATTATGAAATTCATTTCTTAAACGAATGACTAAGCGTGATTTATTTGGCTCCTCTAAATTTATTACCCGTTTTGCAGCTTCATAAGCCTTGTCAATATCATCACTGGTAAAAAATGGTGACTGTGCTGTACTGGACGACTCATTATGGCAACCGGCACAGTATTGATTTAATAAAGGGTAAACATTAGCTGTAAATAAGCTATTTTCAATGGGGAAGTTTTTACTGGTTCCTGGCTCACGAATAACCGGTGCTTTTAATTCAACCGTATTAGCAGTACTTACGCGATCGTCTGCCCAAAGTTTGATCCACTGTTGCATGGTTTCGCCACAAGCTTGATCGCTTTCTAGCCAACAATTATGCCCTCCTGAAACTTTAACGACCAATCGAGATTCTTCAGGCTTAGATAGGCTGACTAATAGATTCGTTGCAGCATATGCGTTATTTACATCTTCCCTGCTGGCAAAATAAGGCGCTTGGTTACCATCAGTGTGACAGCCACCACAACGATCGGTTGACGATATATTGTCCCAAAGCGAGGTTTTAAATTTTTGAACGTCTTCAGTTGCCGGTGCCGGTCCAGTGTATTCAGAGTTTGTTTTATCTTGGTTAATCGGAGGTTTTTCTTCTACAGCCGAATCACCACAGGCGTTTAAAAGTACCAATGTAGCAAATAAAAGTACGGCTTTGATTCTGTTCTTACTAAAAGGGAAATACATCATTATTCTCCCATGCAATAAGCACCAACTTCAGCAAATACTTGCTTGAGTTGATAAGAGTTTTGTTTAAAGGATGTTGTAGCTGTTTCTATTTTATCAATGTCAGCAGTAGTTTCTGCATTGCGTAGACAAACCGCTTTGAAAACTTTTTTTACTTGGCATTGAGCAAAAGCATCACTGTTTGCTAATTCCTGTCCTAATGACTTCATGCCATTACCTTGTCCGGATAGTTTATTATCCCAACCAAGTCTTTGATTGGCCCCTGAGCGCCAATAATTCTGCCATTCATCATTTTTAGTAACAAAGCCAAAAGGAAAGCTGCTGGCGTTATTATGATATTTTGATTTTACCCGTGTTCCGGTAACGATATCGATGTCTGCTGGTAGGTTATAGCTTATCTCACCATTATTGCCTTGAGGATCATTTTCGCTATCAAATTGATAATCATAATAAGCAAATGCTTGTGCTAATGGGTCCATGCCAGTATGACAGCCAGAGCAGTTATTGATAAATAAGCGGCTATCGCCACCAGGACTTCGGCTTACATCTTGGCGGACTCTATCAGGAGGTAGGGTATTATCTTTTAATGGCTCTAAATCTGTACAAAGATGATTCATCAAAGTAAAGCGCAGCATGGCTCTATTGGTGCCCAAATAAAAGAAGGCCTTGGCAGCGGCTCTTGATGTCATAACTCCTGCAGTGGCGTCACTGGGAAAGCCATTTAAACTTGATTGACTTACTTGTACCAAACCTTCAGCTAAGTTGGTAAAACGTTCTTCTAAAGCTTGGTAATGATCATTATTATTTTTGCTGTATGCTGGTAGATTCAATTCATTTTTACCAACATAGTTAACATCAGCTTGTAATATTTGTCTAAAGTCGAGGTCATCCCGTACAACGCCAATGATCGTGGCGCTGTAATCATTTAAAGGCTCAAAAATGTCTTGATCCTTATTGGTCCAAGGGTTAGCAAAAACTTTTAATGTTGTTGTATAAAAATCGGGTGATTGCATCGCGACATAAGCAGCTTCTGTCACCTTACCTTGGTCAATTAATGTGCTCATATTAATCAATGTTTGTATTGACGGTGGTACACCCGTGATACGATCATGAAGCTGTTTAGCTTGCTCTAAGCTTGAAGCGTGAGTATGTAAAGAGAACATAAAAACGAGTGATAAAAAATAATAAAAAGAACGATTTATAAATGACTTAAACAACGAGATATTAAGCCAACTTTTACGTGTTTTGTAACTAGGAAGTGACACCTCCATACAGCCCCCTTGAAGATGCGATGTTTGCAACTTTACAACTTTGAGATATAGTAACGATATCGTAACAGTGTATATAATGATGTGAAAGCGAGCAAACTAATTTATTTTCAGTGGTAATAAACCTGAATGATTAAGTTTTATGTTGTTATTTATTAAAGGTTTATAAGGTATTGCATGAATCCGAAGCTATGGTGTAGCGGACTTGCTCTTTTAGCGTTAGTTATTACAGGTTGTAAGGATCAGTCAATCGATTCTAACGGACCAATCGATCCCGTATTGGTTGAATACCCTATTGTTTACATTGAACGTAGCGTACTTAAGTCTGATGAAGATAACCCCACCGCGGTGACTTTTTCGGCTCGCAATCCTGCATTATTTAATCCAGGAGCCCAGTTAGTTGTAAAGAATAATGCCTTTGCAGATTCCCCTAGTACAATCATAACCGCCAAACTATTTATAGATGAATTAGGTACAAGCCAAGCGATAGATATTCGAGATTTAAGTGTATCTGCAGACGGTCAATCATTTCTGGTTTCAATCAGAGCGCCTGAAATAACAGATGCTGATGAAGATGAGCAACCTAAGTGGAATATTTGGCATTATCAAATAGCCGATAAAAGCTTTCAGCCAATTATCAAAAGCGATGTTGTAGCTGAACAGGGGGATGATCTTATGGCTTCATTCCTCCCCGACGGGCGTATTATTTTTGCTTCAACAAGGCAGAGATTATCTCGTGCTATTTTATTAGACGAAGGCAAGCCTCAATACACGGCAATGAACGAGTCAGGCCAAGATGCGGCATTTAATATTCATATTATGCAAGCCGATGGCAGTGATATTAAGCAAATCAGTTTTAATATGAGCCATGACTTTTACCCACTGGTATTACAAAGTGGAAAAATATTGTATAGCCGCTGGGACACTATGGGCGGTAATAACAAAATAAATCTGTACCAGATGAATCCTGACGGTACAAATAACCAATTGCTCTATGGCTGGCATTCACACCAGGTAGTACTCGATGGTGAAGATGAGGTTATTGAATTTGTTAAACCTCAGCAGATGCCAAATGGAGACGTATTGTTATTATTGGCATCGAGAGATGAAGCCATCTATCAAAAGCGGCCTGTGTTGATTGATGTTGAAAAGTTCATCGATAATCAACAAGCAATAAGTAGTGATATAGAAACGGTATCGGCCCAAGAAGATTTTTTCAATGATAGCCTGTATAAATTTAGCTTTTCCACGGATATTAATACTGCAGGAAGGTTAAGCCAACTATTTCCATTACCTGATGACAGCGGACGTTATTTATTAAGTTGGGATTTATGTAGGGTAATAGTTGCTAACGAAGTAAAGGCATGTGGACAATTATCTGCGGAAGAATTAGCACAAGAAGGAGTTACATTAACTTCCCCGTGGTTTGAGTTATGGCTCTACAATTCTAAGAATAATACTCAGCAAGTTGTCGCTAAAACCACTGAAGGAAAGATGATTAGTGAGGCTATTGTTATGCAAGCTACAACAACAGCTCCTACTTTTATTGCTGATAAAACCTTTGGGACAGGACTTGATGCTGAATTAGCAAATCAGCAAGCTGCTGCTATTCATATTCGTAGTGTTTATGATATCGATGGTGTTGACTCTTCAATTGATGAGAGTTCTTCATCAAGCGCCCCACAAGGAATTATTGCTTTAAGGGATCCTTCATTAACTAAAGCTGAAGATTTACCTGCACGTTTTTTAAGGATTATTCGTGGGGTACCATTACCTCCAAGAGAAGTGAGAGAAATAAGTAATACTGATTTCGGTCGTAGCCGAAATCAATTAATGCGTGAGATTATTGGTTACACACCTATTCAACCCGATGGCTCTGTTAAAGTAAAAATCCCAGCAAATGTTCCTTTAGCTATTAGTGTACTAAATGCCAATGGTCAGCGAATTGGTGGCAGACATAGGCAATGGATAACCGTTAAAGCAGGGGAAACATTAGAGTGTCACGGTTGTCATACTCAGCAAAGTGAGTTACCTCATGGTCGTATTGAGTCGCAAGCAAGCAGTATTAATGTAGGTGCTATCAATGGTGGTGTTGCCTTTGAAAATACTACGGCTGCAATAATTCCTTTAGTCGGTCAAACCATGGCTGAAGCTGATGAGATGAGTAATGGCTTGGCTCAGCTATCAGCAGATATTCACTATCTAGATAAGTGGACAAATAGTGATATTTCAGCTAAAAACCCAGAAATTAACTATAGCTATCAATCATTAGAAACAACTGTGCCAGAAGGAAGCTCCTGTTTTACTAACTGGACCGCGTATTGTCGAATTCAAATTAATTATGTAACACACATTCAGCCGCTGTGGTTATTAAATCGTCAATCTTTTGATGAAGATACTGCGGAACTACTTAGCGATAATACTTGTACGCGTTGTCATAGCCCCTTTGATAACGACAATTTAGCGCAAGTGCCAGCGGGACAGCTAGACCTTAGTGATAATGTATCCATTGATGAGGCTGACCACTTAACTGCTTATCGTGAATTATTATTTAATGACGCAGAGCAAGAAGTAATTGAAGGCATCGTGGTGGATAAGCTAATTGCAGTACTCGATGATAGTGGTAACGTTGTTTTTGAAGTTGATGCTGAGGGTAACTTAATCCTCGATGCTCAAGGAGATGCGATACCTGTTATGACGAATGTTATCATACCAGCCATTTTATCAACGAATGGTGCTAATGCCAGTAGCCAGTTTTTCCAATTGTTTACCCAAGGAAGACACAAAGATATGTTGTCAGTACATGAATTACGATTGTTAAGTGAATGGCTTGATATTGGTGGCCAATACTACAATACGCCATTTTATAGCCAAGACTAAAGTAACTAAATGAAGCCATTATTTTTATCCATGAGACTACGCAATTTTATTAAAATGATTAATCAGTGTATTTTATTATGCATGTTACTTTTTTGCGGGCAATTAATTGCTCAAGAAAGTGAAGCTAATGTACTGCTAATTGATGTAGCTTATGTGGAGTTACATTCGGGGCCTGGAATCGGCTATCCGGTACTTCATGTCGTCGAAAAAGGTGAATATATTACGGTAAAGGTTAAACGCACAAGTTGGTTAAATGTTACTGATAAACGTGGCAATACTGGCTGGCTTCATCAAGATGAATTATTAGGTTTAACTACCTCACAAGGAAAACCGTTAACGACAGAAGAAATATCTTTGCGAGATTTCCAAGCCCGTAATTACGAAGCCGGTGTGATGTATGGTGATTTCGAAGGGGCTCATTATTATAATGTGCATATTGGATATGTTTTTACGTCGGTATTTAGTGGTGAACTTTCATTTGGTAAAGCTTTAGGGGCTATTTCAGATAGTGATTTATATGAAGCCATGTTAATTAGTCAGCCTCTACCTGATTTAATTATCTCACCTTATATAGGTATTGGTGGTGGGGTGATAAAAACAAAACCGCATAGTGTTTTAGCTGATAGTAAAAAAAGACAAGATACATTAATGAGTGCTGCCATTGGTTTAAAATATCATTTAGCGCGAAATTTTTTATTACGAGCAGAATATAAACATTCGTTAGTATTAACGGATAGAGATGACAATGAAGAGATTCAAGTATGGAAATTAGGTTTCAGCGTATTTTTTTAGCGGCTTTATTATTAAGTCTAAGTTCATTTGCACAAGCCAATGCGAACCAAGCATTACCACTGCTAAATTTTAGTGAGTACTCGGTGCAAGAAGGTGATGTTGATGTGGATAGACGCATAGTCATTGAAGATGTCTTAGATAATGAAAACTTTGAGTTAGGTGTCCAGTTTGGACTGATGTCTATTGAAGACTTTGAAACTAATACTTGGCTAAGCGCTCATTTTTCTTATCATATTACCGAGTTTTTCTACGCTAAAGCTCAATATGGACAATCAGAGGCAGGTCAAACGAGTTTTGAAAAGCTTGTTAATGTACCGCCGTTGTTAACTGATGAGCAAAGAAAACTGAGTTATTATGGCTTGAACATAGGCTACAACTTAATGCCAGGAGAAATTTTTCTTGGCAGAGACTTTGCTCTAAATAGTGTTTTCTCGATTGAACTAGGTGGCGGTACCACAGACTTTGCTGGTGATGAAAAATTTACCGTGAATTTAGCTGCGAATTATCGAATATTTTTAACCGACTGGTTAACTTGGGATATAGGCATGAGTGATTATATTTTTGATACGAATATCACTGGTGAAAATAAAACCAGCCACAACTTAAACTTCACTACAGGTTTTGCTTTTTACTTTTAGACTAGGTGAGCATTAATTAATTTTAAGGAGATACTGAATGACACCGTTTACAGATAACAATAAATTTTATGGTCTAAGGTCATGTAATGTTGCTATGCGACTATTTATTAAAAGTAGCCTGATAGCGGCCACTCTATTGGTCACCACTGCAGCTAGCGCGTTAGAATTAGGAAAACCTGCACCAGATTTTACCTTAAAAAGTATGGCGGGCAACAACCTTAACTTAGCAGAACAACGTGGAAAAATCATCGTCATTAACTTTTGGGCATCATGGTGTGGTCCTTGTCGAAAAGAGATGCCAGTATTGCAAAAATTCTATGACAAATACCAAGATCTCGGTGTATCTGTTTGGGGAGTTAATGTTGAACAAGAAAACCAAGCAGGTCGAGATTTTTTAGCTGATTTGCATTTAAGCTTTCCAATTTTCTTTGATGAAAGTAATACACTCTCTGCCAATTACCAAGTTGAAGCAATGCCAACGACTGTAATTATCGATAGAGATGGCTTGGTGCGTTATGCCTTTAAGGGTTATAAATCTGGGTACGAAAAAAAGTACGCTAAAGCCATTAAAAAATTAATTCGAGAGTAAGTGTATTTATGTACAACAAGCAATTACTAATTGGAACCTTAATGGTTATGTCGTTACTTAACTTATCTGGTTGCTCAAGCCTTAATATTGAACCTTGGGTTAAACCGTATGAACGACAAAACTTAGCAGATCCAATTATGAGTAATAACCGTCACCCTATTGCTAATATGCATATAGCTCATGTATATGAAGCAAGAGAATCCTCTCGTGGTGCTGAAGGCACAGGTGGTGGTGGTTGTGGCTGTAATTAATATGTATTTATCTATAATACTGATATTCATTATGAGCTTATTTGTGGCGAGTAGTGCTGATGTTCAAGCCGCCGTTTTGCAAGGTGATCGTATTGATGTGCTCTACCATAGCTATGATGGTGGCGGTATGAAAATCGATGGGCCAGCAATATTACTGCGTAAAAAGGCCAGTGAAACATTGGCTGTTTCTGCTTATTACTATGTAGACAGTATCTCATCAGCTTCTGTTGATGTTATGAGTACGGCGAGTCCATATACTGAAAAACGTAAAGAAGCACAACTTGGTGTCGAGTATTTGCATGATAAGACGTTAATAGATTTTAGTATTAGAAAAAGTGATGAGAATGACTATTTAGCCAAGTCAGTAAACCTTAATATATCTCAGGATACTTTCGGTGATCTTACAAATTTAAGTTTAGGTGTAGCCTATAGCGATAATGATGTAAAACGTAATGGAGACGAATTTTTTTCTGAGCAAAGCCAGCAATATCGTGTAAGAGCAGGGATTAGTCAGATATTAACCCGCAACCTCTCAGTAAATTTAAACTTTGAAGCTGTTGCTGATGAAGGGTATTTAAACAACCCATATCGCAGTGTCCGTTTTGTTGATAATAGCCAAGCCTCTGGGGTTGGTTATCAAGGGGAAGTATACCCTAATACACGTAATTCATTTGCCAGTAAAGTTTCAGCCAGTTATTTTCTACCCTACAGAGCCGCACTCTTTTTTCACTATCGTTATTTTAGTGATAGCTGGCAGATTGACGCCTCTGATATTGAGCTTTCTTATCGCCATCCAATAGCTAATGCCTTTGAGGTTGAATTTAAAGTTCGTTATTACCAACAAACACAAGCAAGCTTTTACAGTGATTTATACCCCTATCAGGATTCGCAGAACTATTTGGCTAGAGATAAAGAGCTGAGTGAGTTTAACGATCTTACTCTGGGCTTGGGCTTTACGTACTTGGTACCGCCAAAGTTTATATATGGTGGGTTAAAGTCTGAAGTGTCTTTGCAGTGGGATTACATTCAATTTGATTATAAAAATTTTAGAGACCCTACTGCGGGCGATGTTGTAGGCAGTGAGCCATTGTATGGTTTCTCAGCCAATGTTATTAGACTCTTTTATAGTCTTTATTTTTAATGTACTTTAAAAGATTACCCTCAGGTATTGAACAGATATGAAATTATATAACCTAATGAAAACTAGCCTGTTGCTGGCGCTGATATTGACCTTAAGTGGTCAAGTTGTTGCCCAAGAGAGTGAAGCCGAAGCCGCCAGTACAGAGTCGAGTAAAGAACTAACCCTACAGCTAGAAGAATTAAAAGCACAGGTTTTACAACTTAATCGAGAGTTATTTATTCTCGAGGAAGATTTACTATTCCCTGCTAGTACACAGCTTGCGCTTTTTATCTCGGTTGATACGGGTAAATTTTTTGCCATTGATAGTGTTGAAGTGAAAATAAATGATAAAGATATTGCCGGGTTTTTATATACCAAAAGGCAGCGTGAGGCGTTAGAGCAAGGTGGCATTCAAAAACTCTATTTAGGTAACCTCAAAGTTGGACAATATCAATTAACGGCCATATTTACCGGTTTAGATGCAGAAGGGCGCATGGTAAAAAGAGCGACAGAGTATCAATTTGATAAAGATGATGAAGCGTTGATGATTGAACTAAAACTCGTTGATAATACGCAGAGTTATAGAAGCGAAGTTATTGTTGAAGAATGGGTTCTATAATTAACCATGCCCATTAAAGGAATTTTCATCACTGCGGTTAAAGTCTTACTACTTAGCATATTTAGTCAAGGAGCAATTGCTTATGAGCAAAGTGAGCAAGGTAGTCTAGCTGGTGACCATGTAACGTCGATCAAAACAGATCTACAAGATAAACATTACCGACAAGCCCTTTATCATTATTTTCAAGGGGATAATAAACAAGCTTTATCTCAGATTGGCAAAGCTAAAGCAAAACTTAGTACCTTAGATAGCCGTTCGTCACTATTTGAAGCGGGACTACAACTTTCTGCTGGTTTGTTACATCAGGCGAAAGCAACACTGATTAACTTTGAGGATGTGTTAATACTTGAGAAAGAAAGTGAGAAAAATGCTAAAAAGTCAGCAAAGGCTAATGAATTAAGGCTCATTTCTCTTTTATCATTAACCGAACAATATTTACAACAAGGTAATATTGAGCAAGCCAGAGGCACCTTAGCGAGAATAAAATCTGTTTCGTCAACGTATTACCAGCAATACCATGTTTTAAATCAGCTTGCTTATTGGCCAAATGACATTACTTTATTGCCTATTAATTTGGAAGGTAATTTGCGCGACAGCTCTCCTTATATTCAACTTAATGATGCGTTAAGGTTAATTGAACAATCTAGATTTGAGCAAGCGATTGTTTTATTGACTCACATAAAGGTAAATTCTATACCTGAATCGCCCTCAGGCTTTTGGAAGACATTGTTTTTAAATGAATCAACGTTGGCCTTAGAAAGTGAAGTTAAAAAAGTAGCACAACTTCAAGGGCAAGCAATTCAAGATTATGCACAGCTTTTGCTGGCACAAATATACATAAGTCAGCAGCGCTATGATTTTGCTTTTACTGAATTAAGAGGTTTCCCTCAGCACAGCCCTTATGCGGAATCGGCGTTATTTTTATTTGCATTTACAAGTCAACAATTGAAGCAATACGATATGGCTTTTAACTTGTTAAACTTGCATTACCAGCAGTACCCATACTCATCACTAGGTTGGCAGTCGGCACAATTAATGGCGCAACAGGTCAGCGAACAGCAATCACTTGAACAAGGTGTGACCGCTTACCAAGCGGTAGAGAGTTACTTTATACTGCGCCAACAAAGTCTGAATGACTTTAATAGCACTTTTAAAGTTGCAAGTGATTTACTTGATTTCAACTCTTCTGTAAATAGACGCGAACAAAGTCAACACAATGAGTACCAAGTAGAATCGGTTTGGCTGCAACAGGCACTCTATGATGCCGAGCTGTCTAACTTGTATCAAGGCCTACTGTCAATTGATACACAAATCATGGAAGTTAAATCACTCCTAGAAAAAACAACGTGGTTAGCTGAAATTATCAGTTTAAATCAGCAACGTAAAAATAAAATTATAACGGCCAAGTCAACGCGTAATCACCAAGATGTCTTTGAACAATTAATGCTTGAGCGTGATCATTTGGCCAAAGTACTCGATCAGCAAGCTAAGAATAATGACCACAGTGTTTTTGCTAACGATAATGAGAAAAAATGGTTGAGTCGTATTAAACGTGGTGAACTTGCTTTGTCAGCCATTGCAAATAAAAAAAATACCGATGAATATAAACAGCGATTAGCCAGAGTGAAAGGTGTATTGTCATGGGATCTAGCTACACAATACCCTCAGCGTACCTGGCAGCACAATAAGCAACTTCAGCAAATCGACAGTGCTATTGCTCGTGTTAATGTACAACGACAACGATTGAATCAAATATCACAACAAGATAACTCATTTGAAGCCAATATAAAAAAACACCAGCAAAGTATTAGTCAGCTAAATGTATTGCTAAGTAAAGCACTAGAGCTACGAGAAAAATTTAGTCAAAAAATTAGGCTTAAGGTAAAGCTATATATAGATGAACAAAAGGCTATTTTAGCTGAGCATTTACTAAGTACTCGTCAAGGTATGGCTAAAGTACTAGAGCAGATGGAGAGTGCTGATAAGAAGTTGTCGATTCAATTGGCACCTTCGCTTGGACAAATACCAACCGATGAAAGTACCTATATAGCAGGAGATCAATAATGCTGTTATATCGACAACTCATACCAACAATTTCTTTATTTACAACTTTTACGCTGTTTTCATCGACTAAGTATTACTCCTTTAAGCTCGCTTTTATCAGTATGTTTGCTGTTATTTTATTCGGTTGCCAAACGCCGGATCACAATGCCAACTCGAGTCGGAAAACTTTGGCTGATTTAGCCAGCGAGCAAGAAAATATTGCGGTTGAACGAATTCGTTTAAGTCGTGTTCAACGTACGAAGAAATTAGCTCAGCTGTACCAAACCATACTTACGCTTGAGCCAGACAATGAAGTCAGAGCACAAATAGAGTATCGCCTTGTGCAGATGAATACTCGAGCTTTTGAGTTACAGGACGAGTTAGGCGTAAACGAGACACAAGCCTTAGAAAAATCAGATAAAGCTCTTAGTGCACTCGTTGTCTCATACCAAGATTTAATTACGCGCTTCCCTGAGCGTAGTGATAACGAATGGATGCAATACCAATTAGCAAAAGGGCTTGATTTACAAGGAAAACCTAAAGAAAGTTTAAAGCAAATGGAAGCATTATTAGCTAAGTTTCCAAACAGTCAGTATGCCGCTGAGTTGCACTTTAGGCGTGGTGATATCTATTATAATTTTCAAGCATATCCTGCAGCGTTAAATGCTTATAAATCTGCTCGTACAGCTATTAATAATGAGCCCTATTATGTGAATAGTCGTTATATGTCTGCCTGGGTCCTCTTCAAATTAAATCGATTAGCCGAGGCTGATGTTGAATTCATATCCTTACTCGATTATCTCGTTGGTGAAGAGCCAGAACAACTACAGCAAAGTAATTTCAGTTTCGATAAGCTTGATAGTCGCTACGCAAGTTTAGTGGCTGATGTACAACGTGTATTAAGTATATCTTTGAGTCAACAAAAACAAGCGAACAGCTTGGTTGAACTAACAGCACAGCAGTCAGCACTTACTAACTTGAATGTATATCGTCATATTTTATTTGAAAATTTAGCACGATTTTTAATAAGCAATGAACTTAAACATGATGCAGAAATTACCTACCAAGCTTATATTACTTTAGCGCCGAATACGATTTGGGCTGCTAGATACTCAATTGCTTTAATGGAGCTACAGCAACAACAAGGTAAGTTTAGTGCGAGTAGAGAGTTACAACAGCGCTATGTGAAACAATTTGGTCTGAATAGCCTTTTTTGGCAAAAAGCACACCAAGCTAAAGCTTATGAGTCATTGACTACCCATGAGCTTTATCATGAAGTTTTACCTAATTTGTTACGTTTTAGTTACCAATATAGCCGTCGTTTATATGTTAATGCTCAACAAGTGAAGACAATAAATAATCGACGTATAGCTTTTGCTCAAACTAGCCAAGCGCTGGCAACTTATTTAGCCTTGGCTAAGCTTCCTCAAGCTAATTATCAGAAAAACAAACCCAAACAAAGTAAAAGCTTGTTAGCTGATGAATTGCTATTTGCCGATGCCAACTTTGAAGCACAGCAATATCAACAAGCATTGATAAGTTATCAAATAATTGCTTATCAAAAAGAACTTTTGATCACATTAGTTGATGGTAAGGCGGCAAAGCCATTAACTTTTCGAGGGAATATAACAAAATCAATGAGAGGTCGTTCGCTTAATAAGGCTGTCGATGACTTACGTGTTGAGGCGGCTTTTGCGGCAACATTAACTGTACGGGAAATGCTTAAAAAGGCTAAGGTCAAAACGACAGATAATTTAAAGACAGTAGGCCTGAGTGATAAGAAAAAGTTATTATTATTAACCCGTAATCACCTCGATCAGCTTTTTGTTGCAAGCTACCCAAAGGATGTACGAGTACTAACTTTAGCAACACAAGCGGCGCAATATGCTTTTAATGCAAAAGATCATCGAGCAGTTAACTATTACAGTGATTTCATTTTACAAAGCCATATTGATGACTATGCGTTAGCAATGGCTAATGTAAAACTACCGTCTTCGGTATTAACTTTAAATAAAAAGGTGCTAAAAGAAGTACAAATAGCAAGCCAGTTGCAGGCAAATAGTCTTTATCAACAAAAGGATTATGTTAATGCGGAAATGGCCTATAAATTAGCGCTAAGTTTTGTGTTAAATAGTAAGAAAACACAGAATAGAAAATATAAAGAAATGCGAGAGTTATTGGCATCATGCATCTATTTTCAAGCACAAGGTTTAGTTGAGAAACAACCGCTATTAGCCGTGACTGATTATTTGCGTGTTGGCAAAGTAGTTCCTGAATCCTCATATAGGTTAAATGCAGAGTTTGATGCGGGTAATATATTGCTGGCGCAACAAAAGTGGCAACGAGGGATAAACGTATTATCTGCTTTTAAAAATCGCTATCCAACACATAAATATAGTCTGACTATCCCTGCTAAGTTAGCTCAGGCTTATGAAAATACAGGGCAATGGCAACTTGCCGCAACACAATTGTTAGTCATTGTTAATGGTGTCAATTCGCTTGGTTTTTCACCAGAAATGAAACGAGAGGCGCAATATACCGCTGCTGAGTATTATCAAAAAGCAGGTAATACTGACAAAGCATTAACCACGTATCGAACCTACGCGCATAAATATCCGCAGCCTTTTGTTGTGGCACAAGAAGTGAGGCTGAAGCTTAGTGAGTTTTATCAACAAAAAAAAGAGACCAACAAACAATACTTCTGGTATCGTAAAATTGTTAAATATCATGATATTCAGTTAAAGAAAACGCCTGATAGTATTTCTGCTCGGGCTGAATATTTAGCTTCTTTTGCTGCGTTAGGGTTGGGGAAGGCTCACCAGCAAACCTTTACTTGGGCAAAACTTAAGTTACCGCTTAATAAGAGCTTGAAGAAAAAACAATCAGCGATGAAATCTGCCATCGATTATTATCAAAAAGTTTTATCGTATCAATTAGCCGAATTTGTACCTCATGCCTCATTTAATTTAGCGCAAATGTATAGTGTATTGGCTAGTGATATTATGTCTTCGCAGCGACCAAATGACTTAGATGAACTTGCCCTAGAAGAATATGAATTATTGCTAGAAGATATTGCTTTTCCTTTTGAGGAAAAAGCTATTGAGATACATGCTAATAATGCACAACGGTCATGGCAAAATGTTTTTGATGCTTGGGTAGAGCAAAGCTTTACTGCGTTGGCTGAATTAGATCCCGCGCAATACAATAAAAAGGAGCGAACTAGCCATGTTATCGAAACAATTTATTAGTTTTTTTACTATTCCTTCTATTAGTGATTGTGTAAAGGCCCTTTTAATTAGCTGTATTTTCATTTCAGGGTGTACTTCAACGAGTGATGTTGAACCACTTAACAATGGAGAAGTATCGCAGCAGTCGGAAAAAATAGCTAACGAAGAACATAGTGACAATGACCTTTTGGTCAGAGGTGATAATGCTGGCTCACTAAAAAGTAACTCTGGGAAAAGCACGGTCAGTAAGGTAATTAATTTATATTTACAGCAGCAAAGTAACAATCCAATAACCGTGCCTGAAGATGTACTCGAGGATTATCATCAAGCTATTATTTTGATGAAAGCTAAAAAATGGTCTCAAGCAGAAACCTTGTTTGATCAAGTGATTACGGCAGAGCCTAATTTATCTGGTAGTTATGTTAATAAAGCGATTATTGCTAAGCAGCAGGGTAACCTACTTGCTGCGCAGGAGCTGGTGAGTAAAGCTATTGAAATTAATAAACTCAATTTATACGCTCACCACCTACAAGGGAAAATCTACCGTTTACAAGGGCAGTTTGATAAAGCAGAGCAGAGTTATTTAGCTGCCTTGGCAATTTGGCCTAACTTTCCTGATGCCCAAGCAAGTATGGCGATTTTATTAGAGTTATATCGTGGGCGTTTACTTGATGCTCATACTTATTACCAAGCTTACCTTGTACTTAAACCTGAAGATGAAGAGGTAAAACGTTGGTTGGCAGGCCTAGAAATAAAAATTAAACGGGCCGGCTTAATAATACCGTCAAGTGAAAAAGTAACTCATGAGCAGGTTAATGGGCACAAAAAAGCGAGTAACGATATTTCGGAGAAAAATGATGGCTAACTACTTGGTAAAAATAATACTTGTGTTGAGTGCTTTATTTTTAAGTACTCAATCAGTAATGTCAGCTGAAAACAAAAGTGGTGATAGTAAAAAAGTAGCCCCTTTGGTTATTCAAAGCCAAGTCAAAGGCTCACAAGAACAGCCAAATGTTATCTATATCATGCCTTGGCAAGGTGTAGATAAGGTTATTGAGGTAAAAGGTAAGGTTCGCACGATAAAACTGCCTCATTTTAAGCCTATTAACCCTAAGGTTTTTAAAGAGCAAGTTCGTTTGTTTGCTAATAAAAAATTAACGGTAGGGCCTGAAATAGATAAATAGATATATGGACAAAGAATAATTAAATGAGCATGCCAGTACAGGTTACTCAGGATTAATAACGTGTTGTCATTTTAAGGCGGAAATATTATTTCGCTATTATGATTGCCGCCTGAGTCTTATGTACAAGCATGTAGAGTAATTATCAAAAGAAAGTATGTAACAAAATTAACTGAAAAACTCACTGAAAAATTAATAAAATTATAAAAACATAAAGGAAAGCAACATGGGTATTATCGACAGCATCATCACTTTTTTACAAACGGGTGGAACATTTATTTACCCTATCGCCCTTGTTTTAGTGATTGGTTTAGCTATTAGTATTGAGCGTTGGATTTATTTAAGTTCCGCATTGAGAACCAACCGTAAAGCTTTTGCCCTGTTAAAAGACTCATTGAAAAAGGGGGATATTGATACTATTAGCCAACACGCTAAAGAAAACTCAGCGCCAGTACTTGATGTACTGCAATCCGGCATAGCACGTTTGTCCTCAGTAAAACGCAGGGAAGATGTTGAGTATGCTATGGAAGAAACGATGATGGAGTATATGTTACGTCTTGAAAAGCGTACGCCATTCCTCGCTGTTTTAGCGAATATCGCCACCTTGTTAGGCCTACTTGGTACTATTATGGGCTTAATTGCTGCGTTCTCTGCGGTTGCTAATGCTGATCCAGCCGAGAAAGCCAACTTGTTGTCTTCAAGTATTTCAGTAGCGATGAATACTACCGCTTTTGGGTTGATCACAGCGATCCCATTGATACTACTTCACACCAGTTTAATGGGTAAAACAGCGGCTATAGCAGATTCATTAGAAATGGCAGGGATAAAATTATTAAACTCGCTTTCTTTTGGTCCGTCGTCTGACGAACACAGAGGCTAAGACAATGAGACGTCGTCGTCGCATTAATCCACCTGAAGCTGAGCTCGATATCACTTCATTTATGAACTTGATGATTGTATTAGTGCCAGTTTTGCTTTTAAGTTTGGTATTTTCCCAAGTACGTATTTTAAACTTACAGCTACCTGCAGGTGCACCAGCAGATAATAACCCTAAAGATGAACCCAAAGTATTGGAATTAGTGATAAGCCAAACAGGTTTTGACTTAAATTATCCTGCTGGCGTTTTATTAAAGAGATTTGATAAAACAGATCAGGGTTACCAGTTTGCTAAGCTCTCCATATATTTGCAAGATTTGAAATTAACCTTTCAACAAAATAAGCAGGACAAAAGTGACATAATCTTGTTACTTGCGCCAGAGATAGATTACCAAACGATAGTGTCTACTATGGATACGGTACGCTCTTTTAAAGCGGTAGTTGCTGCTAATTTAGTTGATGCAGAGCTTTTTCCACAGATCTCTTTGGGTGACGCGCCAGAAGGCATTACGAGTGTTCAGCTTGAGACTCAATCAGGGAGTAAGCTATGAAGCAATCGTTTAAAGCGAAACGCCTAGAAAAGCATCATAAACGTTTTAGCGCTGGCTCTAAATTGAACTTAGTTTCGTTGATGGATATCTTCACTATTTTGGTATTCTTTCTTATTGTTAATCAATCAGAAGTGCGGGTACTTCAAAATACTAAAGAAATAAACCTACCTGTTTCTATTGCTGAAGAAATGCCGGCTGAAAATGTATTAATTACTGTGTTGCCACAGAGTTTGATTATACAAGAACGTGTCATTTGGCAGCAGTCTACTAACTTAACTGATGTAGGTGATAACCTTAACCTAGGCCTTATTAAGGCAATAAAAACGGAACTAAGTTACCTATCAACTAAGCGCCCGGTGTTAACTGAAAATGAAACTAAAAAGGGGCGAGCAGTTACTATTATTGGTGATGCGAGTGTACCGTATCAAGTATTAAAGCAGATCATGTCAGCTTGTGCAGACAGTGATTACCGTAATATGTCGTTAGCTGTTAAGCAGGTAGCTAAAAGTAAGATTAAAGGAGGCTAATAATGACATCAGCCACTTTTACATCGGATTTAGCAGCTAATAAAAACGATGATTATATCAACGTTTTTCAAGATATTAACCAAGATAAAAAATTCACCCGAATTCTACAAATTCTTATCGCTCTTTATTTACTGGTCGCGATAGTAGTGCCATTTATTGAGCAAGTCGAAGTCTCACGTGAAGTGAAAGAAAAGGTACCGGTACAGCTAGCTAAAATTATGCTCAAAGAAAAAAAGTTACCGATTCCTGAAAAAAAAGAAGAGAAGCCAAAAGAAAAACCGAAAGATGATAAAAAACTAGAGGAAATAAAAGATAAAAAAATAGAACCTCCTAAAACTAAGCGGCAGGCAGCGAAACAAAAAGCGCAGTCTTCAGGTTTAGCTGCCATGAAAGACGAACTTTTTGCCATGCGTGATGCTTTTGATGTGAAACCAGCAAGCACCACAAAGTTAAATAAAACGAGCACTACAGAGGTTAAAGTTAAGCGTAAGTTATTGGCAAGTGCAGCAAATACACAGAGTTCAGCCTTATCTGCCGCTAATACTACTCAAACTGTGGCCAGTGATGAACTGAGTACGAGGAATACTCAAGAAGTTCGTTTATCAGCAGAGGAAGTATTAGCAAGTACTGACACTGATGTTGCTGAGTCGTTAGCGGCACAAAAATCAGGACAACGTTCTGAAGTTACTTTGAGACGAACACTTGAAGCAAATAAATCTCGACTATATGCTCGCTATAATAGAGCGTTACGTAAAGATCCTTTCTTAAAGGGTAAGGTATTATTTGAGTTAGAAATTCTCCCTTCAGGTAAGGTCAGTAAAGTCACGATTAAATCAAGTGAGTTAAATAATGCTAAGTTAGAACGTCAACTGACTATTATTTTACGAGCTATTAAATTTAGTGAGGAAAGTGTTGGTACTATTGTCACTATTTGGGCAATAGATTTTTTACCAAGTTAACTCGCTAATGAAGGTGAAGGGATGTAAAAAAGCACCTAATTAATTTACGCTATTTCAACGCAAATTGATTAGGTGCTTTTAGATTAACGCTAATGACAGAAAGTGAGAACAATCTCATGTGGCTGAAATGACTTAATATAGCCATTATCTTTGATTGTTCATTTTCTTGGTATCTAATACTATATTGAAAAAGCTTGGCGATAACACCAAGCCAGCTCATTTATTTGGCAACAATTTCAAAGTCGTGAGTGATATTAACTTTAGCATTTAACATTAATGCCACTGAACAATATTTATCTGCAGATAAACTGACTGCGCGCTCTACGTGTTTAGGGGCAACATCAGTGCCCGTGATAACAAAGTGAAGATGAATCTTTTCAAATAACGCTGGTACGCTATTAGCTCGAGTACCAGAGAGTTCAACCTGACAACCGTGAATATCTTGTCTTGCTTTTTGTAGAATACTCACTACATCTACTGAAGAGCAACTACCCAGAGATATTAATACACCTTCCATAGGGCTTGGTGCTAAATTACCACCATTAGCGTCTAAAACCATAGTATGGCCACTTTCTGACGTGCCCATAAATAACTCTTCACCTAACCACTTTACTTGTGCTTTCATGTATTGCTCTATTTTGAATTTAGTAAGTAGATTCTATCCAAGTTGGTGTACCACTGCCAGTTAGAAAGTGTAATGTATTATTTATTCTTTTTATTTATTGGCTGAATTTTTAGAGGGAAGGTGAAGTTGCCATACTTCCTTAGCAGACGTGACTTAATCTTTATGGATAACAGTATCGAATAAGTTTTTGATTAAACCGGCAAACTCTTTGATAAAACCCTGTTGAGCATCATTAACTGGGTTGTTAATTACACCCGAAAGGATCTCTTCTAAATCATAAACAATGGCATCAACTTCACGAATAATGGCATTGCGTTGATTGAAGGTTAAGTTTTGATTTTGACTGCAAACACTAATTATTTGTTCACATAGTTCGACTTCAATGGCTGACATTACAGTTTCGTTAGCTTTTTCGGGAGCAGTTGAGTTTTCAAATAAACTAAGGTGTTCTGTAAGGTATTCAATAATTTGAATATAACCGTCAGTGTCTGTAACCATAATAGCTTTGTTTACCTCTGAAGATGAATAGTACTTTTGTTGAGTATAGCAGTAAGTTTAGCGTTTTTAGTTTGGAATCAATAGGCCTTTACTTGTTTATATGAAAAGGGGCTATGACTAAATACTAATACTAAAATTGAATGCTAAATAATGAATGTTATAACATCATGAAATTTAAATAGTAAATTACAAGTTATAGACAATGATGATAGTTTAGTCGCTATCAAAGTATTTTCTGTACTCAATAGCTATCTATTGGTAATAGAAACAACGTTGATAGCGGTTAAAAATTCTAAGTCAGTGTTGTTGGTACTACCATTAATACTGCGCGCTGACCGTTACCAACTTTTGCGTTTGGAAATACAATACTCTCACCAGGAAGTGTGGTGCGGTACTCTTGGTCAGTATCGGTTGATAACAGCGTACCTACAGGGTAATCAGTGAAATTGCTGACATCATCACCAATAAACAACTTAAAGCGCTCGCTAACCTTAGTGATATCACCAAGGGCGGTATATAAGTTAAAGTTCTTATTATCAAAGTCTTTTTGTAATAAATCTTCATTACAAATAAGGGCGGTTAGTTGCTCTGTCATGGCTGAAAAGTTAGCCATGTTATTTTCACCAAAAGGTCTTACTTTACCTAACTCTACAGTAAATGAATGAGCGGAAAAATTAGCACTACTGTAATAAGAGAATGTACCTGTTGGGCCATGGCCAAACAAAATGGTATTTACACCACAGCTAGCCATAAAGCTTAGTTGCTCTTTGTCCCAAGGTTTATCACCTTGGTAAGGGTAAATAGCAAACTTCTCATGTTTAGAGTCACGAATCGCAGTATGTAAATCATAGTGATAGTTCGTTACTTCGCTATCACTGATGTTTTCATCTCTAGCCGTATTGAAGAAATCACTAACATAAGTCTCTAGCTTTTTAGCTCTATATTTTTCATAACAAGGTGCAATAGTTTGATGTTTACCACAAAACAATCGATTTAAGTTTTCTGTTTGAAAACGCTTGGCAATATTCATGGCAACAGGGTTGCCCATGATGAATAAAGTACGATGTTTTACTTGAATTTTTTGTGCAACAATATCACTGATCAGTTGCTGCACAATTTCTATCGGTGCAGTTTCATTACCATGGATGGCAGATGAAATGACAATAGACTTACTTGGTTTTACTGAGCTTTCAGGCTCAACTAACAAGATACCAGTATCTAATAAGCTAACTTTCGCCTTGTTAACGCTAAAGCTGAGTTGGTTACTTTGACCTGTCTGAGTAAATCCTTGCTCAAACTGACGTGTTAACGAAATGAAGTCACCAGTGTTAAGGAATTGCTGGTAAGCTTGATTAAATTCAGCACCGTTAATATCGGTAAGTTCTTGTGAAGTAAGTGTATTGTCGTTTTGCATTTAGAATTTCATACCAGGAGTTAAAGTTTCAGGCAAGCTTACTTTTTCCGCTTCAACTGAAGCAATTGGGTAGGCACAATAATCAGCTGCATAAAATGCACTTGCTCTGTGGTTACCACTAGCGCCAATGCCACCAAATGGTGCAGCGCTGCTTGCGCCAGTGATTGGCTTGTTCCAGTTAACGATGCCTGCACGAATGCGAGTAAAGAAGTGGTTGTAAGATTCTTCACTGTCAGATAGCAAACCAGCAGATAAGCCAAAGCCGGTGTTATTTGCTTCATCAATAGCTTTATCGAAATCAGTGTAACGATAAACTTTAACTAATGGGCCAAAGTATTCTTCATCAGGTACGTCAGCAACAATATTCGTTACGTCAATAATGCCCGGTGAAACAAAGCCAGTACCTACTTCTAGGTGCTTAAGCTCTACAATTGATGTTGCGCCTAATGTTACTAATTTTTCTTGTGCAGTAACTAAACTTAATGCTGCTTTTTCAGAAATCATTGAGCCCATAAATGGCTGTGCTTCATCATCAAAGTAACCAATAGTTAAGTTTTTAGTTACTTCAATTAGGCGGGCTAAAATCGCATCACCTTGCTCGTTAGCTTCAATAAATAAACGACGAGCACAAGTACAACGTTGACCCGTAGTAACAAAAGCAGATTGTACAATATCATGTACAACAGCATCAATATCACTTGCATCTTTAACAACAAGTGGGTTATTACCACCCATTTCTAGTGCAAGAATTTTACCCGGTTGACCGGCAAACTGTTCGTGTAATAAGTGACCAGTAGTAGAGCTACCAGTAAAGAACAGACCATCAATAAGTTTATGGCTCGCTAGTGCCTTACCTGTTTCAACTTCACCTTGAACTAGGTTGATAACGCCGTTAGGTAAACCTGCTTGTTCCCAAAGTTTTAACATTTCCTGAGCAACGCGAGGCGTTAATTCACTTGGTTTAAATACAATGGTATTACCGGCAATTAATGCTGGCACTATATGGCCATTTGGTAAGTGACCAGGGAAGTTGTAAGGACCAAAAATAGCAACAACACCATGTGGTTTGTGACGAATAAAGGCTTTTGCACCAGGCATTGGATTCTCAACAGTCCCGGTACGCTCGTTATAAGCTTTTAGAGATATAGCTACTTTTGCTACCATAGCGCCAGCTTCACCTGTAGTTTCCCACTTTGGCTTGCCTGTTTCTAGAGCGATGGTTGTCGCTAATGCATCTTTGTTTTCAGCTAATAACTCAGCAAATTTTGTTACCACAGCTACACGTGCTTCTAAGCTAACATTCGCCCAGCTTTCAAATGCTTTACGAGCGCTTAAAACGGCATCGTTTACTTGCTCAGCACTGGCTGTTTTACCTTGCCAAATGACTTCATTACGAGCTGGGTTAGCTGAACTAACATCATGGCCTAAGCCTGCTTGCCATTGACCATTAATAAATTGAACTGGATTTGTGTGAGACATGGTATTTCCTTCTCATTGATAGTGGTGACAGAGAAAATTACTGTCACCATTAATAATTTGATCAGTGGCTAATGCTAGCCACGCTATATAGTGAAGTTTTTTGCTAAGTAAATAACTAGAAGTTAATTAAGTATTAATTAGGTGCTAGTTTGCTACTAAGCGAACCCAGTCACCTTCATTTACCATTAAAGCACTGGCAACCTCTTGACTGATGACTACTTGGTTAGCAGTCTCACGTAAAGATAGTGGCGCTTGTGTGGCTCTAAAGTTACCAACCTCACTATTACAGATAATGTAATTATCAGTTGATTGAACTTCGCCTATAATGACTTGGCAACGTTTGCTATGGTTAACCGTTCTAATATTGCTAACGTGTGACTCAACCGTTGGGCCACCATCAAAAATATCAACATAACCACGTCTCGCAAAACCTTCAGCTTCTAACAAACGTAGTGCAGGTACCGTTTTAGGATGTACCTTATCAATTACGTATTGTGCTTCTTTACTGAGTAAATTCACGTAAATTGGATATTTAGGCATTAACTCAGCGATAAATACTTTTTTACCTATGCCAGTTAAATAATCGGCTGTAGGGAAATCCATTGAGAAAAAGTGCTCTTCAAGCCAGTTCCAAAAAGGTGAGCTACCGTCGTCATCTGAAATACCACGCATTTCTGCAATAATGGTGTCAGAAAAGCGTTCTTGGTGCTCTGCAATAAACAGAAAACGAAAACGTGATAAAAAGCGGCCGTTATTATTTTTACGGTGGCTGTCACTTAAAAATAGTGTACAAATCTCACTGGCACCGGTGTAATCATTACACAAAGACAGAGTTTCAACGGTATTGTAAATATTAAGTTCACGCGAACTATGCACAACTTTACCTAGGTGATAATGATAAAATGCATCATCTAAACCTACGGCTGCTTCAATACCACTGGTACCAACTACAGCACCTGTTTCGGTATCTTCCATAACAAAAAGATAGCCTTCGTTGCCAGGTTGGCTAACGTCTTTAGCAAAAGACTCTTCAGCTTTGTTAATACGCTGTTGAAGTAACTGTTCATTTACAGGTAATGAAGTAAAACCATGACCTGAATCAACCGCAATTTGGTATAAAGACTTCAGGTCATCTTTTTTAATAGGACGTACAATGATCATAATTGCTCTCGATGAAAGGGGGAGGCTATATGTTTAAGTCGTTCTGGCTTAAACATATAGCTATTAGCATTGACTAGGGTAGTCTAGATTAAGTTAAATTCTAAACTAAGCTAGCGATAGCTTTTTCAAAGCGTGCTAAACCAAGGGTGATATCTGCATCAGGAATTACTAATGAAGGAGCAAAACGAACAATGCTTGCACCAGCAACTAATACCATTACGCCTTCAGTCATAGCTGCATTTAAAAATGCTTTTGCTTGGCCTTGATATTTTTCATTTAATACCGCACCAATTAATAAACCTTTACCACGAATTTCAGAGAAAACGTTGTATTTAGCATTAATTGCATTTAAACCATCAACATAAAGTTTAGCTTTAGTTTTGATGCCGGCTAAAACTTCAGGAGTATTAACTGTATCTAATACTGCTTCAGAAACAGCACAAGCTAATGGGTTACCACCATAAGTACTACCGTGTGTACCAATTTTAAGGTGCTTAGCTATATCTGTGGTTGTTAACATAGCGCCGATAGGGAAGCCGCCACCTAAACCTTTAGCAGATGTTAAAATATCTGGAGTAACACCTAAATCCATGTATGCGTATAATTCACCTAAACGGCCAACACCCGTTTGTACTTCATCAAAAATTAATAAAGCATTGTGTTGATCACATAAAGCGCGAACACCTTTGATGAATTCATCAGTTGGTGAAACAATTCCGCCTTCACCTTGTAATGGTTCAATCATAACAGCACAAGTTTTATCTGAAATTAAGGCTTTTAAGCTATCAAGGTTATTGTATTCAGCGTGATCGATATCGCCAGGCTTAGGACCAAAACCATCTGAGTAAGCCGCTTGACCACCAACAGTTACAGTAAAGAAGGTACGGCCATGAAAACCTTGTTTAAAAGCAATTATTTGTGATTTGTCAGCACCGTGAACGTCAAGAGCCCAACGACGAGCTAACTTAAGCGCTGCTTCGTTCGATTCTGCACCTGAGTTACAAAAGTAAACTTTTTCAGCAAAAGTACTATCAACTAATTTTTTAGCTAAACGTAATGCTGGTTCATTTGTTTGAACATTTGATAAATGCCAGATCTTCTCGCCTTGCTCTTTTAAAGCACCAACTAAAGCTGGATGACAGTGACCTAACGCACTAACAGCAATACCGCCGGCGAAATCAATGTATTCGTTATCTTGTTGATCCCACACTCGAGAGCCTTGACCGCGAACAGGAATAACCGCTGAAGGTGCGTAATTTGGCACCATAACATCATCAAATAAGCCGCGTTCAACTGAAAAATGTTCTGACATTTTTAAAATCCTCATTAATAAGTGGGTAATGTTTTTAACAGCTTACTGCAAAATATAGATAAAGCTTAATTAATATCTAATTTATTACAAAAAATAATTACAGTGCGTTAAAAATAGAGCGATAGTATGACAGAAAATAGTCGACTTGTCTTGTTGTGCTAGCCTGCAGGCCAGATAAAACAAAGGCTTAGCTAATTTTATTCATAAAAGATGAATATTTATAGAGCAGGAATCTTTTGTGGAAATAAGGGGGTAAGTTAGGGGGGATGGGTTTGGCTGAAGAAACAGCCTTTGCGTGATTTTTTAATAATTAATCAGAAATAAATCACGGAAAAAGTGGAATACTGTTGCAAATTAGCGACAATATTAGTTAATTTAGTTGAAATTAAGCTTAATGTGGTCAATATCACTCTTTTTGAGCAACGTTATTTCCCCAGGCGTTAAATTAACCGCGCTGAGTAATGCTTTGCTTTCATCACTGTCTATTAATTCTTCTTTTGCTAACGCGCGGAAAGCGACAAAGGCTTTAGCTTTAGCAACAATTTGAGCGATAGGGTGCATTTTTTCAATAGTGTTGGCGTAGGCTAAGTCGAAGATTGGTTCAGTTATGCCAAGGCGCCTAAATGCCATTTTCTCAATTAAATCGGCAGACAGCTGTGAGCTACGCATAATAAGCTGCTCAAGCAATAACTCCTCACTTGCTTCAATTTTTGATAAGACATTATGTAATATCTTATCTTTACTTTCAAAAGCCTCACGAATTTCTTTTTTATACATTTCGGTAAATGTTGTTAAGTAGCAACGGGTAACAGCAAGCCTTCCTATATTGGATAACATACCTGTAGTAAAAGCAGTAAATTCATCTAGACCCTGTTCTTTAGCTAAGGCACGTGAGGCTAGTGCAATAGATAAACTATCATTCCACAGCTTTCTTTTCATTAGACCATAAGGAGCTGTACTTGTTGGTAGCCAATGTTTCAGCGTAAAAGTAGGCATGACTAATTTTAAATTGTCTAAACCTATATAGCTCAATGCTAATTTAGCATCGGTCACTTGCACGTCAGCACGTTTTCGGTATTGTGGTTTGTTCACCAAACCTATCAAATCAAGGGTTAACCAAGATAAAGAAGCAGCAAGATCTTTAATTTGATTTACTGAAGCGGCGCGAGCAGACAAAATATCAAGAATAGCTGGACAGGCATCTTCAATACCTAAAATGTGATGGTACAGATGCTCTTTATTATCAAAGTCACTATTAATTTTAGTGCGAACTCGACCAAAGAAGTTCTGCTTAGTTTGTTTGCGAAAATGCTCTTCACCGTGTTGTGCAATAATTTTGTCTTGCTGAGCTTGTACTTCAACAGATAACAATTCTCGGCGACGATTTTCTTGTTCGCTACCTTGATGGTCAACCATAGATATTTTCCCACTTTGCTTTTCCGCAAAATCTTTACAGATAGAGAGGCTAATTGCTCGTTGGTAGATAATGGCGACAGTTTGATTGCTTTCAAAAATTTGCATAGAGAGTTTATTGCTTACCTAGGGTATAAAGTTGAGCATTGAATGCGTTAAGTTTAGCGGTTCAGTCGAGTAAAGTACTACTTTATCTGGCTTTAACCTAAAAAGCTTCTGTTATTAGCTTATCGGGTAATTTTTAAATTGCTTGATGAAATTTGCTAACAAATTTTGTCCTTGTTCAGTGAGAATTGATTCTGGATGAAATTGTACGCTGCAAATTGGCAGAGTTTTATGTGCTAATGCCATAATTTCATCGACATTACCTTGCGCATCCTCACTCCATGCTGTGACTGTAAGCTCGCTTGATAAAGATTGCTTGTTAACAATTAATGAATGGTAGCGAGTAACCTGCAGGGGTTGATTCAACTGAGCGAATAAGCCTTGTTGGTTATGACGTATTTTAGAGGTTTTTCCATGCATTACTTTTTTGGCTTTCTCAACCTTAGCACCAAAATGTTGCGCGATGCACTGGTGTCCTAAACAAACACCTAATAAGGGGATTTCCCCAGAGAAATGTTTAACAACATCGAGAGATACTCCTGCAGCATCAGGATCACATGGGCCTGGTGAGATAACAATATACTGAGGTTTTAATTTCTCTATTTCTTTAAGACTAATCTCATTATTTCTAAAGACAACAACTTCTTGACCGAGCGCCTGAAAGTAATGCACAAGATTAAAAGTAAATGAGTCGTAATTGTCGATCATTAATAACAAAAAGTTTCGCCTAACAGCTGATAAAATTCGCCGCTATTCTAATGGTTTTATTAAAGTGGGGCAATGTCATGACAAGATAAAATGACAGGATAAATAATGGGATTAAACCAGAGTGTAAAGTGCCAGAGTAAAAAGCAAGAAACCAGCTTATGCTGGCTTCTGTTTTTACTGGAGTATGTTATTAATTTATAACGTTTATGTTGTCAGTGATTAAAATTTAGCGGTTAATTGTACCCATACTTTATTCGTATCAGTCTTAGCTGCAACATCACCATCGCTGTAATTAGCTGCTTTAACTAATACGCCGTAGTTCTTATTGATTTGATAACTTGCCACTAAGTTAATCTCGCTGCCAAAATCAATACCATCTACATCTGAAGAGAAATCATGGTAAGTTGCTGCCCAGTTTACACCTGATACTTTGCCTTTAGCTGTTAAGTAAACATCTTCTAGCCCTTCATCTGGCGTGCCTAAGAATTTATCTGCCCAGCCATTAAATTTATGCTTTGTTGCTAGTGGCGTGTTAAAGCCAACGCCGTTATCACTGCCAAGTAGCTCATAACCAGCTAATACAGTTACAACACCGAAGTTATAACCGGCTTCAGCGCTGATATACATAGCAGAATAATTGTTTGGATTATCACCATTATCACTTTGACTTGCTAAACTAGCATTTACTAAGAACTGACCAAAGTTACCGTTATATAATGCTCCTACTGTGCTGCTAGAGTTTTGAGCTTGTTCAACTGAGTCGTAATCTAAAATATAAGCAAAAGCTGAAACCTTATGACTTTTGTTCCTTTTGTAAATACCGTTAGCTAGGTGGAAATCACCTTTAGTATCACTAGATGTAATGCCGTTGACGTTATGAATTAAGCTATAATCTGCCGAAAATGCATCGGCTTTATATTCTACACGAACACCATCATAAGTTTGCTCGTTTTGTCTCCAACCTACACCACCAACAAAACGTTGATTATTATGTAAAATACGTTGGCGACCAACGACAGTGCTAAAACCATCGTTTGCGTATTTGATGTAAGCTTGGTTTACATCTGTGCCCTGTGGATCAGCTATGACTGGATATTGAGTTTGACCATTAGTTTTGCTGTTATAGTCATTGACTATAGCGTCAACTTTATCTACTTCTAAACCAAGGGAGAGGTTGCTGTAGCTACCCGTTTTAATGGTAATGCGGCTTTTTAACGTCGCTGCGGTCGCATCTTTGTCTATACCATCTTGGTCTACACCTTCATAACGAGCACGTAATTCAACATTAACGGTGCTGTCACTAAGTGCTTGGGAAATGCTTTTGCCGTGTTCAGTTTCACTAGCAAAGGCGGTAGGAGCCATCAAAATTGCGCTAGTGATTAACGATAAAGTAAACTTGTTTACTGCTGTTTTCATAATAATATCCTAGTGTCATGTTTTGTAAGAGGGTAGGCTAACTTTGTTATTATTAATCTTGTTGTAGCTAATAAGACAATTTTTGCACCCCGCAGAACTGAATTGTTTGATTTAAATCAAGTTGTTAATATATGCCGATGAATAGGCCGCGTATATTGATTTGCATCAAGCTTTGTACAACTGTAGTCTTTATTCATTACTGCTTCAAAGCGGTCTACCACTTTGAAATATGTATCTTGAATGGCAGCAGCTATAGGTTCTTTTTATTTGTTACTTGTATGGCTTAAAACCTTAATTAGCAGCAACTAGGTTAAATAAAATATACCTTACATAGTGCTGCTTAGGATAAGGTAGCAAACAATATGCCATGATTAATCATACTGGCTGAAATTAAGATAGTAGACCGTTAACTAAACAACCAAAGGGTATAGAATGAAACGAGTTGTCTTATATAGCACAGATAAGTGTCCACATTGTCAAACAGCAAAACGTTACCTTGAACAACAAGGCATTGCTTTTAGATTATGTAATATTAAAACAGCGCAAGGACAAAAAGAGTTTGCAGCTACTCGCCTGCGCGGCGTACCCGTTTTGAAAGTAGGAGACCAACTACTTAATGGTTTTTCAGTAAAAGCGTTTATAGCACTTTATAACAACTAAATGTCTCTAGCATATGCCCCATAAGTTACCATCACTTATTAACCTTCCTGTTACATTATATTGATCATGGATTTACCACCTCCACGCTGAAAAACTGTCTACCTTGACCTTATAACGTTGCACCAGATGAACTCAGCAATATATTTTCTTGCACAGTATTGGTGCGAACATACCAGTAACAAAAACTATTGAACCCCTAAGTTATTAATTAATAATGCAAATTTATGTTGGCATATGAATTGTATTATCAAGTTATCAGCTATATAAAAACGATAACTAGAGGTAAACATGAAACTGATAAGTGCAATTATAAAACCATTTAAACTAGATGATGTCAGAGAGGCTATTTCTGAGATTGGCGTTGAAGGTATTACAGTTAGTGAAGTAAAAGGTTTTGGTCGTCAAAAAGGTCATACCGAATTATATCGCGGTGCAGAATACCAAGTAGATTTTTTGCCAAAAGTAAAATTGGAAATTGCTGTGAATGAAGATCTTGTGGAACGTTTAGTTGAAACCATCACTAAAGCGGCTTATACCGGAAAAATTGGTGACGGTAAGATTTTTGTCTTTAACCTAGAACAAGCCATCCGTATCCGTACTGGTGAACTTGATTCTGAAGCACTATAAGGGAGAATGACAATGGAACAAAATATTTTTCAATTACAATACGCTCTAGATACTTTTTATTTTCTAATTTGTGGTGCCTTAGTCATGTGGATGGCCGCAGGTTTCTCCATGTTAGAAGCAGGCTTAGTACGTGCTAAAAACACCACTGAAATATTAACTAAAAACGTGGCGCTATATGCTATTGCGTGCATCATGTACTTAGTTGTTGGTTACGATATTATGTATGGCGGTGGTATTTTCTTAAATGGTATTGCCCTTGACGGTGCAAGTGATGCTGAAGCACTTGTTGGTGCGGTACTTGCCGAGTCAGCTGAAGCAGGCTTTGATGGTGGTGCTGTTTATTCAAACGCTTCTGATTTCTTCTTTCAAGTCGTTTTTGTTGCTACAGCTATGTCTATTGTCTCGGGTGCAGTTGCAGAACGTATGAAGTTATGGGCTTTCTTAGCTTTTACTGTGGTTTTAACTGGATTTATTTACCCTATGGAAGGTAGTTGGACTTGGAACGGTGAAGCTGTCTTCGGTTTATATACCTTAGGTGATTTAGGTTTTTCTGATTTTGCTGGTTCAGGTATTGTTCATATGGCTGGTGCTTCCGCTGCGTTAGCAGGTGTATTGTTATTAGGTGCACGTAAAGGTAAATATACTAAAGATGGTAAAGTGAATGCTATTCCAGGTGCTAACTTGCCTATGGCAACTTTAGGCACTTTTATTTTATGGATGGGCTGGTTTGGCTTTAATGGTGGCTCAGTATTAAAGTTAGCTGATATTAATAGTGCTAACTCGGTCGCAATGGTGTTTCTAAATACTAATGCTGCAGCTGCTGCAGGCGCTATTTCAGCCCTTGTTTTTGCTAAAATATTGTTTAAGAAAGCAGATTTAACGATGACATTAAATGGTGCATTGGCTGGTTTAGTGGCAATTACTGCCGAGCCATCTACGCCTTCACCGTTGCAAGCTACAGTGTTTGGCGCAATTGCAGGTGTTATCGTGGTACTTTCTATCTTAGCATTAGATAAAGTTAAAATTGATGATCCAGTCGGTGCAATTTCAGTTCATGGCGTTGTTGGTTTATTTGGATTATTGATTGTACCAATTACCAATTCAGCGGCTAGTTATAGCGGTCAGCTTATCGGTGCGGCAACTATTTTTGTTTGGGTCTTTACTACTAGCTTTGTTGTTTGGTTTGCCCTGAAGAAAATTATGGGTATTCGTGTAAGTGATGAAGAAGAGTATGAAGGTGTTGATATCTCTGATTGTGGTATGGAAGCTTACCCAGAGTTCACCCGAGGTTAATAGTGCCTAATGTTAATAGTGTCAGCGCTTAAATACTCTGGATTATAATTGTCATTATTAACGGCTTTTCACTAAGCAGACAATAAAAAAAGCAGCGATATCACTTGATGATACGCTGCTTTTTTATTGATTTCAGTTTATTTATTGTCTTATGAGATATTATTTTGATGAAGACATATTGATATCTTTATGCCACTTGATCAGTTACTTATTTTCGACAAAGCGTCTTCGTATTGATATCAGTGTTAGCATAGCAAGAGAGAGCCAAGTTATTGAACCACCACTGTCCTTTTCAGCGTCAGGCACACTTTTGTTTGGGTCACTTGGAAAGGCATCATCAATATCTTTAACGCCATCACCATCACTATCTGGAAATTTTGTAATTAACGGGTTTAAATCCGCATCAGTCACAGTTGAGCTATCCACAATGGTAATTTTCTCAATAACAACAAAGTTATCCATTCCTGGTGCAGTCATATCGGCGCAGGTTTGACCGTTATCTATCGCCATTGGAATACCTTCCAAACCACCAGAGTTGCATAGTGTGAGGTTTGATATTTTTTCTACGATTAACATGCCGTCACCAATCACTTGGCCAAAAGCGGTAAAGCCACCATTTTGTCGGTCTAAGTTATCGCTATTATTCTCTAAATTGAAAAACCATTGATTAGTTGCACTATTAACATTACCACCTTGTTTGGCCATAGCTATTGTGCCTTTTACATTCGAATAAACCGGCTCATTTTTGACCGAAGTATTTGCTACAAGTGGTGTTAATGGCCATTCACCAGAAAACTCATAACCACCGCCTTGCACAATAAAGTCGGCAACCACCCTATGAACAACAGAATTGGTGTAATGTTCACTGTCCACATAAGTGAGGAAATTTTTTACCGTCTCAGGCGTTGTGGTATCAAACAAGTTAACTTGAAAACTGCCTTGTGATGTTTGAAATTCAACAATCGTTGCATTAGCAGCGCTAATAAAGCCTAAACTTGCAGTGGCTATGCCAATCAGGGCGAATAGTTTACTGGTTTTTTTCTTTGTTATTTTATTAAACATGGACAACCTAAGTTTGCAGTGAGTAGTTTAAAATTGTGTCTTATAGTAATGGCTGTGATCTCTGTTAACAAGTGGCTGTTACACTTTAGTAATAACATACTTAATTTTAGGTAAAAATTTACATCTGATTTCATCTTGTTACATTTTAACTTCTACATATTGTCCTTGCTGATTGTATTTTTTTCTTAAGTGTAATTAATAAATTCACGTTTTCAAAATAGTGTCAGTTACCAAAGCCTCGTTACTTTGCTTTGAACTGTCAAATGATTACAATAGCGTCGATTTAAATCACAGTTATTTAGCAGCCCAAGGAATTGAAAATGAAAAAACTCGCTTTAGTAAGTATTTTGTTAGTGTCGTTATTACTGTCTAATTTTGCAGAGGCTAGCTTTAAAGTTGGCGTAGCAATAGATATGGATTTAAGCCTTGTAGCGCAAATTGATCAATATAATATCGTACTCGGTGATAGTGGTTTTGCCGTTGACTATTTAATAAAAACGGGTCAGTTTGATAATAACACACCCTTGTCCTGGTACGTTTCTGGCGGTGGCTGGGCTGGTTGGGATCACGGTTTTGGTGTGCGTGCTCCGGTAGGTGTTTCTTGGTATTTTGCTAAAGGATGGGATTTGTATGGGCAAGTACAGCCTGTTATAAACTTAGATGATAACTTTAAATTTAGTGTTGATGGTGCCATTGGTGTGCGCTTTGCCTTTTAATTAAAAGCTACTTTTACTAGAACAAACAGAAGAGTCTTTAAGGCTCTTTTTTTATGCTAAATCAATAATCATGACAGATATATTTATTACACTATGTTAATTACATTAGACCGAGTACTTAGTCATGAATTGGCGCTATTTCTTTATTTTTCAGGTTATTATTTTACTGATGGTCACTAGGGGAGTTTATTTACATCAAGATAAAGTACAGCTAGTTAAAATCCCGCCAGTGGCATTGGCCCAATGGTATAAACCAGAAAGTAAGCGGCAGGTGTGGCTGCATAATATGTTTAAGCTGCGCCGTGAAATGCAAGCAGTCCAGTTTTATGCACAAAAACAAGAAGTCGAATTAATGCAAAAGTGGGTAGGGCAACTTAATAAACACTACTTTAAAATAGGAGAAATGGTACCTGTTTGGCAAAAAAAATTATTGATAGAAAATATGGCTGCATTAACAAATGCTAGTGAACAAGGTGATTTTTCCGCTGTCTTAGTTAAGCACAAAATTCTGCAGAAAAACTGCACTGCTTGCCATGATGATTACCAAGCTATTACTGCCCTTACTTATCGAACTCCAAATTTTTCTAATATTAAAATTACGGAGGAAGTAAGTTTTTCTGAGCATATGAGTACTTTAAGCCAACAAGTTAACCAGATAAAAATTTCAGCGCAAGATGGTAATAACAAGTTAGCACTGGCTTCATTAGATTCGCTTAAGTTGGGCATGGTAACGTTAGGGAATACCTGTGTTAACTGTCATAAAACAGAGAGTAAACCTTACCCTAGCGAATTAATGGAACAAACGTTAAACAGCTTACAATCGTCTTTAGAGTCGGGCACAGCTAAACAGAAAAGCCGTAATTTAGGTGCTTTAGCGGTGCAAGCATGTGCCCGTTGTCATGGTACACACAGGCTTGCTTATGGTATTAAGAAAAAATTAACAACACAAGCTAGTTTAGTAGAGTTGGTTAAGCACTAGCTAGATCTCTGCTAAGCTATTGTTAGCTAGCAGTCAGGTTTTAAATAGTCATTAACAAGTGCTAGATCACCTGAATTTTGGATAAGCAGCACTTACTCAACATTCCCCTTTATTCGATTCTCAGCGTTTAAACGTCGATAAATAATCCGTTATTCATAAACGTTTTGCCTTGAAAATCGAATAAATCGAATAAATCGAATAAATCGAATAAATCGAATAAATCGAATAAATTGAAAGATTTATAGCGTATATCGCTACTTCAACTTGTAAATTTCATTGTTAATCAGCGTAAGTCATTGTGTTAACTTAAACATCAAGTACTCATTATCTAGGTTAGTTAACTATATAGGCGTATGGAATGTTTCAGCGTAGTTACTACATTGTATGTTGGATGAGTAAAGATCGATAAAACAAGGTCAGTACTGACTTTCATTGGCAATAACAACTTGATTTCTGCCTTGGTTCTTTGCTTGATATAAAGCCATATCGGCATTGTTAAACATTTGACTGAAGCTGCTGTGTAGTTCACTTAGCTGTGCAATGCCAAAACTTGCGGTTATTTGTAGTGGCTTGCCTTGAATAGTCATTACTTTAAGTTCGATGGCATGCCTAATACGCTCCGATATTTCCTCAGCTTGCGCTGAAGTAGCCTCCGGTAAAATGAGTAAAAATTCTTCGCCACCGATACGCCCTAAAATATCATGACATCGTACATATTCATTGGCTGTTGATGCTAGCCCTTTTAGCGCTACATCACCACCAGCATGACCAAAGGTATCATTGACTATCTTGAAATGATCTACGTCAAACATAACCATAGAAAATGGCTGATTACTTTTTTTTGCTTGTAATAACATTTTTTCGGCATAAATAAAGGTAAACCTACGGTTCGCTAGCTCAGTTAAGCTATCTGTATTTGCTATTTTATTGAGTGCTTTGCTATTAAGTACTTGTCTATAAATAAAATAAACCAGTACAAATACAAATAATAGAATTACGATGATGATGATATTCTGTAACTGCTGTTGTTGTGCTGCACTCTCTAAAGCGGCTTTATTTAATGCCTTATCTTGTTCGAGTAATTTATTTTTGAGGATGGCTTGGTCAGTATCAAACAATATTTTATATTTTGACCGTACTATTTCTCGCTCGATATTGTAATAATTGTTTTGTAATTCTCTTGCTTTTTTTTGTTTGAAATAAGCACGTTGATAGTCTTTTTTGGTAATCGCAACCTGTGCCTGTAAATCGAATAACTCTATATACCAACTCAGTACCTTATCTTTACTTAGTGGCGCTAATATAGCTTCAACTCTTGTTAAAGCATCAGCTGCTGATTTAATGTTATTTTCAGCAAGAGCAAGCTTTGCCTCTAGTAAGATCGCATTAACTTTAGCTGAAGGATTTTCATAGTTAGGTTGACTCTCTTCATATTTTTTCCAAAAGAAACGCGCTTTTTTATTTTTATGAGAATGGTGATAAGTGTTGGCAAGACCGAGATAAGCTAAGTAAATATATTTACCACTATTAGCGTGTTTAGTTAACTCTATTACTCTTAAATAGGTCACTTCTGCTTTTTTGAAATCTTTTTTTCGTAAATAAATTTTGGCTAATACATTTTGTGCAAATAACTCGTCAAAATAATATTGATGTTCTTTAAAATAGTCACTGGCTTCGATGGCTAAATCTATCGCTTTGATGTCATCAAAGAGCAACGAATAGTAGTTCGCCATTTCAGATTTTAAATAAGCCATGTTTAACTCATCACCTAACTTTTCAAATAATAAATAGGCTTGGTGGTAGTACTTTAATGCTTCAGTATCGTTGTGGTTATTTGAATATAAGGAAGCCATGTAAGCAAAAATGTCTGCACGTAAGTTAAGGCTTTCATTTGCTTTAGCATATTGTTCAGCAAGTCTATATTTCTCCATCGCTTGTTCAGCATCACCTAGTTCAGCCTGAATGCTTCCTTGAGTTATTAAGAGTGAAGTTCCTATATCAGTAGTGAAATCTATTTTTAAATCATAGGCTTGATCTAGATAGTTTTGACTTTGACTATAATTGCCTAAGAAATAGCTGTGACGAGCCATTTTACTTAATAAAGATCCTTTATCAACGTCTGTCAATTTTTGCAGATTTTCTGTGAATATATTTTTAGAGAAGGCAAGTGCTAAGGCAGGATCTTTCTTATTTAAATCATCAATTTTATTAAGGGAAGCTTGCAGCCATGTAGAAGGAGAGTCAGAAGTATAACTGTGGCTGCTTAAACTACATATCATGAGAAAAAAAATGGCAAGCAGAGTGAAGGTTCGGATGAATTTACCTGCTACATTATAAATACCAACCTGTTCTTTCATATAGTTAGCTCTTAGTGAGACTCATTTGTTGAACATCCTCATTGTTTGAAGTTTTTATACATACAAGGCGTATCTGTATTAATTGTAGCCGATTTTGTCTAAGAGCAAGTTTTAGTTGATATTAAGGTTTAATGGATAACTCACTGATAATTTGATTGGCATGAAATGATCGTTATCATAGTCACCATTTCCCCTTAGCCATAGCGCAGGAATTTGATTCATCAATAGAACATTTTGTTTGATTAATATCAAAGTTAGTTACGCTCTTTTACTATTGATTTTTTCTGGCTAATGGTACTATCTAAATAATAGTAATTATCATTATCTCTTAGGGGCATGTCTTTAAGAAAATGACTTTGATTTGGACTTATATCATGACTCTAGCTGAACTCCCTCTTAATAAGCCTGCAAAAATTAGCGCTTTACCTAAAGATGAAGTTATTGCAGCTCAATTGATTGAGCAAGGCTTTACACTTCGCTCTCATGTATCATTGGCACATAAAGCTCCCTTTAATGGACCGATGGCTTTTCGTTTGCACAATACTAAAATTAGTATTCAACGAAAGATCGCTGAGCAAATTGGCGTTAGTCTATAGTTATGCAGTAATGACTTAAGCTGTTAACTCTCTTTATCAAACAACTTCAGAAGAACCTTTCCGTGAAACAATCAAAACATTTCGCCCTCGTTGGTTTTGCCAATTCAGGTAAAAGCACTTTATTTAATTTATTATTATCTGGTCATGAAAGTAGTAAAAAAGAAAGTAAACAAAAAGTAGGTAACTGGTCAGGAGTTACCATTGCCGCTAAGAAAACAAACATTACTTTAGCAAAACAGTCTGCATTTTTATCTGACCTTCCAGGTTTAAGTACATTAGACCGACATGCTGAGCAAGGTAAAGATCTAACTATTTCTCAATCATTTATCAAAGATAACGATATTGATTGTTTGGTCAACGTTGTAGATATTAATCAGTTAAGTAGGCAGCTATATTTAACTACTCAGTTACTTGAGCTAGGTGTACCTATGATGGTTGTACTCAATAAGAGTGACCGCCAAAAACATTTAGACATTGATTTATCACAGCTATCGGTAGAATTAGGTTGTCCAGTTATTGCTATCAGCGCACAGCGTGGTGATGCTTTAGAAAATGTGCAACAAGCACTGAGTCAAATGACAGCTGACATTTCAGTTAGCCATCAAAAGATAGTGGCTGGTGTAATCAGCGACACAAAGCAACAAGCACAAAAAAGCGTCAAAGCAATGCAGGCGCGGTATGATTATATTACTGATATGCTTGCACGTGTCAGTACAGTTGATGCAACAAACGCGGCTTTTATTAATCCATCTGCTGGCGATAAACCCCTATCAGAAAAAATAGATAATATAGTGTTACATCCGCTTGCTGGTATTCCAGTCTTTCTTGGAGTGATGTATTTATTGTTTATGTTTGCTATTAATGTCGGTAGTGCTTTTATCGACTTCTTCGATATTCTCAGCGGTACTATATTTGTCGCTTATCCATTATATTTCCTCGCACCATTAGATTTACCGCAATGGATACTCACGATTGTTGAGGGGTTTGGTAGTGGTTTACAAACGGTGGCAACATTTATTCCTGTTATAGCGTGTTTATTTATTGGTTTGTCATTACTTGAAAGTTCAGGTTACTTAGCTCGAGCCGCTTTTGTCGTTGATAGTGTAATGCAAAAAATAGGCTTGCCTGGCAAAGCTTTTGTCCCCTTGATTGTTGGTTTTGGCTGTACGGTACCAGCAGTTATGTCTGCAAGAATTCTTGATAGTGAAAGAGAGCGTATTACCACAGTAATGATGTCACCGTTTATGTCATGTGGAGCCAGATTACCTGTGTACGCCCTATTTGCCGCGGCATTTTTTCCTGATAATGGTCAAAACCTGGTGTTTTTATTATATCTAGTTGGCATTGCCGCTGCGATTTTTACCGGCTTCTTATTAAAGAAAACCGTATTATCCGGCGCAGCATCTCTAAATATTATGGAATTACCTCATTATGAAATGCCAAAGCTTTCTGACTTAAGTCAACGTGTGTGGCAACGTACAAGTGGCTTTGTTACTGGCGCAGGTAAAACCATTGTTATTGTCGTGTGTTTATTAAACTTCTTTAATTCTATTGGTACAGATGGTCAATTTGGTTATCAAGACAGTGAGAATTCAGTATTAAGTCAAGGGGCTAAAGTAGTGATGCCATTACTAACGCCAATGGGAGTACAAGAAGATAACTGGCAAGCTGGCGTAGGTATTATTACAGGTATCTTTGCCAAAGAAGTACTGGTTGCTACTTTCAACAGTTTATATTCCCCTCATGCTGGGGAAGGCGAAGAAGCACCATCGTTAACTCAAAGCTGGCAAGATGCGAGCGATAGCATTAAAGAAAACTTATTGGGTATTTCCCCTGATGATCCATTAGGCATAAGTGTAGGTGAAGTCAGTGATTTAAATATTGCCGCACAAGAGCAGGGGGTTGAATTAACCACCTATCAGCGTATGCAATTAGCTTTTGTCAGTCAGTTAGGTGCTTTTAGCTATTTATTATTTATCTTGCTTTACACTCCGTGTGTTGCTGCTATGGGAGCAATTAAAAATGAAGTGGGTAGTCGCTGGGCGGGTTTTGCAGCGGTATGGAGTTTTACTTTTGCTTACTTGGTAGCAACCTTATGTTATCAAATAGGTAATTTTTGGGCTGCACCATTAAATGCCAGCATAACAATCAGCCTCGCTTTATTAACTTTTGCGCTTATTTATTTCTGGCTTAAACATAAAGGTAAACAAGTGTTAACTATCCCGGTAAAAGTTAGTTACTCTTAATCTAAAACTTAATAAGCACTTAATAAATCCTAGATGATTTAATCGCTATGCAGGGGAACTTAGTGATTAAATTAGGGGGCCTTAGTTCCGTTTATAAAAACTCAAAAACTCAAAAACTAATTATGTATTACTGATAATTATTGCTCATTATAACGCACAACAATAGCGCTTTGTTAACCTTAAAAACTTATTGAACATTAGTGATATAAATTAATTTAAACGCATTACTTTACATTATTGTAAATGTTAAATAATAGCTAAAATGGTAATTTTACTTAGATGAAGCATACTTATTGAACTAATAAGTATGCTTTTTTGTGTGCCGTAATTAGTGTGATTTATTACTCGAGTGGAGATATTGTTATGATGATTGCAAGATGGTGTATCGATGCAAAGTTTGGCCACAAGCCAGAAGTCGTAGAATCTTTGACTAAATGGTTTGATGAGGTTGGCACTCAAATAGGTTGGACTAAAGATAACTCTCGAATTTTAGTAGGCTCTGTAGGAGCATTAGAATCGAGTATCATTTCAGAGGTGACTATTAACAACCTAACCGAGCTTAGTGATGCTTGGCAAAAGCTTGGTGAAATAGATGAACACAAAGAATGGAGTAAGGAGCTAGAGCCTCATGTGGTTTCAGGCACACCTAAATGGGAGATATACCGAATTATCGACTAAAGCCAATCCCATTTGACTGTTACTCTCTTGTATTGGTTAAAGTACGTCAAAAAAGGCGTTGTTCGCAATCATAGACGGCAGTTATTGATTGATAGAATCCTTCGGACAGCCTTTGTTGGGAGTTTTTACTGCGTTATCGCCTTTTTATGTGGACCAATCACATGACAAAGCCTCTGTCTTGTATAAATCCCTAACAATTCGTTGCAAAAGCAATCTCGAAAGATCAACAGCACCTAGTTCCCTAGAGTAGATCTTATGGCTTAAGTGTGGGTAATGATAATGAAAAGCTACTACCGTTACCAAGTTCACTCTTAACCATTAGTTCGGAATTAAGCACCTGCGATAATTTTTGGCTGATAGCTAAACCTAAGCCTGTATGTTGAATATTATCTTCTATAGCGTTGCTGGCTCTATATCGGGCGTCAAAAATATAGGCTATATCTTCTTTACTGATGCCGCTGCCATTGTCATTAACACTTACTTTAACTTGTGATGTTAATTGCGCTACGGTCATGACTATTTCACCATCTATGTCTGTATGCCTGATGGCATTTTCTAATAAGTTAGTCATGATACGTTCCAATTTGGCAATATCTGAGTAGACCATGAATTGGCATGGTTGGGGTTGTAAGCTTAAAGATATATTTTTATTGGCTGCTTTTAAGGTAAATTTTTCTAGAATGTCATGTAGCAACTCACCTATAGCAAAGGTCTCTAAATTCACTGTCACCTGACCATTTTCTAAATGTGCTAGCTCAAATATTTGATCAATGAGACGTTTTAATTGAGTTACATTGCGTTGCACTGTTGCCAAATAGTCTTGTCTTTCAATACTCGCTAATTCGTCTCCTTTAATGGCTAATGTTTCAATATAGCCCTGCATTGTCGCTAATGGTGTCCGCAGATCATGGGATAGGTGAGCTAATAACTCCCTTCGCATTCTGTCGTTTTCAGTTAATAACGAAAATTGCTGATTAATTTGCACAACCATATCGTTAAAGGTAGCGCCGAGGAAATGTACTTCATTATTACCAATGCTGTGTCTTGCAGTAGATCCCCATTGCTTGAGTTGGATTTTTGTTTGGTCAAATTGAACGGCTTTAAGTGCTTGCATTTGTTTTGCTAGTTCTCTTACTGGCTGAGTGAAGTAGTGGAATACAGCTAATAACACTAGTAATAACAGAAGCAAGCTGGCGAGGACAAAGGCACCATATTTTTGTAAGTCTTTATCGGCTTGTACTTGGCTAAAAATTGAATCGTAAATTTCACCGCCAATAATAATATATAAATAGCCCTGCAATTGCTCACCTTGATAAACAGGAGAAACTGAAAATATCTTTTGATTGCTAAAACCACGAGGATCATCACCAAAAACAGGCACTTGTTGAGGTTTAGCTATGAGTTTTTTAAGGGGGATTAATGAGACAGATTTGCGCTTTATTTTAGCTGGATCGGCAGAGTAAGTTAAAATATTGCCTTCAGCATCAAGGAAGTAAAATTCAAAGGCGGGTCCTAAGAGCATGAGAGTATGAAAAAGGTTTTCTAATGCGGGTTTATCATAAACACCATCTTGCAATAAAGGATTATCGTGCGCCAAATGTTCAGCGAGATTAACATGTAATTTCTGCTCAGCTTGATACTTGGATTGTTGTACTAAAGAATTGCTCCAAGCCACGAGTAATGATGCCATGATTATGAAAGCAGCACAGAGGGTTAATGCTAAACGTTGATACAGAGATATTTTCATCTAAGGAAAGTCCTTACTAGTCATTTAAGGGACCACCGTTGGCATTACGCCAGCGGAATTAAGTTTATAGCCGACACCCCAAACGGTTTGGATTATTTGTGGTTCATTACAGTTCTCTTCAAGCTTACTTCTAAGACGGTTAATATGAGAATTCACTGTGTGTTCGTAACCGTTGTGATGATAACCCCAAACACCGTCGAGTAATTGTGCACGAGAAAATACCTGATCAGGGTGTTTGCAAAAAAAATCAATTAACTCAAATTCTGTTGCGGTTAAGTTGATAGACTTCTTTTTATAGGTGACTTGGTGATATCTATGGTCAACATGCAGTTGTCCGATAGAAACGCCTAGTTTTTCTTGTTGTATTGACTCTATTGGTGCGATTTTCTCCGCAATATTATCATTGCTTTTGTCTGTACTTTTGGCATTTAGTGCATGGACCCGTCGTAATTGACTCCTAACCCGCGCCTGTAACTCTCTAATACTAAATGGTTTGGTCATGTAATCATCTGCACCTAGTTCAAGCCCTAAAACGCGATCAATTTCAGATGACTTTGAGGTTAGCATAATAATTGATTGTAGTGGCTTTGCCTGCCTTACTTGTCGGCAGATATCTAGCCCGCTAATCCCGGGTAACATTACATCAAGTAATATTAATTGATAATCTTGTTGTAATGCTTGTTGTAATGCGGCTTCACCCTGAGTACAAATATCACAGTTTAGTTCTAACTCAGATAAATGTACTTTTATAAGCTTAGCAATGTCGATTTCGTCTTCTACGATTAAAATTTTATCATTCATATGTAGGCCAATGAGTGGGCAAAGCACTTATACCCGCTACCAATCAATATGCACTTTGAATGGTAACGGGTATATAACAAACGAAGTCTTTATATCATTAATTCGTATGTTATTTTGACCTAGCGCACTACTTAGTTCGAGTAATGGTTAATTTAACAGCAGGGTTATCAAAACGATGTGCCTGAGTTAATACTGAGCTAGATAAACCGTCATCTTTGCTAACTACACCTGAATGATAACCGACTAAATTGGTATCATTGCGAGCTGAATCATAACCAACTCCGCCATCAGCGGGGCCGGGAATAGTGCCAGCAGCCTCGTCATTTTTCTCGGTGCCCGAATCATAGACATTTAAGCGCCATGATTTTTCTTGGTTTAGCTCTAATGTTGATATATCTACACCAGTAAGACCCGAGAAAGCATCATTTGTATTCACCAACATAGTCACAACGGTTAAATAATTTGCCATTGACTCTGTTGTGCTGATGTTTAAAGTGACGCTAGTCCCAGGCGGAACAGGGCCTTCACTACTGGTTGTTGCCATATTAGTGGCTAATGCCAGAAAGTCAGAATTATCCCCACTCTCAGAAAGTTTTTCTAATGGAACAGAGGCTGCTTGACCAATTTGCCACATTTTTGAATCGCCGTGTAGCGATACTGCAATCGGGGATAAAGGTTGAGCATAAGTTAAATTAGTTAAGGTTATTGAATAACTATATTCCATTGGAGTAACTACTGGTGGCACTACTGCTTCTGGTGTGTAGTCATTATCATTACAAGCGGCGAGCCCAACTGTAAGTATGCTTGCAACCAGTAATTGATGAGAAATTTTATGATTCATCTTTTTGTAAGTGTTAAAGGTTAACATGTTGCCCCCTTATTGCACGGTAATGGTAAGTTTAGCGATAGGATTTAACCAGCGTTGCACGCTATTGTTAATATCACTTTTGCCTGCTGCCATATCATCATCACCTAAACTTCCGCGGTGAATATGTACTTTATCGTTTGATTCCATATCAGTAATACCTGTACCGTTCATACCTATACTTGCCTCTAGTGGCGGCGGAACTGGCATGCCAGCCTCTCCAATAGCACCACTACCACGAAGTTCATTATTCGCTTCGGTACCGGCATCGTAAGCATTTAAAAATACTGTATAAGTGCCAGCTGTGTCAGGTATTGTCCAGCTATCTAAGCCAACAAAACCGTCATTAGAAGGTAAAATCATAGCAGCCAGTGATAAATGAGTATTGGCGCTATCATTGGTTAACGTAAAGCTTGCAGACATTGAGGGGGCTAATAATCCTGAGGCAGGGTTTTCATTAACATTAGCATCGGCATTCGTTAGCATACTAACTAAGCCTGATATGTCACCACCTTCAGCCATTGTTTGCAGTTCGGTCGTTGCCATTTCACTGAGCATAAAGATATGATTATCACTACTATGTGCTGCGGTAACAACAGGAGTAAAGTGTAAACCTTGCGTTAAATTTGTGACAGTAATGGATAATTCTTGTGCCATGGTGGTTGAGCTAACAAGTGCAAGTGTTAGCGCACTTAGTGCTATTTTAATTGGCGATTTCTTAATTACTTTCATGATCATTCCTTGGTAGTTAGGTTTATTGATTTAAGGTTTACCTTGTTAATGTAAGAGAAAGTATGTCGATGATTTATCGCCAGAGGATCACGTATTTATCACTAATTAAAAAAGAATTAATCACAGAAGTGTCACAGTAATACCAATTCCATTAAGTTTGTGATCTTGTTGTGCGAAGGAAAAATAAATCAAGGTAAGGCGATCGATTGAGCAATAGCTGGCTATTGGAATTGAGAGCAACGAATTCTTGGGGGATTTTAACCAGCACAAGTGGGCAATAATTTAATGGAATTGGTATAAGGAGTAACGAAAATTGGAGAAGGAAAAAACAATTAAAGAATACTAAAGTTTCAGCACTCTCAATACATTGAACTATTGCTATGTAGCGATTGAATAGTCTGTAACTTTAATAAATAAGAGGAAGGGCTGGGGGAGGCATTCGTTTAGTTGGTGTTATTCTATTTTGTCATGCTTTGTTAGGCCACCTATTTCACGGTGTAATAAGTAGCCTTAGTTGCTTATATTTGTTTAACGTAAAAAGCGCTCTCATGTCCTTGTATATACATCACTGTCGTTGCTCTGTCTCCAAGGGTAGGATCATCTAGCAAGCTTACACCATGAATCAATGTTATTGAATACTCGCCAGAAACAGCTGTTTCTGGCGCAAATGCCCCAGTAATAACCCATAAAGAACCATCACTTAACAGTATTGAATCATTTTGACTTTCAGAATAAAAAGTGTGCAGCCCTTGCCATACAATTTTTGCTTTTGTTAAAGGCTTTAGGTAATAACCAAAAGGGGCATATTCATTATATAGATACCACGAACTAGACTCACCTAAATTTTCAGCTGTTTGTGACGTGAGATCAGGGAAGTTTCTTCTTACGTCATAAAGGGTGTAATCAAAAGATCCTCCAATGTTAATGTCAGAATGGTCAATACCGTTAACTTTCCATATTGAGTTATCATCTAATAACATTACGCTACCAACAGATAATGGCGCTAAGGTGATATTTCCTTGTTTTAAAGTCGTGGGGGTGTGGATTGAGTCAATATAAAAGCTAGCGGCACTATTGTTAATAAAGACGTAATATTGCCCTTTGACGCCTTGATTAGGCTCGCCAAAATCCTTTGGATTATCATAAATAGTGACGTCTACTTCTCCTGCACTGAGTGTTCCATCACCGAGCGAGAGGCCGACAATACTCCATAGCGTACCATCTTCTAATTTAATTAAGTCGTTTATAGAGTGACTATGAAGGTAAATTAATTCTGAATGCTCAGCTGGAATGGTATTATCAGATGAGCCACCTTCTCCACATGCAGAAAGCAAGATAATGCAAATTAAAATAACAACATATTTCATATAAATCCTTTTAAATTAATAGTGTAGCAATGGTAACAGTAGAGTGATATTCAGACTAGATAATTTATTAGCAAGAATACTTACTCAGCTAATTTTATTAACTCTGGCTCAGCTTCGCATACTAAGGTAAATAATTGTACTTGGCTGATAGCGCGATCTAAATTATGGTTTTCACGGCTTACTTGGAAATAGTTATCGCCATTCAAATGGTCGGTTAAAAAACGAGTACCTATGATCAAAGGTAATAATTTAGCGCCAACAATAAGACTTTCCTTTTCAAGTGCTGTCATTTTATCACCAAAAGCATTTTGATAATTTTGAATAAGCGCGGCAAAGATATCTTGTTTGAGGATCATCTTATCAGTGCTGGTATCGTCTTCAGCAAGATTGCTACAACAAGTTCTCACCATATCGCCAAAGTCATGCATTAATAAACCTGGCATACAGGTGTCAAGATCAATTACAGCGCAAGGTTTATCGCCCGTAGTAAATAGCAGGTTATTTATTTTAGTGTCGTTGTGGGTAACGTGCAGTGGCAGTTTTTTGCTGATATCGACAACATGTTCAATAAAATCTTGTTGAGCAAAGCAGAAGTTTACTAACGCTTGGCAGTGAGATAAGCGACCTTGTCGATCATTTGTAACCGCTTCTTTAAGTTGCTGCATTCTAAAACTGATGTCATGGAAGTCTTCGATGATTACATCAAGATCTTGGGCAGGAAAATCACTTAAAGCGCAACTAAAATCAGCAAAAGCGCTAGCAACGAGTGCGGCTTGTTGAGGAGACTTAACTTCTTCTAGAGTATAAGAGTTACTTATAAATTCCATTAAGCGCCAGTAATTAGTACCAATTTTAATGCAGGTATCACCCATTTTGGTTAATACTTGTTGTGGCACTGCAAGAGGGTAGTTACCCGCGTTTTTTTGTTGTAATAAATGAACATTTATTTTTTGCGCGTTACTGCTTAACTCTACGGTTTTTGTAAAAATTTCATGATTAATTTGCTGTAAGACAAACTCAGCATCTGCAGTGGTCAATTTATAAGTATTGTTAATATGACCATTACCTAAGGAAGTAATTTCGACTTTTGAAAAGTCGTAGTCATAATTATTTAGAACAGTGTCTATATCCGTATTTAATGATGTCGCTTTGTTTTCCATTGCTTTTATTACTTATATTTTAGTGACTATCTTGTTAGCAATGTGATTATTCTAGTAAAACTATACCAGCCTGATTATGCTAATTCCTGAACGAACAACCAATTAATGTGTTACAAATTCCGGCAAGATTTTACTCTTTTTTATTAAGTAGTGCAGTAACTTTTTCGTCAACTTGTTTACTGTCTTGTGGGTAGGTTAGGCCAAACCAAGCATCGTGGCTGCTAAGCACTTTTACTTTTTTATTGTTTGTCTGGATTTGCTCCATCACCACGGCTGGTAAGTAACACTCGGCGTTAAGCACGAGTTTATTTTCTTCAATTGAAGAAAGAAGGTTAACTATGCCTTGCTCAAGTGCGGAAAAAATATCAGGAGTAAAAAACCAACAATTCATTGAGATTAAGCTGTGTGGTGCTAACTCAATATCTTGCTGCGTATTGCTGATGATACCGTTGATTGCTTGTTCATTAGCTTTAATTTGCTCACACTCTTCAATGGTCGTTAAATAATTTTGCTTATTAAACTGGCATAAACCTCGGTTAACACCACCAAAATCTGACAAGGTATTTTGCAACTGATAAGCCACCATTAAATAGTCTGTAGGTGTATTAACTGCTTGTTTTAACAATATGTTAAAGGCTTGTTCACCATAAAAATCATCGGCATTAATAACGGCAAAGCTTTTCTTGATTAATTGACGACAACACCAAAGCGCGTGAGCTGTACCAAGGGGCTTACTGCGTTTAGGAGGAATGCTGCAACCTGTTGGTAAATTATCAAAGCTCTGAAAAGCAAAATCATATTCAACCTCTTCAGGTAATCGACAAATAACTTGTTGCCTAAGTAGGGTCTCTAATTCAGGGCGAATGACAAAAATTACTCGTGTAAAACCTGCCTTAGCGGCGTTAATTATGTTGTATTCCATCAAGGTTAGTTGTAACGGACCAAATTCAGCAAGCTGCTTATTGCCGCCAAAACGAGAGCCTAATCCAGCGGCTAATATAACAAGGGTAATCATCTAATTAAAAATTCCTACTGAAATCGAGCACTTTAAATGGTAACGGGTGATATGTATACAACTGATGATTGTGAATGAGGTTATGTTATACCAACTCCATTAAGTTTGTGATCTTGTTGTGCGAAGGAAAAATAAATCAAGGTAAGGCGCTCGATTGAGCAATAGCTGCCTATTGGAATTGAGAGCAACGAATCCTTGGGTTATTTTAACCAGCACAAGTGGACAATAATTTAATGGAATTGGTATTATAGCGTTGGGATTACTTTTTCACTAACGAGAGGCACCTTATTCTTTTGGTGCAGCTTTGGCTGAATACCCTCGAGGTCGCTTAGCTGTTGTTAATTAAATGCTCCGTACGTGAAGTAAATTCTTTATTTCGGGAACGTTAAGGTAAAACAAGCACCTTGAAGTTGGTTGTTATTACAGGCGTTAATACTGCCTTGATGCCAGTCCATGACCTTACTGCAGATCGCTAAGCCTAAACCAAAGTGTCCTTGCTCTCTTGACCTGTCGGCATCGAGTTTAACGAAGGGCGTGAAAATAACGGCGAGTTTATCGTCAGCAATGCCTTTGCCATCATCTTCAACTGTAATCGTTAATTGTTGATGGTTGTCGTTAATGGTAAGTAATACCTCACTGCTGGCATAACCAATGGCATTACTAATAAGGTTCACTAAGGCGCGATAACTCCAGTGATAATCTAATGTATGGATAACGCTGCTATCGCCCGACAAATGCACCGTAATATTCTTTTGCTCTGCCAGTACATGGCAATCATCTATTGCCGAGCTGATTAAGGCACTGATATTAGTCTGTGTTTTATTGAGCTTTAGTGCTTGTCGCTCCATTGAGGCATAATCAAGAAATATAGAGGTCATCTCTTCCATTCTGGTTAATTCATTATCCATACGGGTTAAGTAACTGTTCTTTTTTTCAATTGATTTACTATCTAAGGCCGCTTCTATGCCAAAGCGCAAACACGCCATTGGTGTTCGAATGTCATGAGATAAACTGCGGGCTAGCACTTTGTTATCGGCAACCAGTTGTTCTATTTTACTGGCCATGGTATTAAAGCTTCGCTCTAACATTTTGATATAGGAGAAGCGACTTTTTGTTATACGAGCATCAAGTTGTCCGGAGCCAATTTTTGCTGCGGCATTATTGAGTAAATATAAACGCCTTGTTAAGGGGAATAACCATAAAATTAATATCACACAAATGCTGACGTAAAGTATTAACGTTAAGATAAAGTTAAAGTTATCGTCAACTATCGTTTCAGCGGGTAGCTCCAAACGTAATAAAAACTCAGGGTGTTTAGGTATTTTTTTTAATATATATTGATTCGCGCTTGATGCCAGTAATAAACCGCCTTGCTGATTTAATTTTGTAATTAACGAGCTAGGTAAGGCTATTTTTTTACTTGAAGCTAGGCTGGTTTCTATTTGGTAATATTGTTGAAATTGCTCAATCCTTTTTCTTAATTGAGTATCATCTAGTGTGCTTAATTCATTCGCTAGGCCATCAACGAGGTGCCGATAGATAGTTGTACCTTGTGTCTCTGTTATTTTATCTTCAGTGGAGTATTCGACTAATTCATCTAGGCCCCAGCCTATAAAAAATAGTGAACCTAATACCGTGATAATGATACTAATATAGAGGCCGCGCATGTTTAGTCTTCATCGCCTCTTACTGATGGCTCTTGCCAAGCATCACCAACAAATAAATAGCCTTTTCCCCAAATGGTTTTAAATTTTTGTGGTTTTTGAGGGTCATCATTAAAGAGTTTACGTAAAGTTGATAACATGACATCAAAACGTCTATCTTGACCATCATACTCACGTTTTTTTAATGCTTTAAATACTGAGTCTCTATCAACAACACTTCCTGCATGTTGTGCTAAGTAAGTCAGAAATGCGAACAAACTTGTTGATAGGTCTATCTCTTTTCCTTGATAGATAACACGTTTTGCTTCTTGATTAATGGTGAGTTCGCCAAAGCTAAGTTGGCTAGATGGGCTCGTTTCTACTTTGTCATTATGGCTAAGTTGACGGTTAATACGCGCTAATAAAGCACGTGGACGCACTGGTTTTATTACGTAATCATCAGCGCCAGCTTCTAAACCAATAACTTCATCGAACTCATCAGCGCGTGCAGTTAACATAATTATAGGTGTTTTTTTACTTTGCTCGTGTTGGCGTATAAGGCGACATACTTCAATGCCATTTAGTCCCGGTAACATAACGTCTAGTAAGACTATGTCTATGGGGCTTTTTTTTATCTCATCCATTACTAGATCACCACGAGCGACATGGGTGACATGGAAGCCTTGTTCGGTTAAATATTCGCATACCCAATCCGCCAGGCTAATGTCATCTTCGACTAATAAAATATTGTGCATTTTACCTATTCCTATTACTTCGTTAGGTGAGATTTAAGCGTTAGCTCAAGTATTTATTCAATTACCAGTATAAGTTAAACATTAAAATAGTCGCCAACGACGCTTACGCGAGGTGTTTTTATGCTGCCAACTTACTCCTACTTGAGTTTCAGCGATGACCTTATCATCAGTCACCGAACGTAGTTGATATTTAATGCTTTTATTTGATTCAAATTCTATTTTTATTTGAACATTGTTACTGTTTTGCCAACATCCTAGTTGTTTCTTTTGGCCTTCTTGGTACAAACAAAAACTTTGTTTGGCTGTTGAATGCCATTGCAGCTCTACCGTGGCAAAACAAGCTCTGCCCTCTCTTAGGGTGACACATTGCTCGGGTTGTGCAGTAAAATTGAGTGCTACACTGTTAAGTTTTTTACTTTCATTTGCATAGGCCCGGTTAAACACAAGCAGGCTGTAAAATAAAACAAGCACTATTTTTACATACACAGTGGCAAATCCTTTGCCTACCTTAAAATACATATAGCACTCCAAGCATTACTTGGGTGGTGTGATTTTTATCGACTAAAGGGCTTTCTTTGACATTATTCGAGTATAAACTATGGGTTATTCCGGCATTAAACGACCAACTTGCGGATAAAGGATATTGTGCATAAATTTCAGCTTGCCCTCTAAAGCCTCCTTTCGCAGTGTATTCAGGTCTGTTTTCGTTTACTTCACTACTGCCTATGCCAATATAATAATCGACAATGTCTTGGCTAAAATACGTTAACCCCGTGCCTAAATAAATATCCCAATTTCGGTAGGGTAATAAATAACTATAAAAGCTATCAATAATCATACCTCTGACAGTTTCACCATATTCATCATCACCTGAAGTCGCCGCGGCTAAGTCTAGAGTGAATAACGAATTTTCAAGATATCGAGAATAACGTAAAGCTAAGCCCACAGTGGCATTACGCTCCGTTAAACCCGTTAATAACTCTTTATCACCACCGCCGTATTCGATTAAGAATTCAGGATCAAAGCCTTGCATATAAGCTTTGCCTATGAGGTCAAGCTGCCAGTCATTCTCAACAACTAGTTGATACCCAAACTCAGTACCACCAAGTAAAGCATTTGAGCGTCTTTGATTGGTTTGTAAAAAAAATCCTTTATAAGAAATATCAAACAGCAAAGCAGGCATAAAATAATGCAATAACTTCTCTTGTTCTATGCCAACAATAATTTTAGGGTCATAAACTAACGAGAAATCTAGTGCAAATTGCCATTCAAACTCATCTTTGGCAATGGGGGTGTTAGCAGCATACTCTTGTTCGATACTTTGCTCTTGATTTTCATTCACTTCTTGTGAATAACTCAGGTCACTAAATAGCAACAGGCAAGATGAAAAAAGTGAAACCTTTAGTATTCTTAAGGAGAAAGCGAGTTGAATGTAGTTTGAAAGCATAACTTGGCGCAGAAAACATTTACAAAAGGTAACTATATGTTACCACGCTGTAAATGTTACTTGCGCTAAGCTTGCAAGTTTTATTGTTTAAAAAGTGTAAGTAAAATTAAACAACTCGCTTTAACCGCCCTGATTAGAAGGTCATTTTTAATCCTACGTAAGGAAATACGCCAATATCTTCTTCACCGCTGATATTGAATTCGTTCGGGGTATCGCCATCTTCAGGCTCATAATAATAGCCAGAGACATTTTTTTGTGCCATGGCGTTGATAACAGCCATTGTCCATTTAGCATCGTAACCCCAATATGTTGTTTGGTAGTTTGCTTCTAAATCTAAGCGGTGATAAACGGGTAACGTTTTTGCATTTAACTCGCCATATTCCGGTAAAAAATGATCTTCATAATCTGGGTTTTCACGTAAACCAATTATAGGTGTATATTTTGCACCACTACGCAGGGTAAAGCGTAAACCAAAATCCCAATGTTCGTTGAGTTGATAATTAGCAACAACATTGGCAACGAGCGGTGTATCTAGGTAATAATCAGAAGAAATATTCGTTAAGTCATCTGTACGCTGGCTTTGTGACCAGCTTAGTGATGCCCAGCCAAACCAACCACTTTCACGCTCACGCCTAACCAGCCATTCTACCCCTTGGGCATCACCCGATGTTTCATCGGTATAATTAGCTTCCCAGTCAATTTCAGCGGTATGTTCATCAATTGAACGAGGTAACTTAGTCAACTCTTTATGGTAAATATCTATTGAGGTGAACCATAATCCGTTTAAGTCATAATCGAAACCTAACGAATAATGTGTCGCTTGTGGAGATTTTATTTGAGGATTACCAAGCTTTGGTAACGCTGTATCTACGTCAGGGAAGCGGCTATAAGTACCAACTTTTGCTTTTACGGTTAAGCTATCGGTGGCAAACCAATCTAAGGCAAGTCTTGGGTGAATAAAGTCTTGCTCGGTATAATCATTACGCTCAGCTCTAATGCCATATGTGAATTGCCAGTTGTCAGCAAGCTTCCAAATATCATGAACATAGATGGCAATATCTTCATCGGAAAGAGATGATTTATCTTGGATTCTATCACCTTTTAATTTATTACAATCAGCATCGTTTTCAGTACAAAAGTAGGGGATAATATCATAACTATAATCGACCTCAGTTTTACTGTAATCAACACCAAAACCAAGTTTATGGTTTTCTAACCAGCTAATTTGAGAAGAGAAGCGTAAATGATATTTTTCTTCCTCAACTTCAACAAATTGGCCTTTACCAAATTTTTGATCTGTTGTTTCAACGGTATGGCCAGCCACAACTTGCATGATTTTTTGCTCTTCGCCATAGTATTGCCAAGAAAGGTTCTGGCTATCAAATCGGGTTGTTATCTTAAAGTCACCGATGCTATCAGGATCAATTTTTCCTGATTCAGAGTTTTCCGATATGTTAATACCGCCAGTATCACTTGCACCAGAAGCGCTTAGTGTAAGTTTGTGAGAGTCACCGATAAGCCATTGATATTTTGCTTGATAATCATCACTAATAGGGGCTTTAAATACTGTGTAACCGTCTTCCTCTGTGCCTTCAGGTAAAAATAGGTGAATTTGGCTACGTCGATAAGAGACATAAAATGCTTGATCATCAAAGGTTTCCCCCTCCACCATAAAGCCACTTTTTAGCATGCTAAAATCAATAGTGGTGGCAATATCTTGTTGACGAGGATCGCGCAATTGCACATCAAAGACGCCACCGGTGGCATTACCATACTCACTGCCAAAGGCTGCGGGGTGTAAGTTAAAGTCTTGGATTAGGTTTTCGTTAAATATGCTATCGCCAAATAAGTGAAAAATATACGCCACCGGAATATCATCAATATAAAAAGCGTTATCATCTGGGGAGGAACCACGTACTGCGGGTGAACCTGTATCGCCGCCAGCATAAACAATACCTGGTAAACTATACACAGCGCTTAATGGATCATTACCAATACCAGCTACACTCATTAACTGCTCAGTTTGTTCGGTCATTTCACTATTGGCTTGATTACGTCTTGAAATGACTTCAATAACTTCAACATCTGATTCCTTGCCACTTTTAGCTGATTTTTGTGCCTCTGCTGCTATGGCTATATTTGGCAAAACAGCCGTGAGTAGTAAAAGTGAGCTGACTATGCCTGTGGTTGATGTAGTTGATATGGCTTTCATGAGTGGCTGTCCCTGTCGGTCTTCTAACTTATTAGATTTTGAATATTAGGTATAGACAAATTTTGCCGTACATTGCTGTGTAAATCAGTAACCTAAGTGTCGAAAAACTGTCAGGCAACTGTCAGAAAGTGTAAGTTTAAATCTTAATTACGGGCGAAATAATGATGGAGGGTATCTTGGAACAAAGCGGAAAATAGGATTGTCAGGCAAGTACGTTATACATACTAGGGAAATGGTATTGGCGATAAACCTTAAAATAGTAAATTTTAGTGAGGATACTTCTGGTATACACAATTAAATATTGGATCAATTGAAAATAGCTTATTATTAACATCTAACATCTAACATCTAACATCTAACCGTAAAATTATTAAGGTTTAACATTGAGAAAGCTACTTATATTCGGTAATTCGGCCAGTGGAAAATCTACCCTAGCTAAACAATTAGCAGCGACAGAAAAATTGGCACATTTGGACTTAGATTTATTAGCATGGCAGGCTACTACCCCGCCAGCTCGAAAACCATTAGCGGAAAGTGGCCAAGCTATCGAACAGTTTATGCAGCAGCATAAAAGTTGGGTTATTGAAGGCTGCTATAGTGATTTATTAGCGATTGCAGAACAGGAGTCTACAGACGTTATATTTATGAATTTAGCCGTTGCAGATTGTATTACTAATGCAAAAAACCGCCCGTGGGAGCCACATAAGTATGAATCTAAAGCCTTGCAGGATGCGAACTTAAGCATGTTAATTGAGTGGATTTCACAATACGAACTCAGAGATAATACTTTCTCCAAAGCAGCTCATTTGGATTTTTATCAAAATTATTCAGGCAATAAAAAAATGCTTAACACTAATCAACCTAAACTCTGGATAAGCAGCACTTACTCAATATTCCCTTTATTCGACTCTCAGCGTTAAAACGTCGATAAATATCCCGTTATTCATAAACGTTTTGCCTTGATAATCGAATAAATTGAAACATTGAGGGAGTATATCGCTATTTAATCCGGTAACTTATATTTTTAATAACTGTAAGCTGTTGTTTTTAATTCAATACCAAGTACTCATTATCCAGAGTTCAGGTTAGTTATGGGAAAATAGTTTACAGAAAATGGTATAAGAGTTCACTATAGCCAAATGTAGATCGCCATAGGTAAAAAATCCGGCACATGGCCGGATTTTTAATTTTATATGATTAGTAATTTCTACTTAATTGGTAAATTAAAATTTACTCAACAATATCCATTTCTTCAATTAAGTTAGTGGCGCCATCTACGTGCTCCATAACCCAAAGCATGTAACGTACATCAACGTGTATTGAGCGATTTAGCTTAGTATCATAATCCCAATCACCAATAATGCTTTCATAAACACCGTCAAACACTAAACCTACAAATTCCGCTTTGTCGTTCAATGTTGGAGAGCCAGAGTTACCGCCAGTAATATCAAGTGTACCTAAGTAGTTAACTGGTACTGAACCTATAGCTGGTTTTGCGTATTCACCGTAGTGCTTTTTGTTGATTAGATCTAACTGCTTTTGTGGTGCATCAAATGGTGCAACGCCAGTATCTTTAGCAACAATACCTTCAAGTGTAGTATACGGCGTAGCCGTTAAACCATCTTGTGGTGAATAACCTTTAACGTTTCCGTAAGTGATGCGCAAGGTGCTGTTAGCATCGGCATAAACGGGTAAGTTGTTATCGTTAAAGTAAGCAATTAGCGCTTCCATGTACTTAGGGCGGTAAGCTTGAATGTTACCCGCTAACTCTTTTGACTTATCTTCAATGGCTTTACGCTCTTTAAAGCTAGTAACCGCTAATTGAATGAATGGGTCTTTACTGTTGTTAAAGTCGCTAACTGACTTTTCCATTAGCGCTAAACGTTGCTCTTGAGAATTAAGCTTGGTGTTTTTGTACATTCTTTTTAGCTGTTTACGTAGTTTCTTCTCGTTAAAGTTTTTAGCGGTGGTGTTGCTCAAGCCAAAGAATTGATCAAATGACTTAAGTCGCTCTGCTTTAGGCAGTGCAACATAGTGTGTGATCATGGCAACTAAAATTTCTTTATCAATTTTTTCATCAAAACGGCGATCAACAGATTTCATGCCTTGCTCAAAACGGGCTAAATCACGTTCTTGGTAACCACGTTCACGTTCAAGGTTAGGTTTTTGTTTCTCAATAGCTAGACGGTGTAAGCTTTTCGCGGTGCTTAACATTTTGTTATAACGCATATAACCAAGAATTAAATCACGTGCTTGTTGTTTGTCATCTTGTTGAATCAGCTTGTTTAAGCCTGTTAATGCTTTACCGTATTTTGCTTCACGCTTTGAACTATTGTTTAACCAATTAGATAAATTGTCTTCAAGCTCTTTTTTACGCTGTAAAAAAGTACCTTTGTTGTAGCTGTGGATCATTGAACCATAGTTTTTAGCGTAATTAGCTAAGCCAGCTAATGTACTTTCGTACTTAATACGCGCTTCACTACCTACTTCTGAATGGGTATGAATTAAATCAATAATCTCTTCGCGGTAAGCTTTAGCGTGTGGATAAGTCCAAGAAAAAGTATTTTCTACTTCATAGGCGGTGCGGTAACGGTTCGTGCGACCAGGGTAACCAAGTACCATGATGTAGTCGCCGTCATCAACACTACTTTTATTTACTTTTAAGTGATGTTTAGGTTTGTATGGTACGTTGTCTTTACTGAAGTCAGCAGGTTGACCATCTTTACCAACATAAGCACGATAGAAGCCGTAATCACCGGTGTGGCGTGGCCACATCCAGTTATCAATATCGCCACCGTATTTACCAATACTGCTTGCAGGTGCATGTACTAAACGTACGTCACGTATAGTCAGTTGCTTAAATAAGTAATACTCTAAACCGCCGTGAAAATTAACAACACTACAGCGATATCTATCATCATTTTCACATTCAGCGACTAATTTTTTTGAATTAGTCTCAATAGCTTTATAACGATCACTGCCAGACATCTTGTCCGTCATACCTGATTTAACAAGTTTACTTACTTCGGTAATTTCTTCTGTTACATAAATGCGACTACCCGGTGTTGCTGGTAATTCTTCAGAGAAGTTTTTTGCTAAAAAGCCATTTTTAAGTAAATTGTTTTCTGCAGTTGAGTTGTATTGCACAGAGCCGTACACGCAGTGATGGTTGCTAGCAACTAAACCTTGATCAGATACAAATGAGGCTGTACAACCGCCCAAACTCACAATAGCACCCATCGGGAAGCCGGTAAGTTCAGTTAAATCATTAGGATTTAATTTTAAACCTGCTTTGGTTAATTCTTTAGCGATTGTTGGTAATTGGTTTGGTTGCCACATTCCTTCATCGGCTATTACTGCCGTACTGCTAAGCGCTAGCATAGGCAACATTACTTTTAAGGTAAGTAATTGTTTTAGTTTATTCATAACATCCCTAACTATTATTTTTTAAGTTATTTTTTAAGTTATTTTTTTGTAATAAATCGCTCTTGGCGAATTCACTATTTAGAGCAAACAGATCAATCAATTAGTTTGCTTACTCTATCAACACAACGGATTTTGCGCTTATCCATCGACCGAGTCAAAAAAACAGTTAAAAAAGATATTAAGAGGCTGTAAATGATCTTTTCATAGGGAACTTTGTAACGGCATTTATCCGGTAGCACAAAACGAGGAGTTATTTGTCGAAGAGTGCAAATAAGATGTAACAAAGTGTAGACAAATTACTAATCATAGTTATAATGCGAACCATTATCATTTGTACTATAACTTTTAGGAGATTAGGGAACATGAAATTTAGTTCTTTTTCAAAAATATCAGCGGCATTAATTGTTGCTTTCAGCTTAACAGCATGTGACGGCGATAACGGAGCTGCGGGCTCTGACGGTGCTGCGGGTGCTGTAGGTGTAGACGGTAAAAACGGTGTAAGCACTTTTGTAACCCGTGATGATGTTATTAAAACTAACGCAAATATTGCGTACGCTGCTTATTCAGATGCATTAATTAGTGCTACTGAGCTTAAAGTTGTGCTTGAATCGTTTGTTGCAGACCCATCAACAGCTAACTTTGCTTTAGCAAAACAAGCTTGGTTAGACTCACGCGAACCATACGGACAAACTGAAGTTTACCGTTTCCGTCAAGGGCCTATTGATGAATTAAAAGCTGATGGCACCCTAGGTAAAGATGACGCTGGTGAAGGTCCTGAAGGTTTAATTAATGCATGGCCGTTAGGCGAAGCAATCATTGATTACGTTGAACCAGTTGATGGTGATTCTGCACCAGAAAGCCCAGCGAATGCTATTACGGGTAACATTATTGCTAACACAGCTGCATACCCAAAGATTGACGCAACAACATTAGAAAACCTTTTTGAACATGGCGAAGATGGTCGTAACGTAACTACAGGTTACCACGCGATTGAGTTTTTATTATGGGGTCAGGATTTAAATACAGACAGAGGTGGAGCAGGTGATCGTGATAAAACTGCAGGCCAGCGCCCAGTAACTGATTATGCTCTTACAGGTACAAGCCTTTGTACTTCTGGCACTGTTGCTGTAACTGATGATATTTGTGTTCGTCGTGGTCAATACTTAGTAACTACAGCTGAGCTGCTTATTAAAGAATTAACCGCAGTAGTTAATCAGTGGGAACCTGTTTCTGGCCCACATTATAAAAACTTTATTGCTGGTGGTGATGTTTCATTAGCTAAAATCCTTGAAGGTATGGGTCGCTTAAGTTTTGGTGAATTAGCCGGCGAACGCATTAACATCGCATTACTTACCAACTCTCAAGAAGATGAACACTCTTGTTTTAGTGACAACACCCACAGAGATATTTTCTTAAACGCTAAAGGTGTACAAAATAGCTTTAATGCTAAGTATGTTCGTATCGATGGTGAAGTAATTGAAGGTGCTTCAATTTACGATTTACTTGTTGTAGAAAACCAACATGAGCTTGCTAACAAATTACGTGGTGCTTTAGAAGCAACTATGTCTGCTGCTGCAGTTATTGATACCAAAGCTAAAACAGGCATGCCTTTTGACATGTTAATTCAAGAAGGTATTACTCAACCAAACATTAAAGCAGTAATTGCTGCACTCGTTGCACAAACTGATGATATTGAAGCAGTAATTGATGCACTTGGTGTAACAAAAAATGACCTTAGAGGTGATACAGATCAAGATATCTAAATCTTAACTGTTTTAGTTATCATTCTTGTTTGTATATAATGGACTCCTAGGGGTCCATTTTACGTTTATCTTTTCTGTCCTGTGAAGGTAAGCGTTATACCAAGTTGATTAAATCCTTTAACCACTCCCTGAGAGGGAAAGAATTTAATCAACTTGGTATGTTAAGTGGAATCAGCCACTTTATTTATTAAAAAAGAAAGTAGGAAATAATGTTTAAGAGCGCATTGGTTTTTATATTGGCTACCAGCTTAATTACGGGCTTAAGTGCTTGTGGTGGTAGTGACAAAGCAGCAGAGGTAACTCCGCCTATTACTCCACCTGTTATTCCCGTCGAACCAGAGGTAGACCATAGCGGCCTAACACCAATAAATGTCGATATTATCGACAAGTTAGAGTATTTGTCGGGTGGTGATGCCACCGTATTTGTTAGCAATGAAAACGCTTTTAGCAGGAAACCTGCTGCAATTATTGAAGATTTTCAATTAGATGGATTTTTTACTCAAGGTGATCATTTATTTCGTACGCCTGATAAAGGTATTGGGCCAATTTTAAGTACGGGTAGTTGTCAAGGCTGTCATTTAAATGATGGGCGGGGCGTAGTACCAGCAACATCAACAATACCCATGAGTAGCATGTTAGTTAAATTAGCAAACGGTAAAGGTGAGGCTGATCCAACTTATGGTGACCAAATTCAACCTTTTTCCATTCATGGCTTTTTGGATGGTAATACTTTAAGTGCTGGTTACTCTAAACATGATGGTTCTGTTAGTGGTACTGAACTATTCGGCGAAGCATTTCCTTATATTGAATTTCAAACTATAACGGGTACCTATCCAGATGGAACCGCTTATGCGTTACGAAATCCTGTTTATAAAGTACGTGATTTAAGTTACGGCGCTTTTATGGACGATATTCGTTTTTCAGCCCGTATTGCACCACAGGCATTTGGTGTTGGCTTACTTGATGCTATTCCACAAGCAAATTTACTTGCCCTTGTTGATGAAAATGATAGTGATGGCGATGGCATTTCTGGTCGTGCTTCAATGGTGACGAATGTTTTTACTGGTGACAAGGTTATTGGTCGTTTTGCTTACAAAGCGCAAAATCCAACGGTATTACAACAAGTATCTGGCGCTTATAACGGCGATATGGGTGTGTCTACCAGTGTTGTGTCGAACGAACCTTGTTTACCAACACAGCTCGCTTGTTTACTTGCGGCAGAGCAAGAAAACAAAACGGGTGACGTAGTTGATTTGGATGATAATTCACTTGCTTTAGTTGAGTTTTATAACCGAGTTTTAGCTGTTCCTGCTCGCCGTGGTTATGATTCTAGTAGTGATGTTTGGCAAGAAGATGTGACTGCTGGTCGAAAACTATTTTTACAAGCAAATTGTAGTGGTTGTCATACGCCGCGCCATGTTACGGGCGATGCTAAAGGCAGCGAACTTGGTGAATTAACCTTAGGGGGGTTAACTGCTAATACTGATAGTGAACATGCTGAATCGATTGCCGTGTTGTCAAATCAAACCATTTACCCTTATACCGATTTATTACTGCATGATATGGGCGGATCATGTGCTGTAACGCGAGAAACTGAGGCAGGGATAACTTGCTCAACAGGTGCCGAGTGTTTGTATGTGCAACGTTGTGATGGCTTAGCAGATGGCGTTATTCAAGGTGATGCTAGCGGTACTGAATGGAAAACGCCGGCGTTATGGGGTCTGGGGTTAGTACAAACAGTAAATAAAGATTCAAGTTTTTTACATGATGGCCGTGCGCGCACAATTGAAGAAGCCGTTTTATGGCATGACGGTGAAGCAAAAGATTCTAAAGATATTTTTATGAATTATAGTAAAGCTGAGCGAGAACAGCTACTTGCTTTCCTCAAATCCTTATAAGTAGTGGCGTTGTAGTTTAATGCATTTAATAACAAGATTTATATTTATCGTAGGACTGATGTTGACTTTATCAGCCTGCGATACACCGAACACAAATACTGTAGAGCAAGCGCCAGTACCAGTGTTTTCAAAAAGCGAAGTAAAAACGGCTGGTGGTATCACGCATAAACGTTTGTATGCCACCTATTTATATCCTGGTGAGAAGCTTAGTAATAAACAGCGACTTGATTTTTGGACCGGTTTTTCTTTTTTTCGTGATCCTTGGGTCGCGGCGCCAAGTGCAACGGGTAATCGTGATGGCTTAGGACCACTCTTTAATACTCGATCTTGCATTGCTTGCCATACAGCAGGCTCTCGCGCCAAAATCGATAAAGCAGGGCAGATCCTACCTTTGTCATTAGTAGTACGTTTAGGCAGTAAGGATGCAAAAATATCCAGTGTAGACCCTGTTTATGGTGGTCAAATTCAACCAAGATCAACCAGTTACCGCTTAACGGGTGCCGATATGGTAAAAAAACATGCCTACACAGATAACGTTGGTGAAGCTTGGTTAGATAAAAGTTATAGCAAAATCTCCGGTAGTTTTGCTGATGGTGAAGCTTTTGAATTACTAAAACCTAATTATCAGTTAACAAAGTTAGCTTATGGTGAACTTGCTCCTCATATTGGTATTTCGGTTAGGCTTGCGCCCAATATTTTTGGTATGGGTCTACTTAATGCCATTAAGTCTGATGATTTACTAAAACAAGAAGATAGTGAGGATAGTAATAGTGATGGTATTTCGGCCAAGTACAATCGTGTACCAAATGTCATCACTGGCGAGATAGAACTAGGACGTTTTGGCTTTAAAGCTAAGCAACCGAACTTGCACCAGCAAGTTGCTGCAGCCTTTCGTGATGACATAGGTATTACTAATACGAGTTTTTCTGATGAAAGTTGTACTAAAACACAAGTTGCTTGTAACTATGCCGCTGAGTATGGCGGCCATAGTTTAGCTGATTTAGAAATACCAGATAATCGTCTGGACCTTACGGTAACGTTTAATGAGTTACTTGGTGTACCACCTGCTAGAAAGTTACTAAGCAAAACAGTGCAGGCGGGTCGAACATTATTTTATCAAGCTAGATGCCAGCAATGTCATACGCCAAGTTATATCACTGATGAAAACTATCCAGTAAAAGAGCTAGCTAAGCAAACCATTTGGCCCTATACCGATTTAGCTTTACATGACATGGGCGAAGGTTTAGCTGACGGGGTTTATGAATTTAATGCTAATGGCCAAGAATGGCGTACTCCACCTTTATGGGGCATAGGATTACAGCAATATAAAACGGGTCAACAACGTTTTTTACATGATGGTAGAGCACGCACTATTAGCGAAGCTATTTTATGGCATGGCGGTGAAGCGGAGCCAGCCAAACAAGCGTATATAGCATTAACTAAACAACAACGAGATGCCTTAGTGAAATTTGTAAAGGCTATTTAAAACCTATTTAAGGTATTGTAAAAGCAGGGTAAACCAATATGACAATTAAAAATAAATTATTCAAAACAGTACCAGCATTAGTGCTTACTGGTTTCTTAAGTGCTTGTGGCGGAGGCTCAGATACAGCAACTGATACCAAACCTGATACTGCTACACCAACAACACCAGTAACAAAAATTGAAGATGAGTTTGGCCTGTGGCTAACAGATCTTGCTAACAACCATGTTTTGCCAAGCTATCAAAGTTTGCAAGATACCTCTGCAGTTTTAAGCAGCCAAACCACAGCGTTTTGTAATAAGCAAAGTTTAACTACTGTTGAAGTTGTTGCCTTACAGCAATCATGGCGCGATGTGATGAGCAGCTGGCAAGCCATTCAATGGCTGAAAGTTGGTCCTATTCTTGATGAAAGTCGAATTTTTAGATTGCATTATTGGCCAGATACAAAAGACAGTGTTGGTAGTGGTATTACCAGCTTATTAGCAACAACTGAAACGGTGACTGAAGCCTTTATTGCCAAAAAAAGTGTTGGTAGTCAGGGGTTACCTGCATTAGAAAGATTAATTTTCCCAGAAGCTAGCCAAGATATTTTATTAAGCACAAGTGCTAACGATAAAGCAAAACACTGTGAAGTATTAACGGCGATAAGTGCAAATGTTGCCACCATCAGTGAAAATGTTAACACAGCGTGGAAAATTTCAGGTGGAAATTACTACGCACAACTTACTCAGGGCACTGGAGATTTTACGGGTAAAAAAGATGCTGTTGAAGAGTTAGTAACTAACTGGCTTGAGCAAATTGAGCGAGTGAAAGACGAAAAAATGTTAGTGCCTTTATCCGTTGCTAGTCCGGGTATCCCTGAAATCGCTGAGCATGTATTTAGTGATGAAACAGTTAAAAGTATTCAAAAGAATGTTGCTACTTTTAAGGTTATCTATAGTGCAGGTGGTGGACATGGTTTTGATGACATATTAATTGATTATTTAAGCCAGCAAAATATTGCAACAGAAATGTTAACAGCAATTGATGGCGCTATTGTGTCAGCTGATGCATTAAATGGCAGTTATGAAACTTTATTGAAAACCTCTGAAGGTCGCGCGCAAATTACCGCAAGCATTGATGCATTAAGAGCAATAAGAGACGTACTAACCGTTGATTTTGTACAAGCTACTGATATTAATATCGGCTTTAACTCAAATGATGGCGATTAGGACTTATAAACATGAAAAGTTACATGAACAATAAATCGCCCGTGGCGTTAGCGCTTGCTTCAGCTTTTGGCTTAATGTTAAGCAGTCAAAGTGTTTTTGCCGCTGAAGATGTTAGCTCAAACGGTGATGCGAACTCTTCTGCCAGCTCATCAACAAGCTCATCAACAAGTAAACAAGTGGAAGTGATTAGTATTTTTGGTAGTCACAACCAATTAGAAACAGCCACAGGCTCTGCTGTGGTTATTGGTGAGGCGCAATTAGATTTGTTTGAATTTGATGATATTCACCGCGTTTTACAAAGTGTACCCGGTGTTTATGTACGTGAAGAAGATGGTTATGGTTTACGTCCTAATATTGGTCTTCGCGGCGCTACCTCTGAAAGAAGTAGTAAAATTGCCTTAATGGAAGATGGTGTATTAATTGCGCCAGCACCTTATGCTGCACCAGCGGCTTATTACTTCCCAATGATGTCTCGTATGACACAAGTTGAAGTGTTTAAAGGTCCATCGGCAATTCAATATGGCCCCAATACGGTTGGCGGTGCGATTAATATGGTATCAAGGCCTATTACTGAACAGTCAGTCGAACAGGGCGGTGAAGGCATGCTTGATGTCGCTTATGGTCAAGATAATTATCAGAAAGCTCATGGTTACTATTCTCAAAACATAGCTACAGATAATAGCATTACCGGTAAAGGCGAAGTAGGTGTATTAGTTGAAGGGATTCACCTAGGCTCAGATGGCTTTAAAACGCTTACGGGTGTTCAAGGCCATGAGTTTGATACTGGTTTTGAGAAAAATGAAGTCTTAATGAAACTTAACTATGTACCAAGTGATTCTGATAGTAATCAATTTGTTCAGTTTAAAATGGGTTATGGCGAAGAAACGTCAAATGAAACATATTTAGGTTTAACCGATGGTGATTTTGCCAATGACGGCAAAATGCGTTATTTAGCCAGTCAAAAGGATCAAATGGACTGGGAGCATTATCAATTTCAATTATCACATTATATTGAATTAAGTGATGAAGTTAGCCTTTTTAGCCAAGCATACCATCGAGAATTTGACCGTGAGTGGGACAGGTTTAATAGTTTTAATACTAACCGCAGCATGGCAACTATTTTAACGTCACCTGATACTGGTGTGAATAAGTTGTTTATGGAAGTACTTCGAGGTGACCGTGATAGTTTAACTGAAACTGAAGCATTGGTTTTTACCCTAAATGATCGACGTTATTACTCAAAGGGTATAGAAACTAAATTGACATGGGATACCAACATTGAGTCAGCTGAAGTGGTTTTAGATACCGGGTTACGTATCCATCAAGACAATGTTGCCCGTAAACATACCGCTAGTTATTACGATATGAAAGCAGGTGTGATGGAGCTAAACGGTACACCAAGTGAAGTGATTACTCATAACGATGATACCGCGACCGCAATTGCTGGTTTTGTTAATGCTAATGCTGTTATTGATAAGTTTCATCTTACCCTTGGTTTACGTGTTGAGCACATTGAAGGTGAGGCTATTGATTATCTTGCCAATGGTGTGGCTAATGGTGCAGCAGTAAGTGTTAGTAACAGCAGCGACACCGTATTTTTACCTGGAGCTGGTTTGTTTTATCAACTAACTGCAGAGCATGGTTTACTTGTAGGTGTTAATAAAGGTTACGTACCTAATAGCCCAGGGCAAGAAAATAATGTTGATCCAGAAGAGAGTTGGAATTTTGAATTTGGCTGGCGCTATAGTACCAATGATATTCAGGGTGAAGTCATCGGGTTTTACAATGATTATAGTAATTTAAAGGGCGCATGCACCTTTTCTAGCGGTTGTACTCAAGAGCTAGATCAAGAATTTAATGGTGGTGAGGTTGATGTATACGGTATTGAAGCTTCTAGCAGTATCAGTTGGCAATTAACTGACAGCCTAACTGTACCAGTAAAAGTGGCTTATACCTATAGTCAGTCAGAATTTCAAAATGAATTTGATTCAACCTTCTCACAATGGGGCAGTGTTGAAGTGGGTGATGAATTACCCTATTTACCCGAACACCAATTGTCGATAGAAGCAGGTGTGCAAGGTGAAAACTGGCAAACTTCACTACTGTTTAAATATTTAACTGAAATGAGTGAAGCGGCGGGCAGTAATACTGAGCTTGAAGGTTTAATGACAGATGAATTATTACAAATTGATTTTTCAGCCTGGTATCAAATTAATGATCAATTCAAGGTATACGGTAAACTTGATAATGTCACAGATGAAGAAGTCATTGTTTCTCGTCGACCGTTTGGTGCTCGCCCAGGTAAACCAAGGCAGGCAATTGTCGGTGTTAAATATAGTTTTTAAGGTGTTATCCCAGTCTAATTAGATTGTTGCCCAGCTGTGCTAGTTAAAATACTTCGCTTTGATGTGTTTTTCCTGCACATAACAAGGCCACTTGCTTTGTGTAAAGAATATTTCCCTAGGTAAAGTGGCGGGTTAAGTGCACCGTCAGCTTAAATAATTGCAGTAGAAGAAGTAAAACGTATGAACAGTCGTAGAAAATTTTTAATTGGGCTTGGCGCCGTTGGTACAGCCAGCGCTCTTGGCGCTGTCAGTACCATGCCGATAGTTTCATTGTTTAATGGCCAAAAACACTGGTTGGTGAGTGGCTGTAATGATAATAAAGGTAATTTCTTTGCTGCGGCTGTTGATCTCTCTGGGCAACTAATAAATAAAGTTGCTTTACCCGCTCGGGCACACGAAGTTATTGCTATGCGTAGTAAACCGGGCCATGCGTTGGTATTTGCTCGTCGACCGGGTAGTTATGTGCTAGAGATAGATTTTAATCGTGGTGAAATTGTTAGTCACATTAAGGTGAGTGAAGGGTTGCGCTTTTATGGTCATGGTGTGTTAATTAATAATGACAGTGTGTTGCTAACCTCTGAAAATGATTATCAACATGGTAAAGGTCTTATCGTTTTGCGTGATAGAAAAAGCCAACAGGTTATTGAAAAATATGATTCTGGCGGTATTGGACCACATCAGCTGGCTATTATGCCCAATTCAAATGAGCTGCAGATTGTTATTGCCAATGGCGGCATTAAAACTCACCCAGAGCAAGACCGTAAAAAATTAAACCTAGACTCTATGCAACCAAACCTTGCTTATATGGCTTTAGGCTCAGGGAAGATAGAAGGTAAGTTTGAGCTAGAAAATAAGCAGCTGAGCATTCGTCATTTAGATGTTAGCTCACAAGGAAAAGTTGTTGCTGGTTTACAATATCAAGGAGCTTCAACTGATGAAGTACCACTTGCTATTGCCCATCACGGTGAAGACCATCTGCAATTTCTAAACGCGGATATTAATACTTGGCGTAAGATGAAGCAGTATACTGCAAGTGTTTGCATTGATAATGAACGTAATGTAGTAGCTATAACTTGTCCTAAAGCTGATTTGCTTACTTTTTGGCAGTTAGACTCTAATGAATTTATTATTAGTCACAAACTTAAAGATGGTGCTGGTGCTACTTTGTCGGGTGGTCAATTTGTTGCTTCGACTGGGCGTGGCCGTATTATTACCCAAGAAAATCCATTACAACCATACCAAGTTAATGCTAATTTTAATGACTTGCGTTGGGACAATCATATGGCATCTATTGAAGTCTAGGCTTAATGTGCAATAAAGCTTAAAAATAGCTCCTGAAGAAGTGAATAAATATTCACTTAGGTAGTATCAATAGTGTAGACTCTGCTTATTCCCTCTAATTATATGAAGAAGCTAAATGACTAGCAGCCGTAAAGAAAAAGAATCCTTATTAGTTCAAGCATTTAAACGATTATTAAAAGAGCAATGTTACGGCTCTCAAGGTCAATTAGCAGAAGCTCTTGCCTTACAGGGTTTTGATGATATGTCACAAGCGAAAATATCTCGCTTATTATCTAAACTCGGCGCTGTAAAAACACGAAATACCAATAATGAAATGATTTACATTCTACCAGATGAATTGGCTGTTCCTAAGTCTAAACAATCTATTGAATCAGTGGTATTGAGTGTTAAACATAATAACATGCAAATTATTTTAAAGACGGGTATTGGCGCAGCACCACTTATTTCTCGAATGTTAGATAGTATGGGTGAATCTGCAGGTATTTTAGGCACACTTGCCGGTGACGATACTATTTTTATTGCTCCCGTTGATGTGAACAATATTGACGAAATTACCTTATCAATTCGTAACCTGTTAGCGGTAAAAGAGTAACGGCTGTATATTCAGCTTATATAATCCTCGTCAACTATGAAAGTGAAGACGAGGATTACTACGCAGCTTTAACTTGTTATCGCTTTTGTTGATATGTTAATGATTTAGAATACATGGTTATATTGTGCCGAAACAAGATAAGCATCGCCTTGCGACTCAAATGTCCAATCTTGCATAATGTCATCAGTTTCAGTGAAGGTTTGAGTTTCCCCCTTAACAATACTCACACCAAAATCTAATGATGATTTATTGTCGAAAGCGTAATTTAAACCTCCACTTAACCATACTCGGTTGGTGTCAGGAATGGATATAGATAAGTGATTTTCATCTGCTGGTGATTGATCATAAGCAATACCAGTTCTTAATGTTACCCTGCTGCTTACTTGGTAAGTGGCACCAACGGCATAACGCATTGAGTTTGAGAAGTTCTCTTCTTTTGCAAATACAGGAGCTTCTTCCCCTTCTACATAACCGGCTAGTTCATCAAAACTACTCCAACCGGTCCAGAGTGCAGAATAATGAACGGCTAGCTTTTCATTTAATTGATGCAAGCCAGAAAACTCCATGATAGCAGGTAAGGTGATATCCATAGCGCCGGGTAAAATTTCACCTTCTCTACCGCCGATAAACCCAGGTAAACCATTGCTGTAATCACCTTCGAGTTCCAACTTTACTTCACTGCGATAACTAAAACCTAAGCGATTATTTTCATCAAAATCATAAGATAAACCCATATTCCAACCATATGCTATATCATCACCCGCCAAATCTGCCGCTATGGTTTCAGGTGGTAAACGTAAAGGGTTTTCACCAAAATTACGTACTAATGAAGCATCAGCATAAATAACATTTAAACCACCAGCGATTGCAAATTTATCATTTACTTTATAAGAAAGGCTGGTATTAAAGTTAATTGTAGTGATTGACGTTTCACCTGCTAGTTGCCCGGCAGCGTAATTATCATCAAACTCAGTAGCTAAACCAAAATTCGAGAAAGTACCAAAACCGAGTGCAAATTTATCATTTAATGGTACTACTAGGTACATTGCTGGAATGATTGCACTTGGCGCTATACTGTCATCGTTTAATTCAGCAGGATCAATACCTTCAGGGGCGTCAATACCTATTAAGCTAACATCAGGCATTACATAGGTGCCAGTCATCGAGAATTCTATGGTATCAAACTGCGCCATAAGGGCTGGGTTACGCGCAACAACAGAAGCGTCATCTGCAATGGCTGCTTCACCAGCAAAAGCCCTACCTAAACCTGCAGCACTATGTTCAGCCAACTGAAAAGCAGCACCAACACTGTAAAATGATGTGCAGGTTAATGATAGTGTTAATAAAGTTTTCTTGAATGTCATAAATTGGACCATGTAGAAGGGATAAAGTGTTGAGCCTACCTTAAAGGTCAGACCAGAACTGTTATCAATAGTGAAAACTGGTTGCCAAACTGTTAATCGACTTAAGTGGTCATTAATATTTTGAACATTTCATTTTTGAAAAAACTGATTTTGTCGTGATTTTATTAATGTAGGTCAAAGCTCAAACCTAATAGCTCCTTTACTATATAGGAATTGAAATTTGGTATTAGACAGAAAAAATAGGAAGTGCTATGAGTTCAATTCCAGAATATATGACAGCAAAACATAGAGAATGTGATGAGTTTTTTTCTGAAGCTGAAACCGCCGTTGCTGAGCAAAACTGGTCTTTAGCATTAGTTAAATGGCAGGAGTTTGCTGGTGAATTAACTGAGCACTTTACGCAGGAAGAAGAAGTGCTATTTCCTCAATTTGAGCAGGCTACGGGCATGACTGCTGGACCAACACAAGTTATGCGTATGGAGCATCAGCAAATGCGGGCTTTAGTACAAGAGTTGGATAATGCTCTGGCCGCAAAAGCTAAAGATGAATATTTAGGTTTAGCTGAAACCTTAATGGTGATGATGCAGCAGCATAATATGAAAGAAGAAATGATGTTGTATCCTATGATGGCGCAGCACCTAAGTGATGGTGAGCAGATCATTGAAGGTTTCAAGCTCAGCATTGTATCTTAGTGTTATGGATCTTGTTGCAGTTGATGTAACAACGCTTGCGCCGCCTGAGCCAATGACAGTGATATTGTCTGCCTTGGCTCAGTTAGCTGACGGGCAATGCTTATTAGTTAGCCATAGACGACAGCCCTTTCCGTTGTATGAAAAGCTACAGCAGGCGGGTTGGACATATCATTGCCAAATACATGATGAAGATAATATTTCCCTATATATTTACCGAGAAATAGATCAGCTGTTATTTTTAGAACAATTTGAAAAACACTTTAAAGGTGAAATATTTATAACAGCTTAAGGTAAAAATTTAGACTCCTTAAGTAACCCCTTTCGTTTAGGAAAGTAGCCATGAACATATCCGGCTTATCATTTACTGCCTTACCGCCTATCGACTTACCTTTTCGCTTTTTTATCAGTGCACCATTGTTTGTTATTGCTTGTGCATTCTTGGTGTTATTTTCCGGTGAGATCATTTGGTTCTCTCGATGGAACCCTCGTATGCTGGCGCTCACTCACGGCTTTACCTTAGGTTTTTTGACTATGGTGATGATGGGCGCATTATTGCAATTATTGCCTGTAATTGGCGGTATTGGAATTGCCAAGCCAAGGCTGATAGCGAGCACAAGCCATATTTTTTATACGCTGGGTGTAATTGCTCTCATGATTAGTTTGATTAATGCGAATGACAGATTAACAGTTACGGCATTGGTGCTACTTGGTTTGGGGCTAGGTGTATATCTTACCGCCGTTATTTGGGTGCTAATGAAGAAAATAAGCCAGGGCGATTCTATTAACGGCTTTCGTATAGCTATAACGTGTTTGGTTCTTTTGCTGCTGCTAGGGGGGCTTCTACTGGTGAATAAGTTAGGTATCAACTTACCTTTTGTCATGATTGATAAACATATTACCGATATTCATGCGCTTTTGGGGTTAGTTGGCTGGGCTAGCATATTAATTATTGCGGTTAGTTTTCAGGTTTTATCTATGTTTCATGTTGCGCCGAGCATGCCAAAGTATATACGGCAATATCTTGCTATCACTACGTTTACTTTCTTGATGATGTATATCGTTTATGAAGAGCTTGCCCTAAGCTTTATTTTTATTAGCCATGCCATTTTTGCTGTGACCTTGTTTTATGTGATCAAACAGCGCAAGCGTAAAGTGCCTGATACAAGTATTAAATATTGGCAACTAGCAGCTGGCACGCTGTTATTACTTAATGTGCTGTATTTTTTACCTGATGGTGTTTATCAACCCGAGCAGACATTTTTGCCCTTTACGCTACCAGATAAGACAATGCTACTTACAAGTATTTTCATCTACTTTTATTTATTGACTGTCATTCAAGGAATGTTATTAAAGATATTGCCCTTTTTAAGCTATACCCACTTGCAACAACGTTGTTTACTTGATTTTTCTGCAATGCAGTTTATTCCTCATATGCATGCGTTTTTAAGTAAGAAACATGGCTTAGTCTTGTATTATTTACATCTAATAAGTGGAATATCGCTTTTAGCCGTTTTATATGAGCCTTGTTTATATACAGTGTTTGCTATTTTACTGTTAACTGAATTTGTTTGGTTATTAGTCTTAATGCTTAAGTGCATGTATTTATATTTCGTTGTTAGTAAGAAAATCAACTTGTCCAATAAGGCGTAACTGATTATTATGCCCGCCAATACCCATTGGTAAGCTACATAACTTGAACTCTGCATTAATGAATAATGAGTACTTGGTGTTAAGTAAGCCAATAACTTAAGTTAAGAACAATAAAATTTACAAGATTAAGTCGCGATAAATGCTATCAATGTTTCAACTTATTTGATTATCGACGTATTAACGCAGAGGGTCGGATAAAGATGAACATTGAGCAATAATTGCTTATTCACAGTGCAGGTTAAATAGGTTCTTTTATGAATACAATCACCGTAGTGTCAACTGATCATTCATCACAGCAAATAACGCCATCAAAGATAATATGCATCGGTCGTAATTATGTCGATCATATTAAAGAGCTTGCCAATGAAATGCCTGAAGAAATGGTAGTGTTTTTAAAACCTAATTCAGCCATTGGTTCGGTACTGAACGCTAAGCACAATGACGATGTTTTACATTATGAGGCGGAGCTAAGTTTTTTATATCAAGGCGGGCAGTTTACTGCGGTAGCATTGGGGCTAGATTTAACTAAGCGTGAAGTGCAAGGGAAGTTAAAAACAAAGGGGTTGCCATGGGAGCGAGCCAAGGCTTTTGACGGCTCAGCCATTTTTAGTGACTTTGTTAATATCGAACAAAAACACATGCCACAGTTAAATTTATCACTGACTATAAATAATGGACTTAAACAGCAAGGCGGTGTGAGTTTAATGATGGTTAAACCTGATGAAATACTAATTGACTTACAGTCTTTTATTAGTCTTGAAGATGGCGATATAGTGATGACAGGCACACCTAAGGGTGTAGGTGTTATTGATAAATTGGACGATTTTATTGGTCAGATCTATTTATGTGAACAAAAAAATGAACAAAACTCTCAAGGGATAAATCGTGTTTTACTTGATTGCCAGTGGCAAGCAAAATAAGCGCTATTTATTTCACTGAAATTACCGCGAAAGCTAAATGAAAGCTGTAAAGCTTTGCTACACTTAATGTAGGCCCTTTTATACTGCCATTGATAGGAAAGGCTATGGAATACCAATTTGTACACGACGCCATAACAGGCGAAGCCAGAGCGCTCTTCTCACTAGAGCACGAGGTAATAGGTCCATGGATGGAAGTTGAATTAGGACATAATGTCACCAAACTTACCGAGTTACTCACAGCAATAGATAATGTCGAAACGGGACAGTCTCAAGAAATACTCATTACAGGTAGTGAATACTCAATTACCTTAAATCGAGAAGATGTATCAATTCAAACAAACGTAAGTATGAATGGTTCATTAAATGGCTGTGGTGAGGGATTACCTGAGATGTTAACAGACGAACATATTCACTTAGATCAAAATGAACTAGCGGGTTGTGGATTAGATGACTTTAGAGCTATGCTACTTTCATGGGGGCAGTTTACTAACGGATTACGCTAAAATATGAGCATAACGCATTAAGGAACTGTTTTACTTATTTATTATTTTTGTACTTTGTTCATATTATTTGATTGATTTGTATTCAGCTATGTATGCTTTACACCTCTTGATATATAGCTATCTACTATCAGTAAACTCTGCAACGAGTGTTTGTAAAGTATCTTCATCAATTTCGAGTATCTCACATACTTTTTCTTGTACATATGGCCAGTCTGTTGATGTGCAATCAGAGTGTTTTAAAGATATTAGTTGCTCACTTAATTTTAGAACGGCAAACAAATCTTGGCCCTGCGAGCCATCAAGTTTATCTAAAAAATCCCTTTCATGGTGCTGCAAAATTATTTGGCAAACGTCTTTAGGCAATCGCCATGAGCTAGCGACATAATAACCAATCGTTGCGTGGTTTACGCCATGAATTTGTTCTTCTATCGCCGTAAGCGCTTGTTCTGGAGAGGTTAATGCATTGTCTAATAGCTCTTGATAGTCATTGTATTTCATCGCCATTACAGGGATTCCGCAAGCATGAAATAAACCTAAGCTAAAAAACTTATCATTAGCAATATGGGGTTTGTATCGTTGACCAATTAACATTGCTGCGCTGGCGATATCAGAGGTGAATTGCCAAAAATCTTCTAAATTAATACTGCAGCTTTTTGGGTCAAAACTTTTTTTCAGTAAGCTGCCTGTCACCAGCATAACTACACCGAAAATACCAATGTAATTTACTGACATTTTTATGTCAGTAACTGTTCGGCTTAAACCGTATAAAGGGGAGTTAATGGTTTTTAAAATAGCAGCACTAACGGCTATATCTTTGCTGATAGCATTACTAATGGCGTTAACTTCAGGGTTAGCATCAGCCATTAGCTTCAATAATTCTAACAACAGCTTTGGTTGAGCAGGGACTGAAAAACCTCGACCAATATCATCTAAAACACTTTGATCAACAATTAACATAAGGCTAAGAAAGGTAATAAAAATATAGCTTAATTGTATTACATAAAAATCGATTTTGCTTTGTTTCTTCTTAAAGCTTAGCGATTGGGTCCTTGTTATATATTGCTGGTTAGCAGGCCCTATTGGTTAAGTTAACCTATTACTTAGTTGTTGATGATAATTAAAACTTAATGCGTTACCCAGATCATCATGACAAAAAATCCAATAATGATGGTGTTGAAGGCAAGAATATAAGTGAAGCCCTTGATGCCTTGTTTAAGAGAGTAGTCATTAGCATTAAGGTACCAAGTCCATATAGCGCACATAATAATGGGCATTAAAAAGAAAAATTTTATCATAATGATTTATTTGTTTCCGTTAATTAACTGGTGCTTGAATTAATGGCTTTTTCATTCCAAGGGGCTACTTTAAGTAACATTAACATACCTGGGATGGCTAAAGCCGTACAAAGAAAATAGAAGTTTGTCCAACCTATTTGTTCAACAATAACACCTGTAGTAGCGTTGGCAAAAGTGCGCGGCACTACAGCCAAAGCGGTAAATAAAGCTATTTGAGTAGCCGCAAAAGCAGGGTTGGTGGTTTTAGCAATAAAAGCAGTAAAAGCGGCTGTACCCAAACCAACACCTAAATATTCAAAACCCATTGCTATAGCTAAAGCATAGTTGTTATGTCCTATTTCAGCGAGGGCAGCAAAGCCTAAAATACTCAAAATTTGCACAAAACCAAATAACCATAAGGCTCGGTTAATACTCAGCTTAATCATTACTAAGCCACCAACAAGGACTCCAATGGTCATCGCAATCAATGATGACGTTTTAGCGACAACACCTATTTCAGTTTTACTAAAGCCCATATCAATGAAAAAGGGGGTTTGTAATGCTGTTGCCATATTGTCACCTAATTTATAAAGCACTAGGAATAATAGAGTATAACCAGCAGATTTAAGCCCCTTACTTTGAATAAAGTCTTTAAAAGGAAGTACAACCGCTTCTTTTAAGGTTTTTGGGGCGTAATGATCAGATTCTAACTCTTTAATTACCAGTGTTAATAACACACCTAACAACATGAATGCTGCAACAATGATGAAAACAGATTGCCAACTCATATGATCGGCTAAAATAAAACCGAGTGAACCCGGTACCAATCCAGAAAGTCGATAGGCTTGTACATGAATAGAATTGCCCAAGCCAAGTTCGTTATCTGGCAATAATTCTCGTCTATAAGCATCAAGTACTATATCTTGGCTGGCACTAAAAAAAGCAACGGCTGCAGCTAAATAGGCAACAGACCAAATATCCATAACGGGGTTAATAAAGCCAAAAGCAGCAATAGAGCCTAACAATAAAACTTGTGTGGTTAACATCCAACTTCGGCGTCTGCCAAGTAAACCTAAAGAGTAACGATCCATTAACGGCGACCAGAGGAATTTCCATACATAAGGAATGCCAATTAATGAAAATAGTCCAATTTCTGCAAGGCTCACCCCTTCATCACGAAGCCAACCAGGTACCAGTTGATACAAAACAAAAAGCGGTAAACCTGAGCTAAAACCGGTAAAAATACAAATAAGCATGCGCTTATTTAAAATAGCCCCTTTGAAGGAACTATTTTTAACTTGGTTAGTTGTAGGTATTGTCGACATTAGCGAGTAACTTAAAATTTTGTTTCATATTTCTTTTAAGTTTATCAGAGGCTTGCTAATTGCAGAAGGGGCTTGAGACTTTTGTGTGAGTTTTTAAAAATTGATAGCGGAAATTATGGTATTGGACGCCAGCCAATACAATCGATTGGGTAGCTGCCACAACCATTAAAAAAGTCTAAACAGGTATTCATTTCACTCTTGAAAAATAGGTCTTGGTTGAGAGCTTGAGCACCGTGTAAACTAACCTCATGCATCAAGTGCCAGAATACACGCTCTTTAGCACTGTGCGGGGTTTCATCAACCACTCTTAATAAAGTCCATTCAGACATGGTATCTAAAATGAAGCGGTCTAATTCGGTATAATGAAGATTATCGTTAATGACGGCACTGACATAGGCGTGCATTTCTAATATTTTTTGATCGATAAACTGCTCAATTATCATGGGAACCCCTTAAACACCTACTACTGTGGCACTTGTCGTGTCGGTATTTAGTGATGTTTTTTATTTTTCACCGACAATAAATTAGCGCCTATATTATTAATTCACTTTTTATTTTTAGTTGTGAACTTTTTTATTAGCTACTTATTTATCGGTGATAATTGGTTTTTTGTCAAAAAAATGTGATGTTTATTTTGTTACTTTTTTGTAAGAATTTAGTAATGAGAGTAAATTTATTAATCTGAGTTCTGGCTAGTGAATGTTATAATACAATGAAATTTAGATAGAAAATAACAAGCTATACCCAATAATATTAGCGTAGTTTTTATCAATAAATTGTTATGCTGCCAATAGTGGCTATTGGCAGTAAAAAATAATGCTGGTAGAGGGAGAGGTCACTTTTTTGTGTAATTTTGCTTATCCGGTGAACAGGTTAGTTACATTAATTACCCGACGGTAACAAAGTAGCTTTAATTAAGGTGACTGGCTTTATCGGAACATCATTCCAAGCCATTGACTCATTATAATCTGTAGGTACTTTAGCAATGGCTTCTAATACTTCTTCACCTTCAACAATGGCACCAAAAACAGCATAGCCCCAATTTCTACCAGGGTCTAAAGTAGTATTGTCAGCAAGGTTGAAAAAGAATTGGCGATTAGCGGTATGTGGTCTATTTTCTTTGGCCATGGCAATGGTACCGGCCTCATTTTTTAAGCCATTTCCCGATTCATTTACGATACTTTTACCTAACTCTTTGGCGGTAAACTTAGCGTCATAAGCACCACCTTGCACAATGAAATCATCAATGATGCGATGAAAAATGGTGTTGTTATATTCCCCTTTCACTACATATTCTAAAAAATTGTTTACTGTGATGGGGGCTTTAACTCTATCGAGTTCCACAACAATTACCCCCATAGATGTTTCCAGTTTCACTTTAGGATATATATTTGTAGGGTCGATCGCGTAACTAAAGGTACTAAGCATTAATAAAATGCATGTAATCATAAATTGGAAAATATTTTTCAAAATAACCTACCGTTTATAAAAGTAAAGTGAGTAATACTAAGTGCAATTATAAAAATGTTTTAATATCTTTACTGGTTAATATTTGCCTTACTAAGGTACTTAAGTGCTGATTAAACTCACGTTCTAATGCGGTAATATCCGCCGTAAGAGCACCTTCATTACTTGCACGAGTTTTAAAATTACTCGTTAATGTTTGTTGGCTATTATCAATGGTCACCTTAATGATAATTTCACTTTGGGTGGTGTAGCTAACGCTTTCTTGATCAACACTGATGATGGCTTTTTCAATTGTAACAGTCATTTTATTTTGCGCTGAATCACTGAAAGACAACCCCTGTTTCTGCCACTGTTCGGTTAATATAGCTTTAGTGGTATCTTCAAGGCGTCGTTTGGCAGAAAGAATGATTGCTGCTTCATCTTTTTCTAGTATCTGAACGATATGCGTACTAGTGCGCATATCAATAACCGTTAACTGTGTTTCTTTGTACGACAACTGGTTGGATGGCGACAAAGAAACTTGTGGCGATACGACTATATGGGTTGGGGTAGTGCTACAACTAACAATACCTACGAATAAAAAGGCTATAACTAGATGTTTAAGTTTAATTAATTTCATTATTTTATCTACTTGTTATCGTTTTATCGCTGATTGCGTGACAAACTTATTATTGCTGGCGATTAAAGTTTCATTACCAAAAAGGCGCTGTAGTTTAATATGGTAAGCTAACTTTTGATTACCTATAATGCGTAACTCTCCACCTTTTTTTAGTACTCTGTGACTGTCTTTAAACATTTGCCAAGCGATATGATCGGTTGTTGCGGTATTTTGATGAAAGGGTGGGTTACATAAAATTAAATCAACACTACCGCCTTCAATATCAGTCAAAGAATCGTTAAGTGTGAATTCACATTGTGCAAATGATTCAGGTAGATTTGTTTTTATATTCTGCTCAGCAGAAGCAATCGCCATGCTTGACTCATCAATAAATTGGATATGTGCTTCAGGTTGGTTGGCTAAAATCGTTAAGCCGATAACCCCATTACCACAACCTAAATCTATAACTTTGCTGTTAGCTGATACCTTAGGTAAGTTTTCAATGAAGTAGCGCGCGCCTATATCTAATTTGTCTCGAGCATAAACATTGGCATGATTGCTTATGGTAAATTCGCGCGAGGGAGAATCATTCGTCGATATATGTGCTAACGACCATACCGTTGGGAAAGGCGATTGATGGACTTCTTTATTATCAAATTGGCAAAACACCAAACGCGCTTTTTTTACTGCTAAAGACGTTTTGGTGATGCCTAAGTATTTCTCAAACACTTTTAACGTTGAGCTGTGAATTTCTTTAGCACGATCCGCTGCGATAAAAATACAATTATCATTAACCGAATTTTTTATTTGAATAAGTTGTTCTATGAGTAACGACTTACTTTTAGGGATTTTAAATAAAATGATATCAATATCGTTTGGTAGCTCATCGAGGGAATTTAGTTGCTCAATTTTGTCATTATCTAAGGAATTTTGCTCTAGGTTATAGACAATGCCTTGGCTGCTGATATAAGAATCATTAATACAAAAAACGCTGGGATTATCACTACCTGAACGGCAAAAATTGGTGGCCAATGCACCAAATGCATCATTAAAAATAGCCACCTTGGTATTTGCGTTAATTAAACCTTGTTCTTCAACATAGTTTATTAGGTACTCATCGGCGGAGTCCCATGCTTGTAAACTACGGTTTACTTGTGCAACAGGGAAGCGGCTTAAAAATAAGTTCTTATCATTAACAATAAATGGGCTGATCATAAAATTGGCTAAAAGGTCAGTGAAAATTTGCCCGCCATTGTGTCATAATTCACAACATATTGTTGGTCTATCCACTTAAATCAGCTAAAATATTTGCCGATTTAAGTCCATACTATTTTACACTTAGCGAGAAATATAATGACTGTTGCTGCTGTTATTGAACAAAAATTGCTTGATGCATTTGAGCCTTCACACTTAGAGGTAATTAACGAAAGTAATAACCATAATGTCCCCCCAGGCAGTGAGTCACACTTTAAAGTGGTTATTGTTGCTAAAGCGTTTGAAGATGAACGATTAATAAAACGTCACCGTCTAGTAAACGCAGTACTTGCAGAAGAGCTTGCTGAAAAAATTCATGCGTTGGCATTACATACTTATACCGAATCACAATGGCAAGAGCAGTATGCTGACAATACTCCAAGTTCACCAAACTGTTTGGGTGGCGGTAAATAAGCTCTAAAGTAGATGCTTGTCTGGTCGTACCTCTTTGTGCTTAAGGCAGGGTACAATGTCTGAAAATTGTCTCAAAAATATTGAAAGTCTCTTTCAAACCTTAGCTATGATTTATGCAAATGGCATTACGGTAGCTGAGTCACTAATATAAACAAATAAGGTTTTACTTATGGTTATCAAACCAAAAATTCGTGGTTTTATCTGTACTAATGCTCACCCATTGGGTTGTGAAGCACATGTGAATGAACAAATTTCTTATGTAAAAGCGCAAACCTCAGCGACTTCTGGTCCTAAAAATGTTTTAGTTATCGGTGCTTCTACTGGTTATGGCTTAGCTTCTCGTATAACTGCTACTTTTGGTCATGAGGCTAAAACGTTAGGTATTTTCTTTGAAAAACCGCCAACAGAAAAGAAAACAGGCTCTGCTGGTTGGTATAACACTGCAGCTTTTGTAAAAGCAGCAGATGAAGCGGGGATTTACGCAAAAAATATTAATGGCGATGCTTTTTCTCATGAAATCAAAGCAAAAGCGATTGAAGCAATTAAAGCTGACATGGGTAAAATTGATTTAGTGGTTTACTCATTAGCATCACCACGTAGAACTGATCCCGATACTGGTGAAGTTTACTCTTCTACGTTAAAACCAATTGGAGAAAGTGTTACCACTAAGAATCTTAATACCACAAAGCGCACTATTGATGAAATATCGGTTGAAGCAGCAAATGATGCTGAGATTCAAGGCACTATTGACGTAATGGGCGGAGCGGACTGGGAGTTATGGATGAACCAGCTTGGCGAAGCAGGTGTATTAGCTGAAGGGGTTAAAACTGTTGCTTATACTTACATTGGTAAAGAACTAACTTGGCCAATATACGGTAAAGCAACTATTGGTAAAGCGAAAGAAGATTTAGATCGTGCAGCAAGCGCAATTAATGCTGCAACTGCTAACCTAAATGGCCAAGCTCGTGTTACTTCATTAAATGCCGTTGTTACGCAAGCGAGCTCTGCTATTCCAATTATGCCGCTATACATTTCAGCTATGTTCAAGGTGATGAAAGCTGATGGAACGTATGAAGGTTGTATCGAGCAAATTGCTAACTTATTTAAAGAAAATATCTACAGTGATTCGCCGCGTTTAGATGAGCAAGGCCGTTTCCGTCAAAACTATAAAGAATTAGAAGACAGTGTTCAGCAACGTGTTACTGATATTTGGAACAGTGTTGACACTGATACTATTGATGAATTAACTGATTACGTATCTTATCATCAGGAATTCTTAAAGCTGTTTGGTTTTGGTGTTGAAGGTGTTGATTATGACGCAGACCTTAGCCCTGAAGTAGCGATTAATAACTTAATCTAGTTTAATTTGCTAACCTTTAAAAAGGTGAGTAATAGCTAAATACCCCGTTATTCATAAACGTTTTGCCTTGATAATCGAATAAATTGAAACATTGATAGCGTATATCGCTACTTCAAGGTGTAAGTTTCATTCTTAACAGCCGTAAGCTTTTGTTTTTACTTAAACATTAAGTACTCATTATCCAGAGTTCAGGCTAAATATTAAAAGCCGCACAATTTATTTCGCATAATTATTTTGAATAGTTATATCGAATAATAAATAGCGCGGCTTTTTTGTGTCTGCTGTTAGTCAAAAGATTGAATAGCTCAGAGCGATAATTTTTGTGGTATTCTCTTTCGCATTAAAGTCACTTAGTTAAATTTATACCAATACCCGTAACAATATTTGTCATGAGGTACCAACTTAAATCACAGAAAATTATCCTATGAAAATACAACACTCATGGCTCCTTCTATTGGCTATATTTACCTCATCACTAGTGCAAGCAAAACAAAGCCAATCCCCAGTTTATATTAGTGCTTCTGTTGGTCTATCTGGATTTGATGTTTCTAAGAAGGAAGTTAGCGAGCACTTGATAACAGACTTTAGTAATACGGACACATATTTTAAATTTATTGGCGGTAACCGGTTTAATAAATATATTTCCGTGGAATTTGGCTATGTAAACCTCGGAGGCTTCAGCTTTAGCGACACTTATCAATATATACCGCAGGGTAAACCTAACCACTTAGTCATAAGAAATTCAGGTACAGCAGAGACTGTTAAAGGATTTATAGCCAATGCTGTGTTCACGTTTGCATTATCCAATAAGGTGGAGGTATTTTCTAAAGTTGGAGTTTTTGATTGGTCTTCAAACATCAATAGAAGCTTTACAGAAATCTATATCTATAATGGCGGTTCAAATGAAACCACGAGTTCATCTAAATATTCTAGTGAAGGAACAGATATTTTCTATGGCGCGGGACTTTCTTATAATTGGCAAAATTTCAGATTAAATATAGAGTACGAATTATTTAAGTACGATGAACAGAGTGTTGGAGTAATAAGTGTTGGTGGAGCACTGCATTTTTAATTACACATACTAATAAATCATTAAAAAGTGACAAGCTGCGCCACCTAAAACAAATAGATGCCAAATCGCGCTACTTTAACGAGTAAATTTAATTATTAACAACCGTAAATCGTTGCTTTTACTTAAACATCAAGTACTCATTATCCAGAGTTCAGGTTAAATAGTCATTTCACCTAAAAGTACATAAATATAGCCACTAATTCCGCCTAGCATTAACTGAACCAAAGCCTGTTTGGAGAATACCTCGACCAATTGCCCCTGAATAAGCATTCCTTTCAATCATCGCCTTGCCTCCAAAGTCATTAATTCTCGCTGAGACGGGAAGAACTTAATCAACGTGGTATTACTCAATACACCTATTTATCCGATTATCAGTATTAAAACTTCGATAAATAAACTGCTATTGATAGTTGATGTATAGCCTTCGTTTTCATTAATTTTATTTGGCATAGTCTACTTTGTTGTATTCACTAAAATGTTTTTGATATAACCTTTAATCTATAAACGTAGAGCATTAATCTTACTATTATCATCATCAATTACATTTGTTTTTTCTGAAAAAAAACAAATATAAAACCCGAGTGTACATACAATTAAAATGTGAGTATCAATATTTAAATTGTAGTTAAAACAATGGGTTGAATTCGTACCTCTTGGTTTTATATATTTAATTTAACTAAAGTAAAAAATCAATAAATGCTCTTCTTTGTGAGATGACAATTAACTTTTTTGTTATTGGTTATTGCTTCCATGTAAATTTACTGTTAACTTCTTGTTGGTTTTTTATTCACTCTTATTGATTTGTTATTCGTTTTCTTGGTTTGTTTATTGTGAGTTTCAAATAATTTAAAACCTTAATGTAAGATTGTTTTCAGCTAGATAGTAGAGGCAAGAAATGACAATTAATTTTTATATATCCCTAGCAAAATCGGTCTTTTTTATATCAATAGGCGGTTTTTTGAGCCTAGTTATTTTCCCCATAGAGCAGAGAACTACCGCTTTTCTTGTTGAAAATTCGGCAGATATAACAAGTGAAACTCTTGAAGTCGCTGCTATAGAGGAAGCAGTTCAGGCAATGAAGGGCAGAATAAATCTTGGCTCAACTGAAGCTTTAGTGTGTGAAAAAAGCGCTAATGCCCCGAAAACCCAAGGTGTTTTTTATCAGAATAAAGAACAGGGTGTTATACCTACACAAAATAACGAACTAACTAATGAGATTGCCACTTTAAAAGAGCAGTTAGCATTTGAAACCTTGCTTTCCACTTTTATGAATCAAGGTGCTATTGGTAATTTCCAACAAAATGCTAAGCGTTTTGAAGCTGATGTTCAATATTACGAACAGGCGTATGAGCAAGAGGCTGAGTTACTTAGCCTTTTTAGCAATAATGAACAGTTAGCAATGTTTAGTGTTGAGCAATCAGAATGCAAAGCGGAGCAATGTCGGTTAGCTATTTCCCCCCTTAATCAACAGGAATTAGCACAACTATCGGATTCATTATCAACTTCATTTTTTGAGCATCCTAAATTGTCAGGAAAGGCATATATGATGATGGCTGGGGAAGATGGAACGACTCATATATATATTGGTAAACAAGCAGATATATTGCAGAAAAATGACATGTCCGACGCTCCCGAATAGTATGCGTTAATAAGTTTAACTATTTACAGAGCACGTTAGAAAAAGGCAATAAAGTAAAGCGCGGACAATTAAGTTTTTAATAAAAGTACAGGAAGTGAAAAATTTAAGGCTATTAGCCTTGGATCTGAGTAGGGAACCTTACTCAGTCTATATTAAGAAAATTAATACTAAATTATAATAAGGAAATAAATTGATGAAAAACTTACTAAATAAAACATTTCTTGCAACTACTGTCGGTGTGTTCATGACATTAAGTTATACAGCTAACGCAAGCGTTCATGTATATGATTTTGTTGGGGGAAGTTGTGGGTGGAAAACTGTTATTAACAGCGGTGGCGGTGGTTATGAGTACGGGAGTTTTATCTCAACTAAAGCCTGTGCATACAATAAGATGGAAGTGCTAATTAAGCCTAACGGCTCTTACACCAAAACGTATTCAAACTAAGTTTTGGTCGTTTATCTCAAATGATATGCAAGCAGCTGCTTTCTAGTAAGAATGATTAGTGCAGCTGCTTTATTTAATCAATTTTAACAACATAATAGGTGAAATTATACGGTGCGTTTTAGCTATTAATTTATGTGACATATGTAAATTATAGAGCGTATTTAAATGAATCTTACTTGAAAATATTACTTTGTAATATATCGATTATTTAAAGCGTAAATTTATAATAAGGATATTAAACCTGTGAAACATTTATTAAAAAAAACACTTGTCGTATCGACTATAGGCTTGTTGATGACACTTAGTTATAGTAGCAATGCCCAGCAATATGAAGGGGGGAGCTGTGGTTGGATAAAGGTTGCCAGTTTTGGTGGCTCTAGCTATGGTGGGAGTTGGCGGTTTAGAGTATATCAACCTACCCAAAGTTGTGAATATAGCGAGATGAAAGTTAATACTCGTAATTCTCTAGACACAGTGACATACAGCAAATAATACCAATTCCATTAAGTTTGTGATCTTGTTGTGCGAAGGAAAAATAAATCAAGGTAAGGCGCTCGATTGAGCAATAGCTGGCTATTGGAATTGAGAGCAACGAATTCTTGGGGTATTTTAACCAGCACAAGTGGGCAATAATTTAATGGAATTGGTATAATATATGTTATTTTTCAAATCCATTTATTAATCACTTAGTGAAAATTAAAAGGTTTAGAGGCAAGGTATTGAATGAGTAGAATAGTTATTCTATTGTTGAAATTAATACTGCGCCGTTTAAGTTTGTCTTTTCTCTTTATGATAAGTAAACTAAAACTAAAACTAATAATAACCTGGCTCTTACTTAGAACAATATTGTCTTGCGCTATTACTACACATACCAATAAATCATTAAAAAGTGACAAGCTGCGCCACCTAAAACAAATAGATGCCAAATCGCGTGAGTGTAAGGAATATTCTTTTTCACGTAAAAAAATACACCAAGACAGTAAATTAGCCCACCTAACGCTAATAAGCCCACGGCCTGTTCAGGTAATGCTTCGAATAACTCACTCAAAATACCTAGAGAGATAAAGCCCATGCCTATATAGGTACATAGCGATATTTTTTTATATTTATTGCCAAACTTTATTTTGAAAATAATGCCTGCAATTGCAAAAAGCCAAATAAAGGTCAGTAATGTATAACCAAGAGGGCCTGCTAGGGTTATGGCAAGTAATGGTGTGTAGGTACCTGCGATAAGTAAATAAATTGCGCAGTGGTCGAGTAATTTGAATAATTTTTTTGTGCTTACTTTTGTCAGGCTATGATAGATAGTTGAAGCCAAAAACAACAAAATACCGCTGCTAGCAAAAATGGTAAAGCTAACAATACGGCTGATATCACCATGAGAGTTTTGTAATAATAAAAATAGTGCCAAACAGCTTAAAACTAGACCAAAGGCATGGCTGATTGCATTGAGGGTTTCTTCAATACGACTATAGGGGATTGTCTGGTTGCTGGTTGAGGAAATTTTTTTGGGAGCTGTCATAATCGTTGCTTCAATAAGTTCAGTGCACAAGTGTACGCCGAGAGCTGGTGTAAAGCAAAAAAGTATGGTTTGTTTAGGCTAAAGGATGTTTTAGCCTTGAAGAGGATTGAGCTTAGCTAAAGGGCTAGCTCAATCACCATATCTTTTAATTCATCTTTTGAAATGGAATTACTGTGATTTTTATCAAAACGGTTAAAAATGGTTTCACACATACGAATACCTTTGTCTTGTAATAAAACATCAATTAATTCGACGAATTCAGTACGACTTATTACACCGTCTTTATCTTCATCAAACACTTCAAATAATTCATCTACCCACTGATTTAAGTCCATATGTAATCCTTAACACCAATTTAAAAAGCTATGAGTAAACCATATCGCTTATTTACACGTTTGGGAATGGCTATTTATACTTTTTTAACCGTGTGATGGATAAAGTAGCAATTTGTCTGCTAATTGATAGCTTGTTAATTGGTTACTGGCTAAAGGGCTGTTGATCTTTCAGGGGTAAATGTTTTTCGCTTATTTAAAAGCGAGTATATCGCTACTTTAACTTGTAAATTTTACTCTTAACAACCGTAAGGTTTTGTTTTTACTTAAACATCAAGTACTCATTATCCAGAGTTCAGGTTAAGTAACATTGTAGAAGGTAATTGGGAGGTATGAATACTTATTTCATTTTATTTTTATTTTTCTGTAATAAAAAACTAAATGCTCAGACTAACTGTTCAACGCTTTATTAAGGAAAGATAGAATGAGAACTGTGTGGACAAAAACGTGGAAAAATTTTTTTACTCTAGGACTATTATCAATGTCGGCAATGAGCTGGGCAAATGATAATAAATTATCACTCGAAAGTTGTCATTTAGGTGATATACGATCGCAAGTTAAGTGTGGCAAGCTCGAAGTGCCTGAAAACTATCAACAGCCCGAAGGTACTAAAATACTAATTAATTTCGCGGTACTACCTGCCATTGATGATAGTAACTACAAAGCGCCATTGATGTTTTTAGCAGGTGGTCCAGGCCAAGCAGCGGTTGAATTAGCTACCGGGCTTAATCGAGTTTTTAGTGAAGTACGTAAAACTCGCGATATTATTTTAGTCGACCAACGTGGTACGGGTGAAAGTAGTGCATTGTCATGTGAGTTTGAAGCAATAGATAATGTTTATAGTTCTTTAGCAGATGCCTTGAAGCCACAAGAGGTAAAAGATTGTGTGGCTCAGTTTAAAGGGGATGTGACTCAATACAATTCTGAAAATGCTATTCGAGATTTTGATGCCATTCGTACAGCGTTAGGTCATGAAAAATTAAATATTTATGGTGGTTCTTACGGCACTCGCGCAGGATTAGTTTTTATGCGTATGTTTCCTGAATCTCTTGAAAGTGTAGTACTTGACAGTGTTGGCCCAATTGAAGTGCCTATTGGTATGTTTGGTCAAAGTGGCGCACGTTCGTTTAACCTATTAATTGATAACTGTAAAAAGAGTGAATCATGCCATAAAGCCTTCCCTAATTTAGCGGAAGAATTCCAATCAGTAAAAGCACGTTTAGCTAAAGAAGCCGTGAGTATTGATATCCTACACCCTCGTTTGGGAACGCCTACAAAACTCGTTATTGATGATACTAAATTTACGGGTAATTTGCGGTTTCAGCTTTATGGAATGGAAGGGCGCTCTATGGTGCCGTTAGTTATTCATCAGGCGTTTTTAGGTAACTACCAGCCTTTAGTTGGTTTGATGGCACGTACAGAGGATGAGCAACTGGTTTATACCGGTTTGTTATTTAACATCGTGTGTAATGAAGACATACCGAGGTTATCTGCCCAAGATAAAGCAGTTGATGCTAACAATAATTTTGATGGTACTGATAGTCATTTGGCATGGGATATGGTTTGCCCGTTTTTCCCTGAATATCGTCCAAGTGAGGATTTTTATCAAAGTGTTACCGCCGATATCCCAACCTTGATCTTATCAGGTAATTTAGATCCGGTAACGCCGCCAAGTAATGGTGAGTACTCAGCAAAAAGCCTACCTAATAGCCATCATATCGTGGTTGAAAATGCCTCCCATACCGTAGCGATGAGCACGTGTGCTAGTGATATTGTTAATGAATTTTTAACCAGTAAAACACCGAAAAAACTTGATGAGTCTTGTCTTGATGATATTCCTCAAGAAAGCTTTATGACCAGTGTTAACGGAATTCAATAAAGCGGTTGTAGTGACAACATATATCACTAGCTGGCGAAAAAATGGAAATAACATGTTTGAAGGAAAAAGAAATGATTGAAGTAAATAATCTACATAAAAGTTTTATTGATAAAAAAGACAAAAAAAATACTGTTAAGGCATTAGATGGCCTGTCTTTTACGGCAAAAGATGGCGAGATTACCGGGATATTAGGCCCTAATGGCGCGGGAAAAACGACTTGTTTACGTACCCTGTATGGTTTGCTTTCAGCGGACGAAGGATTTGCGACCATTGACGGTATCAAAGTGACTGAAAATCCGATTGCAGCACGTGCTAATTTAGGTGTTTTTCCTGATAAGTTTGGTTTATACGAACGGTTAACTGCCTATGAGCAAATTGATTATTTTGCCAGTCTTCATGGCATGGCAGGTGCTGTAAAGAAAAAAGCGATAGCACAAGTGATTCAAGATTTAGACTTGGGTGAATTAGCACATCGTAAAACTGTTGGTTTTTCGCAAGGCCAAAGAATGAAAGTTACCTTGGCACAAGCATTAGTGCATCAACCAAAAAACTTTGTACTTGATGAACCGACTCGGGGCTTAGATGTAATGAGTACGCGCATATTACGTAACCACTTAGCTAAGTTTAAAGCTCAAGGTCACTGTATTTTGTTCTCGTCACATGTCATGCAAGAAGTTGCGGCGTTATGTGATCGCGTGATTATTGTAGCTAACGGTAAATTAGCAGCACAAGGAACACCACAAGAATTATGTGATCTTGCGGGGGAAGCATTGCTTGAGGATGCTTTTGTGAAGTTAATTGGTTCGGATGAAGGAGTAGCAGCATAATGAACTTAGATTTCATACAACTGAAAGCATTATTAGTAAAAGAATATAAAGAAGCATTTCGAGATAAACGTGCCTTAATGGCGGCACTAGGTTTTGCTTTGTTTGCACCCATTATGATTGTGGTAGGTACAAAAATAATGATTGAAAAGGCGGTTGACCAACCACCTATTTATATCAAATTCACGGGGGCTGAATATGCGCCTAAATTAATGACTCATTTAAGTGATAACAATATTCTGCGTTTTATTGATAGCCCAACAAGTGATAAAGGGATTTGGGATGAGCGTAATATTACTATTGATATACCGGAAGATTATGCAAAAAGCATGGCTGAAGGTAAAGCGATTAAAGTGCATTTAAAAGCTGACTTTAACGATAAGTCAGTGCAAGTTCCGGTTAGGCGCATTAATAATGCGGTACGTGAATTTTCAATGACTATAGGCTATAAACGTTTATTGTTGCGTGGCGTGGATGTGCGTTTATTAAACCCAATCAAATTAGTCGAACAAGACACAGCTAAACCAGACGCTACTTTTATGATGATTTCTATGATACTTGGCTTATATTTGATGATGGCGGCCTTCATGTCAGGCTTAGCCGTTGCTATCGACTCAAGTGCCGGTGAACGTGAACGTAACGTACTTGAAATGTTGCTTTGCCAGCCAGTCAGTACCTTAAAAATAGTACTAGCTAAATTAATAGGGGCTTCTACTATTTCGGCAATAGGCGTGATATTGCTTCTAGTATTAACATCTATTTCTGTTAGTTTTATTGATTTAACAAAAATAGGGGCAACCTTTAGTCTTGGTTTATCTTCCACACTTGTATTAATACTCTTGCTATTACCTATCTGCTTTTTTGCTTCAGCATTGCAACTTTTCTTTGCTTTTCAAACGAAAAGTTTTAAAGAAGCACAATCAATAGCTAGTATTATTCTTGGAATTCCTATGTTTATCGCTGGAGTTATTGCTTTTATGGACGATAGACCACAATGGTTAGATTGGACGCCTATTGCGGGTCAATCATTAATCATGGAAGATATTTTTAAGGGTGTTGATGTTAACTGGTTAGCGATGTTCACGACCAGTGGCGTGACAATAGCGATGACGGTATTTTTAGTGTTAATACTAGCTAAGAAACTTAAGTCAGAAAAAGTAGTGATGGCATTAAGCTAGGGACTGTTGAACTTTCGAAATTACTTTGCAGCTAATTGTTGGGGCTTATACAAGGTAGAGGCTTTGTCCTGTAGTTATTCAGGACAATATGCTCCTGGATTGTCTAATAAGCTACATCTATGTAGCGTCATATAGAAAGACGATAACGCAGTCATAATGTCCAACATACGCTGTCCGAAGGATTCGGTTAAAAGTAGAGCACAGAATAAGGGATGACTCAAAAGCGATGGGTATGTTAAATTCTAGTAAATTAATATTATCAAAAGCTCAATTTTCTTATGCTATGGCTGAGCAAGTTGAAAGCAGGGAAAGTAGTTTGCATCGCTCTTGTTCAGAAGTTAGACATCTAGATAATCAAGCAATATTCACCCAGTGGATGACGGAGCATGAAAAATTGCTGCGTCATATCATTACAGGTTTTGAAGCGAAGGTAGCTATTCAAGATGAGCTCTTTCAAGAGATCGCTTTAAACATTTGGCGGGCTTTGCCTAAGTTTCGTCATGACTCAGCGGTGAAAACTTTTGTTGCGCGTATTGCCCATAATATCTTAGCTACACATGTAGCAAAAGCGGTGAAAACGATTAAGGCAGATCAAGATTTAAGTGACATAGGTGTCGAGGCCGAAAAAGATCAACAACCTACACCATATCAATCACTGAGTCGGAATCAGCGCCAACAAAAACTAGCTGATGCTATTCGCCAATTAAAACTTGAACAACAACAAGTTATAATATTAGCTTTAGAAGGCATGAGTTATTTGGAGATTTCAGAGGTATTGGCCATCACTACAAACCTTGTGGGTGTTCGGTTACAAAGAGCTAAACAATCACTAGCAAAATTATTGGAGGCAGTATGAGTAACGAATCATTGCCTGAGAATAAAGATGATAATAAAAAGCCTGCGATAGAGTCTCAGGTTGAAGAAAATCCTGAAACTACTTCTGTAGAGCCAACCTTGCTTGATGAACAATGGTTGGAACTAAGTCAAGACTGGCAAAGTCAACCTTATGAAAAAGCAGACATTCAAGCGTTGTTGAAGCAAACCAAAAAACGAACTTTACAGGCAAAGTCATTATTAGCACTTGATATAATAGCAACGGTTGGACTGTTTATTGCTCTTTTTGTTGGTTTGTATCAAGGTGACTGGGGCAATGCGACCATTACTTACCTTGCCTTTGGTAGTATAGGTTCACTGGTTTTTGTCTACTTTGAAGTAAAAATACGCTTACAGATATGGCGACAAAGTTGTGGCAGTCCAGATAAAGCTGTGGCTAACGCAATTGTAGGGGTAGAGTCTTCAATTCGTTATATTAAGTTAATTAAGCTGTCTTGTTGGTTATTACTACCAGCAGCTAATTGGTATATTTTTGTGATGCTTGAAGAATCACAGAAGTCACCTTGGCCACCTTTTATTACAATGAATAGTTTTGTAATCGTGATGTGGTTGATTACTCATTGGTTTCATGTGAAGCGGAAAAAAGAATTAATACAGTTATCTTCTGTATAGATACTTTCTGAGTGATAGTGGCAAAACAGTACAACATAAGAAATAGCAATAAAATGGCGCAGGGGTGAAATGTACCCCTTGTGCCATTTTTGCTTTTTCAGTGTAATATTTTTTCACGGCTACCATGAAATATTTGCACTTTACTTTGCTGTGTCGTCAAACATTCGGTTTGTCGCTTTGTTTTCTGTATTAAATTCGTTGTAACTTGGTTTTTTATTGGTTATAGTTTGTTTGCTTGTTGTATGCGAAATATAATTAAATAGTAAGTAATAGCGCTTAACCCATTACGCTATAAAGCAGTGCTAAATGCACTAAAGCAAGACCGTTTTGCCGTGTACATAGCAATAAAAGTCAGGCAAAATACCGCCATTAATTTTTGTGTGTTCTAATCAACTTAACAAATAAGTTATTAGGGCATAGTTTGCAGCCTTGGGCTGAAATACTTAAGGAATAAAACATGTTTACTCGTGATATGAATATTGCTGAATTTGATCCAGAACTTTTTCAAGCAATAAGCAATGAAGTTGTTCGTCAAGAAGAGCACATTGAATTAATTGCTTCTGAAAACTACTGTAGCCCGCGTGTTCTTGAAGCACAAGGTTCTCAACTTACCAATAAATATGCTGAAGGTTACCCTGGTAAGCGTTATTACGGCGGCTGTGAGTATGTAGATATTGCTGAGCAATTAGCTATTGACCGCGCAAAAGAATTATTTGGCGCTACCTATGCCAATGTTCAACCACATGCTGGTTCACAAGCAAACGCTGCAGTTTTCCAAGCTTTAGTTAAGCCTGGCGGAAAAGTACTTGGCATGAGCTTAGCTCATGGTGGTCACTTAACTCACGGTTCTCACGTAAGTTTTTCTGGTAAGTCTTATGAAGCTTTTCAATATGGTTTACACCCTGAAACAGGCGATATAGATTACGAAGAGCTAGAACGTTTAGCACTAGAGCACAAACCAGAAATGATCATTGGTGGTTTCTCTGCGTTCTCAGGTGTTGTTGATTGGGCACGTATGCGTACTATCGCTGATAAAGTTGATGCTATCTTCTTTGTTGATATGGCTCACGTTGCGGGTCTTATTGCTGCTGGACTTTACCCAAGCCCATTACCACACGCACATGTAGTTACTACAACTACGCATAAAACATTAGCTGGCCCACGTGGCGGTTTAATCGTTTCTGCCTGTGATGATGAAGCTATTTATAAAAAGCTTAACAGCGCTGTATTTCCTGGTGGCCAAGGTGGCCCATTAATGCATATCATTGCTGCAAAAGCGGTAGCATTTAAAGAAGCATTAGAGCCAGAGTTTAAAGAATACCAACAAAATGTTTTAGCTAACGCTAAAGCTATGGTTGCAGTATTACAAGAACGTGGTTACAAAGTAGTATCTAACGGTACTGAAAACCACTTATTGTTACTTGATTTAATTGATAAAGATATCACTGGTAAAGATGCTGATGCTGCTTTAGGTAAAGCACACATCACAGTAAACAAAAACTCAGTACCAAATGATCCTCGCTCTCCGTTTGTTACTTCAGGTCTACGTCTAGGTACGCCAGCAATCACTCGTCGTGGTTTTGGTGTAGAAGAAACTCAAGCGTTAACTGGTTGGATTTGTGACATTCTTGATGATATCAACAATGAAGACATCATTACGCGTGTTCAAGGTCAAGTTAAAGCACTATGTGCCAACTTCCCTGTATACCAAAAGTAGTAATTAACTTGTCGCTGTAAAGCTCACTTTATGCGTCAAAAGTACTTATTGACTAGCGTCAACTCCGTGCTTTTTCCTTTAAAGTGAACCCTACAGCTTAAAGTTGAATACCTACTTAATCTTAATTATGTATAAGAAATAATTAAGGTGAGTAATAAATAAGTGAATACCTAATTAACGTCATTCCCGAAGTCTTTTCTCGGGAGTCCAGATTATTTAGCTTAATCGCTTTATTTATATTAAAATGGTCGCCTTGAGCGGCCATTTTTCGTTTTTCCATAAACTTTTCGCTTATCTCTTTTAGCTTTAATTTTCGAAGGTAATCCATGTATTGTCCATTTTGTTCGGCAAATGACACTAAAGTCATCGACTCACGTTTAGTTTCTGACGGTCACCAAGTTAGGCGTCGTCGTGAATGTTTAGCTTGTCATGAGCGCTACACTACTTTTGAAAGTGCTGAATTGGTTATGCCGCGAATTATTAAACGTGATGGTAGCAGAGAACCTTTTAATGAAGATAAAATGCGCAGTGGTTTGACACGCGCATTAGAGAAACGCCCAGTTAGCATGGAACAAATAGAGTTAGCCATTAATAAGTTAAAGTCACAAATGCGTGCTACTGGTGAACGAGAAATTAGCAGTGAAATGCTTGGCGATTTGATTATGGCGCAGCTAAAAGAGTTAGATAAAGTAGCCTACTTACGTTTTGCCTCCGTCTACTTATCGTTTGAAGATATTAGCGAGTTTGCTGATGAAATTACCCGTTTAGGTAAAGAGAAGAACGGTAAGGCAAAAAAAATTAAAGCAATTAAAGCAGTTAAGTAATATGAGCACTAATATTGTCAATAACAAGCAAGATTTTACTGAGCAAGATCATCTTTTTATGGCAAGGGCTATTGAACTAGCTAAAAAAGGGCACTTTACTACGTCTCCCAACCCTAGAGTTGGTTGTGTGTTGGTTAGTTACAATAATGGTGTTGGAAAAATTATTGGTGAAGGTTATCACCAGAAAGCAGGGCAAGGTCATGCGGAAGTTAAGGCATTAATTGACGCAAAAATTAATTATGCTTTTTTAATAAAAGGCGCTACAGCATATGTAACGTTAGAGCCTTGTAGTCACTTTGGTCGTACACCGCCATGTGCACAAGCGCTGATTGACGCAGGTGTAAATCATGTTATTTCTGCTATGGTTGACCCAAACCCAAAAGTTTCTGGTAATGGTTTATCTCTTTTAGAGAAAGCGGGTATAAAGGTACAATCTGGCTTATTAGAGCAAAGCGCAAAGGCACTTAATATTGGCTTTGTCCATAAGATGATAACTAAACGCCCCTATGTTCGCTGCAAATTAGCCTCAAGCCTTGATGGAAAAACAGCGATGGCCACTGGCGAAAGTAAATGGATAACGTCGGAAGATGCCCGGCAAGACGTGCAACGATTAAGGGCACAAAGTTGTGCCATTATTAGTGGTGCAGATTCTATTCTTTTCGATAATGCCAAAATGACGGTACGTTGGTCTGAGTTAGGTGATTTAAAGAATAGTTACACAGAAGGAACACTTCGTCAGCCATTACGTGTTGTTATTGATAGTCAAAATAGGTTAACACCAGATCTGGCTTTGTTTGAGTATGACTCGCCAATAATGATCATTAATGCAAAAGTTGAAAATAAACTTGATTCAAATCTTGAAAACTTACCTAAATGGCCTCATTTCGTAGAACAAGTACAGTTACCTGTCGTTAAAAATACACAGGGGCAGTGGAAAATAAAGTTACCAGCTTTGTTAACATTATTATCAGAGCGTGGACTCAATGATGTCTTAATTGAGTCGGGTGCACAGTTAAGTGGTGCTTTCATTGAGCAAAATTTAGTTAATGAACTTATTCTTTACCAAGCGCCAAAACTAATGGGCGGTGATGGCAAAAGTTTACTGACAATACCTGCTTTGACCAAGTTAAATGAAGCTAAAGCATTATCCATTAGCGATATTCGCATGGTTGGTGTTGATATTCGTATCACTAGCCAGCTCATACAAAGCTAGCAAAAAGTTAATACTAAACTAATTAGAGAAATTTATGTTTACAGGAATTATCGAAGCGGTTGGTGCAATAAAGGCCATCAATGTTAATGCTCAAGGCGCAAGATTAGTTATTGCTACTAATAGCCTGGACATGAGTGATGTAAAACTGGGTGACTCTATAGCAACCAATGGCATTTGTCTTACTGTGGTGGATTTTGATAACACTAAAGGCGCTGGTAGTTATAGTGCTGATGTTTCTATTGAAACCTTACAGCGTACAGGCTTTGCCAGCTACCAAGTAGGCAGTAAAGTTAACCTAGAAAAAGCTATGTTAGCCAGTACACGTTTTGGCGGTCATATGGTTTCAGGCCATGTTGATGGTGTTAGTGAAATTTTAGCAATCAATAACAATGGTAATAGTATTGAGTATTGGTTAAGCATGCCAAGTGATTTATCGCATTATATCGCCGAAAAAGGCTCTGTAACGATTGATGGTACTAGCTTAACGGTTAATGCATTAGCTGAAGGCTCTTCAAATGGTAAGTTTCGCTTAACGATTGTGCCACATACGGTAAAAGAAACTATTTTTGCCGATTATCAAGTTGGTACAAAAGTAAACCTTGAAGTGGACTTAATTTCTCGTTATCTCGAACGTTTACTGACTAAAAGTAATGAAAATGAACAAGCACCAATTTCAAATGTAAATGAAGCCATGTTGTTAAAAGCAGGTTTTATTAAATAGTTAATTAACGTTAGCTATAGTCAAAATAAGTAAATGATGGGTATATATAAATTATTAACTCATTAAAATATAGCAAATAAGCATAGTTAAAATGGCGCTAACAATATAGCTAGCCATCAAAGAGGCCGAAATGAACTTAAATACCCCACAAGAAATCATCAACGACATCGCCTTAGGTAAGATGGTTATTTTAATGGATGATGAAGACAGGGAGAATGAAGGTGACTTCATAATGGCCGCTGAAAAAGTGACCCCTGAAGCAATTAATTTTATGGCAACACATGGCCGCGGTTTAATTTGTATGCCAATGAGCCGTGAAAAATGTGAAATATTGAAAATACCATTAATGGTAGATAAGAATGATGCGCAGTTTAGTACTAACTTTACCGTATCAATTGAAGCAGCTACTGGTGTCACTACTGGTATTTCTGCGGCCGATCGTGCAACTACTGTACTTGCTGCGGCTAATAAAGGCTCTACGCACCTTAATATCGTTCAACCTGGTCATATCTTTCCATTAATTGCGAAAGACGGTGGAGTATTAAACCGTGCTGGTCATACTGAAGCCGGTGTTGATTTAGCCCGTATGGCGGGCTTTGAATCAGCAGCTGTTATTGTTGAGATTCTAAATGAAGATGGCACCATGGCACGTCGTCCAGATTTAGAAGTTATTGCTGAAAAGCATGGCATCAAAATGGGCACTATTGCAGATTTAATCGAATTTAGAAATGCTACTGAAACTACTATCGAACGAGTTTCACAGTGTAAACTACCAACAGCTTTCGGTGAATTTGATTTAACCGTATTTAAAGACACTATCGATGGACAAGCACACTTTGCTTTAACTAAAGGTGAAATTAAGGCTGATGAGCCAACACTTGTACGTGTTCATTTAGAAAATACTTTCCGTGATTTATTATTTAGTCAACGCGAAAGTGTTGCTACGTGGCCGATGGCTGATGCCCTTGAAAAAATTGCCCAAGAAGGAGGTGTGTTGGTATTACTTGGTAAACACGAATCACCGACTGAGTTAATTAACCTTGTTGAAAAATACGCCAAAATTGACGCTGGTGAAACGGTAAAAGAAATCAACCGCCACGTAGGTTCTCGTAACGTTGGTGTTGGCTCGCAAATATTAGCGAACTTAGGTGTAAGTAAAATGCGTTTATTAAGTTCACAAACTAAGTACCACTCACTGTCTGGCTTTGGTCTAGAAGTGGTTGAGTATATTGCTGACTAGTGCTGAGTTGTTTAGCATTACGAAAAGGCACTTGTGATAAGTGCCTTTTTTATTAGAAAATATATTGAGCAGATAGTCCTAAAGAGAACAACATAGCTTTATCGATGTCAATATCGTCGATAGCAAGCCTAGCTGAAAACCATGAGTTACTGTATTCAATTTCAGGTGATAAGTGTTCTAAATCGAACAACAACTTTAAATTACTATGCTCAAGATTAAAAGCAATACCGGCATAATAAAAATTTATCTCTCCTTGGTGCTTATATCGTGCAAGGTAACTTAAAGCATCAATTTGGTATTGTGCGATTACGTTAACTTGTTCAGGTAAATCAAATTGGTAGTTTCTGGTTGTTTCTTTGCCTCGATATAAAGGCAGATATGATTTACCGCCAAGGCTATTAATAAAGGTACCTTCTGTATCTACTTGGCCCTGACTGTAACCAAGATTTTTCAGCTTAAATTGCGAATAAATATCTTTGATATCTAAGTTGACGTTAATGTTATCAGTTACCTTCCAAACAAGCGTAAGATCAAGGGTTACACCAAAACCATCAGTATCCCAACTTCCACTATTGTCACGTTTTAAAAAATTCTTTTCACTATAAAACTCCTGAAGTTCTGCTTTACCAGTAATGTTATTTTTATCATCACCAAAAACTTCACCAGTGATGTGGGATTCTCTGCTGGCAGTTATTTGCCAGTAGCCAAGATTAATTGCTGTTGTGAACTGCTTAAACTGCCATTGGTAACCTAAGCGTAAACCATTGCTACTTTGATGGTGCAGTTTTAAGTCTACCTGATAACTGTTTTGGCTTGTTAAGGGCTGATCGGTTCGCTCTAGGTAAAAGGCCTGAGCGGTGTCCGAGTTGGTAAAAATAAAATAATCTATACGATGCGCAAGGTTAAAAGAAAAGTTTTGCCATTGGGTGGTTACGCCTATTTCATTTTGGGTAAAGCCAATGCTAGCTTCATCTGCTGGTGCTTGTTTCCAGTCATCATCAATAAGCTGCTTTATCGGTAATATATTACTAAATGAGTCGCTGTTTATATAGGGAGTAACCTTTATCATGTTGGCTTTAGGGCTACTTTTTATACTTTGAGCATGAGGTACGTTTTGCTTGAGTGTAATTTGCAGTAAAACAAATAATATTAGGTATGGTAAATAGCTTTTCACTCATAATCCTCAATGGTTAAATTACATCTTTCATAAAAATAAATGCCAGTTAGTTTCCTAACTGGCATTTTATCTATTAAAAAAATATAAGTAATAGTTATATTATTTTATATTGATTCAACGTCTTCATTGCTATAAACAATAACAATTAAGCCATCCCTATACTCAATAGTTGCAGCTACAATGGCTGTTTGACCAACAAGAATGCGGCCAATAACTTGGTTTTCTTTAATGTCTTTATCAGGTTCTTCTAATACCAGTACAACGCCTTCGAAGTTTTTAGCGGTAAGCTTACCTTCTTCTTCGGTATTATGCTGAATTGTAACTGAACGTTTTTTATCTTCACCTGGAAGTTGATAGCTCATATCAAGGACAAAAACCCCATTGTCTAAGCCTGTTCTCTCTCCTGCTAATTGTACTTTCACTTGATACTCACCAAGGATTGCTTCTAGCGTTAAGGCTGCATTAGCATTTAAGAACGTTTCTGAATTTTCAAGCAAATTATTATCATCAGCTTCAACATTGTAACCGTCAAAAGAATTGGTGGTGTTAGCCACTATTAAAGCTAAGTCATCATCAGAGTAATTAACTTCAACTTGACCAATGTTATCTATCCAAGTAGAAGAATTAGAATCCCAAGCGTTAGTAATATGAGCTTTATATAGGTCCAATGCAGAGCTTATAGAATAAGGGTTATATGGAAGGGTAGAAGTTAATGTAGTCACAATACCATCTATTGAGGTAAATTCATCAAGGTACTGGGTATCCTTTTCCAGCGTCAACACTTGACCATCATAATCAAGTAGCACGCCAGCGGCATTAAAACTGTCGCCTCGAACAACACGTACAACATAAAGATCAGCTAGTCCATCAAAGTCATTATCTTGAGGGCTGATCTTTATTTGCATAGCCCATGAATTACCTAACCATGTACCACCACGGCTGATTATAATTTCATCGGTGTTAATGTTGGCAATTGGAGTCGCTACTGAAGTATCGAAGTCAGTATCTGTTGAACCATCGGCATGAGTAGTCGTTGTCTTTGCATTGAAATTACCTGCGCCATCACCTTCAAATGTACGTGAACCGGAGAATGCTCCTGCAAATGTCATATCAACGATGTTAGCATCCTCACTTACAGTAATAATTACAGCATCTTTAATTAATGGTTTAATTAAATATGCTAAGGGGGTAAGTTCAGTGAATGTTCCTGCTGCAATGTCATTGAGTTCTTCATCACTAAAGAAGATAGTAATATCTCCTAGATCATCAATATCTGAACGGCGTTGACCTTCCCAATGATTATTAATAGTTTGAGCTAACAGCTCTGCTCCATTTGATATTGTTAATGGATTCCCTACCATGACCCAAGATTTATCTTCTATAAAATCAGTGATAGTTGCATATGCACCAATATACCAAACTGTATCCCAAGAGTGCGGATTACCGTCACTGGTTAATAGATTACCATCGGTGTCAACTAGGGTTTCAAGGCTAGTGCCATCATAAGATTTATCGTCCCAAAAGTTGCTAATAGCTTCAAAAGAATAGGAGTCGGTTGTGCCATTTTGATCATTATCTAACGGTGTTATACGAACAGACCTTACACCAAACTCACCTTTACCATTAAGGTATGCACGAGTATAAAGTGTACCTCGTTCAGCTAAACCCGTATCAAAACGTTTAGTAATGATTTTCCGTTCAATACCTGATAGCCAATAATGTTTTTCTGCATTAGCCGCAGTTAATGAGCTTGAAGCTGTCCACTCTCCAATTGTTTGTCCTGATACAAACTTTCGAGTTTCTACTGATTGATGATAATCAGAAATATTATCTGCGTCTGTAATAACTATTGAGTTCAAATCATCAGAGAAAGTAAAATTAACAGTGTTTTTGATTTCCTTCCCTACATACTTAAACTCTGGAGCTTGATAGGAGTCTAAATCATCAATGTTAACTGTTAAAGTTGCACTGATTAAGTCTCCTTCAAGTGAACTAAAACTGCCACTTAGTGTCAGCATTTCAGGAAGGATAAGGTTTTTTGATTCAGGTCGACCATAGCCCTTGAAAATATTCTTTTGCTCTTCTTCGTCCCACACCCAGTGTTCATCTAAAATTTGCTTTTCAACGAGTATTAATTTAGTTTTAACTACGCCTTCAAACGTAATTGGGTTTGGTACTAAGTCAGTTACTTTTTGTGCTAATGAAATAGCTAAATCAAGCTCTCCAGAAATAATGTCACCTTCAAAGCTATCATTTTCTAATTCATCTCGAGTAGTTGCGGTATCTAAGGTTACCTTAGCAAAGCTGCCTTCGTTTAAGGTAAATTTAGCACCTGAAGATTCGAGAAAGCCATCAATAGTAAGGGTAATGCTTTTCTTATCATTTGATAATTCAGCAGAGGCGTTTAAGGATGCTTTTTCGCTTCCTGAAATAACATTTACGTTAAATAAAATGCCGTCAGTTTCGGTACGTTCTTCAAATTTTATAGTACCTGTAGAGCCTGCAGCTGTTAGATAATCAGCGAGAGGTATACCGGCTGCGACTTGTGCTTGGGTGATAGTGCCAGCATCATATTGTAAACTTAATTCAGATAAGGCACTACTGATTTGGGCAAGTAACTCAAAGCTTTTAACTTCAGCTTGAACCATAACACCTGCATCATCGAGCAGGGCGACATATTCATCACCTTGAGTTTGAAAGTTGCTGTTTTCATCAAAAAGGTGAGTAAATAGACGAACATCGTCAACCATGGCTTTAGCTTTAGCTACAGCATCACCGTCGGTAGGAACATCTGTAACAACCGCAGCACGGCCATCGTCGCCAACATTCGCTTCTTGGTAGGCTTGTTCATTGACTAGTTGAGTTTCTAACTGTGCTAAATTTAAACTGCTTGTTAACGTATTGTCAGCTGTAATCGCTTTTGCAGCTACTTGCGCTACATTACTGGCTGCTGCTAATACTTCTGCTAGGGCTAGTTCAAAACCAGTATCACCATCTTGAGTTACTAAAAAGGCTCCCTCGTTGGCGACTAAGTCAGCTGCAACCTCGGCAAGTTTGTTAGATAGTACATTTACATCATCTGTTTCGCCAGAGAACAATGCTGACATAATACCTGCATTAATTAATCCATACTTTAATTCGGCTGCGTTATCTTCTGCCGCTACAGCACTAGCATCATCGGTAACTGTCGGCTCTAACTGGGTAATATCACCAATAATACCAAAAGTACTAGCAATTTGGGCTGAGTTTCCTGTTACCGATTCAGCATTGATTCCACTTTCATCGGCTTCAATTAGCTCGGCGGCTAAATGAGTTAACGCTGAAACGTTAACTTTTATTTCACTTTCACTCGTACTATCAACTACTGAAATAGCATTTAATTTGAAATTAGGGTCGGCAACTGTTAAATCAATTTGGGCACCAAATGCAGTGTCACCACAACCTGAAGGGGCATCACAAGTCATGGTTGTTGGGTTTTCAGGGTCTGTACTTGGGGATAATTCTACTTTTATTGGGCCTTCATAACCTAAAACAGTAAAAGAGTAGTTACCTTTATTATCGGTATTGATATTGGCACTTTGTAATTCAATGTCTGATAGGACGGTTGCTTTACCGTCTATAAATTTATAAACAGTAACCACTGCATTATTTAGTACGCCTTTGATGGCTTTACCATTAATCACAGTTTCAGTTATTACGGGTGCTTGATCAATCTTGGTGGTTTTGTCTGAACTATCAGAACAGGCACTTAACGCTGATATAAGCGCAAGAGCAATTATATTTTTATTAATACTCACGGAAACATCCTTTTAAACATTCTTCTTTAGGGGAGGAGTAGAGCTTATGAATTTGCTATTTTTAGACCTGAATGATTGTAATTAAACTGTAACGGGAATACAAGTTAGCTATTTCATCAAAAAAGGGGGTAAATCTATAGAAGGATTTTATTTGGCGCTTTAGCTAAATCAACTGTAGAATTCTAAAAAATAATATTGTCTGGTTTATTAGTATTTAAGCCCAACAGTCTTAATTCATAAAAATATTACACAGAGAGTTACTAATGAAATCAATTTTTTCCTTATTTTTCTTGTTTGTTTTTCATAGCTTTATTAATCAAGTTATTGCGAAACAGCCCGAAGTTTACAGCTCTTTAACGTTAGAAGAGGAGCGAGTTGGTAAAGCCCAACAAGCTATGCCTATCTTAAAAAAATATTTTGACTGGAGCAAGTTTAAAGGGAAGTGGTTAAGTCTTACCGATTATGCTGTTGCGCAACGTGCAATGAATGAACTTGGTGATGAGCTTTGGCAACATAGTAAACAGCAAGTGCAAAGTGGTAAGTTGGTTGACGATAGACCTTTGTACTGGACAAGGTTATCCATCCATTCTTTTATAAAATCTACGAAGCACCACTTTACTCACAGTAAACTAGAGAGCTTGTTAGAAGTCTTTGAAAAAAGCTCTCGTGGTTATAGTGACTTGGCTTATAAAGAAAAAGCCAACAAACGTATTTTATTGACCGGTTTTGACCCTTTCCTACTAGATCGAAATATCGACCAATCTAATCCTTCAGGTTTAGCGGCGTTACTCTTTGATGGCATGGTGATTGAGTATCAACTTGGAGATAAAATATTCACTGCTGAAGTTAATACTGCGATGGTGCCTGTTCGCTATGAAGACTTTGATCAAGGAGAAATAGAAAGCTTGTTTGCACCTTTTTATGCGCTAAATAGTGTTGATATGATCGCGACTATATCAATGGGGCGCAGTGATTTTGATTTAGAGCACTTCCCAGGGTTAAGACGAAGCGCAACAGCGCCAGATAATGTTAATGTATATACAGGCGCTAACAAAACGAAGCCCTTAATACCTAGCTTGCTTTCTTCGCCATTAATTGGTGATGAATTTGTACTTTTCAGCTTACCTTTTAAGACGATGATGCAGGCAAAAGGGGCTTATAAAATCAATGATAATCGTGGTGTTACTATTTTAATTGATGGCCAGCCGAAAGATATTACTGCCAACAGTTTAGCGGAGCTTAGTAATAAAGTCTCAGTACAGGGTGGTGGTGGTGGGTACTTGTCGAATGAAATTTCTTACCGTAGCATTGTGCTACGTAACAGGCTCGGCTCAACAATTCCTACTGGTCATATTCACACACCACGTATAAGTGCTTTTGATGTTGATACCAACCGAGAAATTTTAGCACAAATAGAAGCTATGTTAGTGCAAGCTCTGAAAGAGCTATAGCGTGAATATACCTCGATCTTTAGTGCGGCGTTATTGATTTTGACAAAGGCACTGCATACATACTTTGGAGCTAATGTTTTAACGCCCGTTGAGTGGGGAATAACTTAATCTATAAGTATTTTGACTGCTAATTAGCTAGTTGATGTTTATGCTGGCAACATCTGGAGGTTAGCTATAGAAATACAAATGAACTCTCTCTGTAACCTCAATGCCAGTGCAAACATTAACGCTACTTTCAGGCCATTGCATAGGGTTGATGATACATCTCATTAATTTTTGCTTACCTTTGTTTAATTTTGTTTAACCGGGCTGATTTGAGCTGGGGTTATTAGCAAAAGGTCGATATAAAATAAGATAGTAATACCAATTCCATTAAGTTTGTGATCTTGTTGTGCGAAGGAAAAATATATCAAGGTAAGGCGCTCGATTGAGCAATAGCTGGCTATTGGAATTGTGAGCAACGAATTCTTGGGGTATTTTAACCAGCACAAGTGGGCAATAATTTAATGGAATTGGTATAAAGAAGGTTGATAAATTTGACTGGGAATGTGATGTAGGGGGGAACTAAACCATCAGGCACAAAAAAACGAAGAACGAGTTGAACTCATGCTTCGTTTTTTTAGATTAGCTTATAAGTTAAACTTATACAGCTAGTACGTTTTCTGCTTCAGGGCCTTTTTGACCTTGTTTAACAGTAAAAGTAACTGCTTGACCGTCAGCTAGAGTACGGAAGCCGTCTCCAGAGATAGCGCTGAAGTGAACAAACACGTCAGGACCATTTTCTTGCTCAATAAAACCGAAACCTTTAGTTTCGTTGAAAAATTTAACTTTACCAGTAACTGTATCAGACATACTAACATTTTCCCGTAGTCATAAAATAATAATGTGGTTCTAACCAACATGGAAAGAAACCGTTTTCACCCGAGTAAATGCCCTCTACCAAAAAGTACAGGAAGAGGAAGGAAACAAACCATATTCGACACAATCATTGCTTCAAACAATAGTTTGCATTGTTTAAATCCGCCTGTGTAGAATATTCAAGTATATCATCACACTATAAGTGCATCAGATAGATAACCTACAACAAAAGTCAGTATAAACCTTCATCTGCAACGCAAGAACTCAACGCAAAAGTAGTCTAGCATAGTTATTTTTAATATGCTTTATAAAAAATTAGATTAGTTCAACATTTCTTCAATTTATATGAAGGTAGTAGCCAAAGCCAATGGAAATAGAGTTTTAAGTGCTGTTGGGAAGGGGATTACAAGCAAAAAGTGACGACTAGTTAGACCAGTCGTCACTTTTTCTATTAATAACAGTTGTTAGTTATTAAAAACTAAAGTGCTGCAATTTGTTCTTTTTGTTCGAGCATTTTCGCTAGAGCAGACTCAGCTTCGGCTAACTTTGCTTTTTCTTTTTCAATAACCGCAGCAGGTGCTTTACTAACAAAGTTGTCATTGCTTAATTTACCACGAGTTTTAGCTGCATCTTTCTCAAGCTTCTCCATGGCTTTATCTAAACGAGCCAGTTCAGCTTCTTTATCAATTAAACCTGCCATTGGAATAAGCACAGACAAGTCACCCACCAAAGCGGAGGCTGAGGCTGGGCCTTGCTCATCTTCAGACAAAACCGTAATACTTTCTAGCTTGGCTAGTGTTAGCAGAAACTGCTCGTTGTTACTTAAACGACGTTGATCGTTGTCATTAACATTTTTAAGTAATACTGGTAATGCTTTGCTTGGCGATATATCCATTTCACCGCGAATATTTCGGATAGCGACAATAAATTGTTTTACCCACTCCAAATCATCAATAGCTTGTTGGTCACATTTGCTCTCATCAAATTGAGGGAATGCTTGTGTCATTATTGAATCACCCACTTTACTAAAGTTACTTAGTGGCTGTACACGTTGCCAAATCGTTTCCGTGATAAATGGCATAATTGGATGCATTAAACGTAATAAGCCCTCTAAAACATTTACTAAGGTATGACGAGTACCACGTTGCTGTGCTTCATTACCTTTAAACAATACTGGTTTGGTTAACTCTAAATACCAATCACAAAATTGGTTCCACGTGAACTCATACAGGGCTTGTGAAGCAAGGTCAAAGCGGAAGGTGTCAAAAGCCTCATGCACAGTTTTCACTGTTTGTTCAAATTGGCCAAGGATCCAACGATCGGCAAGCGATAACTCCATATCACCTCCTGCAGAGCCACAATCAAACTCTTCGGTATTCATCATTACATAACGACTAGCGTTCCATAATTTATTAGTGAAGTTACGGTAACCTTCAAGGCGTTTCATGTCCCAGCTGATATCGCGGCCTGTAGTTGCAACTGATGTTAAAGTAAAACGCAAAGCATCAGTACCATGTGCCTCAATACCTTCTGGGTATTCTTTTTTAGTAAGTTTAGCAATTTTAGCTGCAAGCTTCGGTTGCATCATATTACCAGTTCGTTTTTCTAGTAAATCTTCTAAAGAAATGCCATCAATCATATCTAATGGATCAACAACATTACCTTTAGATTTACTCATCTTATCGCCATTTTCATCGCGAATAAGACCTGTCATGTAAATCTTTTTAAAAGGTATTTGCGCTTTACCGTTTTCATCTTTGTTGAAGTGCATGGTCATCATGATCATACGTGCAACCCAGAAGAAAATAATGTCAAAACCAGTTACTAAAACGTCAGTTGGGTGGAAAGTCTTTAAGTCTTCTGTATCTTTTGGCCAACCTAGCGTAGAGAATGTCCATAAGGCTGATGAGAACCATGTGTCAAGAACATCATCGTCTTGACGCAGCTTCATATCGCTAGCAATATCATTGTTTGCACGTACTTCTTCCTCAGTGCGGCCCACATAGACTTTTTCGTTCTCGTCATACCATGCAGGAATACGATGTCCCCACCAGAGTTGACGTGAAATACACCAGTCTTGGACATCTTTCATCCAAGAGAAATATAAGTTTTCGTATTGCTTAGGAACAAACTCAATTTGGCCATCTTTTACAGCATCCACAGCAGGGCCTGCTAGCTTTTCAACACGAACATACCATTGGTCAGTTAAAAGAGGCTCAATGATTACACCTGATCTATCACCGTAAGGAGCAACTAAATCATGTTCTTTGACTTCAACTAATAAACCAAGCTCATCAAATTTAGCAACAATGGCCTTACGAGCTACAAATCGGTCCATACCAGCGAATTCGCTTGGTAATTCAGCACTATAAACAGTCGATGCTTCACCTTTAGTATCATAAACTTCGGCGCTCGTTAAAATAGCCGCATCTTTATCTAATATATTAATTTGTGGCAATGCATGACGTTTACCTACTTCGTTATCGTTAAAGTCATGGGCAGGAGTAATTTTTACACAACCAGTGCCTTTTTCCATATCAGCATGTTCATCACCAACAATCGGAATCAAACGATTTACTAAAGGTAATAAAACTTTTTTACCAATAAGATCTTTATAACGAGGATCTTCAGGGTTAACGGCCACACCTGTATCACCTAACATGGTCTCTGGACGAGTAGTCGCTACCACTAAATAATCAAGGCCTTCAGCCGTTTTTTCACCGTCAGCCAGTGGGTAGCGAAGATGCCACATATGACCTTTTTTATCTTTGTTTTCTACTTCTAAATCAGAAATAGCGGTATGGAATTTCGGGTCCCAGTTTACTAAGCGTTTACCGCGGTAGATTAAGTCATCTTCAAAAAGACGCACAAACACTTCCTGTACTGCTTCAGACATACCGTCATCCATAGTAAAGCGTTCACGACTCCAATCAATAGAGTTACCTAAACGGCGCATTTGTTTACCAATAGTGCCGCCAGATTCTTCTTTCCATTCCCAAATTTTGTCGATAAAACCCTCACGACCATAATCATGACGAGTTTTGTCCTCTTCAGCGGCAATTTTACGTTCAACGACCATTTGCGTAGCAATGCCTGCATGGTCACAGCCTGTTTGCCATAGAGTATTTTTACCTTGCATACGTTGGTAACGAATTAAGGTGTCCATGATGGTTTGCTGAAAAGCATGACCCATATGTAAACTACCTGTCACATTTGGCGGCGGAATCGCAATGCTGTAACTGTCACCTTCACCCGTAGGGCTAAAGTAACCTTGCTCTTCCCAGCTAGTATAAAGGGACTGTTCAATGTCGGTAGGGTTAAAGGTTTTTTCCATCATTTTTTCCGCTAATAGGTTTAAGTGTTGTACGTTATTCGTTGCCGAAAAGTGCAGTAAAATAAAAAATACTGCTTATCGTAATATGTTTTTATGTTTAGTCGTTCTTTATTTGTACTTTTATTCTTTTACTTAGGACGTTTTAGTTGTTTCTTCAGGCTCAATTACCGCTTGGTTATCTACTTGAAACCCCCATTGGCGGCAAGTTTTAAAACGTTCTCTTGCTTGTTGTTTAAGTGTTTCATCACTGGGCACAAAATCAACAATATACTGAAATTGATTAGCAAAGTTAGGCACAGTACTGGTCAAGTTGATCAGCACAGGGCGACGACCCTGTGGTGCCTGATAACCTATTTCAACAATAGCGCCTTGTTTTGGACCTTCGCCAACGAGGTTGTGTGGTACAAAGCTATCACTATCAAATGCCCAAAGCATTTCATCAACTTGCTCAGCATGCTGTTTATCTTGTGTATAAATATAGACACGTTGATTTTGTCGATAGAAGTGACTGGCTTGCAAACACGCATGATAGATAGCAGAACGTGTATCTTTATCAGACTCATCTGTTGCTTCGTCCTTAAGTAGATAAAACATTACTTGGGTTTGCATTTTTTTTACCTAACTCTAAAAGCCTAAATCAAAGATCTAATTTACTTAATCTAATTTTACAGGTCTAATTTAATGACTAAACCCTAATAGCGTAGCTACTAGGGTTTAATTTTTACTCATACGAACAGAGAAGTAGCTTATTCGCCTTGCTCTTGACCTGAACGATTAAGTAAAAATTGCGTTAACATACTTACCGGACGACCTGTAGCACCTTTGTTTTTACCACCACGCCATGCTGTACCAGCAATATCTAAATGTGCCCAGTTATACTTTTTAGTAAACTTAGATAAGAAACAAGCTGCAGTTATAGTGCCTGCCTCTTTGCCACCTAAATTAGTGAAGTCAGCAAATGGGCTCTCAAGTTGGTCTTGATAGTCATCCCATAATGGCATACGCCATGCTCTATCTCCACTTTGTTCAGAAGCATTTAATAGTTCATGCGCTAGTGGATTATGGCTACTTAATAAAGCTGTTGCGTGAGCGCCTAAAGCAACAACACAAGCACCAGTTAAGGTCGCAACATCAATAACAGCATCAGGTTCAAAACGCTCAACATACGTTAGTGCGTCACATAAAACTAAGCGCCCTTCAGCATCGGTATTAAGTACTTCAACTGTTTGACCAGACATAGTTGTTAATATATCACCAGGGCGATAAGCATTGCTGCTTGGCATGTTTTCACAGCCAGCTAAAACACCAATAACATTGATAGGTAAGTTAAGTTCAGCTAGGGCATGCATAGCTCCTAGTACACCTGCAGCACCTCCCATGTCATATTTCATTTCATCCATGCCAGCGCCTGGTTTTAATGAAATACCACCACTGTCAAAGGTTAAACCTTTACCAACAAGTACCAATGGCTTTGAATCATCACCAGCGCCATCGTATTTAATGATACTCATTAGTGATTCATTAACAGAGCCACGACCTACTGCTAAGTATGAACCCATACCCAGCTCTTCCATTTCTTTTTCACCAACAATGGTAGTGGTAACATTTTCATAATCACTTTCAAGAATCTTAGCTTGCTCGGCAAGATAAGCAGGATTACAAATGTTTGGTGGCATATTGGCAACATTTTTACAGGTAGTAATACCTTCAGCAATAGCCAATGCATGAGCAACCGCGCGTTCACCAATGGGTAATTCACGGCGAGTTGGTACATTAAAAACGATTTTACGTAGCGGGCGACGAGGCTCAGCAATACGCGTTTTTAAACTATCGAAACTGTATAAAGCATCTTGTGCGGCTTCTACAGCTTGGCGTACCTTCCAGTAAATATCACGACCTTTAACGTGCAACTCAGATAAGAAACAAACAGCTTCCATAGAGCCTGTTTCGTTTAAGGTATTGATTGTTTTAGTTATAATTTGGCGATATTGGCGTTCATCTAGTTCACGCTCTTTACCGCAGCCAACGAGTAATACACGTTCACTTAAAATATTAGGCACATGATGTAATAATAACATCTGTCCTGACTTACCTTCTAAATCGCCTTTGCGTAAAAGGTTGCTAATGTAACCTTCACTAATTTCGTCAAGCTGCTCGGCTGTGCCGCTAAGTCTGCGTGGTTCAAAAACACCTACCACAATACAAGCGCTACGTTGTTTTTCTGGACTGCCGCTTTTTACACTGAACTCCATGACTTTTCCTTTTACAAATTATTAAGGTATTTTTAGCTTAACTTGCTAAAATAAGTAAAAAATAGCACTCTTGTCTATTCAAGTGATATTGCTAAGGGCTATAATTATAGTCGCACTCATCAATATTCGTTAGTTACTGACTATATAGTTTACTTATGAAAACGACAAGTTTACTTAATATTTGCCATAATGTCAGAAAAAAACTAAGTTTTTACAGGATCTTTTTGTGATCATTTTTCGTTATTTATTAAAAGAAGTCGCCAAGACACAATTAGCCGTATTTTTTGTGTTAATGACTATTTTTATTAGTCAAAAATTTGTACGTTTTCTGGGAGATGCCTCTGAAGGAAGTATCCCAGGGCAACTAGTGATGACTTTTATTGCCTTGAAAATTCCAGATCTTGCTGGTTTTATTCTGCCACTTAGCCTCTTTCTGGGGGTTTTACTTGCTTATGGCCGAATTTACGCCGATAGCGAAATGACTATATTGCACGCTTGTGGTGTTAGTGAGTGGTATGTTGTACGCGTGACATTAGTCCTGGCGGTTATCACTGCTATTTTTACTGGTATTTTCACCTTGTATCTTGCGCCGCTTGCTTCTGAATATCAATACCAAGTAAGAGAAGAGCTTGCTGCCGACTCAGGTCTAAGCGCACTGGTTTCTGGACGTTTTCAACAAACGGGTAATCAAGACGCTGTGGTTTTTATTCATGATAAAGACCGAGAAACTAATAGTTTTAATAAAGTATTTGTTGCTCAGTTACCATCAGGTGCTAATGCAGAGGCAAGCATTATTAATTCAAGCTTGGTATATGCTAAAACGGGCCGGGTTTTTGAAGACGAGCAAGGCTCTCAACAGCTAGTTCTGGGTGATGGCATTCGTTACCACAGAGATATCGATAGTAATGAATTCCAGTCAGTGGCATTTAATAAATATTATATACAGATAAAAGATCAAGAAGTCGAACATCAACACCGTAAATTGAGTGCACTAACTACTTTTGAGTTATATAACAATATTCCGCCAGAGTTAGAATCTGCTTATCGAGCTACTATTCAGTGGCGTATCGCTTTTCCACTAATCTGTATTATTTTAATTTTTATTGCCGTACCGTTGAGTGTGGTAAATCCAAGGCAAGGAAAGTTTGCCAAAATGTTGCCTGCTTTAATGCTATTTCTGGGGTATTTATTACTATTAACCTCCATGCGATCAGCTATAGAGAAGAATGCTATTCCTAGCGTTATAGGCCTATGGCCAATACACATCAGTGCCTTTTTTATTGGTATTATGTTATTAATGAAAGAGCGAAGTAGTGGTCGAATTATTAAAGCAAAATTGCCAAGTTTTAAGAAAAATAAGCGTAAGCCTGTCAATAAAATCAACAAAAGCAAGGAAGGCTAATGCGCATTGTTAATTTTTATATTGGACGCGTTATTCATGTTCGCGCTTTTACTACTTTTATTAGCTTAGCTATTTTTACACGTGTCAAACTGAATAGTGTTATTAGATTTATGGAACAGGGTAAGGGTAGTTAATGCGCATTGTTAATTTTTATATTGGACGCGTTATTCATGTTCGCGCTTTTACCACTTTTATTAGCTTAGCTATTTTTACACGTGTCAAACTGAATAGTGTTATTAGATTTATGGAACAGGATAAGGGTAGTTAATGCGCATTGTTAATTTTTATATTGGACGCGTTATTCATGTTCGCGCTTTTACCACTTTTATTAGCTTAGCTATTTTTACACGTGTCAAACTGAATAGTGTTATTAGATTTATGGAACAGGATAAGGGTAGTTAATGCGCATTCTTGATTTTTATATTGGGCGGATTATTGCGTCTACCACTTTCATTACTTTAGCGGTTTTTGTTAGTGTCAGCGGTATTATTAAGTTTGTGGAACAAATGCGTGCCATAGGCCGTGGTAATTATGATCTCGCTCATGCTGCATTATATGTACTTTATGCTGTACCACGTGATGTGGAAGTCTTTTTTCCAATGTCGGCGCTGATTGGCGGCTTAATTGGTATAGGTATGTTAGCGAGTAATAGTGAGTTAATTGTGATGCAAGCCGCAGGTTTATCACGATTAGATATTATTAAATCTGTGATGAAAACTGCAATATTATTGATTTTTGTCAGTATGGCTATTGGTGAATGGTTAGCACCTAGTGGTGAAGCTAAAGCACGTGAAATTCGAGCGCAAGCCATATCAGGCGGTAGTTTAATTGCAGCTAAGAATGGTGTATGGGCTAAAGATGGCGATTACTTTGTTAATATCGGAGAAGTACAGGATAAAGGGCAGTTAAAGAAAATCCAAATTTATGGCTTCAATGACCAATTGAAAATTGATAGCTGGCTTTCTGCTAAAAGTGCTACCTATCAAGATGAAAGTTGGTTACTCAAAGACGTTGAAGAATTCATCTTAATTGAAAATCAAATCATCACTAAAAATCATAGTACCAAAGTATGGAATTCCTCATTAACACCTAAAAAATTAGGTGTGGTAACGGTTACACCTGAATCACTATCATTACGAGGTTTAACGGATTACTTAGATTACTTAGAAGCAAATGAACAAGACCCTAGTCGTTATGAACTAGCTTTTTGGCGAAAACTAATGCAGCCATTAACGGTAGCGGTAATGTTATTGGTGGCACTCTCTTTTATTTTTGGTCCGTTACGCTCTGTGTCTATGGGCGCCCGCATTATGATGGGAGTATTTACAGGCATACTATTTTTTATTAGTAATGAAGTATTAGGTTCATTGAGTTTGGTTTATCAACTCCCGCCAGTGATGGGAGCTATGTTGCCAAGTTTAATTTTTATTAGCCTTGCTTGGTACTTTATTAGTAAGAAAACTGCCTAGTTAACTTTAACGCTATGCTTTTCCTATTGATAGATGGCATAGCGCTCTTTCAGCCGTAGATATTAATGGTGGTTATTTGATGCAGCCTTATGACGCAGTTCGCCTTTATAAACGCCCACGGTTAACTTCAAGAGATAACACCACTACCTCAGTTTTACTTATTCTATCTTGTAGGCTCAGTTTATTTTTTCTATCAAAAATGACTAAAATATTTCCTAGGCCAAATAAGGTTGGAATCAAGCGTTTAACTGCTGTGGTTTTACTTAATAATGAACCATCTAGGTTTTGTAAACGTAATCTCCAGGCTCTCATCCCGAGTGTTTGACCGCTTTTAGTCCAAAAGTAGACAAAGAAAAAGCCGACCCAAGCCATTTTCCACAACTCATTTGGCCACTTTAACCAGGGGGTATTGGCAATCGTGTCAGAAAAGTGTTGTTCTCCCTGCATGCCATATAAACCAAAATAATGCCCTAGATATATCAATAAGAAAGAAGCCGCTCCAGCTACCATATATACAGCAAAAGAAAGTAGGAAATCATAAACCCATGAGCCAAAACGGCGTCTAAAGCCAGCGCGGGGAAATGTTGCAGAGGTAGTATCAGTCATTGAATCTTCTTTATGTTAAATTTTTGCGAGCAAAATGGTGAAAAATAATGCCTCGAAGTTTAACAAAATTTATCTTAATTGAGTATCCCTGTGAGCTAGCGTAAAATACGGCACATACAGCAGGAGGTCTTGTTGTATTGATACACTTTCAATTTAGGGAGCATATTTACTAAATGGCTACTAATTTTCCAGTACATGGTAATTTCGAGGTCAGCATTGAGGAAGATATTCTTATTCTTAAATGTCAGGGTCCGTGGAACATTGAATTTTTTCACATGCTTCATCAGGACCTTATCAGTGCGGTTAAACAAGTAAATCCGAGTAACTATGCTGTTTTACTTATCACTGCTGGTGAAGCTATAGGTACTGCAGAAGCGATGGAATATCATATTAATTTTCTTAAACAAGGAAATACCAAAGCGGTCGCCATAAACTTAGCATGTAGTGATGTACCATCAAGCACTGAAAACTTATGTCGTATTGCTTATCAAGCCGCAAATTTAAAACATGAATTCTTTCTGGATAACAATAAGGCCATGTCTTGGCTTAAAAAGCAACTTACCTAACTTCATAGCTTCGTTATCATATTAATAATTTCTTTGGCTTTGCTCTGTTAGCGGTCAATCACTCACAGGTGTGATTTAATGCGTTTTATTATTTTCTTTATTTGTTTATCTCTCACAAGAGTGGCTAGTGCTAATGAAGCAGTAAAACATTATGAACAAGCTTTAGATTATTTAAATGCAGGCAAGATTTTCGCAGCAGAAGTTGCGGTGAAAAATAGTCTACAACTTGATCTTAATTATTTACCGGCACGACTACTTTTAGGGAAGGTATTGCTCAAAACAGGTAAGTATCAAGCCGCGGAAAAAGAATTTGAGCGATCATTGCTGCTTCATGCCGACTCATTTAGCGTAATTCTTTTATTAGTTGAAGTGAAGTTGTTGCTTAATAAAAATGAGCAAGCACTTAATTTTTTAGCAAAACACCCACAATTAAAAACTAAACAGCAATACTACTTACTTCAAGGTGATGCATTCAAAGCTCTTGCTCAATACGACAAAGCGTTAACTGCATACCAAAATGCCACATCAGCACAAGAGACATCTGTACAAATGCATACAGCACTTGCTGATTTATGGTATCAACAAGAAAATATAACTAAAGCACAAAACGAAATAAAAAAAGCACTTACTTTACAAAGTGATTATATCCCAGCGTTACTATTAAGCAGTGCAATTTATAAAAAACTAGCTCACTATCAACAAGCAGAACATGCTATCAATCTAGTGTTATCAACTAATAAAAATAATAAACAAGCTTTATTTGCCCGAGCTGGATTGTTATTAGCGCAAGAGAAAGTCAGTCAAGCATTGGCTGTCGCATTATCCCTTAGGCAGCTGGCGCCTGATGACCCTTATAGCAAATTACTACACTCTTCAATTGTTGCGCAACAAGGACAAACGAGGCAAGCAAGGCGAATATTAACAGGTATAAAGCATCAACTTAGTGGTATTGATGATCGTCATCGTAATGAACAACCAATATTACTATTGTCAGCAACGGTGGACTTTCTTAACAGCAATCGACATGCAGCTAAGCGTAAATTTTTACGGTATATCGAATTATATGGTGAAAACTCAAGTGCCCGTCGTTATTTAGCTATCATTACCTTTAGAGCCAATCAGTTAGATAAAGCACAGTTACATATCGAAAAAGCAATCGCGCAAAATAGCTATGATGCTGATATATATCTGTTAGCGGCAGAGATTTATCGCCAAGCAAAATTGCCAGGTAAACAGTTGGCCATATTAAAAAAAGCCAAAATAAATTTTTCAGGTAATGACAAAGTTAACCAGCATTATGTCGTAAGTTTATTAGACAATGGCTTATTTAAAAAAGCGCTAAATGCTCTCGATGATACTAACGAAAATAGCAGCTTACAAAATAAAACTGTACTCGCTTTTATGCAGTTAAAGTCAGGTTTATTAGATCAAGCAAGGTTAACAACACAAGGGTTGCTTGAGGAGTATCCAGACAAGGTTGAAGTCCTACAACTAGCAGGTGAATTATCGCTAAAAACATCTAACAACAACCAAAGAGCAATATATTTTTTTGAACAAGCATTAGTCTTAGATGAAAGCTTCACCGCTGCTTTAGTATCACTTGCGGGTATCTATTTACAGCAGGGTAAGGTTGATAAAGTTGAGAAGCTTTATCAAAAATTACTCAGTATTGATCAGGATAACAGCCTTATTCAGCAACTGTATGCTGACTTAGCAATCAAGCAAGGCCGTGTAGCCTTAGCAATAAAGCTTCTTAGGCCACAAGCAGAGGCAAATGTATACAAAGCAGGTCGGGCATTACTGAACTTATATATTATTAATAAACAAGCAGAGCAGGCATTAGCCTTAATAACAAATTTAGAAAAAGCTTACCCACTTGATGAGGCACTACTGTTGAGCAAAAGTCGAGTGCAAGCACAGCTCGGTCAATTAATTTTTGCTAGTAAGTCATTAAATATATTATTTGGTTTGATTTATGATAATGGTGATAAGTTAATAACTCTAGCACATGCACAACTTGATATTGGTGATGCTGTTTCAGCAAATAAAAGTATCACGCGAGTAAAGTATCTTGAAAATATAACCGTTCCTCCCTATTTACAAGCTAGATATTATTTGTTGATTAAAGAGGTCGATAAAGCTGAAGCTATTATTAAACAGGCATTAAATAAAACACCAGCAAGTAGTGGTTGGCTAGTGTTAAAAGTGCAGCTTTTGATTGCGCAACAAAAATTAGCAGCAGCAACAAAGATTCAAACACAATTATATCAAAAACATAACACGCGGGATGATTTGAAATTGTTGGCACGTTTATATGGTCAGCAAGGAGAAGTAACAGCATTGATGGGGCTATTGTCTGGTTGGTTGAAAGACACTCCTTATGATGATTGGGCTAGATCACAATTAAGTGCTTTAGCGCTAAGTCAGAGAGATAAAGTCTTAGCCATTTCAGTCTTGGAGAATGCGCCGAACTTAGCCAAGCAACCTGCCTTTATGAATAACCTTGCTAGTTTTTACCTAAACGACTATTTAGCTGTTGCTGTCAAAGATAATTTACTTATAAAACCAATGATTAGTTTCAATTACAATAAAGAAAACTCTCGTTTTTTATGGAGTATTGAGCGTTTAAATCTTGCTATCAGTTATGCAATAAAAGCATATAAATTGGCACCCAATATTGCTGCAATCAATGACACCCTAGGTTGGGCTTATGTGCATAATGGCCAAGTAGAAAAAGGTTTGAGTTTATTGCGTGAAGCAATTGCTCGAGATACTAATAATGGTGAAATTTATTACCACCTTGCTTTTGCTTTAGCTGAACTTAATATCGCTCAGCAAGCTCAAAATGCTTTGGTAAAAGCAATAGAGCTAGCGCCCGATGATCCTCTGCGTCAATTAATCACTAATAAAATCAATAAACTTTAAATTCTTTGTAAACTTAGTGTTATTAAACATCCTTGTTATGCTTTTTAATTATAATCAAATAGCATGACAGCGATGTCATCGCCTATTGAGTTGGTATATAATCAGCGCGAATTTCACCTGTCTGTCGCCAATTAGCGACAAAGTATTTACACAGGAAACAAGGGATAATATGAGAACTACATTTTTATCAGTCAGTGCGCTAATAATGGCTGTACTTGTCTCAATACCAACATTTGCCGTGCAAATTGATTTGGGTTCAGCAAGTAAATATAACGCTTTTATCAAGGATGATTTCACTGTAGCAGGCTCGGATACTCAAGGACGTATTGCCGTCGGTGGAGATTTTATAATTGGTGGTGGTAATGATGTTGGTTATAAAATTGAATCATTTGGCATGGGCTCTGGTCCGAGCCTAATTGTTGGTGGTAATGTTATCAAAAATGGTAATGGCAGCTTTAATGTCTATGAAGCTGGGCCACATCAATCACCTCATGCTGGTGAGTTAGTTTACGCCGGTAAAGTGATTAACAATGGCACTGAAATTACCTCTGCAGTAAACGGTGAAGTTGAAGCACAACTGATTAAGGTAAATAAGGCAGAGTTGCCAGTCGACTTTGATAATGCTTTTGCGTATTTAAATCAATTGTCTGATGATCTTAAAACTTCTACAGCTGTAGGAACTTCTGAAGCTAAGTGGTCAACACTTACTTTTACGCCGACAACTACGCCGTCTGATAATGTCTATGTTTTTAACGTGACTCAAGAACAAATAAATGCTTCAACGGGATGGAATGTAGACGGCGTTAGTGATGAGGCTACCGTTGTATTTAATATTAATAATAACAATGCAATTGCAGGTAAACAAAACTGGGGGGGAGATAAAGATACCTGTGCCCAAGGCCAAGTGGGTTGTGTGCAATTTAGTCAAACTAATATCAGTATTAATGGCAAATTACTTAGCTCAAACTACAATGAACACAATTATAATCCAGACTTTAAGCAACAAGTATTGTTTAACTTTGCCGGAGCTAGCAAAGTGAACTTAGCCAGTGATATGTACGGTAGTGTGTTAGCACCGAGTGCAGATATTAAGGCAAACCCATCGGTTATTTATGGCCAAGTTATTGGTAATTCTTGGCAAGGTAATATGCAAATTAATTACAACCCATTTTCACCTGTTGGAACAGGTCCAACGCCAGTACCAACACCAACGAGTATTTGGCTATTTTTGATGGCGATAGCGCTAGTTTATGTCAATAGAAAACGATTGCTAGATAAACAAGTTAAAGCCACGAAAAATCCTGTTGCGGCATAAATATCTTTAGGGAAGGTTTCCCTTAAAAAGCCAATATTCTTGTTAGGGGGCCCTTGTCAAGAATATTGGTTTTTTTATGCCTTATTGAAATAAAGTGAAGCCTAGGCTATTTTAGCTTGAGTGGCGCTGTCGCGAGTAGCCGAAATTTTATAAAAACCACAATAAAGCGCAGGTACTACCGCTAGGGTTAATATGGTTCCTATGCCTAAACCAAAAGCAATTACGTTAGCCATACCGTAAAACAGCGGGTCTTTACCAATAATGAGTGGTAATAAGCCCATCACTGTAGTGATGGTTGTCATAGCAATTGGTCGTAACCTAGTTAAACAGGCATCAACCACGGCTTGATAGTCAGACTTTCCTGAGGCAGTTTCAATTTTAATTCTATCAATTAATACAATAGCATTATTAATAATAATGCCCGCTAAACTATAGAGTCCTAGCGTTACCATAAAACCAAACGGTGCTTGCATCAAAAACAGTCCCATTACTGCACCAATAAAGGATAATGGTATAGTTAAGGTTATAACTGCTGCTTGTCTAAACGAGTTAAACTGCGCAACTAATAATATCAATATTAATCCTAATACTATTGGCATACTGGCGCCTAGGGCTTTTTGTGCAGCTTTTGACTCTTTAATAACACCATCATATTCAATACTATGATTGACTGGTAAATCAGCAGAAAGTGATTGGATTCTTTCATCAATAATTAATTTAAGGTCTTCTGCGGCCATCTCGGTATTTCTTGCTTGAATACTAATGGTTCGGAATAAATCTTCATGGTGAATAATCGAAAATTGATTATAAGGTGCTAAATTTGCTACTTGGAATAACGGCACCGTTTGACCTGTTTTATTAGAATAAATGTTAAGTGTTCTTAATCTATCTAAACTTTGCCTTTCTGCTTGTTCTGCTCGCAGCACAACAGGGATAACATTATCACCTTCTCTAAATTCAGTGATTTTTGAACCTGAAAAGTAAGTTTCTAATGCTTGGGCAATCTCTTCAGAAGTAAGCCCAGAACGTTTTGCTCTATGTTGATCAATTTGCACATCAATTTTAGTAATTAAGTTCTCCCAATCAGTACGAATATCTAGGGTATTAGGAACATCGTGTAATACTTCGATTATTTGTTGAGCCTTTTTATAAATAACGTCTTTGTCTGGCCCTTTTACTTGAATTTTTATGGTACTTGAGTCTGAAGGCCCTAAAAACATCTTCTTAACACGCGCTGAAACATTAGGAAAATTATGTTCTATTTGTTCATCAAGCTGCAATACAGTGGCACTTATATCTGTACCGTCTTTAACGTTTAATACCACAAAGCCTTTATTTTGTGCCGGATCTTCAGGGTTAAGTGACATAACAAATCTTGGTCCACTAAAGCCGACATAGGCTGAATAGCTTTCAATGAAGCCAAAGTGACTATCATCTTCTAACCAAGTAAATATGTCTTTCATCTGACGGTTAGTTTCTTTAGCTGAAGTACCATTAGGTAGGTCGATATTAACCAATATTTGTGTACGGTCAGAGTCAGGGAAGAACTGTTTAGCCACATACTTCATTGATAATACAGAGCCAATAAATAACGCTAACATAGCCGTCATAAATAACGCTTTATGTTTTAATAGCCAATGTAAAAAACTTTCATAATAACGGTAAAACTTACCTGGATCAGTTTTGTTACCTTGAGGCTTTCTGTCATTGCATTTTTTATTGTCAGGCAGGGTAATAAAGAAATAACACAATAAGGGGGTTACACATAAAGCAAGTATCCAGCTAGTAAGCAAGGTGATTAGAATGACCAACGAGATAGATCGAGTATATTCACCGGCAACATGTTCAGCCAGCATCAAGGGTAAGAAAAATAAAATGGTTGTTACAGATGAACTGAGCAGGGGGATTGCTAGCTCCTTACTGCCTTGTAACATGGCATTATAACGATCTACTCCATCTTCTAAACGACGCTTAAAGTCTTCTGCTATAACAATGCCATTATCAACTAGTAAACCCAAAGAAATAATCAGTGTGGCTAAACTCATACGTTCAAGCTTCATGTCACTAAATTGCATTATGCTTAAGGTAATCAACATAACAAAAGGCACAATCGCACCAACAATTAAACCGGTACGTAAGCCCAAAAATAAAATAACAACAACCAGTACAATCGCTAAAGTTTGCAGTACGTTAACAGAAACGCCATTAATCGTTTTAGCCACTTGGTCGGCTTGATAAGTCGCAACGTTGAGTTGGTAACCTATAGGAAGGCTAGACTCAATTTCATTAATTTTCTCTAGTACTCGTGGTGCATATTCTAACAGGTTGTCTTGTGGCAATTTAGATATCGCAAAAAAGATTGCTGATTGACCATTTAAATATGCGGTTTTATCAGGCGGGTCAATGAAATCTCTTCGTAAAGTTACTACATCTTTTAGAGCGATAAAATCTTCACTATTGGGAATGTTGATATAAGTATCGCCAATATCAGCTAAGCTATTGAAATTACCTGAAGGCTCAACAATAAAGCTGATAGCACCAGTATTAATCTGGCCACCAGAGCGAACAATATTCTGTTTTTGTAACTCATTAATTAGAGATTGTGGTGAAATACCAAGTTGCGAAAGTCTAGCATTAGATGCCTCTAAAAAAACTCGTTCTTCTTGTCGGCCTAAGATTTCAATTTTTTTAGTGCCTGCAACGCCATATAAAGTATCACGAATATGTTGGGCAATATCATACATTTCACCTAAGTCAAAACCATCAGCAGTAAGTGCTAAGGTAACAACCGAGACATCACCAAATTCGTCGTTAACAAATGGAGTGTGAGTGCCTGAGGGCATTTTATTATGGGCAGCAGTGACTTTATTTCGTAGGTTTTGCCAAATATCGTCAAGGTTAAAATATCGGTCGTAAATTTTAACGTGAATGATTGATACACCTGTAGCAGAGCTGGACTTGATCTCTTTTACTTCAGGTATTTTTCGTATTTCTTCTTCGAGCTTTTTAGTAATTAATTGTTCTATTCTATCTGGAGCCATACCAGGAAAGGAAGTACTTACTATCGCTTCGCGTATAGTAATGGTGGGGTCTTCTTGTGCAGGTAAAGTGAAATAGGCAAAAAAACCATTCACCAATAACACTGCCATGATCAAAAATACGCTTTTTCTATAAGTAAAAGCCAATTGAGTAATGTTCATTAATCTTCCTAATACTCTATTAGTTAAAACGTTGGATGGTGTTATCAGTTAAACTGACTTGTTGACCGTCACGTAAAAAAGCAACACCTGCTGTGGCAATGATATCGCCTGCTTTTAAGCCTGAGGAGATGAATACTTCATTTTTGAAAATGTTTTCTGTTTGAACCTGAGTTTTAATAACTTGTTTGGTTTCAGTGTTATAAACAAAAACATAAGCTTTTTGTGCTAAGCCTGCGCTTAGTGCGGTCGCAGGAATACGGTAAACATCACCTTTATGACCTGTTCTACCGGTTCCTGCAAAAGAGAATTCTACTTCTGCTGTCATTCCTGCACGCAATAAAGGATTATCTCCTTGCAGTACAACAGTAACGGGGAAGGCATTTGCAAATTCAGCACGTGTACCTATTTCAGTAATTTGGCCTTGCATTATAAGCTCTGGTAAAACAGGGAAATGTATTGGCAAAATTGCATGTTGTTTTAATTCACGAATGAGGGTTTCAGGTACCATTACATGAACTTCAAGACCATGATTCCCTTCAATTTCAAATACAGATTGTCCCGCATTAATTTGTTGGGACGGCTCAAATAAACGTTTGGTAATAATGCCATCATATGGCGATAATAAAATACTGTCTTGTAAGTTCTTTTTAGCTATATCTAGTTGCGCTTGGGCAACATCCGCGGCACTTTTACTGGCATCATAGGTTGCTTTTGCATTATCAAAACCTGATTGTGATACTACGCCTTGTTTTAGTAATTTCTCGTAACGTCTATGACTATTCTCAGCATCAACCAAGGTGGCTTTTGCCTGTTGGTATTGTGCTTGGGCAGACTGAAGACCTAAATTAAAATTACGTTGGTTTAATCGCGCAAGCTCTTGTCCTTTACTAACTTCATTACCAAGGTTTACTTCAATGCTTTGAATTTTACCTTGCACTTCAAAGCTCAGTTTTGTTGCTTCTACGGGGGCTACTATGCCTGACAAGGTACGAATTTGTTCAAAGGGTGATACTGCTACTTTTGTCCACATTATTGGACGAATGGGTTTGGAGACTTCTTTAGCTGGTTTATTACAACCAACGAGTAACAAGGCAATAAATATAAATAAGAGCGCGCGCATACGTGTTCCTTCAGTTTCTTTTGACGAGGCAAAAGTAAGGGATGTCCCTTGAGTAAAGTTCATTTTTACTGTGCTGTACAATTGGTACTACTCAGTACCTGATATTTTGGTACTATGTAGTACCAAAGTCAACAATATAATTACAATTACGGCGATCATTAATGGTTAAAGGTAACACTTTTGAAATAACAAAACTTAGCGCAAGAGGCCAGTTGATATTAGATGCAGCGCAAAATCTTTTTTATCATCAAGGCTTTGATGAAACATCTTTGGCGATGATCATTAGTGACGCGGGAGGTTCAAGGCGTTCTATTTATAATGAGTTTGGTAACAAACAAGGTTTGCTGATGGCGGTTATTCAAAGGCAAGTAAAAGAGCAGTCTGAAATTTTGACCTCGATAAATCGTGATCTTGCAGCAAAAGAAGCGTTAAACCAAGTTTGTTTTAAATTTGTTAAAGGTATGCTCTCGCCAGGTTTAATGTCACTGTTTCGTTTAGTGGTTCAACAGGTGGTTAAGTTTCCTGAGCTGGGAGAAATGATATACCAAAAAGGCCCTACCACAGGTATTTTACCTTTAGTGGATTACCTAGATTGGCTAACAGAGCAAAAGATTTTAAGTATAGACAATAGTCATTTTAGTGCTCAAATGTTACTTGAAATGGCAAAAGGGCCACTGCACACCCGTAGCTTATTATTGCCTAACCAAGCAGTAGCGGACGATGAAATTATTGAGCAAGTGAGAAATGTTGTTGATCTTTTTTTAAGGGCCCATCAAATATAAAATGTCAGCTACTCAAGATACAGTCTTGGTGGCTATTGATAAAGTTGTTGTTAACAAAAATAATAATTAAACGGCCATATAAAAATAAGGGAGTAGGATCGCAATATGTTAATGAAAGATGGGTTAAATTTGGTATCAGCAGAGCGCATTGCCAATGCTATTCTTCCGGTTTATCCTGACTTTTCAGTAGAGCCGTTTTTACAGAAGATTGAGTTAGGCTTAGCGCCACTTGAGCTAAAAGAGCGAGTAAATCACTTTATTGAAGTATTAGCTAAACACCTACCGCAAGACTTTGTTGATTGCCATCATATTCTCACTCAGATCAAACCTTATTGGGATTACGGTAACCCTGATGATCCACTGCGATCATTTGCTGCTTGGCCAGTAACTGACTTTGTCGCTAAATATGGTTTAGATAGTCCTGAATTAGCATTTGATTGTCTGCATTATTTAACTAGCTTATTTTCCGCTGAATTTGCCATTCGGCCATTTATTGAAAAGTATCCAAAATTATCAAGTGAGTATTTAAAGGTTTGGGCTACTGATGAGGATTATCACGTAAGAAGGCTTACTTCTGAAGGTACACGGCCGCGTTTACCTTGGGGTATAAGGTTACAACAGTTTTGCCTAGATCCCAGTCCAAACTTAGCATTATTAGAACAACTCAAGGATGATGACAGTGAATATGTACGCCGATCTGTTGCCAATCACCTAAATGACATTGCAAAAGATAATCCCGATATTGTTATTAATATGTGTAGAGAATGGCAAAAAAATGCCTCGAAAAATACTCAGTGGCTTATAAAACATGCGTGTAGAAGTTTAATTAAGTCGGGTAAGCAAGAAGTATTTCCGCTGCTTGGTTTTACTGAGTCACCCCAAATAAAGGTAGCAATATTATCACTTAGCAACTTAGAGTTAATTCTGGGTGAATCCCTTACTTTTAATGTACAAATAACTTCTACATCAAACAGTAAACAAAGGCTGGCTGTTGATTTTGTGATTTATCATATGAAAGCCAATGGTCAGTTGTCACCTAAAGTCTTTAAACTAAAAGAGCTCACGTTAACAAGCAAAGAAACGGCTGAGGTGAGTAAAAAACATAAAATTAAAGCGATTACCACACGTAAATATTATTCAGGGAAACATCAAATAGCGATACAAGTAAATGGCAAGGAATATGCGATTAAAGATTTTAATCTTGTAGTACCTAATTAGCTGCTAAGAGTGAAAATACTATCAGCACCTTATTATCATAGGCTTGTGAATCTTATTAAAGAGTAAATTGCATAAATAAACACCAGTCAGTATTAATGCACAGAAAAACTTGTTGCTTACTGAACGAGGTTTCGTATAATGCCCACCTCTTTAGCTTATAGCTAAAGTCACTGTGTTGCCGGAGTGGTGGAATTGGTAGACACGTCGGATTCAAAATCCGATGCTTTCGAGCGTGACGGTTCAAGTCCGTCTTCCGGTACCAATTCAAGCTTATCAATAGCTTGA
>Ga0209395_1000112_pt1 | contig 129068 bp, 100 predicted proteins | sample GOMGulsemesocosm_3_FD_184635 | JGI IMG/M metagenome (GOLD analysis project Ga0209395, IMG submission 184635) | Methane-oxidizing microbial communities from mesocosms in the Gulf of Mexico - GOM9D Gulf of Mexico (SPAdes) (version 2) | ecosystem: Environmental > Aquatic > Marine > Cold seeps...
AGTATAAAATTAACTGGTTTTGATTTGCTGAAAAAATTGGCTAACATGATTTGTTTTTATATTTTTGCAGCGTAAAGATACTTAAGATATGATTGCAAGCAATATTTTTAGATTAATTGGAGATTTTTTCACTTGGGCTTTGAGTCCATTTGAAACATTACGTTTAGAAAGCTCAAACTGGTGGACAGCAAATACTATTAACTGGCTTTTCATGCTCGTTTTACTAGTGTTGTTTGGATACTGGATGAAAGAGAGTTTGCGTTTCAAAAAAGAAGGAATCGAAGATTCTGCAAAATAATTTTCTACATTGGGAAGCAAAAACAAACTGAAACGTTTTAACGAAAACGAAACGTTCTCTAATGTCATCCAACCGAAAAGGGAAGAAATATTAGAAGGTTTTTCTTTAAAAGGAAAATGGAATACTTTTTTCAAAAACGATAAACCTATCGTTTTAGAGTTAGGCTGTGGTAAAGGGGAATACACTATTGCTCTGGCCGAAAAAAACCCAGACAAAAACTTTATTGGAATCGACATTAAAGGCGCACGTTTTTGGCGCGGAGCGAAAACAGCATTAGAAGAAGATTTAGATAATGTTGGCTTTGTTAGAACTCAAATAGAATTGATCGACCAAATTTTCGGAGAAAATGAAGTTGATGAAATTTGGATTACGTTTCCAGATCCACAAATCAAATACAAAAGAACAAAGCACAGGCTTACCAATACAGAATTTTTAAAGAAATACCACCATGTATTAAAAGAAGATGGTGTTGTTAATTTAAAAACAGACAGCGAATTTATGCACGGTTATACTTTAGGCTTGCTGCATGGTGAAGGCCATGAAATTTTACATGCAAATCATGATGTATATAAAAACACATACAGCCCAGAAGAAGTAATCGGCACACAGACTTTTTATGAAAAACAATATCTAGAGAAAGGGAAACCAATTACTTTTATCAAATTTAGAATCAAATACTAAGGATTCTAAAACATGTTATTTCTTACTTTTTTTCTTGGGTTCAGCACTTCTTATTTAGGAACTGTCACTCCAAGCATGTTAAATATTACAGCAACTAAAATTAGTATAGAGAAAAACAAAAAAACAGCCATTAATTTTTCTATTGGCGTGTCATTTATTGTGTTTTTTCAAGCTTTTTTTGCATTACTTTTTTTAAAAATTATTCATTCTCACCCTATTGTTTTAGACACAATACAATCCGTTTCAATTATCATTTTTGCGATTTTATCATTCTTTTTTTTCAGAATGGCTATCCGGGAACAAAAAGAAATAACTACAAAAAAAAATATAAAAAACGGATTTTTAACTGGCATTGGCTTATCACTAATAAATATGTTTTCAATTCCGTTCTACTGTGGAGTTGGCGCTACGTTTGAAATGTACGGCTGGCTAGAGTTAGATCTTATTAATGTTTCCATTTTTGTACTAGGATCCGCACTCGGCACCTACCTCATTTTATATCATTATGTGCTCTTGGCCGAAAAAATAAAACCTAAAATTGTAAAGTTTTCAAAATACTTGAATTTTGTTTTGGGTAGTATTACAGGAATCGTCGCCTTGGTTTCATTGATTAAATTATTGTAATTTCACAAGGTAAAACGAACTTACTAAAACAGGAGTCACGAGAGAAGACGACGCACTACATACAGTATCTAACCGTTAATAAACAATATACACAAATACATGAAACCATCAGATAACTTCTTTGAAAAGTCATATGCCGTAGCTCGTTTAATCCCGTACGGAAGAGTTACAAGTTATGGTGCCATAGCAAGGTATTTAGGTGCAGCCCGCTCTGCAAGAATGGTAGGCTGGGCGATGAATAACTCTAGCAATCAGAAAGAAGAAGTACCAGCTCACAGAGTTGTAAATAAAAAAGGGCTATTAACTGGTAAACACCATTTTGACGGAACTAATTTAATGCAACAATTACTGGAGAGTGAGGGAATTGTTGTGATTGATAATCAAATTCAAGATCTAGACACTATTTTCTGGAATCCGAGTACAGAGCTGCAATAAATTATCCTTATTAACCCATCAATAATCAAACTACAACTTCTTTAATATCTGAACTGTAAATCATATCTTTGTAGTTCAGAATTAATCCTAAATTAAAACCTCAAAATGAGTTTTAAAAAACAAGATATATACAACGCATTAGAAACTGTTACTGCTCCTGGAGAAGGTAAAAGTTTAGTTGAAAATAAAAACATAACAAATGTAGTAGCATTTGGCGACGAAGTTATTATTGACATCACCATTAACAATCCTACATTACAAGCAAAAAAGAAAGTTGAAACTGAAATTAAAAGAGCAATTCATCAAAACGTCTCTGAAAACATTTCAGTGAAGATAAATCTTAAAATAGAAGCTAAATCAAAAGAAAACCCAAACCAAATAAAAGGAAAAGAGATTCCTAACATTAAAAACATCATTGCAATTGCTTCTGGAAAAGGTGGTGTAGGAAAATCTACCATTACCGCAAACACAGCTGTTTCTTTAGCAAAAATGGGATTTAAGGTTGGTGTTTTAGATGCTGATGTTTATGGGCCTTCTATGCATTTAATGTTTGATGTAGAAAGTGAAAAACCAATTTCTGTAACTGTTGATGGGCGCTCTAAGATGAAGCCTATAGAAAATTATGGAGTCAAATTATTGTCGTTAGGTTTTTTTACAAATCCAGATCAAGCAGTGATTTGGCGTGGACCAATGGCTTCTAAAGCCTTAAATCAATTAATTTTCGATGCTGATTGGGGAGAATTAGATTTCTTGTTGATTGATTTACCTCCAGGAACTGGTGACGTGCATTTATCAATTGTTCAAGCCTTACCTATAAATGGAGCCATGATTGTAAGTACACCACAAAGTATTGCATTAGCAGATGCTAAAAAAGGTGTCGCAATGTTTCAACAAGAGAGCATTAATGTTCCTGTTTTAGGAATTATAGAAAATATGGCCTATTTCACTCCGGATGAATTACCTGATAATAAATATTATATCTTTGGAAAAGGAGGAGCAAGAAATTTAGCAGAAGACATACAAACACAATTTCTAGGAGAGATTCCTTTAGTGCAAAGTATTCGTGAAGCTGGAGATGTTGGTCATCCTGTAGCCTTACAAGATAATACACCTTTAGAAGAAGCGTTTAAAAATGCAACTAAAGAAATGTTATCTCAATTAATTAAAAGAAATGAAAGTCTACCTCCAACAGAAGTTGTAAGAATTACAACTATGAGTGGTTGTAGCACAAAATAAAACAAGTTATGACAGCACAAGAAACACAAAACAACGTTGAAAAAGCATTAGAAGAAATTCGTCCTTTTTTAATTAGTGATGGCGGAAACATTAAACTTTTATCAATAGAAGAAAATACGGTGAAAGTTCAATTAGAAGGTGCTTGTATTGGCTGCTCTGTCAATCAAATGACGTTGAGAAATGGTGTTGAAGCTACCATTAGAAAATACGCTCCACACATTGAGGAAGTTATTAATGTTGAATAACTGATAAAAATCAGTTTTTATACATTTTACATCTAGTATTTTTACGCGATTAAAAAAACAAATGATTACTACAGATATATTAATTATTGGCGCTGGACCAACAGGGTTATTTACCGTTTTTGAAGCGGGTTTATTAAAATTAAGATGTCATCTAATTGACGCTTTACCTCAACCTGGTGGACAATGTTCTGAAATTTACCCTAAAAAACCTATTTATGATATCCCAGCATATCCAGAAATTTTAGCTGGTGATCTAACAGGTAAGCTACTTGAGCAAATTAAGCAATTTGAGCCAGGATTTACACTAGGAGAACGTGCAGAAACAATTAACAAACAAGAAGACGGAAGTTTTATTGTAACAACTAATAAAGGAACAAAACATCAAGCACCAATAATAGCTATTGCTGGAGGGCTAGGAAGTTTTGAACCTAGAAAACCACCGATTCCTAATATTGCAAACTTTGAAGACAAAGGGGTTGAATATATGATTCGCGAGCCAGAATTGTATCGTGACAAAAATGTAGTTATTGCCGGTGGCGGAGATTCTGCCTTAGACTGGTCTATCTATTTATCTGATATCGCAAAATCTGTAACCTTAGTACATCGAAGAAACGAATTTAGAGGTGCTTTAGATTCTGTTGATAAAGTGCAAGAATTAAAAGATGCTAAAAAAATTAACTTAATTACCCCTGCAGAAATAAAAGAAATAACTGGAAAAGACAATATTACAGGGGTTGTAATTTCTAAAAAAGGCGAAGAAGATTATATTTTAGAAACAGATCATTTTATTCCGCTTTTTGGGTTGGCGCCTAAACTTGGACCTATTGCAAATTGGGGACTAGAAATAGAGAAAAACGCTATTAAAGTAAATAACGCCTTGGATTATCAAACTAATATCCCTGGAATTTACGCCATTGGAGATGTAAACACCTATCCAGGAAAACTGAAGTTGATTTTATGTGGGTTCCATGAAGCTACTTTAATGTGTCAAAGTGCTTTTCAACGAATTTTTCCCGACAAAAAATACGTAATGAAATATACCACGGTTGGTGGTGTTGATGGATTTGACGGAACTCGTAAGGAAGCTCCTAAAGCAGTTGTAAAAAAGATTGAATAATGAATCCAGATGTAAAAATAAAAATTACTGATAGAAACGGCGTTTTACACGAAATTGAAGCTCCTACCGATATGGCGATGAACTTAATGGAAGTGGTTCGCTCATACGAGTTAGCGCCAGAGGGTACTATTGGTATCTGTGGCGGAATGGCCATGTGTGCATCATGTCAATGTTATGTAAACTCAGATCATGCGTTGCCAGAAATGGGAATTGATGAAGACATGATGCTTGCTGAAGCTTTTCATGTTGAAGACAATAGCCGTTTAGGCTGTCAAATTCAAATCACTCCAGAAATGGATGGACTAGAAGTTGAATTAGCGCCTGAAAGCTAATTATAAATACAGATAATTTAAAAAGGCGGTGTTAAAACACCGCCTTTTTAATACCACATTAGGCAGACAACTCATTTTCCACTTGCAATAACCAGCTAGATAGCCTTTCTTGGGTTAGCTCCGGCTGATTATCTTCATCAATTGCCAAACCAAAAAACAAACCTTGGCCTTCAATTTCCGCTTTAGATTCAGCAAAATCATAACCTTTAATTGGCCATTTCCCAACAATTTCACCTCCATTTTCTAATACAACTCTGGCTAACATGCCAACACCGTCAATAAAATATTCACCATAACCATATTGATCACCTAAACCAAAAACAGCCACTTTTTTATTGATAAAATCAATGGTTTTAAACTCTTCAAAGTATTCTTCCCAATCACTTTGTAAATCACCATCATACCAAGTAGATAAACCGAAGACAAGAATCTTATATTTTTCAATATCTGACTTAGCAACCTGAGACACCTCTAACACCTCAACATTAACATCATCCCAATGATCAACAATACTATGTGTAATTCCCTCTGTCATTCCAGTATCAGAACCATAAATCAATCCAATTGTCTCATCCATAATTACTCTTTTTTAATTAAAACCGCGACCGAATAAACCCTTTCAACATAATCTCCTGCTTTATTTCTTACTGTTTCTTGTTTCTTATAGTTTCTCTTTAAAGTCATTTTTGTTACTTTCAGTAGGCCATCTAAATCTTTTGGATTATACAATCTAAATTTCTCATTGACAAAAGGGAGTGTATTCATAAATTCTTTATGAGCAAAGGTCACTATACATAATCCATCGTTTTTAAGAACTCTAAAAATTTCCATTAAAAAGGCAATAGGTTTTTCCCAGAAATAAAGTGTATTTACAGTCAGCACCCGATCAACAGACTCATTATCTAAAGGAAGCTCATTCCCTTTATACAATTTAAATTCGACATTCTTAGCTTCAACAGAACTCAATTGCTTTTTAGCTTCATTATTCATTGTCTCAGAAATCTCTAATCCTATGTATTTTATCTCCTCAGCTGCATCAATTAAATACTTCAAATGCCCGCAATTTCCGTGTCCTATTTCTAGCACGACATCTCCTTCACCAACATTCAAAGCGGCAATAGAAGATTTGGTCATCCCAATATTACTCTGGTTCATTGAGTTCGCAATTTCAATACCTTGCGCTCCTCTTGGATGACTTAATTGGCTCTCAATTTCTTTTAATTGTGTTTTTGTGAATTGATTTTTCATATAAAAATCATTCTGCTAGCTTTCTCCATTGATTAATTGTTTTAACTAAGAAAGTATTTGCTATAACAAGTAAAATTAAAATAAGAATTTCAGATAGATTAGACATCTCATAAATGATCGCAGTAACAACATGGTATACATTAAATAACCCTAAAATAATGGCCCAAACAAAAGTGATGGTTTTAAACCATTTTTTTGAGATTTCTAAGGTTAGTAATCCAAAAGTTAACGCAAGACCTTCCATTAAAATTCTCCATTGATGTGCCCAAAAAGGCGTTTCTCCTGTTGCCCCTTCAATTAAAACTGATTCATTAAAAAATACAGTTGCTAATCCATAAATGTGATGAAAAATAAATCCGATTGCGATGAATATCCATAAAAGTGAAATTTTTGTTCTCATTGGTATATTATTTAAATTATTAGTGTTGATTTCTGGAAGTGCTTTAGACTCTTCTTCCTTTAATTGAGCTGCTATATTTTTATAGTCTATTGGATTTTTTGCCAATGAACTTTTCTCTTGAATACTTGGTTTTACCTTTATTGCAAATAGCACAGCAACGCATGATAACAAAATCCATAACAAATCAACAGTAAGTATATCATATTGTTTATCTGCATACGTTTTCCAAATCCAGTTTCCTGTCACAGTTCCATTAGCAACAGGTACTAAAATCCCTAAAATTGCTCCTGAAATTAATGTGATTTTGTTTGTTATATAATTACTTCTTAAGGACCGCAACAAAACACTAGCGAATAACCAACTTAAAAAGAACAGGTAGTAAATAAGTGTTTGCTTTTGACTATTATAACTTTGAGGAAGTAGTTTCACAAAAAGAAAAGACAATGCGGTAACCGGATATAATGACAAACAAACTGCCATATAAATATGGCCTACTTTATATGTATATAATCGTTTTTTTAGGGGAATACTTTTTCTATTCCTCGCCTCTAACCAAATCAAAACCCCTGTGATAATTACAAAACAAGTAATTAAAGCAAGTATAAAATAAACAACTCTTAAAGCAATACCTCCATAACTTCCAAAATGGAGTTTCTCTATAGAGCGCTGAATATTTTCGATATAGATTTCTTCTTGAGGTGCTTTAATATCTATTATCTCATTGGTAAAGGCATTTACTGTAACCCTACCTTCTGCAAAAAAATGTTCAGTTTCTGGCTGACTGACTAGCAGTTGATACTTCATATTAGTTCCGCCGTAATTTGTAATTGTTAACCGTTGTACAGTTGTGGCATCCCATCTATTTCCATTTGAAACTACAAAATCATTAACACTAGGGATTTTATCTTGCGTTTTGGCCACCCAATCATAGTTCTTGAGCTGTGGACGTAAATCTTCAATTAGCTTATCTCTATCAGAATTATACAAAAAATTAGCTGGCAACAACACCAAAATACTCAACCCGAAATAAGCTCCTGTGATGGCATACATAAATTGGAAGGGCAATCCGATTATCCCCAATGCGGTATGCGCATCTGTCCACATTCTTTTTAAAATCGATTTTGGGTTGAAAGTATAAAAGTTGGAAACTATTTTTTCCCAATGCACGACAACCCCAGAAACAATGGCAAATAAGAAAAACAAGGAAACAAAACCTGCCAAGTAAATCCCAACATAAGGCAATTGAGAAAAGAAATGCAATCTGTAAATAAATTCGGCCAGACTATAAAACTCGTCGTATTCTTTCTTTTTATGTGTATTTGTATTTAGTGCAAAATACTCATTTTCTTTTGCCTCCTTTGGAGATAAGGAATCTTTAGATGGCAACAAAGAAATATTAGTTTCTTCTCCTTTTTGTCCTAATCTAAAAACGATGTCTCTACCAACTAGATGATACTCATTATTAAGCGACACCAGAATAGAATCATAATCAACCTCTTTTTTTGACACTTCATTTAAATAAGTTCCTTTTTCCCATTGGATAATTTCCTCGTTAAACAGCGCAAAAGCTCCTGCAAAGAAAATAACATACAACGCAACACTTATTACAATACCACTAACAGTATGTGTATTAAAAAAAACATTGTAATTTCTTTTTCCCATAATATTGTTCTAATTTAAAGGTTGATATAAGTTTCCGTAATGAATAGCAACAGCCAGTAATAAAATCGCCAAAATATAAACCCCTAAAACTTTCCATCCATTTTTAAATAAGAAAGGCACAATTAATAACACACACCATACAACAAACAAGGTATATACGGCCGTGATTAGCATATTCTTCTGAAAAGGTACCCATAACGAGAGTGCCATATGAAGCATTGCACTGATCATATAGCCACCAATTATTCCAGAAAAGATCTTAGCGGCTTTATGCCAAGCTGATGTTGATAAATATTTAGGATTTGCAGGCATATTAATAAATTATAAATTCAATAATTAACAATAATAGAAACACAAGTAGTACACTTTTATAATTCATTTTTTTTAACGGATTCAAAAGAATCAACAAGCTTGCTATTAACATTATTTCACATATATTAACAAGTATTCCTGCTGTAAAACCGTATTGCCTTACTGCAATATAAAATGTACATACAAACAATAACAAACCAATAGATTTAGCTATTGTACTATTTTTCTGAGTAGCAATTTCTATAAACCGATGCTGTAAAACCGCTTTTTTTGAAGTGTTTAATAGCAGAAAAAAGCTACAAAAGTTTAAAAGTATAATTAATGTGTTCATCGTTCAGTTTTGCAATTCTTTTTTAGTCTCATTTATCTCTTTAAAAAACACATAGCTCAGTGCTTTTACACAAAGAGCCATGTGAAATCTAACAACATATTAATCAAATAATTATTTTCTTTTTTCTAAAACCTGTAGGTAATGTTTCCTAAGAAAGCTCTGGGTGCTTGTGCATTTATTGTACTCCATCCTTTATAATAAATTTTATCTGTTAGATTATTTATTTTCAATCCAACTTTAAACTTACTTGTACTGTAATAAAGGGCGGTATTATAAATCGTATAACTCGGCAGGGTAAACCTCCCTGTAACACCACTATTCATTGTATAATGTTCTGATGCTCCATTTAATCCGAATCCTACACCAACGTTATTTAAGAATCCATTTTTATCAAAAGTATAATCTCCCCATAAATTGTATGTAGATTGAGGCCCAGCTTCTTCAGGCCTCCTATCTTGTAATTCTGCAATCGTAGTCTTGGTAATTTTACTATCGTTAAATGCGTAACCTCCTCTAATATTTAACCCAGAAATTGGGTTATAGTTTGCTTCAAACTCAAATCCTTTACTTACGGTTTCTTCGGTTGGGAGACTTTGTGGAAACAATAAAGATCTAGGGTCAGAAATCAATCTATCATTCGCAGTAATGTGGTAATAACTTACTCCTAAATTTAATCTTCCTCCATCTAAATTGGTTTTTATTCCAGTTTCAAACTGCTTTGCTTTTGTCGGCTCGAATAGATCATATGATGCCGTTGCAGCATTATAGACAGGGTCATTATTTATAAAACCTGTTTGGAAGTTTGTAAATACACTTAACTTACTCGGAATTGGTTGGTAAACAATCCCTGCAGTTGGAGAAAATGTAGTTTTTGTAAAACCATCATCTGGGTTAGACGTTTCACCTTGCTGATCAAAATAATCCATTCTCAAACCAATATTCGCTGTTAAATTTGGTGTTATATTTATAACATCAGATACATAGGTTGCAAAAGTATTTGATTTGTGTTGCCATGCTACAACAGGTACGTTTGCAAATATTCCGTCTAATTTACTTTTTGAAATAGCATACTTTGCATTTGGTGTAAATGAACTATTAACAATATCTCCTTTAGCAGACACAAAAGCATCGAAGTATGGAAAGCCCGCTAATTGTGCTTTTAATGCAGCTGCAGTATCAGGATCAAACCCCTGCAATGTACTTAACAGCAAAGGGAAAGTTGATGTGGTTTCCAATACTGGATTACCGCTTTTATTTCTTGAGTTACCATTTCTAGTTACATAGTCTAAGCCAATAACCAACCTGTTACGAACATCTCCAATTTTGAAATCTCCAGTAAAGTTTTGTTGGATATTAAATTTAGAAGATTCAATATCTCTATAATCAAAAATTCTAGCAAAAGCATCTCTTTGTAATAACCCACCCGATTCTGTTAATATTGGAGCCACTAATGAAGCCAATGGAGTTTGTAAAAATGGTTGTAAAACCCCCATAGCTGCCGCAGCACCATCAATATTGTATTGATAGTATCCTTTTGTACTTCCATGTACCCCAGCCATAATAGTTTGAGATGTCCAATTATCAGATAATTTATAATCTATAATTCCTCTAATATTAAACATTGGAGTTTTTAATGTTACATCATTAGACGTGTAAGATTTATTAGGGTCAACTTCCATTTCTGCTGGAGTCTTCGCTAACAATGGCATACCTCTCCTAACAAACAACATAGAAGGATTGGTTTGTTCTGTTTTTGAATATTCAAAACCTAATGATACATTCAATTTATTATTGATTCTATAAGAAAAAGAAGGAGCTACAAATACCGAGTTTCTAAATCCCGCATCTTGCCAAGAATCTTGTGTTAAATACGAAGTATTTAATCTAAAATAAAGCTCATCAGTTTTACTTAAAGCTGTATTTACATCGGCAGAAACTCTATTCAACCCAAAAGACCCCATAGTATAGGAGAGACTTCCTTGAGTACCTTGTTTTGGCTTTTTAGTAACAATATTAATTAACCCTCCTAAAGAAGACACAGTACTACCAAATAACGTTGCAGAAGGCCCCTTTACAACTTCAATTCTCTCTATATATGAAGGATCAACCGCTGTTAAAACATACCCAGGCATTCCATCTACCAATGCCGGTTGAGTTGCAAAACCTCTCGTAGAAAACCAACCTGTTCCGTTATCCGGAGACCTGCCAGTTGACTCCCATAATTTACTTACTCCAGTAGCATTGTTAAGAGCATCATCAATATTGGTTATTATTTGAGACTCTAAAAGCTCTGAAGTAACCGTACTATATACTTGTGGGTTTTCTATGTCTTTTAATGGTAGCTTAGAAACATAGGCTGTTTTTTTTCTAGAAAATTTATTATTTCTTGTTTCTAATACAATTTCCTGCAACAATTCATTTCCTTCATAAAGTGTAATTACACCTAAATCAGTAGAGTTATTTATTTTAATTTCCTTTGTTTTATAACCAACAAAAGAGATCACCAAAACTGGCTTCTTTGTGTTATACTTAATGCTAAAACCCCCATTCATATTGGTTTCAGAACCATTTATTGAATTTTTAATATACACATTTACACCTGGTAAGGCGTTCTTGTTTATATCTACAATTCTCCCTTTAATAGTGTTGTTTTGAGCAATAGCAAATACCGTTACAAATAACAACATAACGGTAGACAAAATAGTTTTCATTTATTTTTATTTAGATTTAATACAAATAATATTCGGCAAATATATTCCGTAAAAAAACAATAAACAATTTTTATTTAGATTAATTTAAAATAATAATTCTTCTATAGAATGCTGGTGATAATTTAAGTTTCAAATGAATATTCTGTATATTTGTTGAGTGTACAACTAAAACACTTAATGATGAGTTGGTTAGATCTTCTAATTTTATTAAAATTCTTAATCAAGAGAAATCCTGAATAGGGCATTTAATGTAGCAATTAATCAATTATAAAACGTAGCAATACACCACTGCTATGTGAATTCATTCACAAATTAATACATTAGAAATTATGCCTTTTTATCATAAATTAGGGAAAATTCCACCGAAACGTCATACACAATTCCGTAAAGAAGATGGAAGTTTATATTACGAACAATTATTTGGCACGATTGGTTTTGACGGAATGTCTACCAATAGTTACCATGAGCACAGACCAACAATGGTCAAAGAAATTAGAAAACAGTATTCGGTAGCTCCTAAAATAGCGAAAGCCAATAACATTCAATCATATAGGTTTAGAGGATTTCAAGTTCCGCCAGAAAATGATTATTTAGAAAGCAGAAAAGTAGTCTTAACAAATTCTGATTGTAACATTATTTTATCAGCACCAAAACAATCAACCAAAGATTATTTTTATAAAAACACCGACGCTGACGAAGTAATTTTCATACACAAAGGAACCGGTAAATTAAGAACTCATCTCGGAAACATCGATTTTAAATACGGAGATTATTTAGTAATTCCCCGTGGAATTATCTATAAATTAGATTTTGATGATGAAAATAATAGACTTTTTATTGTTGAATCTTACTCTCCAGTATACACCCCCAAACGTTACAGAAACTGGTTTGGTCAGTTATTAGAACACGCTCCTTTTTGTGAACGTGATTTAAGAAGGCCGGAAGAACTAGAGACGTATAATGAGCTTGGAGATTTTCTAATCAAAGTAAAAAAACAAGGTGAAATTATAGAGATGGTCTATGCATCACATCCTTTTGATGTAGTTGGTTACGATGGATATAATTTTCCATACGCTTTTTCTATACACGATTTTGAACCAATAACAGGTCGTATTCATCAACCGCCACCTGTACACCAAACTTTTGAAACCAACACATTTGTAATTTGTAGTTTCGTGCCACGCTTGTATGATTATCATCCAGATTCTATACCAGCTCCATACAATCACAGCAATATCGATTCTGACGAAGTTTTGTATTATGTAGATGGAGATTTTATGAGTAGAAATGATATTGACCAAGGTCACATCTCTTTACACCCAGCTGGAATACCACATGGCCCACACCCAGGAGCAGCAGAAAGAAGTATTGGCCATACAAAAACAGAAGAGCTGGCTGTTATGGTAGATACTTTTAAACCCTTAATGGTTACAGAAGAAGCAATGAAAATTGCAGATGAAGAGTATTACAAATCTTGGTTAGAGTAATCTGTTATTCCTGCGTAGTCGGGAATCTCATTAGTACAAAACGTTCATTAAAATAAAAACAATTAGAAGCTATTGCCTGCTTTTCGTTAGCTCTTTTTAATCAGGGCAAACAAAAACCGCATACAAATAGCATTTATAAAATATTAAAAACATCTAAAGATGGCAAAAGAAGTAAAATCAGTAAACTACGGTTTAGAAAAAATATTTGCAGGAGCACAAGACTTCCTTCCTCTTTTAGGAACGGATTATGTAGAATTTTATGTAGGTAACGCGAAGCAAGCCGCACACTTCTACAAAACCGCCTTTGGTTTTCAATCATTAGCATATAAAGGACTCGAAACAGGATCTAGGGATTCTGTAAGTTATGTCTTAGTACAAGACAAAATTAAATTGGTTTTAACAACTCCATTAAATAGTAAATCACCAATCAACGACCATATTGTAAAACATGGCGATGGTGTAAAAGTAATTGCTCTTTGGGTAGATGATGCAAGGTCTGCATATGAAGAAACTACTAAAAGAGGTGCCAAATCATATTTAGAGCCAACGGTTGAAACAGATGAGGATGGAGAAATTGTAAAAGCCGGAATTTACACGTACGGAGAAACTGTGCATATGTTTGTAGAGCGTAAAAATTACAAAGGGACATTTATGCCTGGTTTCAAGAAATGGGAATCTGATTATACCCCAACATCAGTTGGACTGAAATACATCGACCATATGGTTGGTAATGTTGGTTGGAATCAAATGGATGTTTGGGTAAAATGGTACGAAGACGTAATGGGATTTGAAAACTTTCTATCTTTTGATGACAAACAAATTCATACAGAGTATTCTGCCCTGATGAGTAAAGTAATGTCAAACGGAAATGGGCGAATTAAATTTCCAATTAACGAGCCTGCAAAAGCAGCTAAAAAATCTCAAATTGAAGAATATTTAGACTTCTATGAAGGTTCTGGAGTACAACACATTGCCGTTGCTACCGATGATATCATTTCTACTGTAAGTCAATTAAAAGCACGTGGAATAGAATTTTTACCACCGCCCCCACAAGCATATTATGATGACATTCCTAATCGATTGGGTGAACATAGAGATATGATGAAAGAAGATATTGGTGAACTTCAAAAACTATCTATTATGATAGATGCAGATGAAGAAGGGTATTTACTACAAATCTTTACCAAACCTATTGAAGACAGACCAACGTTATTCTTTGAAATCATTCAACGAATGGGTGCTCGTGGATTTGGAGCAGGAAACTTTAAAGCGTTATTCGAATCCATCGAAAGAGAACAAGCCAATCGAGGAACACTATAAATTCAAGAAACAAGACAAATAGAGCCAAGATACAAGACCAAAAATCTATATTCTTGGCTCTAATTTTATTTAAAAATGAATTCCAATTTTAAAAATATTAAATCGCCTTTTTCATAAAATTACCTTTTTAGTGAAGCTACAAAGTGAATTATATGAATAATAAATATAGAAATGAATAAAGACGAAATTTTAAAAGCATTAGAAGAAAAGTATGATAAATTAGGTGTTCCTTTAAACACCATGCTAGAAGGTTTACTTCATAGCACACCCATTACCTATTGGGATTATATTCAAACGGATGCTTTATTAGGATTGCAAATTCCGAGGACAACAGAAAAAGATGAAATGGTTTTTATCATGTATCATCAAGTAAATGAATTGTTGTTTAAAATGATTTTATGGGAAATTGATCAAATTTCACTCTCAAAAGAACTTATAACAGCAGGAAAATTCTCTAAACATTTAATGAGAATTAGCAGGTATTTCGACATGCTTTGTAGTTCATTTGATGTTATGGGAGAAGGTATGGATGTTGAACAGTATTTGAAATTTAGAAACACATTAGCTCCAGCAAGTGGTTTTCAAAGCGCACAATATCGCAAGATAGAATTTGCCTCTACCGAATTGATTAATTTAATTGATGTTCGATACAGAGATACCATTGACAGAAAATCATCTTTTAGAAATGCTTTTGATCATTTGTATTGGCAAGCTGCAGGCAAAGACCATAAAACAGGGAAAAAATCGACTTTAATCAATTTATTTGAAGAAAAGTACATGGGAGATTTCATTGATTTTATGGAAGACTATAATGAATGTAACCTTTCTAAAAAGTTCCAAGAACTCCCTAAAGATGTTCAAAAAAATCAAGAATTGATTAAAGCAATGCGTCATTACGACTATACTGTAAATGTAAAGTGGGTCCTTGCTCATTATGATGCCGCCGGAAAATACTTGGGCGGTGGCAAAAAAGATTTAGAAGCGACTGGTGGAAGTAATTGGAGAAAATACATGCATCCTAAATACCAAAGAAGAATCTTTTTCCCTTATTTATGGAGTGAAGAGGAACTTAAAAATTGGGGAACATTTTAAAAAATATGATTTTTTTAACACAAACTGCTTGAGATTTCAAGCAGTTTTTTCATTTTCGGAATAGATATTGTCAATGATTTTTTATAAGTTTGAAAACATGAAAAAAAGCACTCTTCTATTTTTTACAATTTTATTTAGTATTACAATTTCTTCCCAAGAAAAAACTCAGGTTTTTAAAGAAGGTGAATGGCTTCGCTTTAAAATGAGTTATAGTGGTTTTTTAAAAGCAGGAAATGCGACATTAACTGTAGATAAAGATACACTAAATGGAAAAGAAGTATTTCATGTTACGGGTAAAGGTTGGACTACAGGAATTATCAAATGGTTTTTCAAAGTAAAAGACAATTACCAATCATATATAGATGTCAACACTGGAAAACCCTATTTGTTTAAACGTAAAATTAATGAAGGTGGTTACAAAAAACATCAGAACACGCATTTTAATTATGCAAACAATACAGCACATGTACAAGATTTTAAAAATCAAACAGACACAATAATTCCAATTGGCAACATACAAGATATGATGTCTTCCTTTTATTATTTAAGGAATTACGATGTCAGTGCAATGAAACCTGGCGAAGAAATAGCGTTAGATATGTTTATGGACTCACAAGTATATCCTTTTAGATTACGTTTTCTAGGAACTGAAATTTTAAAAACTCGCTTTGGAAAAATAAAAACCTACCGCTTTAGACCTTTAGTTCAGGCAGGAAGAGTTTTTAAAGAAAATGAAAGTCTTACAATTTGGATTACCGCTGATGATAATAAAATACCTATCAAACTAAAAGCCAACTTATCTGTTGGTTCGCTTAGAGCAGAATTAGATGCTTACAAAGGGCTAGCAAATTCTTTTAAAATCATATTTGACTAACCCTTCGAACACGATTTCGGAACTAAAAAGGATTGCTCTAGCATACCTCCTTTTTATTTGTATTTTTACGTTTTATTAAAAACATCAAAATCCATTCCTTTGAAAAATTTACTTTTCATTTTTTTAATCGTTTTTTCTCTAAGCTCTTGCAAGGAAGAAAAGCCAGAAGTTGTTAAAGAATTGGCAAAGATTTCTAAACCCATAGAAGTTTATGAATTTGGTTTTAAACTAAATGATTACAAGGTTATAAATGACACCATACAAAAAGGCGAAAGTTTTGGAGTAATTATGGACAGACACCATGTAGACTATCCTCTTATTAACAAAATAGCTTCTAAGATCAAAGACACTTTTGATGTAAGAAGGGTAAGAGCGGGAAAACCATACACCATATTAGCAAGTAAAGATTCTTTAGAAAAAGCGCAAGTATTTATATATAAACACAACAAATCTACAGCAACTATTGTTGAATTTAATGATTCTATTGTGCATGGGTATAACTTTCGTAAAAAAATTAAAACTGTAGAAAAAGAAATTGCTGGCAAAATCTATTCTAGCTTTTCTGTAACGATGGATAGCTTGCATTTAAATCCAAACTTAACAAATGAGATTGCAGATATTTATGCTTGGACCCTAGATTTTTACAAACTTCAAAAAGGAGACAATTTTAAACTTATTTATGAAGAACAATTTATAGATGACTCTACTTTTGTGAGATATGGAAAAGTAAAAGCAGCTGTTTTTAATCACAAAGGAAAAGATTTATATGCCTATCGTTTTATTCCAGATCCAAATAAAGGAATTATAGAATATTATGATGAAGATGGTGACATGCTTCGAAGTCAATTTTTAAAATCACCTATTAAATTTCAATACCGAATTTCATCCAGATATAATTTAAAGAGAAAAATTAAGCATTACGGATACAAGGTAAAACCACACAGAGGTACAGACTTTGCGGCAAATGAGGGAACTCCAATTATGGCTACCGCAAGTGGTACTGTATCAGAATCTGCCTATAGAAAAAGAGGCAATGGCCACTATGTAAAAATTAAGCACAATAATACTTATTCTACACAATATTTACACATGCGTAGAAGAAAAGTAAAAAGAGGCCAATTTGTGAAACAAGGAGATATAATTGGTTGGGTTGGCCATACTGGGAGTACAGAAGGGAGACATGTATGTTATCGTTTTTGGAAACACGGCAGACAAGTAGATCCTTTTAAACAAAAACTACCCGCGGCAGAACCTCTTAAGAAAAGTTTAAAACCTAAATTTCTTGCTCACATTAATCCTTTTAAAGAGCAATTAGACAACATAAAAGAAGCTGGATATCAAGCATTAATAATCCCTTCTAATACAACCGATACTTTTAAAAATTAAAAAAACATGGCATTAAAGAATATCAACCCAACTACAACAGAAGCTTGGAAAAAGCTATCTGCACATTTTTCTGAGATAAAAGATATTCATTTAAAAGAGTTTTTTACATTAAATCCAAACAGAGAAGAAGAGTTAAAAATAACTTTTGACGATTTTTTAGTCGATTATTCTAAAAATAGAATCAATCAAAAAACACTGGATATACTACTTGAATTCGCCAATGAATCTGAGTTAAAAGATGCGATTCAAAAATACTTTTCGGGAGACATTATAAATACCACAGAAAATAGAGCCGTTTTACACACCGCTTTAAGAGATACCTCTAGCACAGAAATTTTAGTTGACGCTGTTAATATCAAGACCGAAATCAACACTACGTTAACCAAGATAAACTTATTTTCTGAGAAAGTAATTTCTGGTAACTGGAAAGGCTACACCAATAAAGCTATAACTGATATTGTTAATATCGGAATTGGTGGTTCTGATTTAGGGCCAGACATGGTTGTAGCTTCATTAAAGTTCTATAAAAACCACCTAAATACTCATTTTGTTTCTAATGTTGATGGCGATCATGTTTCTGAAGTTCTGAAAAATTTAAATCCAGAAACGACCTTATTTGTAATTGTATCAAAAACATTTACAACGCAAGAAACACTTACAAATGCCAACACAATAAAAGAGTGGTTTTTAAAATCAGGTTCAAAAAAGGATATCGCAAAACATTTTGTTGCTGTTTCTACAAACTTAGAAGCAATTGCAAAATTTGGAATTGACGATCAAAATGTATTTCCAATGTGGAATTGGGTAGGTGGACGATTCTCACTGTGGAGCGCAGTAGGATTATCAATAAGCTTATCTGTTGGATTTAAGAACTTTAAATCTTTATTAGATGGAGCTTCAGAAATGGATACGCATTTCAAAAGCGCACCTTTCGAACAAAACATTCCTGTAATTCTATCATTAATAAGTATATGGTATAATAACTTTTTTGGATGTGAAACCGAAGCAATACTTCCCTATTCTCAATACTTAAACAAGCTGCCAGATTATTTACAGCAGGCTATTATGGAAAGTAATGGGAAAAGTGTAGACAGAAATGGAAATACCATCAACTACCAAACAGGAACCATAATCTGGGGAAGTACGGGTACTAATATGCAACATGCATTTATGCAGTTGGTTCATCAAGGAACAAAATTGATTCCAACAGATTTTATTGGTTTTGAAGAATCTTTATATGGCCTAACAGATCATCATAAAAAACTAATGGCTAATTATTACGCACAAACAGAAGCTTTAGCTTTTGGCAAAACAAAAGAAGAAGTTCATTTGGACTTAAAATTCAAGAACCAAACAGAAAAAATCGCTTCATTATTACCTTTTAAAATTTTTGAAGGCAACAAGCCAAGTACAACTATTACAATTAAAAAATTAACGCCAAATGCTTTAGGAAAACTTATTGCCATGTACGAACACAAACTCTTTGTTCAAGGGGTTTTATGGAATATCTACAGTTTTGATCAGTTTGGAGTTGAATTAGGAAAAGAGTTGGCACATAAGTTTTACAACCAGGTTAAATAACGAAGTTAATCGATCATTTTAAAAAAATTAACATTTTTTTACTTTTTGTTAACAACCTTGTTAATATCTAAGTTGTTAAAAAACAAGAAGGAACTCCAAATTCTGCTATATTGCAAAGCCTTAAATTTATGTTAACACTTAACATTCAGTTAACATTAGAACTCTAAAAAAGGGGGATTTTTGCAAAACATTTAATAACATTAAAATTTAAAAATGAGGAATTTTAAAAATTTATTATTGGTCGCGTTGTTTTTCGCAACTGCAACTGTTTTTGGACAAACCAAAATTACAGGTAAAGTCGTTGACCAAACTAACGATCCATTACCAAGCGCAAGTATTGTTGTAAAAGGTACAGCAAACGGAACATCAACAGATTTTGATGGAAATTTTACAATAACAGCGAGTGAGAACTCTGGTGTTTTAGTAATTTCATTTGTAGGATATGAAACAAAAGAAGTTTCTTTCTCTGCATCTAATAACAATTTAGGTTCTATTATCTTATCTGAAGACAGTTCTGTTTTAGATGAAATTGTAGTTACTGCAACTTCATTTGCAATAGGTAGAAAAACGCCGGTGGCTGTTTCTACAATTAAAGCAGCTGATATTGAAGCTAAATTAGGGACACAAGAATTTCCTGAAATTTTAAAATCTACACCTGGTGTATATGCAACAAAATCTGGAGGGGGTTATGGAGATGGAAGAATTAACTTACGTGGATTTAGATCTCAAAACGTTGCGGTTATGATCAACGGTATTCCTGTTAACGATATGGAAAACGGAGCTGTATACTGGTCTAACTGGGCTGGTTTATCAGATGTTACTTCTGCAATGCAAGTTCAAAGAGGTTTAGGAGCTTCTAAAGTTGCTGTACCGTCTATTGGAGGTACCATAAACATTATCTCTAAATCTACAGATGCTACCAAAGGGGGCGTTATTAGAATGAGTACTGGAAATAATGGATACCAAAAATACGGAATGACATTATCTACAGGAATGATGGATAGTGGATTTGCTGTTACTGCATCTGTAGCGAAAGTTTCTGGTGAAGGATATGTTGATGGATTACAATTTAATGGTGTAAACTACTTTTTAAATGTTTCTAACCAAATTAATGACAACCATAAACTATCTTTTAACGCAATTGGAACAATCCAAGAACACGGACAAAGATATAACAGAAGAACTATTGCTGAATATAGAGCTACCCAACAAGGTGGTAAAAAATTCAACCCAGATTGGGGATACAGAAATGGTCAAGTAGAAAATACTTCTTTTAACTTTTACCACAAACCACAAATATCGTTAAATCACGATTGGATTTTTTCTGAAAAAACATTCTTAACAACTTCTGTATATGCATCTTTTGGATCTGGAGGAGGAAGAAGACCACAAGGTACCGGGAAATTCACAGACAACAATTACAGACTTGGAGGTATTGATCAACCAATTGATTTTGACAGAATCGTTGCTGAAAACAAAGCAAATGGAGCTTTAGGAGCAACAGATTTCTTTGCGGCATCTAAGAATTCTCACAGATGGTTAGGTATTTTATCAACATTAAAAACTGACTTATCAGAAAACATCGCTTTATCTGTTGGTTTAGATGCAAGATCTTATGTAGGTTCTCACTGGTATGAAGTAACAGACTTATTAGGAGGCGCTTATTTTTACAACGATGATACTTCAGATAACACAGGAGGTCAAGCTTTAAAAGTTGGAGATAAATTTAGTAAAGACTATGATGGTATTGTAAAAAGATATGGAGTGTTTGCTCAATTAGAATATTCTAAAGATGATTTATCTGTTTTCTTATCAAGTGCTCTTTCAAACACAGCATATAGTAAAGAAGACTTCATGAAATATGCAGCGAATGACCCTGCAAGAAAATCTAAAGTAGCAAACTTCTTAGGATATAGTACTAAAGGTGGTGCTAACTACAATATTGATGACAAACAAAACATTTTTGCAAATATTGGGTACTTCTCAAAAGCACCATTTTTAACAGGAAATGTATTTCAAAGTAGTAGATCAACGGATCTAAATGAGGATGCAATCAATGAAAAAGTATTTAGTGCAGAGATTGGATACGGTTTTAAATCTCATATATTCTCAGCAAACGTAAATGTGTATAGCACTTCTTGGTTAGACAAATCATTAATTAGAAGTCTTCCAGGGCAAAACAGCGAACAACTAACAGTTAACATTACTGGTTTAGACGCTTTACACCAAGGGATTGAATTTGATTTCTTATTTAGACCCGCAGATAAATTAGCCATTACTGGTATGGCTTCTATTGGAAACTGGAAATGGAAAAGTGATGCTGAAGGAAGAACCTTTGAACAAGATGGAACAGAAATTGCTAGTGCAACTGTGTATTCTGAAGGGTTAAAAGTTTCAGATGCTGCACAAACAACCTTTGCTTTAGGTGCTAAATATGATCTTTTAGACAAAACAAGTATCTCTTTAGACTTTAACTATGCTGGAGACAATTATGCATACTTCGATGTGAATCGTAGAAATGACCCTAATTACAGAGAAAACCCATGGAAATTACCTAGCTATAGCTTATTCGATTTAGGGTTAAGACATGGATTTACAATTGGTGATTTTGATACTACTTTAACTGCAAACATGAACAACATCTTTGATGTTGAATATATTTCAGATGCAAACGATGGTGAAGGTTCTACGTACCAAACTGCAAGAGTATATTATGGTTCAGGAAGAACATTTAGTTTAGGATTAAAAGTTAAATTTTAAAAAATAACACAATGAAAAAAATATTTTTATTATTGACAGTTTTTTCAATGGTATTCGCATCTTGTGATCCATTAGAAGATATTAATACTGCCGTAGATGCAATGGACAGTCCTATTATTGGAGATGCATCAATTAAATTAACAGACGACGACTACGATGCTTTAGGATTAAACTATGGTAGTTTTAGCTCAATTGATGATGCAAAAACAGATCTTCCAGATTTCTTAACAGATAAATACCCAGCTTGGGGAAAAGGTTCTTCTGTATTAATAGACTATAAACTATACAGAGGAAGTGCTTTTTCTGTAAAAAACTATAGCTTAGATCAAGATGATTACACCGCAAGCGGAAGTACGCTTTTAGGATTTGAATCTACAGCAACTCCAGGTAATGATTTACCAGGTATTATTGCAGCTAACTATACGACTCCAAATGAAGGAGACTATGTATCAGCACAATATTATCAGTTTACTGGAAGCGCATATACAGTTACACCAACTGTTTCTCTTGAAGAAAATTTAGATTACGGTACTACAGCTGGAGACTTAACAACAGTATCTGCAGGCAATTGGGCACATCACTCTGGTTCTGACAACCAATTAATGTACGCAGCTGAGAATTTAACAATGGCAGGATACCCAACATCAAATGTTGGTGGAGCTTTGGCATTGTCTAGTAGTGGATCTGAAGATGTAAACATATCTCTTGCTACAATAATCACTACAAACATGGTATATTCTAGTGCTTTAGTAAAATTGAGCACTGTTGGAAGTGGAACTTACTTCTTTCACCTAATGGAAGAGGATGGAAGCTATAGTTATTCTGCAAGAGTTGGAGCAAAAGATAACGGATCTGGGAAAATACTTTTTGGTATTGGTGCAACTTCAAGTACTTTAACTTACGGAGCAACCGCTTTTGACTTAGATACAACATATCTATTAGTAACTTCGTACAATATCTCAACTGGTGTAGCAAACTTACATGTATTATCTGCTGTATCAAGTACAGAACCTTCAACTCCAGAAGCTACAAGCACTGGGAGTCCTGGAAATGACGCTCAAAGAATTGGAATTCGTCAAGGAGGCGGAGGACCAACTGCACTTATCGATGGTATTCGTGTTTCAAATACATGGTCATCTATTATGAGTAATGATGTATTGGCTGACGAAGTTGTTGGTAATAAAGAATCGTATACCGCAAATTATACCTATACAGGTAGCGCGTGGGAAGCACCTACTTCAGGATATTATGCAATCACAGATGCAGATTTCACGTCTATGGGTATTTCAAATTTTGGAAGTAGTACTCCTGCTGAAGATTACTTACCTACATTTTTAAGCCTTAAATTTCCATATGCTAATGGAGGTGATGAGTTACAAGTATTGTATAAATATGTTTCAAGTTCAAGTGGTCCTCAAGTACGTGGAAATACGTACAACAAAACTGATGTTAATACATGGGTTGCGTATATGTCTACCATTGATACTGAATTACAATTTGGTCATGACGGTGTTAAATGGGTTCCAGATAACACTATTAAATACACCTTAACAAGAGGTTCTAATAGTGATTATGACTGGATCGCTAGCCAATTAACATCGGCAGAATATGCTGGCTTAATCGGTAATCTATCAAACTATGATGATTTCGATTACAACTGGTCTAGTGCACAAATACTACATGCTATGACGCTTTTCGCAGGTCACCATGACCCTAGCGCAGCTGAAGGACAAAAATATCTTTTTACCTATGTTGTATATGACAATGGTGAAAATGAATTAAAAATAAGTATGATTAAACAAGGTGGAGTTTGGGTTGAAAACAACTAATCCCTCCTTTTAAAACTATTTTAAAACCACCTCAATTGAGGTGGTTTTTTTTATTCAAACTACAAGGCTCTAAAAAAAGATAAAACCAACAACTAATTGGTTGTTATCTACTGAAAATCAAGAACAAATTAACCAATCTATACGGCTAGAACCTGAAAATTTTCTTAAATTTGCTCGCTATCAAAAAATGAAAAAGAAAATATTTAATTAAAAAATCTCGAATATGATTAAAAAATTACTTTCCTTATGTTTTCTGTTGTTCATTACATTTATTTCGTTTTCTCAAGAAGCCTACTATACTGGTATTGAATTTTTAAACTTAAGTGGAACCCCGTTAAAAACGGCCCTTGCCACTAGAATTACCACAACTCACACAAACCTTCTTTCTTATTCACCTGGTGTATGGGAAGCAAGTAAATCAACAGATATTAACCCTAGTAATACAGGCCAAGTAATATTGCTCTATGGATGGGAAGCAGGAAATGATGGCGACATCACAAATGATAAATTTAGAGACAAAACCCTACAAGACAATGGATCTAATGGAAGCTATGTCTGGAATCGCGAACATGTTTTCTCAAAATCTCTGGGAAACCCAAATTTAGGAACTTCAGGTCCTGGTGCTGACGCGCACCATTTGAGACCTGCTGATAGATCACGTAATACTGAAAGAAGTAATTTGCCTTTTGCTGAAGGGTCAGGAAACTCTGCTAAAGTAAATTCTGGGACAGCATGGTATCCCGGTGACGAATGGAAAGGTGATGTCGCAAGAATGATGATGTATATGTACGTTCGCTACGGAGACGTTTGTTTACCAACCGTTGTTGGTGTTGGAAATAGTGGATCTACTCCAGACGCAATGATTGATTTGTTTTTAAAATGGAATATAGAAGACCCTGTTTCTGATTTAGAAAAAGTACGTAATACATTTCATGAAAATACTTCGAATACCTATGCACAAGGAAATAGAAATCCATTTATAGACAATCCCTATTTAGCAACTCGTATTTGGGGTGGAGACGATGCACAAGATTTATGGGGTATTTTTGTAAGTGGTGATGATGAAGCACCTACTACACCAACAAATGTAGTTGCCAGTAACCAAACCACAACAACAATAGATATATCATGGACGGCTTCTACAGACAATGTTGCCGTATCTGGATATAATGTATATGTTGATGGCTCTCTTAAAAAACAGACCAATACCACGACTGCACAAATAACAAACTTATCACCGGGTACCAACTATGCGATACAGATAGAAGCAAAAGATCAATACAATAACAAGTCTGCAAAAAGCACAGCTATAAATAGCGCTACAACTACAGACACAACTGCACCTTCTGTACCAACGAATCTCGTTGCTAATAATATTTCTGGAACGGGCTTTAAACTTTCTTGGACAGCATCTACAGATGACACTGCCGTAACCGGTTATGACGTTTTTGTGGATGGAAACTTCAATGTTTCAACAACCAACTTAAATCAAACTATTACTGGGTTGACCATATCAACAACGTACTCTCTTACCGTTTTAGCAAAAGACGCATCAGACAATAAATCTACACAAAGCACCGCAATTAACGCAACCACAACAGATGGTAGTTCTAATGGAGTTACTGAGTTATTCTTTTCAGAATATGTAGAAGCTGGCGGATACAATAAAGCATTAGAGATTGTAAACGCCACAAGTTCTATTGTCAGTTTATCTGGCTATTCAATAAAAAAACAAACCAATGGCTCTGGTGATTGGGGTGGTGAGCTTAATTTAGATAGTGGAACGATAAAAAACATAAACTCTAACGATGTTTTTGTTTTGTTAAACAATGCTGCTGATGCAGATGAATTAATTGACAATGCTGATTTAATTCATTCTAGTTCTCCTATGGATTTTAACGGAAATGATGCCGTAGGTTTATTCAAAGATGGCGTATTGATCGATCAAATTGGCGTGTTTGGCAGTGCCGTTGATTATGCAAAAGACGTTACACTTAGAAGAAAAGCAACCATTACATTTCCCAACGACACTTATGATGTAAACGAATGGGAACAATTCTCTAAAAGCACCTATAATGGCATTGGAAGCCATTCTGTTACCTTGGCTGTCGGTGATTTTGATTATTCCTCTTTTAAAATGTACCCAAACCCAGTGAGTGCAACGACACTTTTTTTTACAATTGATAAAGAGGCAAAAGTAAACATTTACAATGTACTTGGAGAATTGGTGAAATCAAAAACAATTTCAACCGATAATAATAAAATTAATATTTCTAATTTGGTAAAAGGTATTTACCTTGTTAAGGTTAAAACAGAAAACAGTTTTATTACCAAAAAAATAATAAAGATGTAATCTTTTAAACAACTTATCAAAAAGACAGCTCAATTGAGCTGTTTTTTTTTGATTAAAATGATTACTTTTACAGCAACTATAAAAACGATCATATCATGATGAAAGAAATTCATTCATATTGGGCATATTTAGTAGTACTAATGCTAGTATTTGCACTTGTAAACGCAGTAGTAGGAATTACTAAAAAACGAGCTTTTACAGACAAAGATGTACGCATCGGTTTATTTACCTTAATCGTATCACACTTGCAACTGTTAATTGGTCTAGCATGGTATTTCATGAGTCCTGCATACAAAGCCTTAAAAGCAGACAGTGCTGCTGTAATGGGAAATTCAGCGTCTAGACTATTGGCGATAGAACACCCATTAATGATGCTTATTGCAATTGCATTAATTACAATTGGCTGGTCTAAACACAAAAAGAAAACAGAAGATGTAGCAAAGTTTAAAACATTTGCAATCTTTTACGGATTGGCATTACTATTAATCTTATCAAAGATTCCTTGGAGTCAATGGTTGCAATTCTAAAAATAAAGCATCCTAAGTTTTCTTAGGATTTTTTTAAACACTAAAATGAAAATTTTAAGCCACATAGTATCACCTATTTTTATATTCACTTTTTTATTGATTTTAGTGGTTCTCCACCCATTTCAATGGTTAGGCCTAAAGCTATTTGGATATAAAGGGCATAAAATAGCTGTTGATGTATTAAACTTTTTTTTAGTAAAATCCTTATTAATTTTAGGGGTAACAGTAAGTTTAAAGAATGAACACGACTTAACTAAAGGAGCTTCATTAATATTTGTTTCTAACCATCAAAGCACTTTTGACATCCCTCCTTTTGGGCTATTTTTTAGAAAACACCACCTAAAATTTGTCTCAAAAATTGAATTAGGAAAAGGAATCCCAAGTGTTTCTTTTAATTTAAGACATGGAGGTGCTGCATTAATTAACAGAAAAGATGCAAGACAAGCATTGAGTACTTTAGGAAAATTTGCGAAAAACATCAATAAAAATAAATGGGGCGCTATTATTTTCCCTGAAGGAACTAGAAGCAGAAACGGAAAACCTAAAAAATTCTCTACTAGTGGTTTAAAAATGATCACAAAATACAATCCCGAGGGTTATATTGTACCTGTAACCATAAACAATTCTTGGAAAGTATTTAAGTATGGGAAATACCCTTTAGGCTTAGGAAGCCCAATAACAATTACTGCACACAAGCCAATAAAAATAGATTCTTTACCGTTTGATGAATTAATGAAAGAAACGGAAAAAACAATTATAACACATATAAAATAGATATAGATATGTCATTACAAAACATCAGAAAAGAGGTTATGCGTACCTTAGAGGATAACATAGACACGTTTGTAGATAAATTTCTAATTACTCCAGAAAAAATATGGCAACCAACAGATTTTTTACCTAATTCTCAAAAAGATACTTTTATCAATGAAGTGGAAGAAATTAGAGAGATTTCGAAAGAATTAGACGACGATTTCTGGGTGGTTTTAGTGGGAGATACCATTACTGAAGAAGCCTTACCCACCTACGAATCTTGGTTGTTAGATATTGATGGCGTACATCAACATCCAGATAACGGCTGGGCGAAATGGTTAAGAGCGTGGACTGCTGAAGAAAACCGTCATGGAGACGTTTTAAACAAATACCTATATTTATCAGGTAGAGTAAATATGCGTGAGGTTGAAATAACAACACAGCATTTAATTGCAGACGGATTTGATATAGGAACAGCGACAGATCCTTATAAAAACTTTGTATATACTAGTTTTCAAGAATTGGCTACATATATTTCTCATAACAATGTCGCAAAAATTGCCCGTAAAAAAGGACATAAAGCATTGGCTAAAATGTCTAAAATTATAGCAGGCGATGAAATGCGTCATCATATTGCATATACTGAGTTTGTAAAGCAGATATTTAAAATTGACCCTAGTGAAATGATGTTGGCTTTTCATCACATGATGAAACATAAAATAGTAATGCCCGCCTTTCACCTAAGACACTCAAATGAAGCAAAAGGGAGTTTATTTGATGATTTCTCTGCCGTTGCACAAAGAGTAGGCGTGTACACAGGTTTTGACTATGTAGATATTATCAAAAAATTAAATACTGCTTGGGAAATTGACAAAATTACAGGGCTAACCCAAGAAGCAGAAAAAGCAAGAGACTATTTAATGAAACTCCCTGAAAGAATGGCTAGAATTACAGAACGTATTGTGATTCCAAACACAAAATACAATTTCAAGTGGATGAATCCAGTAACCTAATAAAAAAGCGCCTTTAAGGCGCTTTTTTAGTTTATAGTAAAAGCATCTTTATCTTCTAAGAACGGTAATTTAGTTCGTATTTTATGCATCGCTATTTTATCAAAACTAGCATACAAAATTGCTTCCTTGTGCTCGCAAATTGGGGTTAACTCATTCCCCAAATAATCTATGGCAACCGAATTGCCCGAATATTCATGATTATGAGCATCTATACCTACTCTATTGACTCCAATACAATAACTCATGTTTTCTATAGCTCGTGCCTTTAAAAGGGTATTCCAAGCATTAATTCTAGGTTTCGGCCAATTAGCAGAATAGATTAACAAATCGTAATTTTCAACATTTCTAGACCAAACAGGAAAACGCAAATCATAACAAATTAATGGGCAAATTTTCCATCCTCTATACGCAACAATAAGCTTGTCATTTCCCGAGGTGTATTCTTCATTTTCTCCAGCTAAGGTAAATGCATGTCGTTTGTCATATTGCATAATTTTCCCTTCTGGATACACAAATAACATTCTATTATAGTACAACTCGTTTTCTTGTATTATTAGACTGCCTACAATTGCCGCATTAAGGGTTTTCGCTGTATCCAACATCCAACGAACCGACTTACCCTGCATGGTTTCTGCAATTGGTTTTGGCATCATAGAAAATCCCGTAGTAAACATCTCTGGCAATACAATTAAATCAACATCCTTAATATCAGTGAACATCGCATCTAAATTCACTCTGTTTTGTTCGGCGTTTTGCCAAACCAATTCTTTTTGTATGATGGCGACTTTAAGTTCTGATTGCATAAAAATTATTTTTAAACAATATTATAAAATAAATCACTTCTTTTTGTACATTGTTTATTTAAATTCTGAGGCTACATTCAATGCAAACTTTTATTTCTGAAACTTTAAAATCAATCCTTACCAAACAAAGCTCCTTTGAAAATACCGTATTTATAGTGCCATCACAAAGAGCCGGAGTATTTATTAAAGAAGAATGTAAGAAAGTAGTGGCTGTTGGTTTTTTACCAAACATTCTCAACATTGAAGCCTTTATTGAAGAAATAACAGAAATCAAAAAAGTTGACAATGTTCAATTGCTATTTCATTTTTATTCGGTGTACAAAAACATTGAAGAAAACTCAGAAGAATTTGAACGCTTTTTTTCTTGGGCAATTACTGTATTACAAGACTTTAATGAAATAGACCAACACCTTACCAATGCTAAAGATATTTTCACCTACTTAAAAGACATTGAACGTTTAAAAAATTGGTCTGTAAAAAAACCGTTGGTAAAAACTGAAATGATGAAAAACCACTTTTCTTTTATGGAAAAACTAGGTGAATACTATCATGCTTTTTACACCCATTTAAAAGAAAAAAAAATAGGGTACCAAGGCTTAATTTATAGGGAGTCTACAAAACAAATTGACCGGTATATTCAAAAAAATACACATAAAAAATATTACTTCATTGGTTTTAATGCACTAAATAAGGCAGAAGAATATCTTTTTCAGCAAATGCTAAACAATGGCAATACAGAAATCTATTGGGATATAGACACCAAGTTTTTAAACAGCAAACATCAAGCAGGAACTTTTATCAGAAAATACAAGTCCGACTGGAAGTATTACCTCACAAATGAATTGCAAACCAGTTCTACCAATTTTAATTCAGAAAAAAATATTGAAATAATTGGAGCCTCAAAGAATGTAACTCAAATAAAATATGCTGGTGAACTCTTAAAAAAACTTCCAAGTTTTAATAAAACCGCGTACGTTTTAGCAGATGAAAGCTTATTACCAATTACCCTAAATTCTTTGCCAAAAGAAGTTGAAGCAATAAATATTACCATGGGATATCCACTAAAAGATGTGCCAACTATCTCTCTTTTTAGCTCAATTTTTAACCTATTTATCAATCAAGAAAAACTACAAAGAACAACACAAGAGCAATTTTACTTTAAAGATGTTTTACAGTTTTTTAAACAACCCAACATTCAATCTTTATTGCTGGTTAATGAGCTAAACATTTTTGATGCAATCGCTTTAAAAATAGCACAAGACAATGATGCGTTTATCAGCATTTTCCAACTAGAATCTTTTTTAGTGTTATTAGAGGCACCAATTAAAAACTGTCTTCTCGCTATTTTTAAAAAATTTAGTAGCTCTTTAGAATTTATAGAACGAATTATCAATCTAATTCTGCTCTTAAAAGAAGGCGCAAATCCATTAGAAAAAGAATATTTATTTCGCTTTTACACCACTTTTTCTCAGTTACAAAATTTACAAATTGAATATAATTATTTAAAAACGTTAAAAACTATTCATCAATTATTTAATCAATTAATTCAGTCTGAAAGCATTTCTTTCCAAGGAGAACCATTACAAGGGTTACAATTAATGGGAATGTTAGAAACAAGAGTTTTAGATTTTGAAAACGTAATTATTACTTCTGTAAACGAAAACGTTTTACCCAAAGGCGGAGGACAGCATTCATTTATTCCATTTGATGTAAAACTAGAATTTAACCTTCCTACCTACAGAGAAAAAGATGCCATCTTTTCATATCACTTTTTTAGGTTATTACAACGGGCAAAGAACATCTTTCTCTTATACAACTCAGAAAATGATAGTTTTGGTGGGGGAGAAAAAAGCAGGTTCATATCACAATTACTACAACTAAAGCCAAATTTAAAAGAGCTACAAATTGCACCAAATGTAACCACAGAAAAAAGAAATTTAATTGAAATTCGAAAAACGAAAGAGGTTCTTGAAAAACTAAAAGAGCAGGCCATAAAAGGGTTTTCTCCATCTACCTTAACAAATTACTTATACAATCCAATAGATTTTTACAAGCAGAAAATTCTAGGGCTAAGAGACTACAAAGAAGTTGAAGAAACCGTTGCAGCCAATACAATGGGAACTATTATTCATGACACTTTAGATGCACTTTACCAGCCATTTATAGGCAAATACATCACAAAAAAGAACCTTAAAGAAATGGCTCCAAAAGTTGAGGATTTAGTAGTCTACTATTTTAAGAAACACTTTCATAGTTCTGATGTATACACCGGTAAAAATCGTTTAATCTTTGAAATTTCTAAAGATTACATCAATCGCTTTTTAACGATAGAAATAAACGCTCTTCAAGAAAACGATGCGTTAAAAATTATTGCTACAGAACAAGATTTAGAGGCAATAATTTGGATAGATGAATTAGATTTCCCAATAAAACTACGAGGCCAAGTAGACCGAATAGATCAGCTAAACGGTGTTACTAGAATCATTGATTACAAAACAGGAAATGTGACAGCTGCAAATTTAAAAGTTGCTGATATATCAGTAATCGCTGAAGAAAAATACAGCAAGGCAATACAGGTATTATTGTATGCATTTTTATATTCTCAAAATTTTGAAACTACAGAATTAGAAGGCGGCATAATTTCTTTTAAAAACCTCAAAGCCGGGATCTTAAAAGTTGATTTCGGAAGAAAAGATCATCAAATTACTTCAGAAAAAACGGATGAATTTTTAATTTCAATCAAAAACCTTATTAAAGAAGTTTTTAATCCAGAAATTCCTTTTACAGAAAAACTACACTAAAAAAACATTAGGCTTTACCGCTCAAAACTAATAAAGGAACACTACAGTGAAACTCTTTCTTTAAAATTGTATTCTTTTCCCAAAGCTTTTTAAAAAAACCTCTTTTACGCCTAAAAACACATAGCATATCGGGATTACTTGATTGAAAGTGCTCTAACACACCTTGAAAAGTAGTAGCGTTTTCTGTAATTTTTAACGAAGATTTTAAAGCGTCTAATGCAGCATCGATTGCCAAATCAGAATCAACATACCCAGGTGTTTTAACCAATAACAAGTTAATAACTGGATTGAATTTATTTTTAACAAATTGCAACGGATTTAAAACATCTTTTCTGTTTACTACACCAGATTTAAAGGCTGTTAATACAGAATTAAACGGTTTAAAAACATAAGATTCTGGCACAATTAACACCGGAATATCAGATTGCTTTACCACACTTCCAGAAGTAGCTCCTAAAAAAACTTCTTCTTTAATAGAATTACTTTTTGGCCCCATCATAATTAAATCAACTCCAATTTCTTTATCAATTGAAGCAATTGAATCAACCACATTCCCTTTTGCAGAAATTAGCTGAATATCTTTTCCTTTTCTATCTACACTATTTATCATAGAGCGCATATATAAATTCGATTCGCGTTCTAAAATTGCATTTACATCGATAATTGTACCTGCTTTTGATTGCACATTATAGGCTCTAAGCACAAAAATAGCTGCACCAACTTCATTCGCAAAATCAATTGCATATTGTAATGTATTTATTGAGTTTTCTGAAGATCCAATAGGAACAAGTATATTTTTCATGTGATGTTTTATTTAATATGAGAGAAAATTACACAAAATAATTGAACTGCAAAAATACTGTTTTTAAATCTATCCAAATTTCATTTTTATCTTTTGTTTTATTAGTACTTTTGACCCGATTTGAAAACAGACATTAGCCGTAAAAATATAAATAGATTAGCATTCCCTGCCTTGGTTGCGGGAATTGCAGAGCCTGTATTATCTATTACTGATACAGCCATCATTGGAAATATCGAAAACAATGCCATAGAGTCTCTTGCTGCCGTTGGTATTGTTGGCGCATTTATTTCGATGCTCGTTTGGGTTTTTGGACAAATAAGAAGTGCCATTTCTGCCATAATATCACAATACTTAGGTGCAAATAAACTAGACCAAGTAAAATCACTACCGGCCCAAGCAATGGCAATTATTGTTTTAATGAGTTTTTTGGTAATTGCGGTTACCTATCCTTTTTCTGAAAATATATTCAAATTTTACAATGCATCAGGGGCTATTTTAGACTATTGTATTAGCTATTATAACATTCGGATTTTTGGATTTCCTTTTTCGTTATTCACATTCGCTATCTTCGGGATCTTTAGGGGGCTACAAAACACCTATTACCCTATGATCATTGCCATAACTGGCGCTGTATTAAACATCGGTTTAGATTACGCATTTGTATATGGCATTGAAGGCTTTATTCCTGCAATGTATGTTGACGGTGCGGCTTATGCAAGTGTTATTGCTCAATTTATTATGGCCTTGCTATCTGTTATATTATTACTTAAGAAAACGACAATTCCTTTAAAAATCACACTCCCTTTTCATCCAGAAATAAAAAAATTATTGGGCATGATTTTAAATCTTTTTGTCAGAACATTAGCATTAAACCTAGCCTTATATTTTGCTACGGCCTATGCCACTTCTTACGGAAAAGAGTACATCGCTGCGTATACAATCGGATTAAACTTATGGCTTCTTGGAGCCTTTATGATTGATGGATACTCTAGTGTTGGAAATATTTTATCTGGAAAATTACTAGGTCAGAAAGCGTACAAAGCACTACTTACTTTAAATAAAAAATTGGTAAAATATGCGTTTATTCTCGGCTTTATTTTTATTGTTTTTGGAGCTGCTTTATACAAACCTATCGGAATGATATTTACCAAAGAACAAGCTGTTTTAGAACAATTTTACACTGTCTTTTGGGTCATCTTAGCCATGCAGCCGTTGTGCGCTATTACCTTTATTTTTGATGGCACATTTAAAGGCATGGGAGAAATGAAATATTTGCGCAATGTGCTGATTTTCTCAACAATCTTGGGATTCATTCCTACCTTACTCCTTTTCGATTATTTCGACTTCAAATTATACGCGATCTGGATTGCTTTTACCGTTTGGATGTTTTGCAGAGGAATCTTTTTATACTTTAAATTTTACCGAAAGTTTTCTCCACTAGCACAAAAGCAGTAAATTTGAATACAAATTATATCTATAATGACAACCAATCGTACAGACGGAAGTTTATATACAAGCATCGTGCATAAAATAGCAACAATAGAATTCGGCCATCCGGCAAGCAATTCTTTTCCTAGTGTTTTATTAGATCGATTGACAAAAGAACTGCAAAAACTTTCAGAAAATGAGAATGTTTCTATTATCATTTTAAAATCAGAAGGAGAAAAAGCATTTTGTGCAGGCGCTTCTTTTGATGAATTGATAGCCATAGACAATTTAGAAGACGGTAAAAAATTCTTTTCTGGATTTGCCAATGTGATCAACGCAATGAGAACCTGTTCAAAATTAATCATTGGTTCTATACAAGGAAAAACTGTTGGTGGTGGCGTTGGTTTAGCAGCTGCTTGTGATTATGTATTAGCAACAGAAGCTGCTTCAATAAAACTATCTGAATTAACAATTGGTATTGGGCCTTTTGTAATTGCTCCCGCTGTAGAGCGTAAAATTGGTGTTGCTGGATTGGCAGAATTATCATTGGACGCAACAGCATGGAAAAATGCCTATTGGGCTAAAGAAAAAGGCTTATTTGCATCCGTTTTCGAAACGCAAGAAGCGTTGAAAAAAGAGACACAAAATTTAGCAGATAAATTAGCATCCTACAATCCAGATGCCTTAGCAGAATTAAAAAAGACATTGTGGAAAGGGACCGAAAACTGGAATAGCTTATTAATTGAAAGAGCAGAAGTTTCAGGGAAATTGGTGTTGTCAGAATTCACAAAAAAAGCATTATCAAAATTTAAAAAATAACAAACTTATACAAAATCAAAAACAACATGGGAGGAGATTATTTATTTTTAGGATTAGCAGTTGCACTAGTAATGATGTACTTTTACAATAAGTTTAAAGCAAATAGAAACAAAAGAAAATAGCATGAGTACCATAAGAATCACGAAGCAATTCAATTTTGAAACTGGCCATGCACTCTATGGTTATGATGGGAAATGTAAAAATGTTCACGGACATAGTTACAAACTTTCTGTGACCGTAATTGGGCAACCAATTACAGACAGCTCTCAAGTTAAATACGGAATGGTCATTGATTTCTCTGACTTAAAAAAGATTGTAAAAGAAGAAATTGTAGATGTTTTTGATCATGCGACCGTCTTTAATCAAAATACGCCACATATAGAATTAGCAAAAGAACTACAGAAAAGAGATCATCATGTTATTTTGGTAGATTATCAGCCAACAAGTGAAATGATGGTGATTGATTTTGCTTCAAAAATAAAAAGTAGATTGCCAGAAAACATCAACTTATTTTCATTGCGCTTACAAGAAACAGAAACTTCTTTTGCAGAGTGGTTTGCATCTGACAATTAGTTTAATTTATATTATAATTAGCAGGGCCTCTAGTCTCTAGTCAAAAGAAAACTATTTTCCATTAAAAGCATTCATGGTATTTGCCATTCCGGCAGTACCAAAAGAAGTAATTAAATTACAAGAAACAGGAATCCTTTCAATCAGTTCACTTGTTTCTTCTTTACTCCATTCGTTTAAAACAAAATCTACTTGGCGTCCTTTTGAATAGTCAGCCCCCACACCAAATCGGAATCTAGGATAGCTTGTTGTGTTTAATTTCTCTTGAATATCTTTCAGCCCATTATGTCCACCAGCACTTCCTTTTCCTTTTAAACGAATCGTTCCAAAATCGATATTTAAATCATCCGTGACAATTAAAACATTCTCAATGGCTATTTTCTCTTTATCCATCCAATACTTCACTGCCTTACCACTTAAATTCATATAAGTGCTTGGCTTTAATAACACAAAAGTTCTTCCCTTAAAACGAAAATTCGCAATAGCTCCTAACTTATCTGTTTCAAAAGTAGCGGCATGATCCTTTGCTAGGGCATCGACTATTTTAAAACCAATATTATGACGTGTATTATCATATTTAGGGCCAATATTTCCCAATCCAACAATTAAAAATTTTTTCATACTTGACAAAAATAAAAAAAGCACCACAATTAAGTGGTGCTTTTTAATATTATATATTTTCTACTTATTCTGCAGCAGCTGCTTCTTCTGTTCCTTCTTCATCTTCAGACTTCGTTGCGTTACGAGACATTCTCACTTGCGCAACAACAGTATTGTCTGGGTGCAAAATTGAATAGCTATCATTTTTCAATGTTTCAACTATTAATTTATTTCCAATTTCTAATTCTGTAATATCAGCTTCGATAACATCTGGTAAATTAGCTGGTAAAGCTTTTACTCTTAATTTACGCATGTTGTGACGTAAAGCACCACCAATCATAACTCCTTTAGAAGATCCAACTAATTTAACTGGAATGTTCATAGAAATTTCTTTGTCATCGAATAATTGATAAAAATCAACGTGTAAGATTTTATCCGTTACTGGGTGAAACTGAATATCTTGTAAAATTGCAGCAAACTTGTCGTCTCCTAATTCAATCGTTGCAGTATATACGTTTGGAGTGTATACTAACTTTTTGAATGCTGCTTCTTCTGATGAAAAATGCACTTGCTTGTCTCCTCCGTATATAACGCAAGGAACCTGACCAGCATTACGTAAGGCTTTAGTTGCTACTTTACCTACGCTTTCTCTTTGAGATCCTTTGATTGTAATTGATTTCATTACTTCTATTTATTTATTATAATTATTTACATTAAAAATTTATCGCTGATCGATGTATTGCTCTGAACTTTGTGCATAATATCCGCGAATAAAGGGGCGCAAGATACAACTTTTATCTTAGAACTTGCTCTTTTTAAAGGAATTGTATCTGACACAATTAACTCTATTAAACTCGATTTTTCTATACGATCAATAGCTTCTCCAGAAAGAATTGGATGGGTACAAATTGCACGTACACTTATAGCGCCTCTTTCCATCATTAAATCAGCAGCTTTGGTTAATGTTCCTCCAGTATCAATCATATCATCTACCAAAATCACATTCTTCCCTTCAACATCTCCAATCAATTCCATATGAGAAATCACATTGGCTTTCTTACGTTGCTTATAACAGATTACAACATCAGAACTTAAATACTTTGAATAGGCATATGCTCTTTTAGAGCCTCCCATATCTGGTGATGCAATGGTTAAATTATCTAAGCCCAACTCTTTTACATGTGGTAAAAAGATGGTAGAAGCAAACATATGATCTACAGGTCTTTCAAAAAATCCTTGAATTTGATCTGCATGTAAATCCATGGTCATAATTCTAGTTGCACCAGCCTCTTCTAATAGCTTCGCTACTAATTTTGCACCGATAGCAACTCTTGGTTTGTCTTTTCTATCTTGACGCGCCCAACCAAAATAAGGAATCACTGCTGTTATATGTCTGGCAGACGCACGTTTTGCGGCATCTAACATTAACAACATTTCCATTAAATTATCTGCATTGGGAAAGGTAGATCCGATTAGAAAAATACGTCTTCCTCTTACTGATTCTTCAAAAGCTGGTTGAAATTCACCATCACTAAAGTGCGTAGTTTTTACATTTCCTAATTCAGCGCCGTATTCTTTGGCTATTTTTTCTGCTAATTCCATGCTCTGAGAACAGGCAAAAATCTTTGGACTAAGGTTATTTGTTGACATTTAGTTGGTTTTGTTATGTGTTTGTGTGTTGTTCGCTGCAAAAATAAAAATAATTACTGAGTTGTTGCACTTTTTATGCCTTTAAACTAAAAATATTTTTTAGATTTGCACTCCAATTAATTAATAAGCTCGAGTGGCGGAATTGGTAGACGCGCTGGATTCAAAATCCAGTTTTTTCGGAAGTGCGGGTTCGATTCCCGCCTCGAGTACAAAAGGCTTTACAGAAATGTAAAGTCTTTTTTTATTTTTCTTCCTAAAACATACCTAAAACAATTTTTTTTTAAAGCTAACTAATCATTGCCTTAAAACCTGCACAAACTCCACTACAAAACATAAGACTTTAAGAACCACCTGCTCTTTTTTGTATCTTTATATCCAGTCTAATATAGAAACCCCAATTTCTTTATCTGGGATTAAACTACAGATTGAGAATAGCATGATCCATGTTTGTGACACATTAAAACTTTCTAATGGAGCTAAAAAACTAAATTTTATTATAAGAATCCGAAAAGGAAAAACAAGAAAAACTTCATCGCTTCTGATAAATCTATTCTAAAGAAAGTACAGAATAAAGTTTCGTCTATTAGTTTGGTTCAAAACTAAAAAAGCACCTCAATTATTGAGGCACTTTTTTTAAATTTAATAATATAAAAACTAATATCGGTTAATTTCTTACCTCTTTAATAATCTCTAAAGAAGTCTTTGTTACTGATGTTATTCTATCAAAATCATATTCTCCATTTGCTTTTTTCGCTATCAATTTTGATCCAATTCCAACACAACTTACTCCAGAATCAAACCAAGATTTAAGGCTTTCTTTTGTAGGAGATACTCCGCCTGTAGGCATAATACTTGTCCATGGTTGAGGCCCTATAATTCCTTTTACAAACGCTGGACCATAGATATCACCCGGAAACAACTTAACAACCTCACAACCAAGTTCCTCTGCTCTGGCTATCTCTGTTAAAGATCCGCAACCTGGAGACCATAATACCTTTCTCCTATTACAGACCTTAGCAATATCTTCTCTTAGTACTGGTGTTACAACAAAATTAGCTCCCAAAAGCATATATAATGAAGCTGCCGCTGCATCTGTTACAGAACCAACTCCCAAAATCATTCCTGGAAGACTTTTTATTGCATATTTACTAAGTTCGTTAAATACTTCATGAGCAAAATCGCCACGAGAAGTAAACTCCATTAAACGTGCACCTCCATCATAACAAGCCTTAAGAATTCTCTTACTTGTATCAACATTTTCATTGTAAAAAAGAGGTACTAAACCAGTTTCTTTCATTGCATTAGTAACTTCTATTCTTGTATATTGTGCCATATTCTTTATCTTGAAACAAGTCCTTTTAAATTTCCACTTGCCATTTCATTCACTTCTTCTAAAGTTGCAAGATTGTAATCACCAGAAATTGTGTGCTTAATACAACATGCTGCAACAGCAAAATTCAATGTTTGCTGATGTGTAAATTCTTTATTTAGTAGACCATAAATTAAACCCGCCATAAATGCATCACCACTTCCAACCCTATCAACAACTGGTGTCACATCTTTAATATCTGCACTACACACTTTTGATTGATCATATAAAACTCCCCCAATCTGTTGATGAGAAGCACTTACAGAATATCTTAATGTTGTTGCAACGTATTTAAGATTCGGGCATTTCGCAAAAATCTTATCATAATGTTCTGGTAAAGATTCACCTTTTTTATAATCCGGATTCACCTTAACTAAGTTTAGCATAAAAAAAGCAGTATCAATATCTCCTAAAATTACAGTACTATAACCTAATAGTTTAGGCATTATTTGATTTGGATGTTTTCCATATTTCCATAATTTTGAACGATAATTTAAATCTGAAGTTATCACTATCCCCATTTCATGTGCCACCTTTACAGCTTCTAAACAAACTTCTGCAGCACTTTCAGAAATTGCAGGTGTAACTCCACTCCAATGAAAAACACTTGCTCCTTTAAAAACCTCTTGCCAGTTAATCATTCCTGGCAATATTTGAGCCATAGAACTATTTGCTCTATCGTACACCACTTTACTTCCTCTTGTACCAGCTCCAGTTTCTAAAAAATAAAGACCTAACCTATCTCCTCCAGTAACAATACTATTATGCGAAACATTTCTTTTTCGCATTTCTTTTAATGTATTCTCCCCAAGTTCATTATCAGGTAGTCTTGTTACAAATTCTGATTTTATACCATAATTAGCTAAAGATACTGCCACATTAAACTCTCCTCCTCCATAGGTAACACCAAAAAAATTAGCTTGAGAAAATCGTAAATGTCTTTCTGTAGAAAGCCGCATCATAATTTCTCCAAATGTTACTACTTTACCCATTATATATTCTAAATTTAATTATTGCTTAAAATACTAAAGCATCATTTAATAATTTACAATTTACTTAATAAATTCTATATTATTAAATTCCTAATGCTTGTCCACCACCTATCTGAATGGTTTCAGCAGTAATAAAAGAAGCATCTGTACTTGCAAGGAATGAAATAACAGAAGCTACATCTTCTGGCTGCCCTAACCTTCCTAACATAATATTATTTTTCCATGAAGCAAAAACTTCTGGCTTAGTTGATTTAATTTGAGCATGAAATGGAGTATCTATTGTACCTGGAGATACCGCATTAACTCTTATTCCATATTCTGCTAAATCTTTTGCTAATGCTCTTGTTATCGAATGAACGCCTGCTTTAGAGGTTCCGTAGATTCCAGCTCCTGGTCCTCCTGCTGTCCACGCTGCATTAGAAGTGAAATTAATTATTGAAGCGTCTTTTCCATTTTTAAGAAATGGTATTGCAGCTCTTGAAGCATAAAATACAGAATCAAGATTAAGTGCCATGACAAACTTGTAGAATTCAGTTGTCATTTCTTCAAACCTTGATCTTCCACCTAAACCACCAGCATTATTAACTAATAAATCAATTTTACCATATTTTTGTCCAATTCTATTGATGTTAGAAGTAACTTGTTCTTCATTTGTAACATCAAAACCATAATATTCAGCTGTGATTCCATTTTGAGCGAGTTCTTTAACTCTCTCTGCTCCAACTTCATCCTCTATACCATTTACAACTACAGTATATCCATCATTCCCCAATCTTTTTGCTACTTCAAATCCAATTCCTCCTGTAGCACCAGTAACTAATGCTACTTTTCCTTCTGCTTTTTTCATTATATAAATTTTATATTATTTTATTATTTATTTTCTTACTGGTTCAATTTTTTTAATCAATCCTAAAATTGAAAAAACTGCCATTGGTGCTAAAATTGCTATTATTATAAATGCTGGCGTATATGAGTTCGTCGTAATTTTTGGTATTAACCAATTCATTACAATTACTGAAACTGCTCCAACACTCCCTGCTAGACCAGCTAAAGTACCTACAGAAGGCCCTCTAAATAAATCACTTGATATTGTTTGAATGTTTCCTATAGCAAATTGGAATCCAAATAACACAATACCAACAATGTAAATAAATGTCATAGGATTGTCTTTATTTACTAAGAATATAATCCCTAATAACCCTAAAAAGATTAAAGTTCCTCCAATTGCAATTGTAATTTTCCTTGCAGCGTCAACAGATTTTTTCTCCATTAATTTACCACAATACCAACCACCAAGAATACTACCAGCCATGCCGCCTAAATATGATATCCATATTGTTGAACCGATATCTGAAATACTAAATCCAAATTCTGAATTTAGATATAAAGGCATCCAACCTACAAACAACCACCAAATTGGCTCAATAAAAAACCTTGATGATAATACTCCCCAAGCTTCCTTATATTTTAATATTTCCAAAACACTTAACCCTTTTTCTTTTACACCACTAGTCTCTTTATCAATTCTACCACTTAGAATTAATTCTTTCTCTTCTTCGGTAATCCATGGGTGTTGTTCTGGCTTACCTTTATTAATTAATAACCAAGGAATAATCCAGACTAATCCTGCCAAGCCAATAATTATATATGTGCTTCTCCATCCAAATTCACCATATAAAAAAGCAATTAAAACGGGAGCAATTACACTTCCTAAAGAAGCGCCTGCATTAAATATCCCTTGTGCGATTGCTCTTTGTTTAACAGGAAACCATTCTCCGTTACTTTTTACTGCTCCAGGCCAATTACCTGCTTCCCCAAGCCCTAATAAGGCTCTAAAAATCGACAGTGAAAACAACCCTTTTGCAAATGCATGAAATACAGAGGCAAATGACCAAACAGCAATAGAAACGACAAACCCTAACCTAGTCCCAATCATATCATAAAGCTTACCTGATAAAAATTTACCGGCAGCATATGTTATCATAAAGACGTTTAGCATGACTGCATAATCAGATTCATCCATTCCTAAATCTTTTCCCATTTCTGGCCACATCACTCCGAAAGCAGTTCTGTCTATGTAGTTTATAACAGTAGCTAGGCAAATTAATGCTATGACCCACCATCTTAATCCTTTTAATTTCATATTAAGTGCGTTTTATTAATCACATAATATGTGATTAAAGTATTTAAATAAAATGTTGATATTGTAGTCTCTAACTACATGTTTCAGATAAAAAATTATTTTATTAATGAATATTTCCCTCAGTGTATTGAATAAAGATTATTAGGCCTGTGCAAAACCTCGTTACGTTAAATATTATAACAATATTGATATAATGTTTTAAAATGTATTTTCATTTTCTCTTTCGCTAACTTAGGGTTTTGACTAACTATTGCATTATAAATATCTTGATGTTCTTCAATTCCTTTAACTGAAAGATTATCATCACAAACATGATATTTTTTAAAATTTGTTATTATTTCTGGTGTTATCATTAACATAAACGTATTCATTGTACTATTACCACTTGCTTTAGCTATCGCTAAATGAAATAACAAATCCTCCTGTACAGCATCTTCACCTGACAATACTTTCTTTGAATATGCTTCTAATGTTTCTTTAAGGATTTTAATATCTTCATCTGTTCTTCTTATTGCAGCTAATCTTACTGTTTTTAACTCTAATAAAATTCTAGTTTCGACTAATGATTTAAAATCTGGTTCATCTAATCTTAAAATATCTTCAATCATTCCATTCATTGCAATGACTCCAATATTAGCAACAAAAGTTCCGCTTTGAGGAATTGACTTCAACAATCCATAAAACTCTAATTTTTGAATTGCTTCTCTCACATTACCTCTACTTACTCCAAATTTTTCCGAGAGCATTCTTTCGGATGGAAGTTTATCTCCAGGTTCTAAATTTTTATAGTTAATTAAATCTCTTATCTTAACTATAATAGAACTTTGAGTCTTCTGATTTTCGTTTACTGTAAGTACTTCTATCTTCATTTCTATGAATTTTCAACTAAATTGGTTAACCAAATTTTATGTGTTAAATATAAAAAAACTTATTGTTTAATGTGAAACTTCTAATGAATAATATCTTACTTTAGAAAAGGCTCCTGAATCTTTTGTAGATAAGTAATTACCTGCCTTGAAATAATTTTCAAAAACACCCCATTTTTCCATATGAGTTCCTTTATAAACTTTAGATTTACCATTTAACTTAACCTCTAATCTCCCTTCAGAAACCTTAACTTCAAGTTTAAATTTACCAAACCCAACATATTCAGGAAAAGTATATCCATCATCATCTCCCCATGAAGAAGTATACAATAAGTCTTTACCTGTTGTTGTTTTCTTTTTTAACTCTTTTGTTTTAACTCTAACCTTACCCTTAGTCCAATAAATCTTTAATATTGGAGGAGCATTATTATCTTTTTGCCCTATTAATGCTTTTTGATCATTTGTTAAACGGCCATGAATCTGCATAATAATAGTACGATGATACTCTTTTTTTGAGTCTTTAGAAATTGCCCCCATTGACAATTCTCCTTTCATAATTCCACCTTGTTTAAAGGTCCAATTAGTATTATTATCTCCAGGAATTATTTGCTCCCTCAGTTCTGTTCTAGAATACGAGGTGTTAGCTGTTGTAGAGCTTGGATATGTATAAAATACTAATGCTCCATTTATTGAATCATTATACACAAATGGTTTTAATGTTTCATTCGTTGCATAATTCAATATCTCTGGCGGAGAAACTTCTATTGGTTTTCCTATTGGCAATGTAACCTTCCAATGACTTAAATCTATATTAGGTAATTTATAAGACTTTTCTATAGTCTTAATATTATCTAAAGTTTTATTTTGACAACTAATTGAAAATATAATTGTTGTCAATAAGATAAAAGTCAATAAGGGTTTTCTTTTTTCTCTCATTATAAATTAATTAGCTGTAATAACGACAGAATCAACTTGTATCTCTTCATCTCCATTATTATACAAGAACCCTTTATCATCACTAGGAGTACCATCTCCACCAATACCTCTCATTAACAAAGCAACACTGGTGTTATTTCCTGCATTAAATGAATATGTATATTCTTTATAATCTTTATTATTTGGATGATTTAAAATCTTTAGCATAAGAGTATTTGTAGTATCTTCAATAGATGAAATTGACTCATAACCAAATCCATCTTGTGGAAAATCAGCGCCCATAGTATAATATGTTGGAGTATAACCACTCTTGTAACCAGCACCTGCTAATATTCTTGTTTCAAGAACACTAGGATTTGCACCACCAGCAGATGAATCAAAACCTACAACTATCTTTATTGTATAATCTGCATTAGGTGTAACTTCAAATTCTTGATACGCAGCATCATGTTCATCATTATCAAATTTAATAACATTATCAGAACCTCCATTCCCTGAAGTTGACTCTCCTTGAGCTCCTAAGCTTTTGTTAATCCATCCTGAACATGCACAATCAGAACCAGAAGATTTAGCTTGTTTAGTAAAATCAAAATTAATTAAAGTAGGGTCAGGAATAACCACAACTAATGGTTTTACTACTACTACATCTGATGAAAATATACTTACCACTCCTAATTTATCCGATGCAGTTAATTTTACATTAAATGTTCCTTCTGCTGGATATGTATTTGATGGATTTTCATCTGTTGATGAATTACCATCTCCAAAATCCCATGCAAAAGTAATTGCACTTGCAGATTGATTTGAAAATTCAAATGTTAAATAATCTCCCGCATTTTCAGAAGCTGAGAACTGAGCCTTTGGGGGTGTTTTATCTGCTACAGAACCTATTTCTGGTAAAATATTATTCTCACACGATTGCAACGTAATCAATACAAGTAGTGCAGTTATCAAACCTGCAAACTTAAGCCTAGAAAGCTTATTTTTATTTTTTTTAACTATATCTATCATAATTAATATTTTAATTTCGTTAATTCTTTTTTTAATACCCTGGGTTTTGCCCTAGTTTTCCATTACTTAATCCAATCTCTACTTGAGGGATTGGTAGTAATAAATCTGTAGCAGAAAAACCTAATCCATTTGCTGTAGAAAAAGCTCCTAAAACATTTTGCGCTTCTCCAAAACGAATTAAATCAAAGAATCGATGATTTTCAAAAGCCAACTCAACTCTTCTTTCGTTTAATAAATCTTCTTTACTAATTGATGTTACAGAAGTTGTAAGTCCAGCTCTATCTCTAACAAGTTGAAAAGAAGCTAAAGCATTAGAGCTTGTAGTTGATGCTCCACCTGCTAAAATTGACTCTACATGCATTAATAACACATCAGAGTATCGCAACACAATCCAATCATTCCCAGCAGAAGTTGGATCTGAAGAGGTTACTGGAATTCCTAAATTAGCATCTCCGTTAGGTAAGTATTTAACAACTTGATACTGACCCGGTTGGCTAGCATCTTCTCTATAAGATAATAGTTTTCTATTTCCTCCCAATGCATCGATAGATGTTCTAGCGTCAGAAGTAACATAATTCACTCCACTTCCTCTACCAACAGAATTTAACCATTCTGCAGAAAAATTTTGACTATCATCATTTACGCCAGCTAAATACCCAACAGAATAAATTACTTCTGTATTTCCTTCATTATAAAAGATATCTTTAAAATCGGTTTGTAAAGTAAAACCTCTTGAAGGAGACATAATACTTTCACATAGGCTTTGCGCTTCTCCGTATCTACCTAATGTTAAAAAAACCTTTGCTAAAATTCCTTCAGCTGCAGCTTTTGAAGCTCGATCTTTACCAGAATCATCTAAACTTGCTACTGCAAATTGCAAATCTGAAATGATTAATTCGTATACTTTTGTTGTTGATACTCTTGTATAAGCTGTTTCTGTATCTAAGGGAGAAATTACTTTATCTACAAATGGAATTTCACCAAATAACCTTACTAAGTTAAAATATGAATATGCTCTAACAAATTTTGCTTCAGCTTCAAATCTAACACCTGCTGTGGCAGATGCTGCGTCTAAATTTTCTAAAACTGTATTTGCTCTATAAATAACGTTATAATAACTTCTATAATAATCTGCTACAATACCATTTGTAGATTCTATTGTATAACTTTCAAATTGAGCCGCTTCTCCCTCACTACTTTTTGTTCTTGTATTATCACTACGCATTTCTGTTAAGTAAAACTCAACTTGCACTCCATGGTTTAATGTTGAACTAGTATTCTTTAATGCATTTACACCTTGAATACCATCATACATATTAACAACGGCAGCTTCAATTTCTGCTTCTGTTTTATAAAAACTTTCTGAGTTAATTCCAGATGTTAATTCTGGGGATAAGAATGTTTTTTCACAAGAAGAAACAAACATTACTAATGCTACTAATGTGACTATTTTTATTTGTTTCATAATATTTTCTATTTAATAATTAGTAGTTCTTAAAATTCTATATTAACTCCCATTGACACTGTACTATATACAGGAGATCCTGCCCTTTGATAACCATAGGTTGTTGAGCTAGTAGTATTAATAGATTCTGGATTAAAACCCGTATAACCTGCTGCAGTTAAATACATTAAATTTTGACCAGAAACATATAATCTTACTTTAGATAGCTTAAGTTTTGAAAGCATATCACTATTCAAATTATAACCAATATTTACATTTCTTAATGCAATATAAGATGCATCTTGAACGATTGAATTAGTAAATATTTTTTGTTTTATGAACTCTTTATTTGGTGTTGAAGAAATAAAATCTTGAGCGCTATTAAAATGGTTGAAAATATATTGATCACCCATGTTTCTTACTTCTGCACCATGACTTCCTTGAAACATAAAACTTAGATCTACATTACCAATCTTAAACTCATTTGATAAACTCCAAACAAAATCTGGATAAGGATTACCAAGAATTGTTTTATCGTCTTCATCAATCAACCCATCACCATTTAAATCTCTAACGTAAACATCTTGAGCTTGCGCTCCAACTGGATGAAAAGGATTAGACAAATATTCCGCTGGAATTTCTTTATCCACAACCCATCCATAAAATGAAGATATTGGATTTCCTTCTAAATTAATCCATTCTGCTGCTCTTTTAGAATCAATATTTTGAATCTGCCCATTAGAATCTGCAAAATTATTTAGCGTATTTTTATTTTTTGAAGTAATAAAAGTAGTTGACCATTTAAACTTGTCTGTAGAGAAGTTACGAGTTCTCAATTCAATTTCAATTCCTTTATTCTCTACTTCACCTAAATTTACTAAAGCATTTGTAAATCCTGTTGTAGAAGAAATTGGATTATACAACAACAATTGATCACTTGTTCTTGTATAGTAATCTATAGAACCTGAAAGGAAATTATTAAATAATACAAAATCAACTCCTGGATTAAATTCAATTTGTCTTTCCCATGTTAAATCTGGATTGGCAATGTTTAAAGGATTCACAACTAAGGATTGTAACCCTCCTGATACACCTGTACTTGTGTTATCTAAAATTGCTAAATATGGATAATTATCCACTAATGGATTACCTGTTCTAAATGCATTGTTTCCAGTTACACCAAAACTCACTCTTAACTTCAACTTGTTTATGTAAGAATTATCTGCTAAGAAATCTTCTTTGTCAACATTCCAACCTGCAGAAGCTGCCATAAAATTACCATACTTTGTATTTGGTCCAAAAACAGAACTACCATCTCGTCTAAAACTAAAAGAAGCTAAATACTTATCGTTATATGCATAACTAATTCTTGTAAAATACGACATTAATGTATTAACATATTCATATTGGTTTTGGTCTGTAATACTTGCCGCTGAACTAATAAATGGTGAAGAATCATCTGCAAAAACAGAACCTTGAATACTTTCAAAACTCACTTTAGTTCTCTCTGCAGAAAAACCAAATACAGTGTTAAATTCATGTTTTTTAATGGTTTTGCTATACGTAAGAATATTATCTGAAGCTAGGTGAAAAGATTTTCGCATTGTACTATCTAACCTAGAAGAACTAGCTCCATTTCTATTTGATAACACCCCTTGATATCTAGAACCCCTTGTTTGTTGGTAATCTCCAGAAAAGCTTGTTTTAAAACTCATCCCGTCAGCAATTTTATACTTTGCATATACACTACCAAACATTTTCTTTTTAAACTCTCTTCTATTTCTTTCTAAAACCTTAGCTGCTGGATTTGTATTTGACGTATTACTTATATCTGTACCTCCAGAAGAAATTGGCACTCCATTAACTAAATCATAATCATCAAACATACGTTGGATAGCATAATCACCAATTTTTGCATCAGCATACTTACCACCATCTCTTAGCCTGTTAACAAATCGAATAGTGTTTGCATCTAAATATAATGGCAACCAAGAAGGTTGTCTTAATATATCATGTGTAGATCCATCAAACCTTCTCTTATTAGTATACGATGGTGTTAAACTAACACCTACTGTTACTTTTTTATTAATTTTATAATCTGCTTTTAATTTTAAGCTATATTTTTTATAATCATCAGTTAGTAATACTCCTTCATCATGTAAATAATTTAATGCAGTACTAAACTTAAATTTTTTATTTCCTCCTCTTGCACTAAAAGATTGATTTGTAATAGCTCCACCATCAAAAATTATATTTTGCCAGTTATTATCTACACCTAATAGTTGTTTATATTTTGTTTTATCAGACAACACATTGTTTGCCGACATTTCTGCTTGAACTGTTTTATCTAAAGTTGAATAATAAGCTTTACTCTGTCTAGCAGTTTTATAACCTGTATAGGCATTAAAGCTATACTTAGTAGCACCCTCTTTTCCTTCTTTAGTCGTAATCAAAATAACTCCGTTACCTCCCCTTGAACCATAAATTGCAGCAGAAGCAGCATCTTTTAGTATCTCGAAAGAATCAATATCATTCATATCTAATGACCCTAAAAAGTCAGAATCCACAACTACCCCATCAACAACTACCAAAGGACTTGAATCTCCTGTAATAGATCCCGTACCTCTAATTCTAATTGTTGGCGCTGAACCTGCTTCACCTTCAGTAGCCTGAATACTTACACCAGATACTTGTCCAACTAAAGCATCATCTACTCTAGAAACAGCAATTTGATCTAACTTCTCATTTTTTACTTTTGAAATTGCACCTGTTAAGTGTGATTTTTTTTGCGTTCCATAACCGACTACGACAACCTCATCTAAAATGCTATTATCTTCTGATAACGTTACATTTAAAATCTTTTGATTATTAATTGCAATTGTCAGTGTTATATACCCTAAAAAAGAAAATGTTAATACGTCTCCCTTTTTTACACTCAGAGTATAATTACCATCAAAGTCTGATGAAGCTCCAGTAGTTGTGTTTTTTACCACAATAGAGACTCCAGGTAGTGGAGAATTATCTGACTTAGAAGCTACTTTCCCTTTAAGGACATAAGCATCTTGAGCAAATAATGAAATGTTCATTAGCATTACTAAAAGTAATACTAGTTTTGATTTAAAATTCATAATAATAATTTTATGTTTAAAAGTGTAATTTTTATTAATCCTAAAAAAGTTAGATTAATTTTCGCTTTTACATAAACCTTAAATACATGTACAAAATCAGTGAATAATTCTATTGTTTTTGTACTTTTGTTTTACTTATACTTAATTTAAAGATTATGTGTTAGTTTATACTTCCCTCAGAAGAAGTATTTTTAAAAGGATAGGTGTGCACCTATCCTTTTTGTGTTTTAATTAATTCAAGTGTTCTACTCATACAATATTTGATTAAGTTTTATTGGTTTTCCAGATTGGTTTACCAAATTGGTTTACCAAATATATGCATTTTTTTGACATAAAAAAATTATATATCAACAAAATGCAACTTCTTCATTTACAGGCACATTATAAAAAGTTTTTACTCCATAAAATCTTCTCTAATTGGGCTAAATACATCTATAAGAACTCCTGCTTTAGTACAAGTCGCACCGTGTAAATCGTGTGGTGGTATATAAAAACAATCTCCGCCTACTAATGTTTGAGTATTTCCATCTATGGTAACTTGAAACTCGCCACTTTCAACATAAGTTACTTGAGAATGATAATGTTCATGCATATATCCAATCCCTCCTTCTTCAAAATGAACTTTAACAAGCATAATTTTATCATCATAACCCATAATTTTTCTTTTCACACCTTCTCCAACTACTTCCCATTCTACATCATCACTTTTTATAAATTCTGTACTCGCTCCAAATGTTTTCATTTTTTTAGTTTTTAGTTATTTAAAGTAATAAGAACCGGTCCAACTTATTGCCTTATCATTTATGTTAATCTTATGCTTAGTATCTTTAGAGTTATCTTTATTAGCAATAATTAAAAACTTACTCCCACCTTCTTTAAAAGCTATTTCTATTACTGTATAATCTTCTGACGAACTAACTACTTTAACAGCATTAATAATACTGTATGCATTCTTTGCAGATTCTACAACCGGGTTATATGTACCATGTGCTTCAATTACACTAGCAAAAATTGTGTTTTTAGAATCTTTTTTACGTAAGATTATTACTGGGTCATTTCTTAAGTTAAACTTTGGGTCATTTGCCCCAACTTTAGCAAAAATAAGTTGATCACTAGATTCTGAAGCCGAAGTCATGGTGTAAAATTTTCTATTATTTAACCATGTAAATTGCATTCCTGTTGAATCTAAATTACCTTTTCCTTCATTCCATAAATGCTGATATCCATTTTTCTTTCCTAATGGCTCAATTATTTTTGGCTTTGAAATATCAAAATTTGTAGAAATTACCTGTCCAAAATAGTAATAAGGTAAATCATATTGGTTTTTAGATTTCGAATCTACTTTTACAATATCAATTACGAATGGACTTAAATCATCATCAGAAATCATAGCCATTGTCCTATGAATAGTAGTTCCTGGATATGCGTTTTTCTCTTTTGCACTGACAATATGAATTGTAGGATTTGAAGTATCGAAAAAATACTTTTCAGAATGGTATTTACTTCCAATTGCAAATTTCCCTTTAAAGTGAGAAGTTTCATTTTGAGTAATCGTATTATGTGCAATTGTTTGTTTTGCCCAGCTTTTATTTTCTTTTAAATATCCACCTCCATTTTTCTGCTCAACATTTACAAAACGAGCTAAGCCATAATCTTGCATTACTTCCTCTCCATTATGATACATAGAAAACGACAATTTATCGAAATGACCATGACTTAAACCATGTGCTGTATATTTCATCACTACAGCTAATTTTTCTACCTCACTATTATATCTTAAAATTCCGACACCACCTTCATCTCCCTTAGATCCATCAGTTAACTCTGTTGATTTTTTTATAAATGGTTTTTGTTTACCCAATTCTAATCCCAATGCAACAGACAACCCTGATTCATCTAATTGAACTTTGTTTTGTTTTTTAGCAATTGACAATAAATGCGGTTTTTCTCCTCCAAAATAATAAGCAATATCTATAGCAGAAACAAGTGAACCTGTGAAGTATGACATTCCTTTTTGTCCATCATTCAATGGGAAAAATTCACCATCATCATCTGTTAAATTCATTAATGCATCTACAGCTTTAATCAGCAAACCATCTTTATATTCGAAAATTTTTAATTCAGGCTTTTTAGTTTCTAACGCCTGTGCAAAAATCAAAAATGGATACATTGCATACCTCTGATAATAAGGTCCTTCAGTATAATAACCATCTGGAGAAAATGGATGATCTAAGTTTGCGAAAAAACCCGCTTCTTGTCCTTTCTTTTTTATAAACCCACCATCATTGTCTATTGCATCCACTTTTATTCCATCTGTCTTTAAACCATATAATGCTCTATTTACTAATTCATCATCATCCATAACCAATCCTATCATTCCTACCGCTACACTCCCCCATGTACTATGATTATGAATTCGATTAAAATATTGTGGTGTTTCTACAGATAAAAAATCTGCATATGGCTTAAATAGGTTTGTATTTAAATAATCTTGCTCTTCTTTAGATAGCCAACTATAAATACAATCATAAGCTTGACTCGTATACACTAACCAATTTGAATCATTTAAACATTGCCAGAAAAACTTCCCTCTTGAATAAGATCTAATTTGCGGATGTCTATCAAAAGTTGGAAATAACTTTGCATACTCATACAACATCTCTTTAATGAAAATCGCATATTTTTCATCTCCTAAAATTTGGAATAACACTCCCGCTTTTTGCATAGTTGCATAATTCTTTTTGTGTTGGGTATGTGTATATCCTCCAGCCATATCTTTAGGAATAGGAACCTGAATCCCCAAAGCTATTTCTGCATCCACTTGCTTTTTTGTGTTTTCTAAAGTTTTATCAAAAATCGGAATTGCCCCAAGATTCTTTTTAATTTTTTCAACTCCTTGAGTAGTTAATATTAAATTCGGGTGCTGTAATTGAGAATTTGAATCTTTTTCTGAAGTTAATTTCTTACCACAAGACAATACAGTTAATACTGTTAAAAGAATTATCAAGCACTTATTCAATATTTTTTTCATTCCTATAAATTTTCTCACCTTTATGTTTTATTTATTTGGCACAACACTTCCTCCAACACTCGCGCTTTTAAACCAAACCTCTGCATAACTTCCGTTTGCATATTGTTTCGCTATATCACCACCATAAGTTTCTGATTTTGTAGATTTTCCGTTAGCTTGATTATACGCACCTTGCTTAAAGTATTGTATTTCGCCAGCATATGCATTTTCCCGTTCAACTCCTCCACGATTTTTTGAAGCATATACTCGTAACACTTGCTTTGGAATACTTGATTTTTTTGAAAAATCTGATTTCACCAAACTCTTATTAAATCGTATCGTTTCATGACCTTTACTTATAAAAGTGAGATACATAATCCCATTGTAAACATTTACTACGTAAGTGAATTCTTCGGCTAATGCTATACCATCTTTAGGTTCAACCGGATATTCAGCTGGACCTGAACCAACTTCAGAAAAATCATAACCCCAAACTGCTGTTGAATAATCCCATCTTCCAGAATTATCTCCTTTTGTGTTAATTTCATAATTCCAAAATACCGACCCTTTTTTGTGTCCAGGAAATTTTTTATAATAGATTTTTAAAGGTTCATTTTCATGACCTTCGTCACTATGGATCTGACCTACTACAACAGCGTATGAAGATGGAGCAGTTGCATCACCAGTAGTTGATACATGTTGTACTTTTAATGTACCTGATAATCCACCTCCTTCTTCTGGTATCCAATGTTTCTTTTCTCCTAATTCTGTTCTTGTATTACTTGAAGTTTTTGAAGTAATACCAGAATTTGGTGTTTTATATACGACCCAATCTGCATCTTGATCACTTTCTACATAAAAAAAATTATCCTTTTGAAAATTAACCAAACTATCAGAACGTGTACCGTCGCCTAATAGAATCTTCCATTTATCCATAAACGGAATAACATCATTTGGGTATTTTGTTTTAGTTTGATTACTTGATTTGGAGTTTGTTTTTGAGTTGTTTTTACAAGCAGAAAAAGCTAACACAATAATTAAAGAAAAGACTATTTTTTTCATTTCTATTATTTTACATTAATACATCAATTTCAGCTTCAAGTTTTCTTCAACTCTAATTTTTCCTGAATTGGAAATTTCATTTCCAGAATGGGTATTGTTTTTGGCTCCCCATAACAAAGCAACTAACTTAACGTTGTTATTTCTAAAGGTGTTATTATCGATTGAAACATTTACAATTCCTCTTGTATTTATTAACACTCCGTTCTTTTCTTCAGAACCACAATTAGTAAAAGTAGAATTAGACAACATTAAGTTCCCTCCAATGGTAGATTCATCATAACCACCACGGTAATAATCGATCACATTACTTTTCACATTGGTAAATTGACAATTTTTTATTGTTAAATATTCGGTATTGTAATCTCCTTTATCATTGATTTCTTCAGACAATTCTATACCATTTTCACAATTTGATATTGATGTATTTTCAAAAGTAATCTCTTCTGCATATGTTTGTTTGTAAGCTTTCAAAGCATACTTAAAATTACTAATTTCAGAATCTACAACTGTCAATCCAAAGTGATTGAACATATTTTCTTTTAAGCTTGCAAAAGCATATTGAGTATTGGTTCCTTTTAACGAAACATTCTTTAAAGTAAGTTTTCCGTATGGATGCAATTCAAAAGCTGGTGTATTTTTCTCTCCAGAAAACTGAATCTCAACTTTTCCTTTTGCTTGAATCGTTATTGATTTGTTTATCACAACAGAAGAAGATAACTTATAAATTCCATCTTGTAAATCTAAAACATCTCCATTTTTAGCTTGATTAACTTTTGCATTTAGATCATTTTGGTTACTTACGGAGATAGTATTTGAAGTATTTCCTTCATCTTTTCTTGAAAACCAAGTCGCTCCGTATTTTGTTTTATCTAATAGATTTGAAATATTAGTTTTAAAATCAATAATTGCTCCGATTTGATTTGAATTCGCTCTCGAATTCCCAAACAAATCTTTGGTGATCGTTTCAAAATCAAAACCGAGATAAGGCTCTACATCTTTAAAACCATCAACTGGCGCTAATAGATTCTCTCCAATTCTGGTTAACTTAAAATCTTTTGCTATTAACCCTTTACGTTGCTTAAAATCAACGCCTTGGTTATTTATAATATTACTTCTAAATATAACTCCATCTGCTTTATCATGTTCAACAATTGGGTTTGCATCTCCAACTGAATTATAAATTACGTTATTAGCAACTTCCATCCTGAGTGGTCTTGCAGATCGAATTTCTGAAGAAGGCAACACCTCTTTTTGACTAATATTTGTACCTACTCCAAATTGCCAAGGTGAGGAACTATCTATATAAGTATTGTATGCAACAACAACATCTGTTACCTGATTGTATCGATTCAATGGAGATTTAGGAATTCCGTTCATTACTGCTAATGGACTTCTAAAATTCTTCCCTTTTAAATTATAAAACAGATTATTGGTTACCCAATGTCCTGTATTGATAATTCGTATTCCTCCATAGTTTTCGTTTTTTCCATTACCAATAAAATAATTTCCATCAATTACACAGTAATTACCATGTCTTGTTACTAAAGATCCTTCTGACTTATAAAAAACATTATTCCTAAAAACATTAAAATTCGTTTTACTAGAAATTATTTCAACCTCTCCATTACATTCTTCAAACAAGTTTCCTGCAACAGTTGTATTACCAGGAGACATTGATGAAAAACTATCTCCTAACTGAATTGTTTCTCCTTTTGCGCCACCTTTTCTTGGTCTTGGTCCAAAATGGTTATTAATAATATTGTGGTAGTTCTTACTATTCCTATTTCCTTTAATTTCTACCCTAACAGTTGGCCCTTCATTTACTTTCCCTGCTAAATAACAGTGATCCATTTGGTTATTTCTTCCCCAAAATTCTACCCAATGATCTTTCTTATCTCTTGTTAATTGATTAAAATCTTCAATCACTATGTTTGTAATTCTACAGTTATTTGCAACTTTCTTTTTATTAATCTTAAAATCTATTACTGCATTTGAAGGCGTATAGCCATTTCTAAAATACAGTCCTTTAACAACTAGATATTCACCGCCAAATTTCAAATTAGAAACACCTTCTATAAAAACTTTACCATCAGTTTCTGCCTGAATTGTTATTGGACTCTCTTCTCCTCCATTTGCTATAAATTTTACTTGAACATCCTTCCAAACTCCATTTTTCATAACAATTATTGCACCTGGACTTGAGTTCTTTATTGCCGCTACAAGTTCTGCTTCATTAGCAACAAAAGTAGTTGAGACCGATGTATTTTGACAAGAAATCATAATAAAAAAGACTCCTAATAACGTAGCTATAGTATTGATTTTAAGTTTCATTTCTAAGAATTATAAATTGGTTTACCAGTTTGGTTTACCAAATATATGTATATTTGTTTACTAAACAACAATTTCTATAATTAATTCATGTAATTTTCAAGAAATGAAAAGAATAACTAAAGAAACACGAAATAAACTACACAATATTAGTACAGCAACCATAGCTACATCACTATATAAAAAAGGGTTAAAGAATCAATTTATACAAAATGTCTTCCCTCTGAATAAGAAAAAAAATAATATGGTTGGGGAAGCATATACATTGAGATATATTCCAGCAAGAGAAGATTTAAATCCCATAGAAGTGTTTAGAGATCAAGATCACCCCCAAAGAGTTGCAGTAGAAAATTGCCCAGAAGGCGCAGTATTAGTTATTGATAGCAGAAAAAATGCTAGAGCTGCATCAGCGGGTTCTATATTAGTGACTAGATTGATGAAAAGAGGTGTTTCTGGTATTGTAACTGATGGCGGCTTTAGAGATTCTGATGAGATTGCAGAATTAGATTTCGCATCATATCATCAACAACCTTCGGCACCAACAAATCTAACACTACATCAGGCTATAGACATAAATGTACCTATTGGCTGCGGAGATGTTGCAGTATTCCCAGGAGATGTTATTGTAGGAGACAATGATGGAATTATGGTAATTCCTTTTAATATAGTTGATGAAGTAGCAAATGAATGTATTGAAATGACTATTTACGAAAATTTTGTACTTGAAAAAATAGCGCAAGGATTTCCCGTTTTAGGGCTGTATCCATTAGTAGATGATAAAATTAAAAAAGAATTTGAAGACTGGAGAAATAAAAAGGAAGCATAAAACATACAGTTACAACACCTAAAAAAGGGTTAGAAAGAAATTAACTATTCTTGGTTAGAAAGTAAAATAAGAGGTGAAAAAATTAATGAAAACCACCACAGCTAAAAGCCTTAATAACAAGCATCATGCATTTTTAAATATTTGGTTATCAGGTTTTTAAAATTCGCTAAATTCAAAATCCAGTTTTTTCGGAAGTGCGGGTTCGATTCCCGCCTCGAGTACAAAAAAACCTCAACATCTCTGTTGAGGTTTTTTATTTTCAATAAACTACTATTCTTTGATCTAAAAAGTTATTTAAAAACTTCTCCCTGGATGTTCTGCAAAAAAGGTTTCAATAATTCCTCTATCAGCAACAGTTACAAAACACTGCTTGTTGGCTGCACCTCCAAAAGAGATGTTTGTAGGCTTCTTCCCTTTCAATTGAATTTCTCTAAGCAAGGTGCCATCTGGGTTAAAAACGACCACAGTTCCTTTTCCATACCTGCACACATATAGGTTTCCTTTTGAATCGCATCGCATTCCGTCCAATCCAAAATCAGTAAAAGACGTAAAGAGCGTTTTATTTTTTAAGCTACCGTCTTCAGAAATGCTGTATTTCCAAATCCTACGCTGAACAGATTCATTTACATATAAGGTCTTTCCATCTGGTGACACTTCAATGCCGTTGGTGGTTCCCATAGTAGCTTCTAACAAGACAAATGCATTGTTTCTAACCATCCATAAATTTCCCGTTTCGTTTGCCCAATTTGGATCACTGGCATACAGCGTGCCATTAGGAGAAATAGCCAAGTCATTGGGTTGATTTAATGTGGAGTCTGACGCAAATACCCGAACCTCTTTTTCTCCATTTTTTATCATAAGGATGTTATGATTTACATAATCTGCAATAAACATATTGTTGTTTTGATCGAACCGGATTCCGTTACCAATACTTCCATTAGGCAGCGTAACAAATAGAGACGCATTTCCTTTTTTATCAACCACACCAATGGTCCCTTCTTCTTTATAATTGACAGCGTATAGGTTTCCATTGCTATCTGCGGCAGGCCCTTCTATCCCTGCAGTGAATTCATTTTCGGTGGTAAAATCGGTACTCATCAAACTGATTTCTTTTTTACAAGAACTAATTATTAGAAGTAAAAAAAGAAGTTTATAAAAATTTTTAATCATTGCTGCTGTTTTTTATAATTGAGAATAGCGTAAAAAAAATGCTCCCCATCAAAGAAACCAAACTTCTCTGATAGGTAGCAGGCCTCACATTTAATATTTTTTTACAAGGGAATTTTTTAACTTAGTTAGAGAATTAATAAGTACAACTTCTACATCTTCAACAGGTTTTCTAAGCTCATTTATGGCTGAAGTAGTATTGCTATCATTCAGTCTTGAATTCTCTTTCAATGCTTTATAAAACAGTTCAGAAACGGCATTCAAATTCGAGTATAATGGAGTCAGTTTTTCAAGTTTTGGATTTGGCTTCAATTTTTGAAATTGACCATATCCTTTCATCCATTTTTGAAAGAAATACTTCAATTTTTTCTGTGTGTTTTCTGTTGGATTTTTAAGATGTCTGTCTACAACGTTGGCAAAATAAAATGCATCTGCTGCATCTGCTGTACAGGCATCTGCAAACAACGCAAATGGCGAATATGTTTGATACTCTGTACCTCCACTATTTCTAGAATAGATTTTTAGCGGTTCAGATATTTCACTTAAAACACCCAAAGAGTTTGTGTTTTGATTTTGAGTGATGTTTCTAAGAATAACATTTTTATTTCTTAGATGTGTAAGTCCTAATTCTTCTAACTGGAAACTAACTACGTTCAACCTTTTAAACATGTTGTCTACATCTGTAACCGATTTTTGAGACCAATATCGTTCTGCGATAGCAGCCGTTCTTGGCCATATTCTAGAATCAACAGTTAAAGGAGTTACTAGTTCGCTCCACATGGTTGTTTCTCCTCCCAAAATTCGAGCTCTTTCTTGTTTAGTCAACACGGCATCACCAATTGGATCTACGCCATAATGATGTTTTACAGACAACATTCTATCTATATAATAGCCATTAGACAATACAGATTGGTATCCTTTTTTAGCAGCCTCAATTAAGGTACTCTGCGCTAAACCCTCTTGGGTTCCTCGCCAAGAATGAATTACTGCTGTTGTTGGCATTGTTGGGGTCATGATCTCATCCCAACCCATTAATTTTTTGTTTAATTTCAATAATATTTTTTCCAATTTGATATTGAAATAGGTTTGTAAATCGTGATTGGTTTCTAATTGATGTTTCTTTTTAAATGCTGTAATTTCTTTACTTTCTGACCAGTGTTTGCCTTCATTCTCATCGCCACCAATATGAAAATATTCATCTGGAAACAAAGGAGCTATTTCTGTAAATAGATTTCTTAAAAAGACATAGGCCTCATCATTGGTAGGATCTAGTGTAGGATCAAAAACACCGGCATTTCTTTCTATAGAATACTTGTATCCTTCTTTACTCCCTAATTCTGGATAGGCTGCTAAAATAGCCGATGCATGACCAGGAACATCAAATTCTGGAATGACACGAATTCCTAATCGTGTAGCGTATTTTACAACTTCTTTAATTTGTGCTTGGGTATAATACAATCCGTCAGACCCTAATTGATGTAATTTTGGATACACCTTCGACTCTACTCTAAAGCCCTGGTCATCTGTTAAATGCCAATGAAAAACATTCATTTTAACAGCTGCCATTCCATCTAAATTCCTTTTTATCACTTCAACGGGCATAAAATGTCTAGCGACATCAATCATCAAGCCTCTCCATAAAAATCGAGGAGAATCCGTAATCGAAACACCAGAGAAATAGGTTTTATTCTTCGTGTTTCTCACCAATTGCAACAATGTCTCTAACCCTCTTATTGCACCAATATCTGTAGTAGCATTTAATAAAATTTGTTTGTTTTTTATTGCTAAAGTATAGGATTCATCAACCCCTAAAACTGGCGCAACTACTTTTTGAAAAGTGATTTGCAACGATGCTTCTTTATTATTTTTAGAAGGGAAACCATTTTTTAAAAAAACACCTGTTCTATTAGACAGTCTCCTTAAAAACTTCGTTGCCGCATACATCACCTTCGTTTCGTCTCCATAATTTATCTGAATCGTAAAACCTTGGGAAATAATAAATTTTTCAGCGTTTCCTATGACCTCTTTTGGCCATGGCATTAAATTTAGTGTTTTTGACACTTGGTGTTGCGAAAAACTTTGCTGCGTAAATATCCCTACAAGGATTAATAATAGTATTTTTTTTAACATGTGTAGATTTTAAAAATGATACCGCTTAAATGCTTCAATAGCGGCATAATCTGCCAAGCCTAAACGCTGGTATCTTTGCGCTGTTAATCGGTTTCTATCTTCTGCTCTTACCCAAAATTCTCTAGTATCATCTCCTTGAAACATCACGCCATCTTTTTGAGATTGATGAAAGAAAATAGCATGTCTTTTCTTTAAAACTTGATCTGGACTCATTGGCACTGCCATTTCAATTTGATGCGGCTCCCATTCATGCCATGCACCTCTATAAAGCCACACCCAGCAATCATCCATATATGAGTTCGGTTTTAAGAATTTTAAAGCCTCAAAAACAGCATCTAAACATACTTTATGCGTTCCGTGAGGGTCTGCTAAATCTCCAGCTGCGTATATCTGATGTGGTTTAATATCGTCTATTAGTTTGCTAACAATAACAATGTCATCATTTGATAAGTTTGCTTTTTTAACCGTACCTGTTTCGTAAAATGGTAAATCTAAAAAGTGTACATGTTCATCTGGTAAATCAAAATATCTAGTAGCAGCGATAGACTCACTTCTTCGAATCATTCCTTTTAATTCACGACTATCATAGGTATCAATATCGTTTGGTTTCTTAGAAGTTAAAGATTCAATTATGCCATCAATCCTTTCAGATTTAATATTCAAAGATCTCGTAACTTCTGCAAATTTTAATGCTTCTTCATCAGAAACAGCAATATTACCAGAGGTTTGATATGCTATGTGTACTTCATGCCCTTGCTCTACCAATCTATCAAAAGTCCCACCCATAGAAATAACATCATCATCTGGATGTGGACTAAATATAATTACACGTTTTTTTTCTGGATTGGCTCTTTCTGGTCTATGTGAATCTTCTGCTTTTGGTTTTCCGCCAGGCCAACCTGTAATAGTTTGCTGTATGTTGTTAAACATTTTAATATTTAAATCATACGCACTTCCCTCTTCAGACAACAAACTTGACATTCCGTTATTGTTGTAATCTTTGTCGGTAAGTTTTAAAATTGACTTGTTTAACAATTCACTCAACCAGACAATGGCTTTCTTTTTTAATTCTAAATTCCACTCACAAGAAGCAACCAACCAAGGCGTTTTTACTCTCGTTAACTCAGATGAAGCTTCTTCATCCAAAATTACTGTTGTATTGCTGTGATGTTGTAAGTATGAGGCAGGAATTTCAGAAGTTACTTCTCCTTCTATAGTTGTATTAATAACACCCGCTTTATTAATTCCCCATGCCATTAAAACAATTCTTTTTGCATTTCTAATGGTTCCAATCCCCATTGTAATTGCTTTTCGAGGAACATTGTCCACACCTAAAAAAGAGGGAGCAGCATCTGCACGTGTTACATGATCTAAAGTAATACTTCTTGTACCAGAATTAAAGTGAGATCCCGGTTCGTTAAACCCAATATGACCTGTTCTACCAATTCCTAATAATTGAAAATCTAAACCACCAACAGCTTTCATTTTCAACTCGTAATCGATGCAATATTGGTAAATATCATCCGAAGAGACCGTTCCGTCTGGAATGTTTACATTTTCTGGAAGAATATCTATATGATTAAAAAGGTGTTCATGCATAAAGTAATGATAACTTTGCACATCTTGTTTTTGCATCGGTAAATACTCATCTAAGTTAAAGGTAATAACATTAGAAAAACTCAAGCCTTCTTCATGGTGCATTCTTACTAGTTCTTCGTATACTTTTATTGGAGAAGAACCTGTAGCCAATCCTAAAACACATGGTTTATTATCTTGCGCTTTTTTCTTGATTAAATCTGCTATTTCCTTTGCAACAGCTAAAGAAGCCTCAATAGAATTCTTAAAAATAACATTGTGTATTTTCTCAAACCTAGTTTCTTCAAATTGCCCTGCTGATTGGTGTTTTATATTCTTATGTTCTAAAGTTGATTTCATTGGAAAGCCTATTATTAATACAAAAGTAAATATACTTTTTAATTGATTTTTTGTGAATTTTTTTCGACCAAAAACAGTGATAGGCACATAAAAAACAACCGGGAAAGCATTATGCTTTCCCGGTTGTAATTATTCAAATAATCTATTTTTACTCATTTGACAAGAACCTCGTAAAATTTACGAAGACTTATCAGATACACAATTAATTTTTAGCGTACCACAATTTTGTCCCTTGTACATCTGCTCCTTGTGCAGAGACAGCTTGTGCGTAATTAGGGTTAGACTGAGCACCACTACCATAACGCATACGCTGAGGATAGTTACCATTCAAAGTTCCTAACTCAAATATTTTTGGATTTGAAACTCCTGCTGCTAATTCACTTGGGTATCCGTAATCTCTTACTACCGCCCAGGCTTCAAAACCATCTGTATAACTTGCTAACCAACGTTGCGTAGCTATTTTCTCTAGTTTTTCTTCTAAAGTTCCAGTTGTAATGTTTGCAGCTGCTTGACTAGCAACATAGGTATCTGCATCTCCACTAGAAACATCCCATAATTTCATTGCTTCTTTAATTCCAGATTCAAATAAACTTTGAGCATTACCACTTCCCATTCCTCTAACAGCAGCTTCAGCTTGTAAGAAATAAGCTTCGGCACTTGTTAAAATTATTTCAGAATATACGGGCGCTCCTTTTCCTGTTGCCTGAATAACAAGATCACTAGGCTTACTAAACATGTCATATTTAACCATTGGCTTAATTAAACCGTTTAATCTTGTAGGTTGCCCAATGTATTGATTTGCAGGAACAGTTACTGTTGTTACTGTACCAGAAATAGTTTTAGTATAAACTGCATTTGCATTATCCAAATTAGCGATAATAAAATCTAATTGCTCTTGGTAATCTGCAGTAGCACCATCGCTATCAAATGTAAACTCACCACCTGGAGCAGGAGAAGCATATGATGCTAATCTTGGATCACTACTATTTTGTAACGTATTGATTAAAGTCGCTCCCATTGTCCAATCAGATCCAGCGCCGAAACTAGTCCATACATCTCCATATGCAGCACTTCCCCATTGCCCAATTTTAACATCCTTTTCCATCGTTACACTACCAGTACCATTATCTAAAAGAGGACTAGCGATAGCTTCATTGATTGCTGCAGTTGCAAAACTCTCTCCTGTTGCACCTAAAGCACGCATAGCAATTCTTAATTTAAGAGTATTTGCTAATTTTTTCCATTTCTGTAAATCTCCTCCACAATATAAATCATTATCGCTTAAGTCATTTACACCATCTCCGGTTTTTGTATCTGAACCAATTAAAGCCATCGCTTCATCTAAATCTGCAATGATTCCAATATAAATATCTTTTTGATCATCATACTTAGGCGTTAAATTTCCTGCTACCCCAGCTTCGCTAAATGGTATCATACCAAAAGTATCTGTATACATTTGATAATAAAGAGACTTAATAATAAGACCTGTTGCGTACATGTTTTGGTTATCAAATTCACCTCCAGTTTTAGTCAGGTCTAAGAATTTTTTAACATTCCCAAAATATCCAGAATACCATCCCCATGCAGCATCAGTATAACCACCATTGAAACTGTATGATAGTCCATCATTCCACCATGACTTGTCATGTCCAAATGTAACATGACCTGCAAAACGATCTGAATGAATTAAATGTGCTCTCCAATAAGCATATCTGCTTGGAGCGTATAAATTGAATTGCGTTTCCGTTATAAAGAACTTCGCGCTTAATTCGCCAGATTCAAAACCTTGCTGTTTAGTGTTTATTTCATCAAAATCTCCAGTACAAGAAATAGCTAGAAAAAGTGAAGCACTATATATAATTGTTTTAATTGTTTTCATATTATATATTTTTAAAATTTAACATTTAAATTAAGTCCAATGCTGCTAGATGTAGGAAGGTTGTAATACAACACTCCTTGCGCAAAGTTACTTGTAGAGTAACTAGATTCAGGATCAAAATTTTCACTTTTCTTATAGATAAAGAATAAATTTCTTCCTGTTAAACTTAATGAAGCATTTTTAATAAATGTTTTGCTAAGTGTTTTTGAAGAGAATTTGTAAGATAAGCTAACTTCTCTTAAACGAACATTCGTTTGATCAAATACATATTCTGAGGCAATTCCAGAAACTGCTCCCCAGTATTGTTGTCCAGTAATACTAGTTGTATTAGGTGTTAAAGTACCATTATCATCCCATACTCCATCAAGTGTAATTCCATCTCTATGCTCTAAAGACCTAGTAGACACACCTCCAGCATCTAAAGCTGAATCTGTTCCAGAATATACTTGACCTCCAATTCTAAAGTCAACCAAGAAGTTTAAACTAAGGTTTTTGTAATTTAAAGTATTGCTAATACCTCCCGTGAAGTCTGGCTGATAGTTTCCTAATTTTACTCTTTCCGATGTTGCTTGTGGACGACCACTAGCAGTTAATAAAAGTTGACCATTATCAGTTCTTTTCCAGTCAGTACCATAGATATCTCCAAAACCTTCACCAACTTGTGCTCTTACATCAATAGTACCGCTATTATTAGAGGTAAATTGGAAGAAGTCTTGTCCTTCAATTAAACTCACTAACTTGTTTTTATTTCCAGCTATATTTGCCGAAATACTCCAGTCAAAATCATCTGTTTTAATTGGTGTACCACCAATCATCAATTCAAAACCTTTATTTGTAATTTCTCCAACGTTATCTCTGAAATGTGTAAACCCTGTTGCAGGATCTACTGGCACATTAAATATTAAATCTTTAGAGTTTATTGAATAGTATGTGAAATCTGCAAAAAGTCTATTTTGAAAAGCTTTTATTTCAAAACCAACTTCTGTAGAAGTTACATCTTCTGGCCTTAAACTCTCACTAAATTTCACATTTGGACTAGAAACAGTTACGTTACCTAAATATCCATTAGAAGCTACATTGAATAAATTTACAATTTGATGAGGACCTGTGTCGTTCCCTACATTCGCATAACTTAAACGTAATTTAGTAAAGTTAATTTTTTCTGATTCAATATTAAACACTTTGTTTAACAATAAACTTAAACTTGCTGACTTGTAAAAATAAGACCTGTTTTTTGCTGCTAAAGCAGAAGACCAATCGTTTCTTCCTGTTATATCTAGATACGCCATTCCTTTATACGCTAATGAAGCTGATCCGTATACTGAGTTTACTTTCTTTTCAACAAGTTCTGATTGAGATACTCTTAATTTTTCAGGATCCGTATTTGCTATAAAATGTTTTCCAGGTATTTTAAAATCAAATCCTCTAATTGACGAGTATTTTGAAGTTGAATGCAATGCGTTTCCACCAAAGTTAGCTGTTAGATTAAAATCATCATTAATGTTTTTATTATACATTAATAAGAAATCGTAATTTGTTTCAGAAGTGTCAAATGTAGAATACCCTACTGCTCCTTCTGGAGTAAAATGATGTCCCGTAGCTGTAACATTTTCCGTTTGATGATCTACTACATCTGTACCAACTCTTACAAAAGCTTTAAAGTTATCATTAAAGTCGTATTGAGCTTTCGCAAAACCAGTTAATCTTTTTCTGAAATCTTCATTTTTATCTTGATTTAAAATCCAATAAGGATTTCCTCCACTAGCCGTTGAAGAAATCACTCCATATCCTTGTGTTAAATCTTGATAATTTTTTAAATCATTTACATCAACATTTCTTCCTAATCCATATAAATACGCCATTACTCCTTCTGTTCCTTGAGAAGCACGATTCTTAGCTCCTTGCAAGAAATAAGTTACTTTGGTATCTAACGTAAATTTATCTGTAATTTTAGAAGAAGCCCTTACGTTAAAATTATTTCTTTTAACTGAAGAGTTAGGCAACATACCTTCCATTTTAGAGTTTGAATAAGAGAAACGCAATGAAGAATTTTCAGTACTCTTACTAATTGCAATTGTATTTACAACACTAGAACCTGTTCTGAAAAAGTTTTTAACATTATTCGGCTGTGCAGAATAAGCTCTGTTTTCACCAGTATAATATAATTGCTGTGAGCCATCAAATTTTGGTCCCCAAGAACCAGCACTTTTTAACTGAGATAAATCTGCAGCAAAAGCGCCATCAACACCACGTCCATATTGGTTTTGATATTTAGGTAATAATAATGGACTTTGCATAGATACATTAGAAGAAAGTGAAATTCCTAATCCTCTACCTGTATTTCCTTTTTTAGTTGTAATAAGTACAACACCATTACTTGCTCTTGATCCGTATAATGCAGCAGCATTAGGTCCTTTTAAAATAGATATAGACTCAATATCGTCAGAGTTGATATCAGAAATACCAGTACCTAAATCAGAACGACTATATTCAGAAGTATTAGATCCGTTTGCAGAACCAATCCCTGAATTATCAACAGGAACACCATCAACTACGTATAAAGGCTGATTGTTACCAGTAATTGAGTTGTTACCTCTAATAACGACTCTTGTACCACCAGCAGGACCAGAAGCGGATTGTGTAATTACTACACCAGCTACTTTACCCGCTAATGAGTTTACAACATTGCTTTCTTTTGCTAAAGAAACGGCTTCTCCTTTTAAATTTGCAACCGAATATCCTAACGATTTTTTCTCTCTAGAAATTCCTAAAGCTGTTACTACAACTTCATCTAGAATATTGTCACCATCTTCCAAAGCAACATTAACTGTTGATGAATTTGATGTAATTGTAACAGAAGAAGATTTCATCCCAACAAAAGAAAACGTTAATACGTCTCCTACCGAAGCTTTTATTGAATACTTTCCGTCAAAATCTGTTTCAGTACCTCGTGCAGAGTTTTTTACAACGACACTTACGCCTGGTAAAACAGCGCCATCCGTCTTAGATGTTACTGTACCAGAAATACTTTTTTCTTGCCCTACCATATTTGTACATAGCAGCAATGAAAATACTGTAAATAATAGTATTTTGATTTTTTTCATGAGTAAATTGTTAATTAGTTTATCTGTCTAAATGTAAAGACTTATCCAGCAGGGAGAAAAATTTAATATATAAACAACACAAAACTAACAACGAATAACATTTTTTTTTAGATGAGAAAACTTAAAAGAATAAATTTCATCAAGAACTTCTTTTTTTGGTACATTTACCTCAACTATAGATAATAAGTACTTTTTTTTGATGACAAACACGTTAAAAAACACCAGCAATAAAATCCCTTTTAAATTCCACTTTATCTTTTGGGTAAGTTACTTTCTGCTAAACGTTGTACGGTGGGGAAGTTATTATGAAGATTATTGGTATTCTTTTAAATCAAACATAGTAACGGTTTCTATGAGTATGTTTTTAGCATACTTTCATATATATGTATTATTACCCAAATTTGTTTTTCGAAAAAAAATTCCTAGTTACGTTCTCGTTTTCTTAATTTCTTTAATTGTCTTTTATATAGTCAGAACTGAACTTATTTTTACATTTATCAATGAAAATGTGTGGCCAGAATCTCAAACACCACAAAGACCCTATGCCTTTAACCATATTTTAGCAGTTATATTAATTGGTATCTACGATGTTGCATTGGCAACGACAATTAAACTAACCGCAGATTGGATTTATGAAAGAAAAAGAAACGAAAACCTTGAAGCTATACAGTTGCAAACAGAGCTACAGTTTTTAAAGGCCCAAATCCAACCGCACTTTTTTTTCAACACCTTAAATAACTTATATGCTTTAATTTTAGAAAAATCAAAAGCAGCTCCTGAGATTGTTTTAAAGCTGTCTGAGATTATGGAGTATATTTTATATGAAGCAAAGGAACCTAAAATAGGTTTGGTGAATGAGATTAAATATATTCAGAGTTATGTTGACTTAGAAAGGCTGCGTTATGGTGATCGTGTTGAAGTTGAAACGAATATTTCTGGGGATATTGAAAACGCGAAAGTGCCTCCTCTTTTGTTTTTGCCCTTTATTGAAAACTGCTTTAAGCATGGTACTCGAGAGAATAATTTCATGAAAGTGAAAATCAATTTTGAAAAACTCTCCAACAACACCATAAAGTTTTCGGTATCAAATAATTACAATCAATTTAGCAATAAAGTGAAAGAGCATGGGATAGGAAATAAAAATGTTGAACGAAGATTGCAATTGCTTTTTAAAGACAACTATGTTTTAGAAGTTGACTCAGAAAAACAACATTTTTTAGTGACGTTAACCTTTCCCATAACTTAATAATATGTTAGAACTAACTATTATTTATTACATTTACGCTACAGGCACTTTCCTATGAAAATAAAATGCATAATTATTGATGACGAACCATTAGCTATTAAAGTAATAGAAAGTCATTTAAAAGAGTTTCAAAATTTTGAAATCGCGGGTACTTTTAACAACCCCATTTCTGCGTTACCGCTTATTGAAAAAGAAAATATAGAGGCTATCTTTTTAGACATAAACATGGCTAAAATGAATGGCTTAGAATTCATTAAAAGTGTAGAATTAAAATCCAATATTGTCATTACAACTGCCTATAGAGAATATGCTGTTGAAAGTTTTGACTTAAATGTCTTGGATTACCTCGTAAAGCCCATCCCTTTTAATCGATTTTTAAAATCAATTAATAAGATTACTCAGAAAATCGCTCAAGAAAAAGAAGGGAAACCAGAAACTTCAGATGCTAATGAATCCTATATCTTTTTGAAGGTTGATAAAAAACTGGTTAAAATAAATTATGAAGACATTTTATATATTGAGAGCTTAAAAGATTACATCAAAATATTTACATCAACAGATAATTATTTGGTACATAAATCACTTACAAGCTTAACAGAAGAATTACCTCAAGATAAATTCTTACGCATTCATAGATCCTTTACCATTGCAATTGGTAAGGTTGATTGTGTTGAAGGAAATTCTATAGAAATTGGCGCCAAAAGAATACCTATAGGAAGAAAATATTTAGCTGTTAGTAAACAAACCATATTAAATACATAATATTTATACTTATATTTAAGTTATAAAAAAACCTCAACATTTCTGTTGAGGTTTTTTTATCGAACCTTATTTCTTAAAGTTTAATATTCCTTTAGTTAACCAGGCATGATAGGCATCTACATCTGGCGTATAGGCTACAGGAGCTATTAAGTTATTTTCATTATGATCCATTAACACATACATGGGTTGTGTGTTTGTTTTGTATTTTATGGTTTGCAATTCGCTCCATTTTTGACCAATGTATTTTAACTTTTTACCTGGTTTTAATTTAGAATCTACAACTTCATTTGCTGGCAATGGTCTTTTATCATCCACATACAATGAAATTAAAATCACATCATTTTTTAGCATCTTTAATACTTTTGGTTTTACCCAAACGTTTTGCTCCATCTTTCTACAGTTTACACATGCTTTTCCTGTAAAATCTATCAATACTGGTTTTCCTACTTTTTTTGCATAGGCCAGTCCTGTATCATAATCGTTAAAGGCTAAAATGTCATGTGGCGCCAATAAATGTGCACCCTCTGGAATGTCTGAATGTGTTGATCCACCTCCACTTCCTAACTTCATATACCCAACTCCGTATGGAGACTCACTATAATGTTGTGGCGGAGGGAAAGCACTAATTAAATTCAAAGGTGCTCCCCATAAACCTGGAATCATATAAATGGTAAATGATAATACGATCAACCCTAAACTCAATCTCCCAACAGAAATGTGTTTTAGTGGGCTATCGTGTGGTAATTGTATTTTTCCGAATAAGTAAAATGCCAAGGCTCCAAAAATGGCAATCCAAATTGCAATAAATACTTCTCTTTCTAAAATGTGTAAATCCAATACTAAATCTGCATTTGATAAGAATTTAAACGCCAAGGCTAATTCTAAAAACCCTAATACTACTTTTACGGTATTTAACCATCCTCCAGATTTTGGCAACGAATTTAACCATCCTGGGAAGGCGGCAAACAAGGTAAACGGTAATGCAATTGCCAAAGAAAATCCTAACATTCCAATAATTGGACCTAATTGACTTCCTCCTGATGCGGCTTCAACAAGTAATGTTCCTACAATTGGACCCGTACAAGAAAAAGACACAATTGCTAAAGCTAATGCCATAAAAAAGATTCCAATTAAGCCTCCTCTATCTGCTTGGGCATCTACTTTGTTTGCCCAAGAGTTTGGTAACATAATTTCAAAAGCCCCTAAGAAAGAAACAGCAAAAATGATTAATAACAAGAAGAAAACAAGGTTGAACCAAACGTTTGTTGACAACGCATTCAAGGCATCAGCACCAAAAACCAAGCTCACAAAGACTCCCAGCAACACATAAATAACAATAATCGAAATACCATAAATAATCGCATTTCTAATTCCGGCTGCTTTGTTTTTACTTTGTTTTGTGAAAAAACTAACTGTCATTGGTATCATTGGGAACACACAAGGCGTTAACAAGGCTGCAAAACCAGAGAAGAAAGCAATCAAGAAGATTCCTAATAGTCCTTTCTTTTCTGATGAATTTTGATTTTCGTTAGAAACAGGTGTCGTTGTATCTACTTTTTTAACGATAGGTTTTCCCTTTTTAACAACAAATTCTAAATCTACTTCTGTTGGTTGTAAGCAACGTGTATCATCACAAACCATAAAATAAACAGTTCCAGAAATTTGGGTTGTTTTGTCTGTAACCTCAATGATTTGCTCAAAGGTTGCGCTATCACTAAAATATTTGATTTCCATATCAAATACAGGGTCATCAACCGTCTCTCCTTCTTCCTCTTTCGTCTTACCTTCTACGACAAACGTACCATCATTTTTATAGGTAAATGATGTTGCTATTGGCCCATCTTCTGGTACACTCTGAGAATACAAATGCCACCCTTTTTCAATCGTTGCTTTTGTAATTAACTTGTATTTTGTATCTGAAATTTTCTCAACTGAGGTAGACCAGTCTACTGGATCTAAAATTTGAGAAAAACTCTGCAATGTAAAAAAAAATGTTAGGAGAAGTAGTAACTTGTATTTCATACTGTTTATTTATTGGAGTTCAAATATATCATTTAAATAGTATTTTTTTAAGAGTTGACGGTAAAAACACGCCAACTCTTTTAGAAACATAACCAGTTTGTATTAATTCAAGAAAACAAAGTTTATTTGGTTATATATTATCTATACGTTAATCCCGTTCTTATACCCTAATTAAACACCATTTTATAAGATAAATTTTAAGATGTCTCACTCAGTTTTTTTTAAAATAAGGGACGCTATTTAGCGCCCCTTATTGCTCTTCAATTATTTGATGTATTAATTCAAAAAAATTAATGAAGATGTAAAAGAACCTAGCTCTTATATTACACATTAGGCTTCAACAATAAAAGAGTATGGCTTTTGCTACTATGCTTTAAAGTACTCGTGTACTATAAGCATGGAGCAAACTTTTATTAAAAATGGAGTAAAGCCATCATTTAAAACGACATAACTTTTTTCAATTTAGTTGATTCGGTGCATTGTTTTTGTCTTTAAATATTTCTGAAAGCTTTTCTAATAATTTCTCTCCTCTAATATCATATCCTTTAGCCACGATTCTTCCTTCTGGGTCTATTAAAAAAGGAGCTGGAATTCCGCTAATATTGTATTGCTTTGCCGTTGGATCTTTCCATCCAATTAAATTCGAAACTTGGGTCCACAGTAAACCATCATCTTTAATTGCTTTTAACCATTTTTTTCGCATACCTGGAAAATCATAAGAAACCCCTAAAACTTCAAAACCAATTCTGTTATATTTATTATAGGCTTTTACAACATGTGGGTTTTCAGCTCTACAAGGACCACACCATGACGCCCAAAAGTCTAACAATACATATTTACCTTTAAATGAAGACAAAGAAACAGGTGTTCCATTTACATCTGGAATGGTGAAATTTGGGGCAACTGCACCAACTTCTACATTTTTTAAAATTTCAATTTTTTCTTTTACAGCTTTATACAATCTTGTTTTCGTGAAATTTTCGGGATATTTATTTAAAATATTTTCAATCACCTCTCTTGTATATGCAAATCGCAATTCTGTTTGAATCAAATACAAAGCAGTTAAATTCACATTTTCTTCAACGTAATCAGTATAATACTTACGTTCCTTTTTCCTTAATAAAACAGCTACTGAGTCCAAGGGCTTCCTTAACAGTGGATCTCTATGGTTACCTGTTTTCACAAAGGCCTTCCACTTTTCTTTCTGTGCTTTTATTTCCTGTGTTATCGATACCAGACCATCATTAAACTTTTGAAAATCTTGTTGATTTTTATCCGTCGATTTTACTACTACCTTGTAATTATTCTTTAAAGAAATTCCAACCTCAGTGTCATTTTCTTTAATAAAAAAAACACTAATATTCTTATTTCTCTTTGCCCCCCTTTTCTTTAACATTAGAGCAAACATAGTTGGGTTGGCTAGTTTTTTATAAGTAAATAAAATCGGAGCCGTTGTTATAAGTGTAGAATCTACGAGCTTATTGGTTTCTTTATTTTTTAAATAAAGTACATTTTCAGTAAATTTCTCAGTTTCATTTACTACAACAGAGATGGTGAATTCTTTATTTACTGTTTTACACGATACGGACACCCCTACAAACATGAGTAAAGCAAGCCTATTAATTTTAGATAATTTCATTAAATACTTTGTGTTTTTTTTATTAATTTATATTTTTTTTCACTTCTAAGATTCCTTAACAAAAATTAAGGGATGAACAGAAGGTTAAGATCAATTTAGAGCTCCTTCGTAAATGGATTATTATTATTATTATTAGATTCAATACAAAAATCTTAAGGTTATTTAATTTTTAAATGGGCTAACGTTATAAAGATATTTCTATATTCCAAGATCCTTTTTCATAAATCTCAAACGTAGTTCGATAAGAAAAAGAATCAACGTTAAACGCTAGTTGAACTTTCCTTAGAGGGTATACTACATTAGACATCACAATCTCTTGCAGGTTTTCTAACCTTGTATTATTCGCATCGGTAACATCTATGTTAGGATAGATAAGAAAGCCGTTTTTATAGATGGATATTTTCACTTGATTCAGCACTCCAATTGGTCTTTTATTAAAACGTATTCTTCTAATTCCTTGCTTAGAAAAAACCTTATAGGGTTTCTTATGAATACCTATGTAGGTATTGTTTTTAAAATACCCTTTTTTAATTTCCTTCTCTTTAGCCGCATGATGCATTACGAGAGTTCCTTTTCCATGCATTTTTCCATTTTTAAATGTCCCAGTATACACATTACCATTTTTCCAAGTATACACTCCTTGGCCATAAGGCGCCCCTTTTTTAAAACTTCCTTCATAAAAATTTTCAGTTCCCCAGGCCTTTCCTTTTCCGTGTGCAAATCCCTTTTTACAATCCCCTTCGTATTTCACATTTAGCTCTGCTGTTTTCACCTTACATTTCTGCCCAAAACTTAGCGTTACAACAAATGCAAAAAATAATATTATGCTATTTTTCATATGATATTCTTTAATAAATGAACCTTAGCAAATACACTAAGGCTCATTCTCAAGTATTAATCTCGGGGGTTCTGAGTTATATTAGAATTAAAATTAAACACTAATGCTGGTATTGGAAGTACTAAATTATTAGCACTAGGATTCACTGTGTAATGTACACCTTCAACAGTATGCGTTATCGATTTTGCAAAGGCAGGCTCTAAGTTCAATCTTTTTAGATCAAACAAACGGACTCCTGTTAAAACAAGTTCTCTTCTACGCTCTTCTAAAGTAAATTTTAAGGCCTTGCTCTTATCGGAAAAATCTAGAGCTGTTAAAGGTGTATAATTAGTTGTTGAGAACCTTTTTATTCTAATTCTGTTTAAATCAGTAATTACATCTGCAACAGCACCATTTGCCAATCTTGCATTACATTCTGCCCTAATTACATACATTTCTGGAACAGAAACAGCATGGTTTACATTTATGCCAAGAGAATTCTTATAGAACCCTGAATAAATTTTCACCCATGTTCCGTTAATTTTTTTCCATTTATAATCGGCTCGTACAATACTATTTAACCGAACATCTTTTTCATCATAAAGGCTTACCAATTCATCACTTAAAAAGCCTGCTTCAAATCCACGTGAATAGTCATAAAGCCTAGTTATATATTGCTCTTTATCGTATTCTTCGCTGTAAGACGAGCTTGTATAATCGCCTATTTCTCCTTGTAAATTAATTGCCAAAGTTGCATTTTTTAAGGCTTTTTCATAAGCAGCGGATGATAAATAATACCTAGCCAAAAAGGCATATCCTGTCGCTTTAGAAGGACGCACTTTATTTATAGCTGATTCTGGTAAATGAGCAATTGACTCTTCCACATCCTTGATGATAAACGCATAAATTTCTTCTACGGTTGCTCTTGGCGGATTGTCTAAGGCAGAAGCTCTGGGCTTTGTAATTAGTGGCACACCAAAATCTACGTTTGCCGTTGTTTTATTAAAGTGTTTTGCAAAAGTATTTACCAACAACCAATATTCATAAGCTCTCCCAACCTTTGCTTCGGCCAATATTCTTTTTATATCTTTCACTGTCTCCTCATTTTCTCGGGTAACTCCTTCAAGTCCTTCAATAATGGTATTGTATGTAAAAATATTAGAGTAGGAATTATTCCACGAAGGCTCTTGTTGGGGTCCTAAGAATAAATTTTCTGCCCAAGTATATAGTTTCAATTTTTTATTTTGAGGATTTCCTAGGTCTCCTAATTGCTCGGTTGTTGATTGAAAATCATCAGCTGTCATAAACAACACATCTTCATCTGTTGTTGTATGTATTGAATAATTACCTCCATTTAACATTAGGTCAAAATCCCTAACCTCACTGGGAACTACGAACCCCTTAGGTTCAATATCCAAAAAATCATCACAACTCGAAAAAACGAAAATTGCTACTAGGATAAATATTTTATATATGTATTTCATAATGTATTGTTTTATTAAAAGTTTAATGTAATGCCTAAGCTATATGTTGAGTTGACAGGGAAAAATCTGTTTGCGTATAATCCATGAGCTTCCGGATCTATACCTGCTTTATTTTTAGCTATATAAAATAAGTTCGTTGCTTTTGCATTGAAATTAACACGTTTAAAAAAAGTTTTCTCCAACAATGAATTTGGCAAATCATAAGTTATAATAAGCTCTCTTAACTTTAAATAATCACCACTAACAATATTTTTAGTGCTATACTTTGTAAGATATGTTGTATACGTGGGTGCGTTAATTCTAGGAATGTCTGTAAACTTTTCATCACCTGGTTCCTTCCAAGCATATTTAGCATCACTATTTACATTACTTGGTAATCTTCCAATATAATCTCCATTAAATGAATCATTCAACAACACATGTCCTCCACTTCCTACAAATAAAAATGACAAACCAAACCCTTTATAAGTAAAATTATTAGTGATTGAAGCTGTATAAACGGGTTCTGTAACACCTGCGTTCACTAAATCTTCAACATTTAATTTTGTAAGTGGATTAAAACCATCACTAATAGCTACTACATCACCTTCACTGCTATAAAATGTAGCTTCTCCTTTATCATTTACCCCGGCATAATCTACGACGTAAAAACTTCGAGCAGCAGCGCCTTCTATACTTTTTACTCCAATAGAATAATACCCATAATTCTCATCATTAAAAGCTTTTGTTACTAAATTTTTATTATGCCTAAAGGTAACCCGTGTGCCCCATCTAAAATTACCAGTTTCTATATTTACAGTATTTACCCCTATTTCAATTCCTTTATTAGTAATATTGGCATCATTAAACATTAAATTAGAAAACCCTTGTGTCGGATCTGATTTTCCATTTGCTAATAAATCTTCTGTTTTTTTATGATAAAAATCAATATTTACACCTATTTTATTATCCAATAAACTCATGTCAATTCCTATGTTCGTAATTCCTGTTTTTTCCCAGCGTAAATCAGGGATTGCTGGAGAATCAATACTTAAAGATTCGACTCTTCCTGCCCTATAAGGATTCACCGTTCTTGCGATATTAAACGGTCCATAATTATTCGAAATATTTCCATTAAAACCATAAGATGTTCGTACACTTAATCTGTTAATAATATCAACATTAAAAAAGTCTTCTTCCGACACATTCCATTTAGCACCTACCGACCAAAATGGTTTATATCTATATTTTGGATCTGTACCAAATAAATTAGATTGATCTACACGAATACTTCCGTACAAGCTATATTTATTTTTAAAACTATAGCTTACATTTCCGTACAAGGCAAAATATCGATTTGTTACTTCATAAAAATCATCATAAAAACCAATTCCGCCACCAATGGTACCCCAATAAGATGGGTAATAAACATCAGAAATAGTTCCTTCCAAGTATTTCCTATCTACTGTTTTAAATAACAAAGCGCTTTCGTTGTATCCGAATTTATCAACCGTAGTACTTGACGAAAACGTTTGTCTAATTTCCGAACCTATTAATGATGAAATTTCGTGATCTCCAAAAGTGTCATTAAAATCTAATTGTCCCCTTAGAGTGTACGAATTTCGATTTCCTCTAGTCTCAATTAATCTGGCTCCCATTGGAATATTTAATTCATTTTGGTCTCCTGTATAACTTAATGGAGTTGTGTTATTGATTAAACTAACCATCTCAAAAGACTCATCTGAAGAAATGTATCTATTATTATAACTACTTGATTCGTATTGAAAATTTAAACTACCTGTAAAGTTCGATGCCAATTTAGCATTTACTCTAGCCTGAACTCTAGACGAATGATACTTTCTTTTGTCTGAATATTCGTTTAATTCTTTAAGAGGTATATACGATTCGTCTAATAATCCTGCATTTTTCAAACGTTGGATTTCAAAGGCATCTTTACCGCCAAAAATACCTTGATTATAAGATCCTCCACTACCTAATCTTCCTACATTAACTGGTAAATAATTTCCATAAGTATCAATTAAATTTTCGTACGAATTAACTGCACCAAAAACGACAGCTTCATTTACTGGAGAACTATTCGACTCTCCTTTTACATAATTTACAGCAAGATCAACCTCTATGTTATCAGAAACTTTAAATCTGTTTACGAAATCTAAAATGACTCTATCAGATTTATCTCCAATCCACGTTCCTTGGTTATTTGTAAAATTCAAAGACGTTCTAAAGGTATTTCTATCACTTCCCCCACTAGCTGTCACATTATATTGACGTTCTATTTTAGATTGCATGAAATATTTTTGAAACTGATTTGTGTTGTCGGTTTTTTTTAAACTTTCTAAAATAGTATCTGCTTCTGATTGGCTTAATTTCCCTTCATTTAATCGAGCCATAGTTTCATAAACTCGAGTAGATGGATTTGCGTAAAACCCGTAAAAACTTGTATTGTTATACCTCCATTCATAGGTGTGAGGATTAGAGCCGACAGCAGATTTTTGAAGATCCACTAAATCTGACGAGTTTACTCTGTTTAATCGGTATGACAAATCTGGTTTTGACGACACAGTAATGATATTCCTAACATTTATGCTAGTTTTCCCTTTTTTCCCTCTATTGGTTACAACAACAATAACTCCATTTGCGGCTCTTGCCCCATAAATAGATGCCGCTGCGGCATCTTTTAAAATGTTTATTGATTTAATCTCATAGGGGTTAATGGTAGACAAACTTCCTTCTAAGGGAAAACCATCGACAATAATCAAAGGGTTGGTATTTCCATTCAAACTAGTTACACCTCGGACATCTAGTTTAAACTCTCCTTCTCTAGTAGGATCAGCGATTAATGTCAATCCTGGCACTTGCCCTTCTAATGACTTTAATAAATTTGAATACCCCTTTCTTTCAATATCCTTAGCAGTAATAACATTTACTGACCCTGTACTTTTTCGGATATCTATTTTTTGATACCCTGTAATGACTACCTCATCCAGCTTGTTTAACTCTTCTGACAACGTAATATTAATTATTTTTTGATTATTTATTTCAACAACTTCTTTTTTAAACCCTAAATAATTAAAAACAATATGACTGCCTTTTGCATATCTTATGGAGTAATTACCATCAAAATCTGTTGTTACCCCCACTGTAGGCACCTGGTCCTTATCGGCTACATCATCAATTACATATACAGACACCCCTATTAGTGGCTCGCCATCTTTAGCGGTCACTTTTCCTTTTAATGAGTGTTTCTGTTCTAATTTAACAACTATTGTTTCGTTTTCTGTAAACTCATAGGCATAATCCAAATTTTTAAAAACCCCATTAAGCAAGGTCTTAACTTTTATGATTCCTTTCCGAACAAATACCGGCTTGGCCTCTTTTATTAAATCATATCTATAAACAAATTTATAATTGGTTTGGTTTTTAATTAGGTTAAAAACTTCTTCAATTGATATTGTTTTATTCGATTCAATTTTGATTTTAGCATTTTGAGAGAATCCATTATCAGGATTAATGCTAAAAACCACGGTACAAAACAAGAAAAGAAAGGTTCTCATAATTACAATTATTATTCTTTTATTGACATCAATAAATGAACTGGTTAATTTAAATTTCATAAATTTACATTTGAGTTAGTTAAACATTGTTTTAATTAATTATCGTTTAGGGAAAGTGCTACTGCTTTGGTCGGTGATAGCCTTTTCCTTTTTTATTTTATAAACACTTTATTATTCTTCACATTAAACGTTACTTCACCTGTTTTCTCTAAGTTTCTTAACAACTTTTCAATACTATTTACTCTACTCAGTAAACCTGAGAACACAAGCGTTTTTTTATCTTCGTTTTCATAAACAACTTCTACATTATACCAACGGGCCAACGTTGTCATCATTTTATCTAACGGCTCCTTATCAAACCTAAAATACCCGTTCTTCCATGCGGTTGCATACGTGACATCTACTTTGTATACTGAAATACTTTCATTTTTTTGATTTACATTAGATTGTAAGCCTGGAGTTAATTCTTTTGAGAAAACACCGTTTGTTACACTTACTTTCCCTTCCACTAAGGTTGTTAAAATACTGTTGTCTTCTTTATATGCTTTAACATTAAATTCGGTTCCCAACACTGTCAGATCCTGCTCTTTGGTATTCACAATAAATGAAGAGCCATCATTATTTTCACTATGAGAAACATCAAAATATGCTTCTCCATATAATAAAGACACCTCCCTTGGTTGCCCTTTTAAAAAACTTACAGGATATTTCAATTTAGATTCTGAGTTTATCCAAACTTTTGTGCCATCAGAAAGCTCTACAACAAACTGAGCCCCTCTTGGGATTGACAAATAGTTATAAGCTGGTTTATTCGATTTAGAGTCCTTCCTTTTACTATAAACCAAATTATCTCCATTACTTTTAACTTTCTTTGTTGTATACTCCTTTCCCTTTTCTAATGTAATTTGCTTTCCATTTTCTAATGTTAATATTGCCCTCTCTACTCCCGGTAAAATTGATTCAACTTGTGCTATAGTCGATTTAATAAATATTTTTTTCAAGATAAACGGAGATAAAAACAAAATCAATAGAGCAATAGCAGCGGCATATTTTAATCCTTTAAAAAACGGCACAACCTTGGATTTAGACTTGATTTCAGCCGTTTTATTTAAAATTTTAATTTTTGATTTCTCTTTATTAAAATTAGATAAGTTATAATTCAACGCATAGTTAATCCTTACAAAGTCCTTAAACAATTCTATATTTTTAGGCTTTTCAATCCATACTGACAACTGATCTAATTCTTCAGCTGAAATAGACTTTTCAATGAATTTTATTATTCTTATTTCTGCTTGTTTATCTACCATTTCTATCCTTTTTTCTTTCAATCCTAGTATAATTACGGAGCAAAAATTGCGCACCCTATACTTCTTACTTTTTTTTAAATAAAAAGATAATATTGCAAATTATTCTGTCATTTTTTTATCATATTTACAAACTAATAAGCCATAACCTCATCATGAATTTCAAAGACAATGCATCGCTAATATTAAGTTTAAAAGAAGGCAACAGAAAGGCTTTTTCCTATTTAATTGATACATTTCATCATGATTTGTGTGTGTATGCGAATAGCCTAATAAATAATAATATTCAAGCAGAGGATGTTGTTCAAAACGTATTTATTAGACTATGGGAAAAAAGGAATAATTTGAACGAGCATTTTTCTTTAAAAAGTTTCCTATACAAATCTGTATATAATGAATTCATAGATCAGTATAGAAAAACTCAATCTGTTTTGAGAATTGAAAAAATATACATCGAATATATCAATACAATTGTTGATCACAATTCGAAAGAAGATACCGATAAATTAATTTCATTAGTAAAAGATACCATTCAACAATTGCCTCCAAAATGCAAGCAAATATTTGAATTAAGTAAAACAGAAGGCTTATCCAATATTGAAATTTCTGAATTTCTAAATATTAACATAAAAACAGTTGAAGCTCAAATTACAAAGGGCTACAAGACCATTAGAGCCAGTCTAAAAGAAAAAATAAATTCAATTCTTTTTCTTTTGTTTAAAACTCAAATATTTAATTAACATAACTTTCAATTAACTCTCTTAACATTTTCGCAGCACTTTCGGGCGTAATGTCTCGCTGTGGCATTCCAAACATTTCATAACCTACCATAAATTTCTTTACGGTTGCACTTCTTAATAACGGTGGATAAAAGCTCATATGCCAATGCCAATGTGCGTTGTTATTGGAATTTGTTGGCGCTTGATGTATGCCACTAGAATACGGGAAAGAGCAATCAAACAAGCCGTCGTATGCTCTGGTTACTGCAGAAATAGCTTCTGCAAAACACACTAATTCTTCTGTTGTTAACAACCCAATATCTTTCATTGCATTTTTAGGTAAAATCATCACTTCAAATGGCCAAACCGCCCAGAAAGGAACTAGGGCCACAAACAATTCATTTTCAAAAATGATACGTTCTTTTTGCCCCAACTCTTCGGTTATATAGCCTTCTAACAATGACTTTTTATGTTTTTTAAAATACTGTAGCTGTTGTTTGTCTTTTTTTTCAACTTCATTTGGCAAGGTAGATTGACTCCAAATTTGTCCATGTGGATGTGGGTTACTACATCCCATTACAGCTCCTTTATTTTCAAAAATTTGCACATAATTAATATCAGATTCAGCCCCAAGAGACACAAATTCTTCTTTCCAGACAGCAATTACTTTTTGAATTTCATTTACTTCAAGTTCTGCTAAACTTTTAGAATGGTCTGGACTAAAACAAATTACCTTACAAATTCCTTTTTCACTTTCGCTTTGCAAAAGGCCATTCTTGTATGAAAATTCTTTGGAGTTTTTTTGCAAGGCTCCAAAATCATTTACAAAAACATAGGTATCTACATAGGCCGGATTTATTTCTCCATTAATTCTTTTATTCCCTGCACATAAATAGCAACTCTCATCGTGAGATGGACGTTTTTCAGTTGAAGCATCTTCATTTTGTCCTTGCCAGGGCCTTTTTGCTCTATGCGGAGAAACCAACACCCATTCGCCTGTTAAAATATTAAACCTTTTATGTGTGTACTCTTGTAAATCTGTATTCATTATATATAATTATGACTGATAAACTCTATGCGTTCCCTTAGACAATTTGACCTGATAAAAGGAACATTTTTTTGAGAACTGATTTTCATACAACTGTTCCACCCTAGTTTTAAATGCAAGTAAATTTTCTTTTGACACGAGATTGATTGTGCAACCTCCAAATCCGCCACCCATCATTCTTGCTCCCAAAACAGTTGTATCTTGCTTTGCCAAATCCACCAAAAAATCTAACTCTATACAGCTTACCTTGTATTGGTGCTGCAAACCATTATGAGAATCAAATAGTAGTTTTCCAAATCGTTTTAAATCGTTTTCTTTTAATGCTACAGAAGCTTCCAAAACTCTTTCATTTTCTTCAAGTACGTTTAATCCTTTTAAATAGTCCTCTAGCGTTAATTGATTTTCTATTGACTTTAAAGTTTCTTTAGAGACATCTCTTAAAGCAGTTACTTCTAGTAATGCAGCTATTTTTTCGCATACGTTTCTTCTATCATTATAGGCACTTTCTGCCAAACTATGTGTTACATTCGAATTGATTAAAAGGATTTCATACTCTTTAAAATCGATTGGAAAAAGGGTCGATTCTAAGCTTCTACAATCCAGTAATAATGCAGAACCATCTTCTCCAAACATACTGGCGTATTGATCCATAATTCCACATTTTACCTGCACAAAATTATGCTCTGCTTTTTGAGAAATAAAAATCATTTCTTCTTTGGTCATTTCTAAATTAAAAAGTTCATTCAATCCAAAAACGATGCTATTTTCTAGGGCTGCTGATGAAGACAGTCCTGACCCTGATGGAATGTTGCCTGCAAAAACAATATCAAAATTAGAATTCAACTTGTGTTTTTTCACTACTTCAAAAACAACACCTAGTACATAATTTCTCCAAGAACCGTTTTCTAACGGCTTTAGATTATTTTTATCAAATTCATAGGTGGTTTTTGCATCCAATGCATACACAGAACACATAGCGCTATCACTTTTCTGAATCCCAGAAACAATTCCTTTATCTATCGCTGCTGGAAAAACAAAGCCATCATTGTAATCCGTATGCTCTCCAATCAAATTAATTCTTCCAGGGGAAAAAGTTAAAACCGGAGTTGACCCGTATTTCTCTTCAAAAGAAGAAATTACTTTTTCTAGTAGTTTTTTAGTGTTCATATCATTTCCATTTACAAAGAATTCCTTTTAATAAATAGGCAAGGATTGTGTATTTTTTTCGTTTCCTTTTCCATCACCATCTTTGCTAAGTTTTCACCCATTTTATTAAAATCTGTTGATATTGTAGTAATCCCACCTTCTACAATTTCTTTTAAGAGTGTATCATTATAAGAGATAATTCCGATGTCTTTGGTGAGTACAAATTTGTTGTCCCTGATTGATTTTATTAAACGAATAAGGGTTTTATCATCTGGAATTAAATAGGCATCTCCTTTGACAATATCTCTTTCAACTAAACTCGAAATAATTTCATATTCTAAATTATGTGATTTACAGAATTTTTTAAACCCTTTCAACATTTCTTTTGGTTGCTTCTCTTTTACATACACAAAAACAATTTTCTTATATTTTTTTAAGAGTTGATAGGATTCTGTAAGCCCAAAAATAACATCCTCTTCAAAGTTTTGTGTAACACAAGGGTATCTAGACAGTTCTTTTTGCGTTTGATCTAAAATATATACACTTTCTTTAGGTAGATTTTCCAAAACCAGATGAACGTCTTTTACATTTGCGGGCATAATGATGTACGAATTATAAACGCCAATATTATCAAGAATTAGTTTACTAAAAAGTGCCGAATTAAAATGATGAAAGTAGATATCTACTTCGACTCCGGTATCTAAATTGGTTAAAAAGGAATTGTATAGATCTTCTTTAAATGAATTGAATTCATCAAATAATAAAAAGACTCTTTCTATGGTACTAACGTTTTCTGTTTTAATATAATACCCTTTCCCAGAAACGGCATAAATAATTCCCCTTAACTTTAAATTTCCATAGGCAAGCAATACGGTATCTCTAGAAATGTGAAACCTCCTTTTTAAACTATTGATCGAAGGCAATACATCGCCCCTTTTATAATGGCCATTTAAAATTGCCTTTTCAATGGAATTTATCAATTGCTTATACTTCGGCTCTCTATTTGTTTCATCAATATAAACATTCATGTAGCAAAAGTAAATTGTTTTCACAAAACAACCAACTAGTACCTACCAGTTTATTCCTAACAAACACAACTTCAAAGAATTGTAAATATACTTACGGCATGGATTATATGTTAATTTGAAAAAAATATTCGCACATAATTTTTATTTAATATTCAAATCACAAATTCATAACAATCTCATATGGCACTTAGCTTAGAAGAACATACATCATAAATCAAAAAGAATAACAAAGGCAACAATCTATTAAAAATGGAAAAACTATAGCGAAAAAAAATTTTGATAGCTAAAAAAATATTTCTACTATTGCATTATGTTATACATAATACATTATATAAATTAAACTACTTTAGTATGAAAAAAAATAACTTTAATAGCAATCAGTTTGGGCTGATATTGCTATTGTTTTTAGCTTTTTCGCCCCTTATGTACGGGCAAATCAGCGTTATTAAGGGTACAGTTACCTCAGCAGATGACAATTCTCCATTACCTGGAGCAGGTGTTGTTGTGAAAGGAACAAATACCGGAACAGAAACAGATTTCGATGGAAAATACACGATTACAGCAAACAAAGGGGACACCTTAGTTTTTAGCTTTATTGGGTATACCAATCAAGAGGTATTGCTCAATACACAACAAACTATTGACATTACCTTAAGTATAAGTGCTCAAGCCTTAGACGAAGTTGTAATTACAGGTTATGGTCGACAATCTAGAGCAACATTAACAACATCTGTAACAAAATTAGACACAGAAATCTTAGAAACTTCTACAAGATCTAATGCCGCAACAGCATTACAAGGTACCATAGCAGGGTTAAGAGTAACAAACAACACAGGACAACCTGGAGCAACACCAAGTATTGTTTTACGTGGTGGTACAAATTTTAGTGGTAATGATTCTCCATTAATATTAGTAGATGGAATTCCAAGTTCTTTCTATGCATTGAATTCGGATGATATTGAATCTATTGAAGTTTTAAAAGATGCAGCTGCAACTGCAATTTATGGAGCAAGATCTGCAAATGGAGTTATATTAGTAACAACCAAAACGGGTAAAGTTGGAAAATCTTCCATTAACTACAAGTACAAATACAGTACTAATAATGAAAGAAATGATCAAAAATATATTGGAGCGGCTGATCATATTAACTACAACCGTCAAGGTATCGCATGGTTTAGAGAGGTTGTTGGTAACTCAGGTAGTTTTAGTGCTTTTCTGAATGGAAATCATAGTGCTGGAACGGGAAACAACACAACTAACGATCCTTTTACAACACAATTTTTAACATCAGCAAACCAATATTTATTAAACATACCAGGATGGCAATCTATCCCAGACATATTGGATCCAAGCAAAAATATTCTATTCTTTGATAACAAAGGAGTAGGAGATCGTATTTATCAAGAAAGTCACACGAAAGATCATTACTTATCATTTGATGGCGGTAATGAAAAAGGAACTTACTATTTAGGTTTAGGGCTTTTAGATAACGATGGTTTAATTTTAGGATCTGGATTTAAGAGATATTCAGGGAAATTTAGTGGATCTTATAAAGTAACAGATAATGTAAAAGTAAATGCAAATGTTTTATATTCTCATTCTAATTTAAGTTTAAGTCCATTAGGATCTGACAGCACCGTATTTAGAAGATTTCAAGGTCAGGCGGCTACGTCTAGAACCTTTGATAGCAATACTGATGGCACCTGGTCTGATGTTTATGCTGTGGGGCAAAACCAAGGATTTGGTAACCCTTTATATTATCAAGACAAATTTGTTAGAGATAATTTAGAACAACGTTTATCTGCTTCTGTTGGATTATCCTGGGAGGTTCTCCAAAACTTAAAGTTAAATGTTACTGGAAGTCATTTTGCAGTTAACAATCATAACGCCAACTTCAATAGAGCATATAGAGTTGGAAGCACCACAGGACCTTTACGTACAGGACGTGAAGCTTCAGTGAGTTTAGGTAGAACATTAAGAAACCAACTTACTGGTACTTTAAATTATACAAAAAAAATTGGTAAGCATAACTTTAATGCTTTAGTAGGTGCAGAATATTTTAAAAATAATTCATTTAGTACATCGGCTGGAACTAGAAACTCTCCTACTGATTTAATTGAAACACTTAATGCTGGAGCTGAAGCCAATGGGATTCCATATAGTTTTGAAACAGAAAATGTGTTGGTATCTGCTTTTGGTAGATTGTTATATGATTTTGATAGTAAATACTTAGTTGGCTTAACATTCAGAACTGATGGGTCTTCAAGACTTGGGAATAATAAAGTAGATTTCTTCCCTGGAGTATCAGTTGGTTGGAATGCACATAAAGAAGATTTCTTTAACGATTTAGGAATTGCTAAATACGTATCTACCTTAAAACCAAGATTGAGTTACGGTGTTAACGGTAACCAAGGTGTACTTAGTAATTATGGTGTTTTTGGGGCCTACGGTAGCCAAGGTGTTTATAATGGACAAACAGGATACGCAAACTCAGGATTACCCACGTTAGATTTGTCTTGGGAAAAATCAACCACTTTTAACACTGGTGTTGATTTAGGGTTATTTGACAATAGAGTTACGTTGATTGCAGATATGTATAGCAGAGATATTAAAGACAAACTTTCTCCTCTTTTATTACCATACTATACAGGATTTAGTTCTATTACAACGAACAACGGAACATTGAGAAACAAAGGGTTTGAGTTACAGGTTGATGCTGATATTATTAGAACTGATGCTATTACATGGAGCATGGGAGCAGCATTTAGTACGAATAAAAATTACGTAGTAAGCCTTCCTACTAATGACAACGATTTAAACAGACAAGGTGGAGAGTTAATTTGGAACCCAACTACTGGCCAAGAAGAATGGGTTGGAGGATCTCAAGAAGGAAAACGTTATGGTGGTGACCTTGTAGTGGCTTATATTCAAGATGATATTTATGACACACAAGCTGAAGCAGATGCAGACAATGGAATAACCGATGAATTAATGCCAGGAAACAGTCGTAATAAACGATGGGCAGGAGATGTTAAATGGAGAGACATTAATGAAGATGGTATCATTAACAGCCTTGATAGAAAAGTTATAGGGCGTACAACACCCGATTTTACAGGGGGTATAACCACTAGTCTAAAATATAAAAACTTTAACCTATTTGTAAAAACAGATTTCGCAACGGGTCATTTAGTTTGGAATCATGTTAGAAATAAAGCATATGCACAAACCCAGGGTAATTTAGCACAACCAATTGAAGTACTTGATGCTTGGACACCTACAAATACAAATGCAGAATGGCCACGTTTTGTATTTGTTAATGGAGCTAAGAATGTTTGGAGAGGTGGCTTACAAAATGGAGCTAATAATAAATTTTGGGAAAAAGGAGATTATTTAGCATTACGAGAGGTTACTTTCAGCTACAATGTACCTACAAAGTATTTTAAAGACAAAGTAAGTAGCGCTAATATTTACATAACTGGAAGTAATTTACATTACTTTAAAAGTATGAGTGGTGATACACCAGAAACGGGTGGTGTTCAGAATGGGTCTTTCCCACTTCCTAAAACATTTACCGTTGGACTTAATATAACATTTTAAAAATTATAAAAATGAAGAAATATATATATATAGTTTTTGCTGTAATTACACTTAGTGCCTGCACAAGTGAATTAGAACTAGTTAGCCCTAGTCAATTAACAGCGGCTGGATTCTGGGACACAGAAGAAGGCGCAAGAACTGCACACACCGGAATGTTTGCGAATTTAAGATCTGAAGCTGGAGATTTTTGGATGCTAGGTGAACTTAGAAGTGATACCTGGGGAGGAAGAACCTATGAATCACCAGCAGGTACAAGTTTTATAGAATCTAATATTACAGCTTCAACAGCCCCTTTTGGAGGTTGGGCTGGTTTTTATACTAGAATACATAGAATTAATGACTTTTTAGCAAATGCACCAAACGTAACTTTTGTTAATGAAGCAGATAAGACTCATATGATGGGGCAAGCATACGGCTTAAGAGCCTTGTATTATTACACCTTATTAAAAACATGGGGAGATGTGCCAATTATTACAGAGCCAATGACAACACTTGACCCATCTGGGCTAAGTAAAGCAAGGTCTTCCCAAGAGGAAGTAATGAATCAAATTAAATCTGATATAACAGCATCATTAAGCGCATTTGGCGCTGATGATACGTTCTTTCAAGGGCAAAAAATATACTGGTCTAAAGCTGCTACTTTAGCCTTAAAAGGAGATGTATATATTTGGTCTGGTAACTTACTTGGTGGTGGAAACGCTGATTTTACCGAAGCAAAAACGGCATTACAGCAAATAGCAGCAACCGGTGTTAGCCTAGCTGCTACTATAGGTGATTTATGGACTGTAGGTAATGAAAGTAACACGGAATTCATTTTTGCGATTCAATACAAGCAAGATGAGGCTTCTAATATCTACAATAGTTTTACTGGTAGAAGTACAGAAATCAACCCACAGTTTGACGCAACAGGAAATTCTATGAGTAGTTTTATCATTGCTGGATCTAATAGATATGGACAGTCTGAAAAAACGATCCTATTATTAGATGATAATGATGATGCTCGTAAAGATGCCACATTTATTAGATTATATACAGATGACAATAGTGGCGCGGGATACTCAACATACAACGAACCTACCTATTTTGGGTCTATCCTTAATAAATTTTTAGGGCAAGTAAGTGGTTCTGAAAGAATATTTGAAAATGACGTACCATTATATAGATATGCAGATGTCGTATTAATGTTAGCCGAAGTTAAAAATCACTTAAATGAAGATCCTTCTGGAGAAATCAATCAAATTCGCCAAAGAGCTTATGGTACAAACTATGTAATTGCTACACACGCATATACAAATGGCTCTAAAACCGATAATGCAAATGCTATTTTAAATGAGCGTTATAAAGAATTTATTGGTGAAGGTAAAAGATGGTGGGATTTAAGAAGAGCTGGTGCCAGTTTTGTATTTGACAATAATGATTTCTTATCATCAGGAGATGAGTTCAAACTAGTGTTACCTATTACTACTAGTATGATAGGAAGAAACCCTCTTCTAGAACAAACAATAGGTTATACAAATTAACAACTATATGTGATTTTTTGATTAATTCATGATTGGAAAGAGAACAACTACCCCCTAAGTTCGCTTCTCTTTTCAATTTTATTATCCAACATTCACACTCCTTAATTCATACATTTTGAAAATAAAAAACTTAGTAGCTGCTGCCTATGCTCCAATGAATCAAGATGGTTCATTAAACCCAAGTCTTATTAGAGATTATAGCCCGTTTTTAATTCGTAATAACATAACGGGAGTCTTTATGAATGGCTCAACTGGAGATTTTACATCTCTAACAATTGCCGAAAGAAAGATGTTAACATTAACGTGGTCTGAACACAAATCAAAAGATTTATATCTTATAGATCATGTAGGGCATACAAGCTTAAAAGTTTCGAAAGAACTCGCAACATATGCTTCAAATAAAGTAGATGCCATTGCCGCACTGGCACCCTATTATTTCAGATTAAGTTCTATGGAGAAACTAATAGAATATTGCAAAGAAATAGCTGCCTGTGCACCTAATATCCCATTTTATTACTATCACATTCCTGTTTTATCTGGTGCAGATTTAAACATGCACGAATTTTTAGAAAAAGCAGAAGATGTAATTCCAAACTTGGCCGGAATAAAATTCACAAACAACAACTTAATCGACTATCAACACAGTAAAAAATACAAAAACAACAAATTCAATATCCTTTTTGGTTATGACGAATTATTCATCAACAGTTTACCACTTGGTGCTACTGGATGGGTAGGAAGCACGTACAACCATTTAGCTCCATTATACTATACGATTAAAACTCTTTTTGAAAAAGGAGAAATGAAGGCTGCTGCAGATTTACAAAATAAAGCGATCAAATTTGTAGAAATTTTAAATAGCAAAGGTGGTTTTAACGGCGTTGGGAAAGGGTTTATGAGGACCTTAGGATTAGATTTTGGTCCCAGTAGATTTCCACATGCATCGTTATCAGATAGCGAATTTGTAAAAATCAAAGAAGAATTAAACGCGCTTGGATTGGCGCAATATTATAGTATTTAGAGTAGATTATTAATTAGTTTATCGAATTTACTTGCTGGTCAGCTTAATAGGAGTATTAAGCTGGCTTTTTTTATGAGTCCGTTTCTTTTAAGACTTTTAACACTTTATCAAACTGAGGTTCTAAATGTTGTCTTAATGCGATTCTGAACGATTCTGGATTTCCATTTATTAGTAAATTCAATAAATCTCTATGGGTTACAAACTCTCCAGAAGAATATTGAAAATCTTTAGCTTCTGGTAACATGTTATCATTTACATATTGAAAAACTGGCAATAACAGATCTTGAAACCGTTGTAATGTAGAATTTTTAGACATTTGATATAGTTTTCCATGAAAGCCAATTTCATTGTTCAAACTCAACACCACGGTATCTTGTTCTTCTTTTTCCTGTTTTTTTACAATTTTTTCTAAGGCATCTATATCTGCTTGTGTTTTACGAGCAAATAATAAATCTGCCATTCCCATCTCAAGAATCAATCGCAATTCGAATATATCTTTTAAGGTTTGGTCTCCTAATAGATTAAATCCGATTACTTTTTCTAAATTATGAATAATGTCTGGCTGCGTTAACACCATTCCTTTGCGCTTCTTAGAGTCTATAATTCCAATAGTTCTAAAACGCAATAAAGCTTCCCTAATTACAGTTCTACTTACCCCCATGGCCTCAGACAATTCAATTTCTTTAGGGATAGAATCTCCTACTTTTAGGTTATTCTCTTTAAAATATTCTTTCAATCTAATTTCTACTTTATCTACTAAAGATAAGTTCTCAAGAGGTACAATTTTTGTTAGCTTTTTCATTCTTTAATTTAATTTGTAAAAATTTGAAATACAAACATATAATTTCTTATTTTTGTATTATGTCATACATATAAATGTACGATAACTCAATCAATTATAAAAGGCTAATATAAAAAATAATATGAACTCTAAATTATCTATTCTTTATAAAGAGACCTTATTAAACAATATTATTCCCTTTTGGGAACAACATTCTCTAGATCAAAAAAATGGAGGCTACTTTACTTGCTTAGACGCACAAGGAGGCATTTTTGACACCGATAAATTTATTTGGTTGCAAGGAAGGCAAGCTTGGACATTCTCAATGCTTTACAACAAAGTTGATAAAAAAGAGAGATGGTTATCGGCTGCAAAATCAGGAATTGAATTTTTAAAAACTCATGGCACGGATAGTCAAGGGAATTTTTATTTCGCTACCACCGCAGAAGGAAAACCATTAGTACATGCATACAATATCTTTTCAGATTGTTTTGCAGCAATGGCCTTCAGTCAATATGCCAAAGCTACAGGAGAAGCAGAATATAAAGAATTGGCTCAAAAAACTTACTATAATATTCTAAATAGAATTTCCAATCCAAAAGGATTGTATGAGAAAAACACCAACACCAGGCAATTAACGGGGTTTTCTTTACCTATGATTTTATCAAATTTAACGCTAGAGTTAGAAGATATTCTAGCCCCAGAAGAAGTTCAAAAAACCATAGATTATAGTGTGCATCAAGTAATGGATATTTTTTTAGATAAAAAAACTGGTTTGATCTTTGAAAACGTGTTACCAGATGGGTCACATCACAATAGTTTTAATGGACGATTGATAAATCCTGGTCATGGAATTGAAGCGATGTGGTTTATGATTGATATTGGAGTCCGTAAAAACGATACTTCATTAATTGAAAAAGCAACCCAAACTATTTTAACCATTTTAGAATATAGTTGGGACCCTAAATATGGTGGAATCTTTTATTTTATGGATTCTGAAGGACATCCTCCACAACAGTTAGAATGGGATCAGAAATTATGGTGGGTTCATTTAGAGACACTAGTTGCATTAGCAAAAGCCTATGAACACACCCACAATAAAGACATTTTAAATTGGTATTACAAAGTGCATGCCTATACATGGACACATTTTTCTGATTCTGAAAATGGAGAATGGTATGGATATTTGAACAGACAAGGCGAAATTTTATTACATTTAAAAGGAGGAAAATGGAAAGGGTGTTTTCATGTTCCTAGAGCGATGTTTCAATGTTGGAAATCATTTGAGAACATTGAAAAATTCACACAAATTAACCTCCCTAAAGATTAAAACAATACACTTATGAAATATACTATCCTACTTCTTATTTTGGTAATCTTCACTGCTTGTAACACACAAGATCAAAAAAAAGAAGCGAAAGCCGAAATCGAAAAAATAGCCTTCACAGATTTATTTAATACAGGTATGCAAGAAGATGTCTCCTGTTATAGAATTCCAGCAATAATTACTGCTCCAAATGGAGATTTAGTGGCAACAATTGATGAACGTGTACCCTCTTGTGGTGACTTAAAATGGAGTAAAGACATCAATATTGTTATGCGTAGAAGTAGTGATAATGGAAAAACATGGACACCCATTGAAACCGTTATCAATTTTCCAGAAGGGAAATCTGCTTCAGATCCATCAATGATTGTTGATACAATTACTGGAGAAATCTTTTTATTCTACAATTACATGAATTTAGATACCGAAAAAGACATCTATTATTTACATGTTATAAAAAGCGCAGACAACGGTAAAACATGGAGCAAACCAGAAGACATTACCTCTCAAATTGCAAAACCAGATTGGCATAAAGATTTTAAATTTATCACCTCAGGTCGTGGAATACAAACGAGTACAGGTAAACTATTGCATTGCATGGTAAACCTTAATAGTGGTATGCATGTATTTGGTAGTGATGACCATGGTAAAACTTGGTATTTTATAGATACCCCAATTACCCCTGCAGATGAATCAAAAATTGTAGAACTGGCAGACGGTACTTGGATGATAAATGCAAGATCTAACAATAAAGAAGGCATGCGTTATGTACATATTTCTACTGACGAAGGAAAAACTTGGGAAACCAACGGAGCCCCTCAATTAACAGACCCAGGTTGCAATGCAAGTATTATTAGATACACCGCTATAAAAGATGGTCACAATAAAAATAGATTGCTTTTTGCCAATGCAAATTCTATAAAAGGACGGGTAAACATGACTGTAAAAGTTAGTTACGACGAAGGAAAAACATGGTCAAAAGGGAAAACTATATACGAAGGTAGTTCAGCATACTCTTCGCTAACAATATTAAACAATGGTGATATTGGTTTGTTTTTTGAAAAAGACAAATACACCAAAAATGTATTTACTAGTTTCTCTTTAGACTGGCTAACAGATGGAAAGGACACGTACAAAAAACCTTAAAAAATTAAACAAATATGCGGTTTAAGACCATAGGCCTTTTAATCTGTTTTTTAGGATTCACCATGTTTAGCAATGCTCAAAAAATAAAAATCGCTTGTGTTGGAAACTCTGTTACCTATGGAGCAGGAATTAAAGAAAGAGCTATCAACTCATACCCTGCTCAACTTCAAAATCTATTAGGAAATAGCTACAACGTACAAAACTTTGGTTTTTCTGGCGCAACCCTGTTAAAAAAGGGACATAAACCCTATTGGACAAAAAAAGCATTTCAACAATCTCAAAACTTTGCTCCTAATATTGTTATTATCCACTTGGGATTAAATGATCAGGGCAACAATAATTGGCCAAAGCACAAAGACAAATTTGTGGCTGATTATCTTGATATGATTACACGATATAAAAAACTCGCGTCTAATCCAAAAGTATTAATCTGTAAGTTGACTCCAACGTTTTCTGGTCATCATTGGTTTGAAGAAGGAATGCGTGAAAATTTTCAGGAAATTCAAACTAAAATTGAAACAATAGCAAAAAAAGCGAATGTTCAAATTATAAACTTACACGAGCCTTTATATCGGTATCCAGAATATTTCCCTGACAATTTACATCCAACAAAAAAAGGTGCGGGAATTATTGCACAAAAAGTATATGCAGCTATCACAGGGGATTTTGGTGGTCTTAAGCTTCCAAAATTCTATGGTGAAAAAATGGTGTTTCAAAGAAATCAACCAATAGAAATTTCTGGAACTGCCAATGCAAATGACAAAATCACAGTAACTTTAAATAAAAGAAAATCCACTCTTAACGTTCCAAAAAATGGAGTTTGGAAAGTAACCCTACCTGCTATGAGAGCTGGAGGCCCTTATTCCTTGCAGATTCATTCAAACCTATCAGAAAACATTTCTTACAAAAAGGTATATATTGGAGAGGTTTGGTTGGCCTCTGGTCAATCTAACATGGATTTTAAAGTAACACACATGCAATCTGCTAGCACTGTTTTAATGGATTCTTTAAATTCAAATGTTTTTGTTTTCTCTATGGACCCAAAAGTATTAGGTGCAAGTAAGTTTTCGAACAGAGAACATGCTCTGTGTAATACAGAAGATTACTTTCAATATTCTGGATGGAGTAATACAAAAGATGCGGTTTTAGAAAACTTTTCGGCTGTTGCCTATGCCTATGCTTACAATCTTCAAAAAAAATTAAATGTGCCTGTAGGTATCATTTGCAATGCCGTTGGTGGAGCTCCCACGCAATCTTGGATTAGCCGAGAACGTATGGAACAACAACATGAAACCATCAGTTTATTGAATGATACTTGGGGTAATCCATTAGTAGACTCTTGGATTTCTCAACGTAAATCTGAAAACTTTGGCCACTCAAAACGGTTGAAAGGAAGACATCCATACGATCCAACATTTCTATTTGACACTGGAATCTTCCCTTTACGAAATCACAATTTTAAAGGAGTAATTTGGTATCAAGGTGAATCAAATACAGAACAGGTTGCATTGCATTCAGCATTATTTAAACTACTAATAAAAGATTGGAGAACACATTTTAACAAACCCGAATTGCCCTTTTACTACACCCAACTTAGCAGTATCCATAGAGATAATTGGGGTGAATTTAGAAATGAACAACGCAAGTTATTGTCAATTGAAAATACGGGAATGGCGGTTTCTTCTGATGTTGGGCATCGTACCAATGTGCATCCAACTGAAAAATGGGTGCTTGGAGAAAGACTTGCTAAAATAGCCTTGGCCAAAACATATAAAAAACCAATTGCCTTTTCAGGCCCATTATTAGATTATGTAAATGTAAAAGAACAACAATTAGAAATTCATTTCAATTACAATAAAGGCTTAACAACCACAGATGGAAGTGCAGTAAAAGACATTTTAATTGCAGGAGAAAACAAGGTGTTTGTAGTAGCAAAATCAAAAATTCAAAATGATGTATTAATACTATGGTCTCCAAATATTAAGAATCCTAGATATGTAAAATATGGATCTTCTTCCTTTACAGATGGCAACTTAATAAACGGTGACAAGCTTCCTGCTTCAACATTTTCAAACTTACATGACTAAAATGACTACTTTTAAAAGAACAGCATATTATTTTTACAAGCTCTTATTTTTAAGTGGTGCTTTCTTCATTTTCATCAACTGTAACAACAAACAAAAAGCAAGCACTTTAGAAAATACATATCCTTTAATTCCATCAGCGCAACATATTGATTACGGTAAAAAAGAACTTCATTTTAAAAGTGTCAATCTCATTTCAAACACGTTTAGCAACGAAGGGGATGTATTAAGCAATTTTTTTTCTTCAAACCAAATAGAAACCCACCCAGATGGTTTGACAATTGAATTGCAAAAAACAGTAGCCTCTTCATCGGGCTCTATGGAAGCCTATCAATTATCCATCAGCGACAAAGTTGTGATTTCTGCACATACAGCAAAAGGGGTTTTTTACGGAATACAATCGTTAAAACAATTGTTTAGGAAGCGTCAAACAGGTGTTTTTCCAGAAGTTTCTATACGTGATTGGCCAGCATTCAAAATTCGAGGGTTTATGCATGATACTGGAAGAAACTTTCAATCTGTAGCACAATTAAAAGAGCAAATAGAAATACTTGCACAATACAAATTTAATGTATTCCATTGGCATTTAACCGACAATCCTGGTTGGCGTTTAGAAAGCAAGCTATACCCAGAATTACAATCAACAATTGCCACAACACGTCAAAAAGGAAGTTTTTATTCGCAAAAGGATTTTAAAGAAATTCTTGCATTTTGTAAAGAAAGAAATATAACTGTAATTCCAGAGCTGGACATCCCAGGGCATACTGAATCTTTTAGAAAAGCATTAAATATCAAAACCATGCGAGATTCAAAAGTAGCTCCTATTTTGTTAGACCTATTTCGAGAATTATTAAATTTGGCAGCTGCCAATGAGATGCCTTATATTCATATTGGTACTGATGAAGTAAAAACCGAAGTTGAAGGTATTTCTAAGGATGTCCTTTTAGAAATCATGAATTTAATCAAAGATAACAACCGAGAAGTTATTGTTTGGAAACAAGGAATTCAAGTAAAAGAAGACAGCACCTCCATCAATCAATTATGGGCCCAACATGAAAGGCGTAAAGGGCATCGTTTTATAGATTCTCGCGCAAATTACATTAATCATCTAGATCCTTTTGCTGGAATGGCACGTTTGTATTTTCAGCAACCTTGCAGACAACCAAAGGGAGATGCGATAGCTTTGGGTGGCATTTTATGTGCATGGCCAGATAACAATATTGGGGATGAACGTGATATTCTAACTCAAAACCCTATTTACCCTTCTATCGTGTTTTATGCAGATGCTATTTGGAAAGGAAGAGCTAAAAACTATCCAGAATACTGGGCAAAACTACCACCAAAAGAATCAGAAGAATTAAAAGATTTTCAGAAATTTGAAAAGAAAGTAATTGCTCACAGAGATCTATATTTTAAAGAAAAAGAATTTCAATATGTTGTCCAAACTGATAAAAACTGGAAGCTAATTGGACCTTTTAATCATGGCGGTAATTTTAATAAATCGTTTCCAGTTGAAAATGGTTTAAAAGAAAAATATATGGTAGATGGTAAAACTTTTCATTGGACAGATTCACATATTGGTGCCACCATTCATTTGAAACACTTTTTTGGGTTTGAAGGAGTTACTAAGGCAAAAAAAGGAACCTATTACGCTTACACAAGCATCTTTTCTCCTGAAGCTAAAATTCAAGATTTTTGGATAGGTTTTCAGGGCTGGTCAAGATCTAGCCGACGTGGAGGACCAACCCCTAATATTGGGCAATGGCATTTTACAAATCCTAAAATTTGGGTGAATGATAAAGAAATTGCACCACCACATTGGCAACAACCTAATTTAAAGGAAAAAACATCTGAAATTCCGTTTATAGATGAAGATTATTTTTATCGAGTACCTAGCAAAATTCAGCTAAAAAAGGGGTGGAATAAAGTGCTATTGAAAATTCCACATGGGAAAAAATCATGGAAATGGATGTTTACTTGTACTCCAATCAATAGCACTAAAAATGGAGTTCAAGAGGTAACAAATTTAAAGTTTAGTACTAAATTTAAAAATAACAAACTATGAATAAAAAATTAATACTCCTCTTTTTATTGGTTGCAAATTGTGTCTCTGCACAAAAATTCTCTGAGCATTACTACAAACGGAAAGCCCTTTTTGAAGCGACAAAAGACACCCCAAATGAAATTATCTTTTTAGGAAATAGTATTACTGAAGGTGGTCAATGGAGCCTATTATTTCCTTACAACAATGTAATTAACCGAGGAATTAGTGGAGATATTACCGATGGTATTTTATTTCGACTGGATGAAATAACCGCTTCAAAACCATTAAAAATATTTTTAATGATTGGCACTAATGACATGGCTAGAGGCAAAAGTATTGAATATGTTATTAAAGGCACTAGACAAATCATTACCAAGATTCAACAGCAATCGAAAAACACAAAAATATACCTGCAAAGTATCCTGCCTGTAAACCCTTCTGTTGGAAATAAATTTCCTGGACACAAAGGCAATCATCAAAAAATTATTGATGCGAACATACAACTTCAACAACTAGCAAAGACTTTACACATTCCCTATATTAATGTACACAAAGCCATGAGAAATCGGCAAAAGTATTTAAAATCAAAATTTACCTACGATGGATTACATTTAAGTAATAAAGGGTATCAAAAATGGAAACGTGTCCTAAAAAACCATGTTAATTAACGCAATATTATTATGAATAAACAACCAAGATCTTATGTTTTAGCTGAAACCAATTACAAAAGTGTTCTAAAAGAAAACTATTCTGTAGCGGTTTTACCTTGGGGTGCTACTGAAGCTCATAATTATCATTTACCTTATGCTACAGACAATATCCAAGCCGAGCAAGTTGCCATTGAAGCTGCAAAAATCGCTTGGGAAAACCAGGCAAAAATAATCGTGCTACCTACAATTCCATATGGCGTAAATACTGGGCAATTAGATGTTCCTTTATGTATTAACATGAATCCGAGCACGCAATATGCTATTTTAAAAGACATCGTTTACGTACTTAATAAGCAACAAATTCATAAACTGGTACTAGTAAATGCACATGGAGGCAATCACTTTAAACAAATTATTCGTGAATTGTCTATTGAATTTCCACAAGTTTTCATTTGTACACTTAATTGGTGGCAAATAACCGATAGCAATCAATATTTTGACGAACCTGGAGATCATGCTGGTGAATTAGAAACTGCAGTAATGATGCATTTAACGCCCAACTTAGTATTGCCACTTGCTGAAGCTGGAGATGGGGCCATAAAAGCATTCAAAATAAAAGCACTAAAAGAAGGTTGGGTTTCTACGCAACGAAAATGGACATCAGTTACCAAAGATACTGGTGTTGGAAATCCCCAAAAAGCAACCAAAGAAAAAGGAGAGATTTTCTTTAAAGTAGTAACCGAAAAAATTGCTTCATTTTTAGAAGAACTGTATGAAGCAGATTTAAATGATTTGTATGAATACTAGTAATAACCATTTTGAACCCATGAAAAAAATTCATTTTTTAAATTACATTGCATATTTTTTACTGATAACCGCGTGTAGTTCACCTTCCAAGAAAGAGTTTACAATAGATGATATAAGTATTATTCCAAAGCCTTTAGAAACTATTTTAGCTAAAGGGAGTTTTACTTTTAATAAAAACACTAAAATAGTTTTAAGTAGTGCTTCTCAAAAGAGTATCGCTTCTGAATTGATACAACAATTTAAAATTAGCGCCGGTATTCAATTGCAAGTGGTAGATAAAAACACATCGCAACAAAACGTGCTTATTTTTAAAAAGGATACTATGCTGTCTAAAGAAGGATATCACTTTACTGCTACTTCGCGTAATATTACCATCAAAGCAGCTGATGATGCAGGTTTTTTGTACGGTGTACAAACACTACGGCAGTTACTTCCTACAGCCTTTGAAGAAAACAGTCTTCAAAAAAATAATGAGTGGAGCATCCCTAATGTAGAAATTAAAGACAAGCCTCGTTTTGGTTGGAGAGGTTTGATGTTAGATGTATCACGTCATTTTTTTGGAAAAGAGTACATACTAAAAACAATTGATCGATTGGCAGCTCATAAAATGAATGTCTTGCATTTACATTTAATCGACGATCAAGGATGGAGGATTGAGATTAAGAAATACCCAAAATTGACAAATATTGGAGCCTGGAGAGCTGATAAAGAAGATTTACACTGGAATACTAGAAATACTAAAAGACCAACAGATAGTATAAAATATGGCGGTTTTTACACACAAGAAGATATTAAAGAAATTGTAGCCTATGCCAAAACCAAACAAATTACTGTAATTCCAGAAATTGAACTACCAGCCCATGTTACAAGTGCAGTTGCTGCATACCCACATTTATCGTGTAAAAATCAATTTGTAGAAGTTCCTTCAGGAGGTGTATGGCCAATTACCGATATTTATTGTCCTGGAAAAGAAACTACCTTTGAGTTTTTAGAAGCTGTTTTATCAGAAGTACTCGAGTTATTCCCTTCTAAATACATTCATATCGGAGGCGATGAAGCTACCAAAACAAATTGGAAAACTTGTACACATTGTCAACAAAGAATGCGTACTGAAAGTTTAAAAGAAGTTGAAGAATTGCAAAGTTATTTTGTAAAGCGTATCGAAAAATTCATCAATTCAAAAGGAAGAAAATTAGTTGGTTGGGATGAAATTTTAGAAGGAGGTTTAGCTCCTGATGCTACCGTTATGAGTTGGAGAGGTTTTAAAGGAGGCATAGAAGCAGCTAAAGAAGGACATGATGTAGTTATGACGCCTGGAGAATTTTGTTATGTGAATTTATACCAAGGCCCATATGATGTAGAGCCCATTGCTCAAGGCGGCTATTTGCCTTTACATAAAGTCTATAGTTTTGATCCCGTTCATGAAAGTATGACTGCAAAAGAGCGCAAACATGTTTTGGGTGGACAAGCAAATTTATGGTCTGAGTTTGTAAATACAGAAGCCCATTCTGAATATATGATTTTTCCAAGATTAGCAGCTATGTCAGAAGCGTTATGGTCAGAAAAAAAGAACAAAGATTGGACCGATTTTTCTACGAGACTAACAAAACAATTTAAGAGATATCAGGCGCAGGGGATTAATTATTCAGAAAGTGCATTTTTAATTTCTGGAGAAACAAAAGTAGCCACAGACAACAAAACCATTCGTTTAGTATTGCAAAACGAATTTCCAGAATCAGATATTCGATACGTGTTAGATAGTGATGACCTCGCTACGAATACACTAAAATATACAGCACCAATTCAAGTCACAAAGACAACACAAATAAAGGCCTCATTATTTAGAAATGACAAACCAGTTGGCCGTCCTTATGTGAAGACCATTAAGTTTCATAAAGGCATGGCCAAAAAGGTGAGCTATCAAACGAAGCATGAAAAAAAGTATGTAGGTGCTGGTACTATAAATTTAGTAGATGGTTTAAGAGGTAGTAAAAATTTCTTTGACGGAAAGTGGCAAGGTTGGCTAAGTAAAGACATGGAGGTGACAATAGATTTAGAAACGTCACAGTTTATCAATAAAGTAACCTTAAGTGCCATGGAAGATCAAGGTCCAGATATATACTATCCTGTACAGATTGAAGTATTCACTTCTTCTGATGGAAATAAATTCACGAAACAAGCAAACTTTAATAGGCCTTACAAAGCAAATCCAACTACAACCTTAGGGGAGTTTGAATTGAATCTTCCTAAAAAAATAAGCTCTAGATATCTCAAAATAATAGCAAAAATATTACCAAAAAATCCGGAACCAAATAGAGGTGTCTGGCTTTTTATTGACGAAATAATAGTTGAATAGCCTAATAATTTTATAGAATGAAAACAAGAACTCAACCCTTTGCCCTCGCTTTTCTAATGCTTATTAGCATCCAATTCGGAATTGCTCAAACTTTAGATCCTGTATTAGAAAACCCAGCTATTATTGGGGTAAATAAACTAGATGCAAGAGCTTCATTTTTTGCTTTTGAAAGCAAGTCATTGGCATTAAAAAACAACCTTGAAAACGCCAGGAATCACAAACTTTTAAATGGGATTTGGAAATTTAACTGGTCTGAAAATCCTGAATCTCGCCCCACAGATTTTTATAAAGAATCGTATTCTACTGCTAAATGGGGTGCTATAAATGTCCCCGCAAATTGGGAGGTAGAAGGCTATGGAATTCCAATTTACGTAAATGCTTCATACCCTTTTCAGAAAGGGCGTTTAGCGCCACCCGATATTCCAGATGGCCACAATCCTGTTGGCTCTTATAAGCGTAATTTTCAGCTTCCTGAAAATTGGGATGGGAAAGAATTATTTATTCATTTTGGTGCTGTAAAATCGGCGTTTTACATATGGATTAATGGAAAGAAGGTTGGGTATAGTCAAGGGTCAAAATTACCCGCAGAATTTAACATTACCAACTTTGTGAAAAAAGGAACGAACTCAATTGCATTAGAAGTATATCGTTGGAGCGATGGTAGCTATTTAGAATGTCAAGATTTCTGGAGAATATCGGGAATTGAAAGAGATGTGTATTTGTATGCAAGACCCAAAGTACATCTTAAAGATTACTTTGCAAAAGCGGGACTAACCACTAATTATAGGGATGGTGTTTTTAATTTAGCGTTGGATCTAAAAAATGCGTATTCAAAAAAACAAAAAGGGAGTATTGCCATTGAAATCACAAAAAATGGCAAAACGCATTATGCAACCTCTGCGAACTATACAATTGCAAAGAATTCGATTAAGCGTGTTCAGTTTAACACTAGCATAAACGATGTAAAGTCCTGGTCGGCAGAAATACCTGAACTATACCAATTAAACATTAGTATTAAAAATAAAAAAGGAAAAACTCTTGAAGTGATTTCAAGAAAACTTGGATTTAGAACTTCCGAAGTTAAAAACGGGAACTACTTAATAAATGGCAAACCTATTTTATTTAAAGGAGTAAATAGACATGAGCACGATGCCAAAAAAGGACATGTTGTTTCTAAAGAAGAAATGTTGCTAGACATTAAAATTTTTAAAGAAAATAATATCAATGCGGTAAGAACCAGCCATTACCCTAACGACCCATATTGGTACGAGTTGTGCGATCTTTATGGAATTTATGTAATTGACGAAGCCAATATAGAATCGCATGGAATGGGGTATGGTCTAGATAGAACTTTAGCAAACGACCCGGCCTGGTTAAAAGCACATTTAGAAAGAGTAAGTAGAATGATTGAAAGAGACAAAAATCATCCTTCTATTATTATTTGGTCATTAGGAAATGAAGCTGGTAATGGCTATAATATGTATGCGTCTTATTTACTAGCAAAACAACTCGATAACACAAGACCCACTCAATATGAGCGTGCGATATATGAATGGAACACCGATATATTTGTGCCCATGTATGCAACTCCAGCCGATATGGAAAAATATGCCAAAAATAAATTAATGACCAAACCACTAATCCAATGCGAGTACGCACATGCTATGGGAAATAGTCTTGGTGGGTTTAAAGAATATTGGGATCTGTTTGAAAAATATGAAAAATTACAAGGTGGTTTTATTTGGGATTATGTTGATCAAGGGTTAAAAACCATCAAAAACGGAAAAGAAATCTATGCGTATGGTGGCGATTTTGGACCAAAAGGGACTCCAAGTGATAACAATTTTTTAAACAACGGATTGGTCCAGCCAGATAGAAAATTGAATCCGCATATGCACGAGGTAAAACACATTCATCAAGATATTAAGTTTTATGCGAATGATCTTTCAACAGGCAAAATAGACATCAAAAATTGGTTCTTTTTTAAAGATTTAAGCAATTACACATTTCAATGGGAGTTATTAGCGAATGGGAACCTAGTTGAAAAAGGTGAATTAACGAACGTAAATGTTGCTCCTCAAACCAAAAAAACAATTACAATTCCATATCAAAAAGCCTTAAAAAAAGGAACGGAGTATTTTCTCAATATCAAAGCTATATTAAAAACGGATGAAGCGCTAGTCTCTAAAAACTATGCAATGGCTAATGAACAATTTCAATTGAGCACAGGAACAACTTTTAAACCTGAAAAAGCCATAAACGTATTAGACCTTAAAGAACAAAACAATTTAATTGTAGTGAAAGGGAAGACATTCACTATTCAGTTTAACAAAGAGATTGGAAGCCTACAGCATTTTGCATACCAAGGAAAATCGTTACTTAAAAAGGGTCCAAACGTTAATTTCTGGAGAGCTCCTGTTGACAATGATTTTGGCGCCAGATTGCAACTAAAATTTTCTGAATGGAAAACTGCTGTCAAATCAAAAATTGTAAAAACAAACATAACCACACTATCAAAAACAAAAGTGGCTATTGCATTTACAAAAGAACTATTTAATAGCCATGCTATCTATACACAAACTTTTATAGTAGATGGTAACGGTGTTATTGAAGTAGTGAATAATTTAAAAGCATTGAAAGGAGCGCATCCTGGACTTTTTAAATTCGGAAATGAAATGGTGTTATCTGGGAAGTATCAAAATATAGAATGGTATGGAAAAGGACCTTTCGAATCGTATGCAGATAGACAACACGCAGCAAAAGTAGGCATTTACAAAGGTAAAATAAGCGATCAGTATTTCCCGTATATTCGCCCTCAAGAAACAGGAAATAAAAATGATGTTCGTTGGTTAAAGTTGACAAAAGTAGATGGTTCTGGAATTAAAATTTATGGTAAAAATCCAGTATTTGCTTCTGCATTAAACTTTAGCAAAGAAGATTTAGATTCGGGAAAGAAAAGGACACAACAACATGCTGGAGAATTGACCGCACGTAAAGAAGTTTTTGTAAATATTGACGGATTTCAACAAGGAGTAGGAAGCATCAATAGTTGGGGGAGATTGCCATTAAAACCATATCGATTACCGTATGAATCTTACAAATATTCGTATTGGATTGTACCTGTCAGCAAGTAAATTAATTGCATTATGTTATACATATTAAAAGAAGTATTATATTAGCGACTCATATTATACAATTATCATGAAACAGGTATTGATTTTTCTTTTAACTATTTTTCTAACTTTTACAATTCAAGCACAAGAAAACGACGAGATTTTCAATTGGTCAACAACGCAGAACATTCCAAATAAAGTTGGATTAAATGGTGCATTTACAGGTGTACATAATGATGTGCTTATTTTTGCTGGTGGAGCCAATTTTCCAGATACGCCAGTTTGGGAAGGTGGAAAAAAGCATTGGTATGATAGTATTTATGTACTTCAGAAAAATGGAGATAAAACGACATGGGTTTCAAATCAAGCAGTAAAATTACCAAAACCTCTTGCAAACGGGGTATCAATTTCTACTAAACAAGGAATCCTTTGTATTGGAGGAGACAATGCAGAAGGGGTATATAATGATGTGTTTTTAATCAAATGGAATGCAACTACTAAAAAAATAGAAATAGAGACATTGCCTTCTTTACCCATTCCGTTAGCAAACATGGGTGCAAGTTTAGTTGACAATACTGTGTATGTAGTTGGAGGCCAAGATGCCAAAGGGAGTGCTTCAAAAGCTCATTTTTTATCTTTCAATCTAAAAGCAGCACTAGCGAGAAAATCACATACTTGGCAACAACATGACGACTTTCCAGGCAAGAGCAGGATTCAACCAGTAGTTGTAGGACAAAGCAATGGACATCAAGATTGCTTGTATGTATTTAGTGGAACACATTACAATCCTCAAGCATTGATTACACATGAAATGCTTGGAGATGTATATCAGTTTGACCCTAAAAAGAATACATGGACTCAGAAAAAAAACATTCCAAATAACCATACTCCATTAATCAAGCACGGGTTTATTGCTGCTGCTCCTGCTTTAAAAAAAGGAGATTCACACATCTTAATTTTTGGTGGTGCTGGTGGTCCTCAACAGCATCTAGCAAAACGATTAGAAATCGGAAATCAAATAAAAGCAACGATAGACGTACAACACAAAGACAGTTTACAACAACTGGTAAATGAACTGATAAAAACCACTTCATTTTCAAAAACAATTTGGGCCTATCACACGATTACAGATACCTGGAGTAAACGAGGAAGAATGCCCCACAAAACTCAAGTAGTTGCAACAGCACTAGATTGGAATGGTGCAATTGTTATTGCTGGAGGAGAAATACGTCCTGGAGTGAGAACTAATACTATTACAACTGCCACTCAAAAACCATACGAAGCTAGTTTTGGAACAGCAAATTACATCACTTTAATTGTTTATTTACTGTTAATGATTTTAATGGGCTGGTATTTTTCTAGACGTAACAAAACTACCAATGATTATTTTTTAGGAGGTGGAAGAATTCCGTGGTGGGCAGCAGGGTTAAGTATTTATGCAACCATGTTAAGTGCCATAACGTATTTATCACAACCTGCTCTTGCCTATTCTTTTGATTGGCAAGCATATTTGGGGTATTTCACTATTTTAATGATTGTTCCAATCGTTATAGCTTTTTACTTACCCTTCTTTAGAAAACTAAAAGTAACTACCGCTTATGAATATTTAGAAAAACGATTTAATATAACGATTAGAATGTTTGGAAGTACTTCATTTATCCTTTTTCAACTAGTTCGAATGGGAATTGTAGTGTATTTACCTGCGTTGGCCTTATCAACTGTTATTGGAATGGACATCTATTTGGCCATCATTATTATGGGAGTCTTAGCCATCCTATATACATATATGGGCGGAATTGAAGCCGTTATTTGGACTGATGTTGTACAAGTGATAGTTCTGGTACTAGGTTTGATTGCAGGATTGATTTTTATCGGAATAGAGATTGGTGATGTAGGATATATTTTTGAAACCGCATATAACGATAGTAAGCTCCAAATGGTGGATTTTAGATTTAGTTTTACCGAAGTTGTTACTTGGTCTTTGTTTTTAGGGTCTTTTGCATTAAATTTTGCACCATATACAACAGATCAAGCAGTTGTTCAGCGATACATGACTACTTCTAGCGAGGAAGAAGCAAGAAAAAGTATTTGGCTAAATGGTATTATTGCAATTCCGGCTGGTATCTTAATTTTTACCATGGGAACTTTTTTGTATGTCTATTTTAAAGAACATCCTGAGTTTTTAACAGTTGGCATGCAAAACGATAGCGTATTTCCATTGTTTATTACAAATCATTTACCTCCGGGAGTTGCAGGTTTGGTAATTGCTGGAATTTATTCTGCCTCGATGTCTAGTTTAGACAGTAGTATGCATAGTGTTTCTACGGTAGCAACTGTAGATTATTACCAACGTTTTTCAAAATCATATACTGAACAAAAAGGCCTAAAGTTAGCCAAATGGATTACGGTATTTGTAGGGGTATTAGGAACCGCAATTGCCTGTTTAATGGCAGCCTTCCCTGTAAAATCATTGTTTTTCTTTTTTCAAGAAGTAGTTGGATTGTTTGGAAGTGCTATTGCTGGGATTTTTATTTTAGGAATTTTTATAAAAAGAGCCAATTGGAAAGGAACTTTGATAGGGGCTTTATTAAGTGTAATTGTGCTTGCTTTTGTAAAATACAACACAGCAATTAATTTTTATATTTACCCCTTAATTGCAATTCCAACTTGTGTAGTTGGAGGCTTTTTATTCAGTTTCATTTTCCCTGTACAACAACAAAATTTAAGAGAACTCACCTACTCAAGAAAGAAATAATTTTTTTTCGAAACAGTCCAAACACCTCACTTTTAGACATAAAAAAAGTACTCCGACCTAAGTCGGAGTACACACAAATTAAAACTATTTTAAAAGTTGATAACTTGTAGTTTCATAAGTAGAGAAGTAACTCCCCTATACAGCTCTTTTCTATCTTACGAAGTATGATATCTATCAAGTGATATTATCATACATTAAATGTACAACGTTATATCTATCAATACAATACCCATAAATGGGGTTTTTTCCATTACTTTTTACGGTTAGGTATAAATACCTGTTTTAAACACAAACAGGTGATAATCAATCGAGTATGCCTTTGTGTTTTATCCCTAGCTATATACTTCACTTTTTTTTTAAGAAACAGCTGTTTCTCAAAACAAAAAAACCTTAATGCTATTGAAAGATATTCAATACTAGCATTAAGGTTTTAATAACAAATTTTAAATACTAATACGTATCTTTAATCCAATTATATGGCTGGCGCTTCACCCACATACCACGGGTAAAATCTGGAAAATCTTGTGGCTCACCATTATTTTCAATTGAAGCTTCAGACAGAGGAGTAATTGCACTCCACGCCGCTGCATCATATACATCTAATGGGGGTGCTATATTTCTTTTCACAGACTCGATAAATGCATTAATTACAAAAAAATCCATTCCACCATGTCCCGCTCCTTGCGCATGTTCTCCATATTTTTTCCAAAGTGGATGATCGTATTTTTCTAACCATTCTTTAGAAGAGTCCCAACGATGCGATTTCGATTTCCCTTCTATATAGATTCTATCTCCATCTTTTTCCCACAATCCATTTGCTCCTTGCACTCTAAACCCTAACGAATAAGGTCTTGGTAAATTACAATCATGCGTAACAATAATGGTTTCTCCGTTAGCCGTTTCTATGGTAGAAGTAATTACATCCCCTTGCTTGAATTTCAGTTTCGCATTTGGATGGTCCTTCCCTCCATATTTTACGATATAATTATGTATTCCAATTCCTTTGCTTGCATGAGAAGTTAACGACATAAAACGATTCCCTTTATTTACATCACACATCGTTGCCATAGGCCCAACACCATGCGTTGGATATACATCTGCATTTCTTAATAATGAATGTTGTGTTCTCCAAGCAGATTCTGAAATTCCTTTTTCTCCAAACTCAACCCCTTTTCCGTATGCAGATTTACCATCATTTAGTTTGACAAAACGCAGATCATGCTGATACCCACATCTAAAATGAACCAACTCCCCAAAAACATTCTGCTTTACCATATTTAAAACCGCCAATACATCTCTACGGTAATTCACATTTTCCAAAATCATTAAGTGAGAACCTGTTTGCTCGTGTGTATTTACCAAATCCCAACATTCTTCCATGGTATTTGCTGCAGACACTTCTAATCCAGTGTATTTTCCAGCCAACATAGCATCTTTTGCCATTTTAGTATGCCACAACCATGGTGTTGAAATAATTACAGCGTCAACTTCTTTAAGCTCCAATAAGTTTCTATAATCTAAATCATTTTTCCCAAAAACCTTTGGCTTTCCCTCTTCTGCCTTATCAATTAGATCCAACGCAATTTTAATCCTTCTCGGATCAATATCACAAATTGCAGTGACCAGAACATCGTCTCGTAATAACACATTATTAAGGTGATTTGTTCCTCGCAATCCTACTCCAATTAATGCGACTTTTACTTTTTTTCCCTTAACAGCATTAGATGCTCCAAAAGATAAACTTGGAGACATTGCTAATCCGGTTCCGATAATGGCTGATTTTTTAATAAAATCTCTTCTTGAACTCATAAATATAGTTTGTTGTTTGTTGTTTTTATTAACGAATATGCATTCCTCTCAAATTTAGAAATTTATCTCTATTTTTAGCTCTTTTTTAAAGAAAAATTACAAGGCTACGTATAACTTTTTTATATATTTGATTTTCTAAATTTAAATTATGGATGATTTTATTTTGTACCTAAAAATAGGTTTAAATCATGTGTTAGATTTTTCGGCATATGATCATATTCTTTTCTTAATTGCGTTGGCCGTTATTTTTTCTTTTGACCAATTTAAAAAGGTACTTTGGTTAATTACCTTATTTACAATCGGACACACATTAACCTTAGCACTATCTGCATATGGAGTTTTAAAAGTGGATGTGAAAATTGTAGAATTTCTAATTCCTGTGACCATATTTATAACAGCTGTTGTAAATATTGTAAATTCAGGAAAGATGACAGCAACAAAAAGCACTATAAATTTAATCTTTGCATTGTTTTTTGGTTTAATTCATGGACTTGGGTTTTCTAATTATTTTAGAATGATGGTAGGACGTGAAGAAGACAAACTAATGCCTCTAATTGAGTTTGCCCTTGGAATTGAATTAGCTCAAGTAATTATCGTATTGGGAATTTTAATTATAGGTACTTTATTGCAATTCTTTTTTAAAGTCACGAAAAGAGATTGGATACTCGTTACATCTGCCATTGTTATTGGCTTTGTAACACCAATGATGATAGAACGCGTATTTTGGTAAAAAATTAACGCTTAAACTTTATAAAAGATACTACTTTAGCTACATGAACAAAAAGCAACTTAAATACGATACTGCTTATTTAAAAATGGCTCATGAATGGGCAAAACTTTCACACTGCAAACGCAAACAAGTGGGTGCCATTATTGTGAAAGATCGTATGATTATTTCTGATGGATTTAACGGAACTCCAACAGGTTTTGAAAACCCCTGTGAAAACGAAGAAGACTATACAAAATGGTATGTTTTACATGCAGAAGCAAATGCAATTTTAAAAGTTGCATCCTCTACACAATCTTGTAACGGTTCTACTTTATACATTACTTTATCTCCTTGTAAAGAATGTAGTAAGTTAATTCATCAAGCAGGAATTAAAAGAGTTGTATATGCACACGGATACAAAGATGATACTGGTTTAGAGTTCTTAAAAAAAGCGGGAGTAGAAATAACATATTTACCAAATGAATAAAAATTATTTACCATTATATTTTGCTTTTGCAATTGTATTAGGGATTCTTATTGGAAGTTTTTTTAACGGTGGCGCATCGGTTGGAAATTTATTTGCAAATAAATCATCAGTGAACGAAGTGAAACTAAAACGCTTAATAGACTACATTCAAAGAGACTACGTAGACAGTGTCGATACAGATAATCTATTAGACGGAGCAATTACTCAAATTCTAGGGAAATTAGACCCACATTCTGTATATATCCCAAGAGAAAACCTGCAGCAAGTTACAGAAAATATGCAAGGAAACTTTGTAGGAATTGGCGTTCAATTTAGAATGATAAAGGATTCTATAACCGTTATTCAACCAATAAAAGGAGGGCCAAGTATTAAAGCCGGAATTAAAGCTGGAGACCGAATTTTAATGGCGAACAAAGACACTCTTTATGGTAAAGAATTAGTAAGCAATGGAGTTCCTAAATTTTTAAAAGGCGAACCAAACACCAATGTTGATTTACAGATCTATAGAAAAACCAATGACTCTCTATTTACTGTTCGTTTGAAAAGAGGAAAAGTTGCCATCAAAAGTGTAAATGTTTCTTATATGATAAATGATTCTGTTGGTTATATAAAATTAGAGCGTTTTGCGAGAACATCTTATAGAGAATTTAAAACAGCATTAACCAAATTGCAAAGCAAAGGAATGACTGATTTAGTGTTTGACTTAAGAGGAAACGGTGGTGGATATATTGATATTGCAAATAAGATTGTTGATGAATTTTTAGAAGACGGAAAACTAATTGTTTTCACAAAAGATAATAAAGGGAATGTAGATGAATCTTTTTCTACATCGAGAGGAAGTTTTGAAAAAGGCGGGTTGTACATTCTAATTGATCAAAATTCTGCTTCAGCTTCAGAAATTGTTGCGGGTGCTCTACAAGATAATGACAGAGGAACTACCCTTGGAAGACGTTCTTTTGGTAAAGGGTTGGTACAGGAAGAAAAAGACTTAGGTGATGGTTCTGCCATCAGGTTAACCATTGCAAGATACTACACACCAACAGGGAGATCTATACAAAAACCTTATGAAAAAGGAAATGGAAAAAGTTACTCTAGAGACCTCAATAATCGAATTAACAACGGAGAGTTATTAAACAAAGACAGCATCAAAGTAGTTGATTCTTTACAGTTCAAAACACCTCAAGGGAAAATTGTTTATGGCGGCGGAGGAATAGTTCCAGACGTATTTGTGGCAGTAGATACCACGTCATATTTAAATAACTTCTATATCAATACCATTCAGAATTTCTCCTTTGACTTGGTTGACACTAATCGAAAAGAGTTTACTGAAATGACATTAGAAAACTTTATTGCATCGTATGATATAAACACAGCGTATACAACCTATTTAAAGCAGATTAATGCGAGACTATCAGATACAAGAAGAAGGCTAAACGACAGATTCAAACCGTCAGAAAAATCTAAAGATATTATCAAACAATACCTAAAAGCAACCATCGCCAATCAGATTTATGGAGACGAAGGTTTTTACAGAATCATTCAATCTGATGATAAAATGATCTTGAAAGTTTTAGAGTTGGAAACTACAAATTAATGCCGTTTCTTTGTGGGAATGATTCATGTACCAGATAATAAAAAAGTTTATTTTGCCTCAGATCAGCATTTAGGTGCTCCAACTCCTGAAGCAAGTTTCCCAAGAGAACAAAAATTTGTAGCCTGGCTTAACGAGGCAAAAGAAGATGCTGCTGCCATATTTTTACTTGGTGATTTATTTGATTTTTGGTTCGAATATAAAACAGTAGTTCCTAAAGGGTTTGTTAGAGTTTTAGGGAAATTAGCAGAGATTAAAGACAGTGGAATTCCGATTTATTTCTTTGTTGGAAATCATGATTTATGGATGAAAGATTACTTTGAAAAAGAGTTGAATATCCCTGTATTTCACAAACCTCAAGAATTCACCTTTAACAACACCACACTTTTAATTGGTCATGGAGATGGCTTAGGCCCTGGTGACAAAGGCTATAAACGCATGAAAAAAATCTTCACTTTCCCATTATTTCAGTGGTTCTTTAAATGGTTACACCCAGATGTAGGAATGAGGCTTGGTCAATACATGTCTGTAAAGAACAAACTGATTTCAGGCGATGAAGATGCGGTGTTTTTAGGAGAAGAAAACGAGTGGTTGGCCCAATATTGTAAACGTAAGTTAGAAACCAAACACTACGATTATTTTGTATTTGGACACAGACACTTACCACTAGACATTCAATTAAATGACACTAGTAAATACATCAACCTAGGTGATTGGATTCATCACTATACGTATGGTGTTTTTGAAGATAACAAACTTGTCCTTAAAAACTTTAAGTAATAACAATTACAAATCTTCTAAAAAATAGGCTGGACTAATATTTAAAATTTCAGCAATCTCTATTAATCGCTTTACGTCTAATTTGGTCATTCCTTTTTCTACCTTAAAATAACCATTGTTGGTTATATTAAGTTTAGTTGCTAATTCCCATTGCGTAATTCCAATTTCATTTCTTCTTGCTATAATTTTATCCAGAATTTTATTTACTTTTCCATTTACAACTTTCTTTTCCATTTTTTTCACTCTTTTAAGTTTCAAACTTATAAAAAAATGTAGTACCATTTACAAAATGACTTTTCCGTTTTGGAATACCTGTTTTCAGTGAGAGCAACAACACCCCATAAATAGCTGTTCCAAAATGGAGATTAAAATAATTGGTGAATACAAAAAAAATATGAATCTTTACAAGGCTAAAAATTGTGAAAATTCAATTTAAAATTGTCAATGAGGAAAAAAATCCTCTGTCGCACTATTTCAAAAAAAACAAAAATACTTTAAATAAATGTATCACTTAAAACCAATAACTAATATGACTTAGCTATTATAAACGAACAGAGGAAAGTATTACAAAAATACTACTTTCTTACAAGTTTTCCTGAGTTTCAGACTTGTTTATTCATTAAAAACTCAACAATTATTAAGAATAACGAGTCGTAAATACTCACAAATTAAGATACAATGAAAAAAATAATTTTAATGTTAGCTTTTATGCTAATGGGGACTTTTTCTTTCGCTGCAAATGACGTTGAAAAAAAATTAATCGTTGATATTGAAGAAGATTTAGGCATTTGCACAGTTACTATTTATGAACTAAACAGTAATGGAACCTATGATACTCACACATATCAATATGAAACATCAACAGCTCAAGATTGTTTTAATTCTGCAAAGGCAGTTATTGCTGCACATAACCAAAAATAATCAATAGTAATTTAATCTTAGGTGAATTTCAACAATCACCTAAGGTTTGTTTAAAAAATTATGATGAAAAAAATAATAATAACCGCACTATTCATATGCCTTTCTATATCAATATTTTCCCAAAGCACTTCGTATTTTAAAGCTGTTTATACCACATACTACAACACAGATGTACCACAAATAAGAACCGCATTATTACATATTGATATAAAAAATAAGCGTAGCATATTTCATCTTGGTAAAAATAAAAATATTGATAAGTCTAGTTCTAAAATCACAACAAACGATTATGGCGCCAGCTATACTATTAAATATAAGGACATTGAAAGCTTTATTGAATTAAATCTCAACAACGGTAGCATATATTCAAAAGAAAACCACAGAGGAAAAACCTATTATGTTAAAGATAAAGTTTCTAACCTTAATTGGAATTTGAATTATTCTGAAAATAAAAAAATTGGAACTCTTTTATGCAAAAAGGCAACAACTCATTTTAGAGGAAGAAATTATACTGCTTGGTACACCACAGAGATTCCGATAAATTATGGACCCTATAAATTTCAAGGACTCCCTGGTCTAATTGCGAGTATTAATGATGATTCAAATACATTTATTTGGATATTATCATCCTATAAAGCAACTAAAGAAAAGCCAAGTTTCGTAGACAAAGAAAAGCTAAAACCACAAATTAACGCAAAAGAATATTATCGCAAAATAAGATATCCTTCAGACGATGAAAAACTCAATAGAATCCAATCAAAACTACCCAAAGGAATTAAGCTAATCTCCGCGACTTCAGACACTAATATAAGAAAAGGGATTGAAACAAAATTTGAATGGGAAAAAGACAAAAAGGAATAATAAAATTTATGATTTGCGGATTATTACTTGTTTTAATTAACGACTATTCTTACGCTCAAACCAAAGTATCTGGCTTAGTAACTAACAAAAACAACAGTCCTCTATATGCTGTAAGTATCCTTTTAAAGGACAGTATTAATAAAGCCATTTTAAAATACACCTATACAGACAACAATGGGAACTATGTTCTAGAGACTAACAAAACCGGTAAATTTAACATCACATTTTCATCTTTAGGATACGCCAGTAAAACCATGGTTTTCACCGTTGAAAAAACACAAACAAACAGTCCAATTAATGTGGTTTTAAAAGAGAAACCATTTGCCTTGGATGAGGTGACCATTAATGCCGAAAATCCTATTCTAATTAAAAAAGACACAATAACTTTTAAAACGAGACACTTTACAAATGGCACAGAACAGACTGTTGAAGATTTACTAAAAACAATACCTGGGTTAAATATTGACTCAAATGGAACCATAAAAGTTGGAAATCAAGAAATTGAAAAATTAATGATTGATGGTGATGATTTGTTTGAAAGAGGCTATAAAATTCTGTCTAAAAACATGCCAGCATATCCTATTGAAGAAGTAGAAATCTTAAAAAGATACTCAAACAACAGGCTACTAAAAGGGATTGAAGAAAGTAATAAAGTAGCTTTAAACCTAAAACTAAATAAAAAGTCTAAACGCGTCTGGTTTGGAAATATAAAAGTAAGTTCAGATTTAAAAAACAGTAATGAGTTACTTAGTAATTTAATGAATTTCGGAAATAAAAACAAGTACTACTTTTTAACCAACCTCAACAATATTGGTAAAGATGCAACGGGAAACATAGAACATTTAATTAGACCTTTTCGCTATAATGAACCTGCCAGCATTGGAGATAACCAACAAGTTAGAGAGCTCATTAGTTTACCTATAGGCTCTTTAGAATTTAAAAAAAGCCGAACTAATTTTAACGATACAAAATTGCTTTCGTTAAACGCTATATTTAACCCAACTAAAAAACTAAAAATTAAAACACTTGGTTTTTTTAATTGGGATGAAAATAGTTTTTTTAGAAATGCCACAGATATTGTGACTACAAGCAACACAAATTTCACAAATACAGAGAATTTTAAATTACAAAATAAAAAAACAATTGGTTTTGGTAAACTAGATTTTAGTTATAATATCTCTAAAACAAAAATGCTAGAAAGCACCATAAAATATAACAAACAAAAAACAAACGGGCAAGCTAACTTACTCTTTAATGGTGCATCTACAATCGAAAACCTGCAAACGAACAATACGCTGTTTGATCAAAAAATAACCTACTCAAACAAATTTAAAGAAAAAAAAGTGCTTTTAATAACGGGAAGGTTTATTGATGAAAAAACGCCCCAAAATTATGCATTCAATGATTTTTTTTACCAAGATTTATTTCCTGGATTTACAAACGCCAATAACGTACAACAACACAGTGAAAGTCAACTGCAATTTGCAGCTATAGAAATACATTTATTAGATCGAAAAAGGAATGAAGATTTGTTGGAAATCCAATTTGGAGATACATATAGAAAAGACAATTTAAAAACTGTATTTTCTTTATTAGAAAACACAACAATTATAGCAAGCCCTACAGATTTTCAAAACAAGACAGAGTACAAAACCAATAACTTGTATTTTAAAACAAAATACCGCTATAAAATAAAAAACATTGCAGTAACTGGAAATTTTGATCTTCATCAACTTTTTAACCATGCAAAGATAAATGGCTTTTCAGAAGACCAAACAGCATTTTTTGCAAACCCTAATATTGGTGTAGATTGGAAAATAAATGAGAAAAATAAAATTACGTCATCTTATTCTTACAACATAACAAATGCAAAAATTTTAGATGTTTCTACAAATTACATACTCACTGGTTTCCGTTCATTTTTAAAAGGAACTGGGGATTTTAATCAACTAGACACGTCAACAATACTTTTTAATTATCAATTAGGGAATTGGAGCGATCGTTTTTTTGCTAACACTTTTATTTTTTACAAAAAAAATTTCAATTTCTTTTCAACCAACACCATACTCAATCAAAACTATACAAAATCTGAAAGGATACTTATAAAAAACAGACGTTTTTTAAGTGTTTCTACAAAATTTGATTATTACTTTAAGAAGATATCTTCCAATTTAAAACTAAATTTAGGCTATTCAAAATCAACTTATAAAAACAGTATCAATAGCTCTAATTTACGAGAAGTAAATTCAAATATTTACGACTTTGGTTTAGAATTACGCTCTGGTTTTAAAGGGGTTTTTAATTATCATATTGGCACAAAGTGGAAAACCAACAAAATAGAAACAACAACTACAGAGAACTCTTTTACAAATAATGTAAGTTTCGTAGATTTATCTTTTGTATTTAATGAGGATTTTAATATGAGCATTCAAACAGAACGGTATCAATTCGGTAATTTACACACCCAAAATAACACCTATTACTTTTTGGATTTTGATGCTCGATATACCATAAAAAAAAATAAACTTTCGATAGCGATTACTGGAAAAAACTTATTCAATACAAAAGACTACATTACTAGTTCAATAAGCGACATTGGCTCTTCTACAACGGCATATAAGTTATTAGAAAGATTTGTTCTCTTGAAATTAGAATATCGTTTTTAAATCTATGCATCCAGCACATCCACAACGTAACAACCTCGTGCTCAACGACTCAAATTAAGTTTTTTTTAGCAGTTTTCACTAAAATCTTTAACCTTCTTTTAACAAGAAAAAAAAGGCTATTATTGTAGCTTTGTTTCCAACAAATTTTCATCAAACTTAAAATCTTAAAATGATAGAACAACAAATGAATGTAGATGTAAGAGCAATCAATGAAAAGATTGAAAGAGAAAGTGCCTTTATAGACATTTTAACTTTAGAAATGAATAAAGTTATTATCGGTCAAAAAGACATGATAGAACGTTTGTTAATTGGTTTATTAGGAAATGGACATATTTTGCTAGAGGGTGTTCCTGGATTGGCAAAAACCCTAGCAATTAATACATTATCTAAGGCGATACAAGCTAGTTTTAGCAGGGTTCAATTTACACCAGATTTACTACCTGCAGATGTTGTGGGTACGATGATATACAACATGAAAGAGAATGATTTCATGATTAAAAAAGGCCCCATTTTCGCAAACTTTGTATTGGCCGATGAAATAAATAGAGCGCCTGCAAAAGTGCAGTCTGCATTGTTAGAAGCCATGCAAGAACGTCAAATTACAATTGGAGATACTACGTTTAAATTAGACGAACCTTTCTTAGTAATGGCTACTCAAAACCCAGTAGAACAGGAAGGAACATATCCATTGCCAGAAGCGCAAATGGATCGTTTTATGCTAAAGGTAGTAATTGATTACCCAACAATATCTGACGAGCAAACGATTATGCGTCAGAATTTAAACAACGAATTCGCAACTGTAAACCCAGTAGTTTCTGTAGACCAAATAATCAAAGCTCGTGAAGTTGTGAATGAGGTATACATGGATGAAAAAATTGAAAAATACATTCTAGACATTATTTTTGCAACGCGTTACCCTGAAAAGTACAACTTAGCAAAATTAAAAGATTTAATTAGTTTTGGAGCCTCTCCCCGTGGAAGCATCAACTTAGCAAAAGCCGCTAAATGTTATGCCTTTATTAAACGCAGAGGATATGTGATTCCAGAAGATGTAAGAGCAGTTGTACAAGATGTATTAAGACATAGAATTGGTATTACTTACGAAGCAGAAGCAGAAAATGTAACTTCTGTAGATATCATAAATAGCATTGTTAATGAAGTAGAAGTGCCTTAGGAATTGTTGAATCGTGGAATTGTTTATCCGTTCTTAACAGATAAACAGCCAATAAACAAACATACAATTAAACGATTAAACATTGGAAACAAAGGAAATACTTAAAAAAGTACGTAAAATTGAGATTAAGACACGTAGGTTGTCTGATCATATTTTTGGCGGCGAATATCACTCAACTTTTAAAGGTCGTGGTATGACGTTCTCGGAAGTACGTCCCTACCAATATGGAGACGAAATTAGATCTATAGACTGGAATGTCACTGCTCGCTACAACGAACCCCATATAAAGGTATTTGAAGAAGAACGCGAATTAACCATGATGTTAATGGTTGATATTTCTGGTTCAGAATTCTTTGGTACGACACAACAATTTAAAAGAGATACCGCTACAGAAATTGCCGCAACACTCGCCTTTTCTGCAATTCAAAATAACGACAAAGTAGGCTTGCTATTATTTTCTGACCAAGTAGAATTATACATTCCACCAAAAAAAGGAAAAAGCCATGTCTTAAGAATTATTAGAGAATTGATTGAGTTTACGCCAAAAAGCAAACAAACAAATATCAATGAAGCATTGAAGTTTTTATCAAATGTGATGAAGAAAAAAACCATTGTATTTTTGCTGTCAGATTTTATGGATGATGATTATGAGCAGACGTTAAAAATTGTAGGTAGAAAACACGATGTAACTGGTATTAAAATCTATGACAAACATGATGAGGAAATTCCGAATTTAGGGATGGTCCCCATGTTAGATGCAGAGACCAATAAAACACAATTGGTAAATACCAGTTCTAAAAAAATTCGAAATAATTACAAAGCAAATGCATTGCAATTGAATGCGTATTATAAGAAAACATTTAGCCGTTCTGGAGCAGGTACAATCACAACGCGTGTTGATGAAGATTATGTTAAAAAATTATTAGGATATTTTAAACACAAAGGAAGCTAGAAAGTTGAAATGAAAAAATATTTAACATCCCTATTTTTATTATTCTCTGTTGTAGTTTTTGCGCAGCAAAAGCCATTGGTAATCGCAGAAATTGACACCACTAATATTAGAATTGGTGAACAATTTGAGTATAAAATCACGGTACAAGATACAGCGAACGTTATCATTCCTAAGTTAGAGAACTTAGTTGGAGTAGAGATTGTAGAGGACAAAAAGATAGACACCATCAAAAACCAATTGATTAAGAAATACATCTTAACCAGTTTTGATAGTGGCGCATACTATATTCCACAATTACAAATCTTCATCAAGCAACGATTGCATTTAACTGATTCTCTATTGATAAAGGTAGCGACAGTTGCTGTAGACACAACGAAACAGAAAATGTTTCCAATAAAAGCACTACAAAGTGAACCTTATGTTTTTGATGACTATAAGAAATACGTTTGGTACGGTGTAATTGCCTTGCTAATTATTGGATTGATTTTATATGTTACATTCAAAAAGAAAAAAGAAGAAATAGAAGAGCTAGGTATTCCTTCTTTACCTCCTTTCGAAGAGGCAATTCAAAAATTTCATGAATTGGATGAAAAATTATTGTGGCAAAATAATCAAGTAAAAGAATATTACAGTGAACTGACAGAAATTATTAGAGGTTTTATAGAACGCGAATTAAAAGTACCAGCTTTAGAATCTACCACGGATGAATTGATAGAAACATTAACTGATTTTAATGATTCAGAATCCATTTCAACGACGAAAGAAACAATTAAGAAATTACGCGATTTATTACGTGAAGCAGATTTTGTTAAGTTTGCCAAATCAAAACCGCTATCAGAACAAATTGAATTTAATAGAAAAGAGGCAGAAGAAGTTGTAACAGAATTAAAGCCTGTAAAAGAAGAAGTTCCAGAAATTAAAACAGAAGAAGATGAATTGGACTAATTTCGAGTTTCATAGTCCAGAGTTTTTCTGGTTATTTTTACTCATTCCGTTAGTAATTATTTGGCAATTTATTGTTCGAAAAAGAAATTCGGCGACGCTAACAATCCCTGGTATTAAAGGTTTTAGGACAGAACAATCTATTCTCTCTAAGCTAAAGCCAATATTATATGTATTGAGAATCTTGGCATTGTGCTTTTTAATTTTAGCATTGGCTAGACCTAGAAATGTTGCTGTAAGTAAAAAAACGAAAACAAACAAAGGAATCGACATTGTAATGGCCATAGATGTTTCTGCTAGTATGTTGGCAAAAGATTTAAAGCCAAACAGATTAGACGCACTAAAAAAGGTAGCTACAGATTTTGTAAATCGCAGACCAAATGACAGAATTGGTATTGTTGTATATGCTGGTGAAAGTTTTACACAAACACCAATTACAAGTGATAAAGGAATTGTAAAAAGAACCATTTCAGAAATTAAATGGGGGCAGCTAGAAGGCGGAACCGCAATTGGAATGGGATTAGGTTCTTCTGTAAATAGATTAAAAGATAGTAAAGCAAAAAGTAAAGTCATCATTTTATTAACAGATGGCGTTAATAATTCTGGTTTTATTGATCCTAAGACCGCCACAGAATTAGCGAAAGAACTAGATATTAAAGTATATACAATTGGAATTGGAACGAACGGAATGGCGGATTTCCCAACACGTAAAGATCCAACAACAGGTCGCTTAATATTTACCAAACAACAAGTAGAAATTGATGAAGACTTGCTAAAACACATCGCAGCAGAAACTGAAGGAAAATACTTTAGAGCTACGGACAACAATAAGTTAAAAGCAATTTACGACGAGATTAATAAACTAGAAAAAACAAAGATTGAAGAGTTTAAATATTACAATTATCACGAATTGTATCGAACTTTAGTTTTAATTGCCCTAGGTCTATTATTCGTAGAATACACTTTAAAAAACACGGTATTTAAAAGTTTTATTTAAACATGTTATATCAAATAGAGGAACCAATTTATTTTTATCTTTTAACGATTATTCCAGTAATAATTGTAGTATTTCTACTGGCTTATTGGTGGAAAAAAAGAACACAAAAAAAATTCATAGATATTGCATTATTAGAAAAATTAGCTCCAAATAGATCTACTTTTAAATCCGTTTTAAAACTGGTGTTTTTAGTAATCGGAATTGGTTTTTTAGTAATCTCTTTGGTAAACCCAAAAATGGGGACAAAACTAAAAACTATAAAACGGGAAGGTGTAGATGTTGTTTTTGCCTTGGACGTTTCAAAGAGTATGCTGGCAGAAGATATTGCCCCGAATAGGCTAGAAAAAGCAAAACAAATCATTTCCAAAATAATTGACAAATTAGGAAGTGACAGGGTAGGGATTATAATTTACGCTGGTAATTCATATCCCCTATTGCCTATTACTACTGATCATGCTGCTGCAAAAATGTTTTTACAAAACGCAGGGCCAAACATGGTTTCTAGCCAAGGAACTGCAATTAATGAAGCCTTAAACCTAGCAAAAACATATTATAATAACGATGAACAAACCAATCGCTTTTTAATCATTATCTCTGATGGTGAAGATCATCAAGAAGAAACCAAACTAGTTGCAAAAGAGATGTCTAAAGAAGGTGTAAAAGTGTACACCATTGGTGTTGGAACAGAGAAAGGTGCCCCAATTCCAATTAAAGTAAACGGATCCTTATTAGGGTATAAAAAAGACAGAAAGGGTGAAACTGTCATTACACAAAGAAAACCTGCTGTTTTAGAAGCTGTAGCGAACTCCGCTGGCGGAAGATATATAGACGGAAACAAAACGAAAAAACCTGTTGAATATATTGAAGAAATCATTGCTAATGCACAAAAAAACGAGTTTGAAACAAAACAGTTTTCCGATTATAAAGATCAATTTCAATGGTTCATTGGACTCGGAATACTATTCCTTTTAATTGATGTTTTCTTTTTAGACAAGAAAACAAAATGGGTTAAGAAAATTGACTTATTTAACGAACAATAAATATACAATTATGAAAACTAACTATTCATTTTTACTGGTATTGCTATTTTTCACATCTGTGTTAACTGCTCAAGAAGTTAAAGACTCTATTATATTACAACGAGAAGCCAGAAGTTTAGTAAGAGAAGGAAACGAGCTATATAAACTAGAAAAATATACAGATGCTAGTGTTTCTTTCAAAAAAGCTTTAGAAAAAAACTCGAGCTATAAAAAAGCGAGTTATAATTTAGGAAACGCATTGTATCAACAAAAAAACTTTAAAGAAGCGTTACCACAATATGAGGTATCAGCAAAAGATTCTAAAGATAAAAATAGTAAATCTGAAGCTTTTCATAATATTGGAAATTCTGCTATGAAACAAAAACAGTATCAACAAGCCGTAGATGCGTATAAAAACTCCTTAAGAAACAATCCTAACGACGATGAAACGCGCTATAACTTGGCTGTTGCTCAAAAAGAATTAAAGAAACAAAAGGAGAAAGAGAAGAAAGACAACAAAGATAAAAAGAAGGACAAAGAGAAGAAAAAGGACAACAAAGACAAGAAAGAAAACAAAGATAAAAAAGGAGACAAGGAAAAGAAGGACGACAAAGGAGACGAGAAAAAAGACAACAAAGAAAAAGACGAGAAAAAGAAAGATAAAAAAGATGGGGATAACGACAAAAAAGACAAGAAAAACCCTAAGAATCCAAAAAACAATAAAGACCAAAAAAACCAGCCAAAGCCTAAAAAAGGTACAATGACTCCTCAACAAATTAAACAATTATTAGAAAGTTTAAACAATGAGGAAAAGAAAACCCAAAAGAAAATGAATGTCAAAAAGGCAAAAGGCAAAAAGGTAAAACAAGAAAAAGATTGGTAATTGTATCGTTTTTAACATTGCAAAAAAGATAGTATTTTTGACCTATAAAAAATGAAAAACAAAGTAGTTTACATATTTATTTTATTGAGTTTTGTAACTCAAGCTATTATTGCTCAAGTAGAATTTAAAACTACAGTGAGTAAAAGTAAATTGGGCGTAAAACAGCGTTTCAGAATTGATTTCTCTATCAACAAACAAGGTGCTGACAATTTTACACCACCAAGTTTTAAAAACTTTAGAATTGTTTCTGGCCCAAGTCAATCTGTAAAACAATCGTGGATAAATGGAAAAGTAAGTTTCTTGCAATCTTATACATATATCATTCAGCCAAAATCTATTGGAACTTATACTATTCCTAGTGCAACCATTCAGCTAAATGGCAAAACACTAAACTCAAATACAGTTAAAATCAGCGTCCTAAAAGGAATTACCATTCCTAAAAACCCAAACGACCCAGAATATATAGCCAGTCAAAACGTACATTTAGTTGCAGAAATCTCTAAATCTAAACCTTACGTGGGTGAAGGTATTTATGTTGAGTATAAATTGTATGTAAGTGAAAACATTTCTGTTAGAGATTTTTCTGTTACAGAAAGCCCTCAATACATAGGCTTTTGGAATCAAGATATAAAAATTCACAATTTACAGATTAAAAACGGGATTTATAATGGTGAAAACTACAGGTATATCGTACTAAAAAAAGCATTATTGATTCCAACGAAATCAGGAAAACTAGTGATAGAACCAATGAAAATGGACATCTTAATTGGTGTTCCTACAGGAAGAGGAGATTACTTTGGAAATCCAATTACTAGAAACCTAACAAAAGCTTTTTCATCCCCAAAAAGAAATATAAGTGTCCAAGAATTGCCTCTAACCGGTAAACCAGAAAACTTTACAGGTGCTGTTGGTGACTACAATTTTGAAATTACTTCAAGCAGAAATGATTTAAAAGCAAATGAATCTTCACAGATTAAAGTTGCAGTCTCTGGGAAAGGGAACTTAAAACTATTTGAAATACCCAAAATAGAAACCCCAAAAGAATTAGAAATATTTACCCCAGAACATAAAGAAAAGATAAGAACTACTTTAACTGGATTAAGAGGGTCAATTTATGACCTGTATACAATTGTCCCGCAATTTAAAGGAAAATATAAAATTCCAAAAGTTGCATTTTCATACTTTAGTTTAAAAGAAAAAAAGTACAAAACAATCACTACAGAAGATCTATTTGTAACTGTATTAGAAGGGAAAGAAATTGCTCCTACCACAAATAATAGTGTTAAAAAAGAGGTTACCATAACAGGCAGTAACTTTAGATACATTCAAACAAAATCTACTTTTAAACCAGTTATTGAAAAAGACTTCTTTGCATCGAATCTGTTTTATATACTACTACTATTACCATTAACAGCGATTCCAATCGGAATCATCATTTATAACAAATCCGCAGAAAGAAATAATGACCTTATAGGTGTAAAACAACGAAAAGCAGATAGATTGGCTAAAAAATATTTATCAGAAGCAAAAAAACAACTAGGCAATAAAGAAGGGTTTTACATCGCATTAGAAAAGGCCTTACACAATTACTTAAAAGCTAAATTACAGATAGAAGCCTCGGATATAAGTAAAGATAAAATCACTAAAATATTACAATCAAAAAATGTTGCTAACAACGACATCAAAGAATTCATTACTGTGTTAAATGATTGTGATTTTGCTAGGTATACTCCAATTACAAATTTAATGATGCACGATGAATTCGAGAAAGCAAAACAAGTAATAACCGCATTAGATAAACAATTATAAATAGATGAAAAAATTATTTTTTTTATTGTGCGTGCTATCTACAACTATTTTTGTTGCCCAAACAACTACGACTAATTTGTTTGAAAAAGGGAATCTAAATTATAAAGAGGGAAATTACCTAGAAGCTATAGCCCTATTTAAAAAAATTGAAGCAAAAGATTCGGTTTCCTCAACATTATACTTCAATATTGCCAACTCATATTACAAGTTAAATAATGTAGCCAACACTATTTATTATTACGAAAAAGCGTTAAAAATAGATCCATTAAATACAGATGCTGCAAACAATTTAGAGTTTGCAAGAAGAATGACAATTGACACTATTGAAGAGTTGCCAAAGACATTTTTACAAAAAATAGAGGCTAATTTTATTCAAAAATTATCTTACAATCAATGGTCTGTTTTGGCTGTAATATTCTCCTTTTTAGCGGCATCCTTATTCTTGCTCTTTTACTTTTCATCAATTTCAAATAGAAAAAGAGTGTACTTTGTAACAAGTATATTAGCTTTCTTTTTACTAGCCATTACAATCGGTATTTCTTACAATCAATATAAAAAAGCTATACATACAAAAACTGCAATAATTTTCACATCAAAAGTTTCTGTTAATAATGCCCCTACTACAAATTCTGATGAAGTGTTTGTCCTACATGAGGGAACAAAAGTTATGGTGCTAGATGCAGTGGATAATTGGAAAAAAATTAAACTTACAGATGGTAAAATTGGCTGGATTTCATCTTCAGATTTAAAAGAATTATAATCCTTTTACAGTTAAATCTAAATAACTATATTTGCCGCCATTAACCAAATTACATGTTTAAAAATAAACTATTTACATTTTTATTTTCCCTAACATTATCGTTCGTTTTGTTTATACCAACGACAGTAAGTTTGGTTTTTTTAGATAACATTGAAATATCTTCAATAATAGATTTCTCTGGTGAAGAAGAAGAGCAAAAAAGTGAAATTGAAAATTTAGAAATCAAAACCACTCTTGAAAATGATCACAATTTATTTCTTTTTTCTCGAGAATCAATAAAGGTTTCTTTTTTCAATTCTCTTCAATACTCTTCTATAGATAGAGAACTTCATTTTCCTCCTCCAGAACAGGTTTAATTTATGAACTACATTTTTTTGTAGATACAAAGAAACTCTCAACAAGTAAGAGTTTCTTAAGGCATTCTATTGCCAAAATTAGTTTCAGAAACATTTATATATCCTGAAACAATAATCATAAATTATCAAATTAAACCATCAATGTTTAAACACATTAAAAGCGATATACCTGCGAGTATCGTTGTATTTTTTGTCGCACTCCCCTTATGCTTAGGAATCGCATTGGCCAGTGGAGCACCACTCTTCTCAGGAGTAATTGCCGGAATTATCGGTGGAATTATCGTTGGGTACTTAAGTGGGTCGAAAATTGGAGTAAGTGGTCCTGCAGCAGGTTTAGCCGCAATTGTTCTTGTTGCTATCACCTCATTAGGAAGTTTTGAAAACTTTTTAGTTGCTGTTGTACTGGGGGGCTTCATCCAACTATTATTTGGAATATTAAAAGCAGGAATCATAGGGTATTATTTTCCCTCATCTGTAATAAAAGGAATGTTAACCGGAATTGGAATTATTATTATTCTAAAACAAATTCCACATTTCTTTGGATACGATGCGGGTTCTGAAGGTGACTTTTCATTTTTTCAACTCAATGGAGAAAATACATTCTCTGGCATCTTGAATGCTGTTGATTCTATTAGTTTAGGAACAACAATAATTGGATGTATTGGCTTGGCTATTCTAATTCTTTGGGATAAGATTTTAAGTAAAAAAGGAAAGATTTTCAACATCATACAAGGTCCATTGGTGGCAGTTGCTGTTGGTATTATTTATTATATTATTACTCAAAAAAATGCTTCCGTTGGAGTTGCTGATGCACATTTAGTAAGTGTCCCAGTTCCTAACGACATGAGTTCATTTTTAGCACAGTTTAGTTTTCCAGATTTTGCTGCTATAAACAATCCAGAGGTTTGGGTAGTTGCCTTTACTATTGCTCTAGTTGCAAGTCTAGAAACACTTCTTTGTGTTGAAGCAACTGACAAACTAGACCCAGACAAGAATGTGACACCAACCAATAGAGAATTGCTAGCTCAAGGAACTGGAAACATTATTTCCGGATTGTTAGGAGGCCTTCCAATTACTCAAGTAATTGTTCGAAGTTCTGCCAATATTCAATCTGGAGGTAAAAGCAAATTATCTGCAATAATTCATGGTTTTTTATTATTAATATCTGTCATCTTAATTCCGACACTATTAAATAAAATTCCATTATCAGTTTTAGCAGCTATCCTACTAACTGTAGGATATAAATTAGCAAAACCATCATTATTCAAAAAAATGTATCACTTAGGATGGAAACAATCTATTCCTTTTAGTGTAACGGTTTTTGGAATTGTTTTTACCGATTTATTAATTGGTATTGGTTTAGGACTTATGGTTGGAGTTGTAGTGATTCTTATTAAATCGTACCAAAATTCACATTTCTTACACAAAGAAGTGAAAAATTCTGATGAAACAAGAATTAAAATGACTTTAGCAGAAGAAGTTACCTTCTTTAACAAAGGAGCAATTTTAAAAGAATTAGATAAGTTACCACACGATTCTTTTTTAGAATTAGATGTAAGAAATACCCGCTATTTAGACAATGACATCATCGAAATTTTAGATGATTTTGTGTACAAAGCAAAAATGAGAAAAATTACAATTCTCTTAATTTCAGAAAGAGGATCGATTGTGAACCCACCGAGTTACCTCGATTTTTTTAAACTAAGGCCATTAACAGCCTAATCAAAACACATATATTATGAAAGCACATACCATAAAAACACAAGCAAATATTTCTCCTAACCACGCCTTTACTTTATTAAAAGAAGGAAACCTTCGATTTTTAAAAAATAAACAGGTGAGAAGAGACTTATTAGAACAAGTAGAAGATACAAGTACCGGACAATTTCCATTTGCAACAATTCTAAGTTGCATCGATTCTAGAGTTTCTTCAGAAATTATTTTTGATCAAGGAATTGGTGATGTTTTTAGCATTCGAATTGCTGGAAACTTTGTGAATGAAGACATCTTGGGAAGCATGGAGTTTGCGTGTAAACTGGCTGGAACAAAATTAATTTTAGTTTTAGGACACACGGCTTGTGGAGCTGTAAAAGGAGCTTGTGACAATGCAGAATTAGGGAATTTAACTGGCCTAATTAATAAAATTAAACCCGCAGTAAATGCAGTTAAAAACCCAACAGATCAAAATTTAAGGAACTCATCTAACAATGAATTTGTGAATACTGTTGCAGAGAAGAATGTACAGTTAACTATAGAAAACATTCGTAAATCTAGCCCAGTTTTACAAGAAATGGAAGCCAATGATGAAATCATAATTATTGGCGGTATGTATAACATTTCAAATGGTCTAGTTACATTTTCTTAAACAATGTCAAATTGATTAATCCCGCTAAAAAGCGGGGTTTTAAAATAATAAATCATGAAAAAAACACTACTAGTCTTTTTTTGTTTTAGCTTTTTTAACATAAGCGCTCAAGAAAGCGATTTAGGAAACTGGCTGATATATATTGGAAATAAAAAAGTAAATGAAAAGTGGAGTATCCATAACGAAATTCAATATAGAAATTATGAGTTTGCTGGAGATTTAGAGCAGCTATTAATAAGAACAGGTGTTGGATACAACTTAACTAATACTACCAATTTTTTAATAGGGTATGGTTTTATAAAATCAGAAAACTACATTAATCCGACTGATAAAGAAACGGTAAATGAACATCGTATTTTTCAACAGTTAACAACAAAACAGAAAATTGGGATTTTTAAGGTTAGTCACAGATATCGTTTTGAACAACGTTTTATCGAATCTGATTTTAAAATGAGGGTACGTTACTTTTTGTCAATGCAAATCCCCTTAACTAAAAAAATAAATAAAGGCATCTACCTTTCTGCCTATAACGAAATTTTTATCAATACAACAAACCAGTTTTTTGATAGAAACCGAGTTTATAGCGGGATCGGATACCAACTCAATAAAA
>Ga0209395_1000113_pt1 | contig 128288 bp, 103 predicted proteins | sample GOMGulsemesocosm_3_FD_184635 | JGI IMG/M metagenome (GOLD analysis project Ga0209395, IMG submission 184635) | Methane-oxidizing microbial communities from mesocosms in the Gulf of Mexico - GOM9D Gulf of Mexico (SPAdes) (version 2) | ecosystem: Environmental > Aquatic > Marine > Cold seeps...
ATTTTACTATTCAAGTATTTTGCTATAGATAATAATTAACTTACATTTGCCGTCCCTTAAATTAAGGGATATTAATAATCATTTAAATATATAAAATGAAATCAATTACAATCAACGGATCACAAAGAGAAAGCGTAGGTAAAGTTTCTACTAAAGCCTTACGTAATGCTGGAATGGTACCTTGCGTAGTATACGGAGGAGACAAAGCAGTGCATTTCTCAGCAGCAGAATTAGCATTCTCTAAATTAGTTTACACTCCTAACGCGCACACTGTTGTGATTGCTTTAGATAACGGAACTAGCATCAATGCTATTTTACAAGACATTCAATTCCACCCAGTATCTGACAAAATCTTACATATAGATTTTTACCAGTTATTTGACGATAAAGAAATTACTATGAACATTCCAGTAAATATTATTGGAAACGCTCCTGGTGTAATGGCAGGTGGGGTTTTAAGTCGTAACAAACGTAAATTAAGAGTAAAAGCTTTACCAGCTAACTTACCTGATTTTATTGAGGCTAACGTGTCTGAATTAAATATTGGAGATAAATTAGTTATTACTGATTTTGCTAACGAAAAGTATTCTTTCTTACAATCAGAAAATACTGTTGTTGCTCAAGTAAGAGTATCTAGAGCTGCTATGAAAGCTGCTCAAGACGAAGCTAAAGCAGAAGCTAACTCTGACGCTCCAGCTGAAGAGGCTGCTGCAGAGTAATCTATAGCTTAAATAATTTTTTAAAAGCATTCAACATTTGTTGAATGCTTTTTTATTTTTGTATAAATTAAAATAGATAATATGTTTCAATGGTTAATTAATATTTTTAAACAAGAAGAAACGCTTTTATTAGACGAAACAGATACTATGAAAAAATTCTTAATTGTAGGCTTAGGAAATATTGGAGGTGAATATGAAAATACACGCCACAATATCGGTTTTAAAGTATTAGATCATCTTGCAAAAAAAGAAGACTTAACTTTTGAAACACAAAAACTAGGAGCATTGACTACTTATAAAGCTAAAGGGAGAAGTTTTTTACTACTAAAACCTTCAACCTATATGAATTTAAGTGGTAAAGCTATTAAATACTGGCTAACTAAAGAGAAAATTCCATTAGACAATCTTTTAGTTATCACCGACGACTTAAACTTACCCTTTGGCTCCCTACGTATTAAACTAAAAGGAAGTGATGGAGGTCATAATGGACTTAAAGACATACAACTACAATTACAAACTACTAAATATAACAGATTTCGTTTCGGAATAAGTGATGAATTTAACAAAGGACGTCAAGTAGATTATGTTCTAGGAGAATGGACAACCGAAGAAAATGAAAAACTTCCTGAACGTCTTGACAAATCAATTGAAATCATAAAATCATTTGGTCTTGGAGGGATGAATAATACTATGAATAGCTTTAATGGAAAGTAACCATTTTAGGTAATAATTTTTTATCTTTAGCATTATTTTTTAAGCTCTAAATACACAATACACACAGGACTTCTATCATGAAAACATTCCATTCAATTGAATCTTTTTCTTCAAAAACACCTACAGTACTTACCATTGGTACTTTTGACGGAATTCACATTGGACATAAAAAAATATTAGATAGACTTACAACAACTGCTGAAAATTATAGCTTAAAATCATTAGTCCTTACCTTTTTTCCACACCCAAGAATGGTGCTTCAAAAAGATTCAGATATTAAGCTTATTCACACTATTGATGAACGTGAATACATTTTAGCTTCTTTAGGAATTAACAACTTAATTATTCAACCATTCTCAAAAGAATTTTCTCGCCTTTCTGCTACAGAATTTGTTCGTGACATTCTTGTACACAAACTAAATGTAAAACATATCATTGTAGGCTACGACCATAGATTTGGACGCAACAGAACTGCTGATATTGATAGTTTAAAAGAGTTTGGAGAAATTTATGATTTTACTGTGGAAGAAATTTCTGCTCAAGACATTGATGCCGTTTCAGTAAGCTCTACTAAAATAAGAAAAGCACTAGAAGAAGGTAATTTACAAATAGCTAATTCCTATTTAGGTACCGAATTTCAACTAAAAGGGATTATTGCCAAAGGGAAAGGAATTGGAAAAACAATAAATTTCCCTACAGCTAACATCTCTATTACAGAAGATTATAAAATGATTCCTAAAAATGGTGTCTATATCGCTAAAGCTGAAATAGAGAACACCATCTATACTGGAATGATGAATATAGGAAATAACCCTACAGTTAATGGAAAAACACGAAGTATTGAAATTCACTTATTCAATTTCGATACTGACATCTATCATAAAGAAATTTCTGTATCTATTCTAAAAAGAATTAGAGACGAGTATAAATTTGATTCCGTAGATGCATTAAAATCGCAATTACAAAAAGACAAGGAGGAAGCATTAACCTATTTCGAAAGTAATGCATAAGTTTTTATTCAAACAAATAGACAACTCTTCATTAATCGTTTTCCGAATCATATTTGGGTTATTAATCTTTTTAGAATCAGTAGGAGCCATTTTTACAGGATGGGTTAAAAGAACCCTTATTGACCCGGAATTTACATTTACAGTAATTGGTTTTGAATGGCTACAGCCATTACCTGGAAATGGAATGTATTTCTACTACTTACTCATGGGTATGTTTGGCTTTTTTGTAATGATTGGCTACAAATATCGCTTAAGCATGATATCATTTACTATTATGTGGACAGCAACATATTTAATGCAAAAAGCATCCTATAATAATCATTATTATTTGTTGATTTTGATTTCATCATTTATGTGTATTGTCCCTGCCAATAAGTTCCTATCGGTAGACGCAAAACAAAAACCAGAAATTACATCATTCAAAATGCCTAATTGGGCGAAATGGATTTTCATTGCCCAAATGGCACTAGTATACACCTATGGTTCCATCGCAAAATTATACCCTGATTGGCTAGACACTTCTGTTCTGAAACAATTAATGATGGCAAAAGAACATTATTATATTGTTGGTGACTTATTACAACAAACCTGGGTACATTATATTTTAGCATATGGTGGAATTGCTTTTGACGGATTAATTATACCGTTATTGTTATTTAAACCCACTAGAAAAATCGCTTTTATTGCCGCTATTTTCTTTCATATGTTTAATGCAATCGTATTTCAAGTAGGTATATTTCCATTTCTCTCACTTGCTTTTTGCTTGTTCTTTTTTGAAGTAAAAACAATCCATAAACTATTTTTAAAAAGAAAACCTTTTTATAATTCAGAAGAAACAAACATTCCTAAATACGCTAATACATTAAAACCGATATTGTTTATTTATTTCGCTATACAATTAATACTACCAATTCGTCATTGGTTTATTCCTGGAGACGTACTACGAACAGAAGAAGGACATCGTTTAAGCTGGCGTATGATGTTACGCACAAAGTCTGGAGGAATAAACTACAAAGTTGTTGACAAAACAACCGGAATATCAACGTTTATACCTCATCGTAACCTTGTTAGCCAAAAACAAGGTAGACTATTAGCCACCAAACCAGATGTTATTTGGCAATTTATACAATATTTAAAAAAGAAATACAAGGCCGAAGGAAAGTCTGTTGAAATTTATGCAATTAATAGTAAAATTAGTGTGAATGGCGGAAAATACACTCCGTTTATTGACCCAAAAGTAGACTTGACTACAATTGAATGGAATACTTTTACTCACAGCAATTGGATTTTAAACCAAAGACCTGAATTAAAAACACTGTCTATCACACCTCTTCCACCTAAAAGCAACTAATAAATAAAGCAACAATGTAATCTTTTATTTTTTTACTGTACTTCAACAAAAAAAGCCTCTTCAAATGAAGAGGCTTTTACTTGTTATCCCACAAGGATAGTATTGACGACAATACAAATAGCACAACACAAACAACAACCCTTCACAAACACTGATAACTACGTGTTTATAGGATTTAAAGAAAGTGAATCAAATTGAATAGTGTCGTGCAAAATCGTGCAATCATCGTGCAAATTATTTATATTTGACTTTTCAAATACACTTACTATGGCTACAGTCAAATTTCATTACCGTTCAAAACGTGAAAATGCACCAATTACATTAAGACTACTTCACAAAAAAGAATTTGACTATTTTGTTAATACTGAATTAAGGATAAACAAAGAACATTGGAATTCAAAAAAAGGTATCCCTAAAACATCAGACGAAAAAACAAGACAAGTTAAAACCAAATTAATCAATTTGGAAAGTTACATATTAGACACCTTTAATGAAGATTATAATAAAGGTGAAGAAATCACAAAAGACTGGTTAAAACTTCATATTGACATATTTTTTAAAAGACACAAAGAAGAAACGTTAAGTGATTTACTAACAGACAATATTCAACGTGTAATTGACACCTCTGCTACTCGTAAAAACGGAAAAGGTGGAATTGGACTATCTGAAGGAAGGAAAAAGAACTACAAAGCCTTAATCAAGTTGTTGGAAAAATATCAAAAGAATAAAAAACTAAAAATAAAAGATATTAACTTGAAGTTCAAGAACGATTTCTTAGTGTTTATGAATAAGAATAATTATTCAAATTCATACTCCTTAAAAATGTTATCAAACATTAAAACAGTTTGTAATGACTCAAAAATAAATGACATCGAAGTTAGCCCTCAATTAGATAAAATTGAGATAGTCAGACCTAAAAATAATCATATTATCTTTCTAACCCCTGAAGAATTAGATTTAATAGAAAAGACCAAACTAAATAGCGACAGTTTAAACAACGCAAGAAAATGGTTATTAATAGGATGCAATATCGGTCAAAGAGCAGGTGATTTGTTAAATCTTGACGATTCAAATCTTGTAAATAGGAATGGATTAAAATTAATCGAATTAAAACAAGACAAAACAGACAAGTTAATCACAATACCTTTACCACCAAAAGCACAGGAATTGTTAGAAAAAGGTTTTCCCAGAAAAATAAGTGTTCAAAGATTCAATGAATACATAAAGGATGTATGTAATAAATCAGGAGTAAACCAAATAACTACTGGTAAAAAAAACTGCAAAGAACTGAAAAGACAAGTTATTGGTGAATATGAAAAATGGGAACTTGTAACTTCACATATATGTAGAAGATCATTCGCTTCTAACCTTTATGGCAAATTACCAACACCAATGATTATGCAAACAACAGGCCACACTACAGAGAGATCCTTTTTAGGGTATATTGGAAAAAGCGGAATGGATTATGCTCAACAAATAGCTGAATTATATGCTAAGATGGCTATTCAAGAAAACAACACACCTCAAGAACTAACCAAAAACCTTAAAGCAATATAATGGACATAAATCAAAATACCAGTTTCAATAGTAATGAAATAGCATTTGATAACTTAAATAGATTAATTGAAGACTCCGAAATCTTAGCAAATAAAATAGTCTTTAAAACAAGTAACCTCGAAGGGTTAGAAAATGATGTAGATGAATATTTTTCTAAATACGAATACAAGCCTAATATTATAAAAGGGCTAACATCAACAATTAAACATAAATCGCTGATTGTCAATAAATTTGATCATTTAAATTTATTACTAAGACAATTTGAAGGAATATCTATGAATCGCAAAGTTCCAAACTTAATTGATGATGATGAAAGTTACTTAAAGTTCTTTGAGAAAAGTGTTATTGAAAACCGCATAATCCCATTAATAACATTTGTTGTTTTTGAAATAAGTCTTTGTTTAGAAGAACACAAAGAATCAGCAAAAAATCACGCAGAAGAAATTGATCTAAGCGACACCAATGGTGCTGAAAAAATTGTAATGCTCCAAAAATTAGGGATATTAGATTATTTAAAGGCACTACACCCCTTTGATGCATCAACGAATCTATTAGCCTCTGCAATTAGCGGAATAACTGGCATGAATGCAAATACAGTTCAATCATATATTAACCCAATAGCCAACCCAACAGTAAGTCAAAAAAACAACCCCTTAAAAAGGGATGGGATAGTCAATAAAGTGATTAAAAAATTATCCATGATTAACTTTAAATCAAGTTAAATAAACCTAAATAATACGTTTTAGGTATTCTAACTAATAACCTAAAAAATACCTAACCTCTATTTGTTGAATAACAATTAAAGGAGAAGAGTATGCAATCAATTCAATTTATTCAGATCACACCAGAAGAACTTAAAAATGAAATTCTTACAGGGATAAAAGAACAATTAGAAGAACTTAAAAAAGAATACAAACCAAAAGAACCTTCAAAATACTTAACACGGAATGAGGTCGCACAAATGTTAAGCGTTGATTTATCAACACTATGGAACTGGAGTAAAAAAGGAAAATTAACCCCATACGGTATTGGTAATAGGGTATACTACAAAAGAGAAGATATCGATAAGGCAATAATTCAACTTAATAAATAGAGGTGTTTATCCCACCTTTAAAGACGCATTAGGCATGGATTACATTAGCTTAGTAATTCAGGATACCGATATAGATCGACTAATAAACCTAAAAGAACTAAATTTCATCAATGGCTTTTCAGAATCAACAGGAGAAATATTGAGCAAAAAAATTGCTGAATATCACTTTTGTAAAATTATAATTGACGAAGATAGAATCGTTAGGTTTAAAGGAAGTATTCATAAAATGTATAACTCTATAAAAGGAGTAGAAGCACAAAAAAATAGATTCAGAACCAAAGACCGTGGTTTTAATGGCAACTTGTTTACTGTAGAACATAACCTTAAAGCCATATGTCATCTGGAATATTTATTTAATTGCTCAAGTAGCAACATGAAAATAAAAAGTATTGAATTTGGAATTAATTCAGAAACTGAATTTAACCCTAAAAAATACATTCGAGGATTATTAAGTCACTCCAATATTGAATTCGAACATAAATTCCATCGAAACTTTGCCCATGTAGTTCATGATAGGTTTTCTATAAAAATATATAGTAAATCATACCAGTATCAATTAAAAAACAATATAGTCAGAGTAGAGTTAAAAATCAAAAAGATGATTGAACTTAAATCCGTGGGACTAACAACCTTAAATGATTTTAATGAAAGTACTTATCGTTTGTTATCTAACATGCTTTTAAATCGCCTTAATCAAGTCCTACATTATGATTACTCCATTGATATTAATAAGTTAAATAAAATAACTTCTAAATTGATAAACAAGTACCAAAACTCACAATTTTGGACAGAAGAATTAAAATCAAACCATAAAGATCGACACAAGAAACGATTAGCAAACATAACATTTAAATACTCTAATAATATCCATCAAGAACTAATCAAAAGTTTAAAGAATTCTTTTGAACTAAGCCTTAAATAAATTGTTGTTTTTATAGATATAGTGTGTAACAATTCACCGTTCAAGTATGATGTTAATAATTACACACCTATAGTAAAATTAACCATCCAAAAATATGAGATGAAAAAGAAAAAAATCAGCAAGTATTTAAATCGAAAACTGGACAAATCGGACACTATAAAAAAGGGATTAAACCCCACAACTTTTACATCATAAAAAAGACTATTTTTGTAATATAAAATATTACCGTAGCGTAATCGTATTTGATTCTTAAGAAATCGCCAGTTTCAAAAAACAGTCAAGAATACAGATTATAAGCTACGTCCGTTAAGGGCGTGGGCTGTTTCTGTTTGACTGTAGGCTTCTGGCGATGCCTTTAAGAATAACGGTTCAGTTCCACGCTCCTTTTTTTATAACTCTTTTTGGGGACTGGAAAGATTAATAAAATCATAAATGAAAAATTTATCAACACTATTTCTTCTAATTTTTATTACATCTTGTATTAATTCAAAATCAAATCAAACCACAATAACGAAAGAACCCGCAGTCCCTCTCGAAAAACCTAAACCTTCAATACTTCCCAAAATAAATGTTACCAATGTCAGTTTAAAATGTAGAGGAAACGGAACCCGAGCGGCTAATGTATACGGATCAGGGGTTACAATTTATTTCACTATCAAAAACAACTCAAATATCGGCCTTAAAAGAGTCTTTTTTATTGGTGAATTCAATTATTTAGGAAGAAACTATTCTCACTCTGAAGATATAAATTATGAGTTCCGAAAAGGACTTGAGCCTGGAGAAACTCAAAAAATAGCAATGCGTCCAAGTCTGTTTTCAGAATGGAATGATAAAATAAAACCTTCAGATGAAGGAAAATTCAATCTTGAATTAATAAAAGTAGAAGATTACAACAGTGATATTAAGAATTAAAAATAACAAAATACTTCAAAGCTTAAGTAAGCTGTCATAGCGCAATAAATGAAGTTTATTCTTAAAACAACCTGTTTAATTTATTCTTTACGCATGCTCATTAAAGACTCTCCTTAGAGTCTTTTTTTTAGGCATTTGAAGAACCAATAGACGAATATGATAATATGACTGAAGAAGAACTAATCGAGGAAATCAAACGACTTGATGATGAAATATTCAAAAAATAAGTCAATTTATCACAGAAAAGACTATAAAACCACCTAATTATGCAAAACCACTTATATTCCCCAAAAACACACTAAACACATGTACTTAGACTTAATTACAATTAGTTTAAAGTAACATTCGTTAACACTATAAGGGAACCTCTTTGAAATAATTGATTGTTGATATCAATAAAGCAATTTCTTATTACATGCAAAATGAAAAAATAACTTAAATTTATGATTGAAAAAAACTAATCAATTGCAAACAACAAAGATTTCCCTGACATTGAACTTAAAGAAGAAGATACTTTAATGTGTTTAGGTGTTGTGATGCAATTAATAAGAAATATAGGATAATGAATAAACTTTTCATAATTGGAAATGGATTTGATAGGGCACATGGATTACCAACATCATATGAATCGTTTCTAAAATATTATTTACTCAATTTCGCTAAAGAATGTATTAATAAAAAAAGACACACAGATAATTTATTGTCATTCTCTGTTAAAAGAAATAATATCGACTTTGAAGAGAAAGATTATAATAAACTTTCAACAATTAATAGTGTTATTGGAATAATTCAAGAGTTAAATAGCATGGAATATTTCATTTTTCGATCCGGACAAAGTGAACTATTTAATAAGTTAACTTTAGATGTAAAAAAATTTGGATGGATTGATGTCGAAAATTCACTCTTTAGTTGTATAAATCAAATTGCTAAAGAACATTCAATACAAGACCCTAATTTATACAACTCTGAAGTTATTTCCAATGCAATTTCTTATCAAAATGAAAAACTAAAAAAACTTTATACAGAATTCGAGGTATTAAGAAAATCTTTGTACAAATACTTAAATGAGGAAGTAAATCAAAAATATGCATTTGAAATAAATAAAGAAATAGCAAGAATATTCAATAACGGATATGCTCCTAATATCCATAAGGGTGATTTCCATCATTATTTAACAATTGTAGATTTTAACTATACAAAAACATCCAGTGTTTATTATAATAATGTTGTTGATAATTTTCATGTATTTGGTGAAATATTTAATATACACGGAAGTATTGAAAATGGAATAGAAAGCATTGTATTTGGCTACGGAGATGATGTGAGCCCTAAATATGATTTTATTAAAAATGAAGAGAATAATTACTTTTTTGAGTATTTTAAAACTTTCATGTATTTAAAAAATAGTCTACGTACTAAAATGTTAGATAGGTTGAATTATAGTTCTCAAACTACAGACATATATATTTTAGGTCATTCTTGTGGTGCATCAGATTTAACTTTATTAAAAGAAATATTCAACCATCCAAAAGCCGGTAAAATTTATATTGTCTACCATAATAATTATGAAAATTACAAAGAGTTATCAATGAATATATCTCGTATTATTGGAAACAATACTATCTTAAGAAATAAAGTTATATCCTATGATTTATCTGTGAAAATGCCACAATTAAATTTAAATAAAAAAAAGTATGCCCTCCAACGTTAGTTAAACCAAAACTACAAGACAATTAGTCTTTTTGCCTTAATTCAACTTTTTATAATCATGACCAAAAGTCCAACTCACTATAAAGAAAAAACAAATAAATCTATAACTGAATACTTCAAAAAAAGTAAATCAGATTGGTTTGAAATAGTCGATAATGATGTAAAAAAGTGGGATAATACCAAAGTTGATGAATTTTGGAAATTAATTAGGCTACATAAGATTGACAAAAACGATTTCGATTTTAGTTATTTTATCTTTCCTACCTTCGATACCAATTCACAATACAGTAAAGAAAAGTATTCTCATCTAAACCAAAAAAAAATTAACCTTACATTTTGGGAAACCAATCTTAATAAAGAGTTTAATAAGCATGTTAATTTTAATAATTCCATTTTTGAAGGTAAAGTAGATTTTGATGAAGTAATTTTTGGTTCTGTTGATTTCGATTCTGTTAAATTTAATGACGTTGTTTGTTTTAATAATCTAACTTTTAACGAAATAGTAAACTTCAATTATTCAACATTTAATAAAACAACTTATTTTAAAGACTGTAAATTTCACTCTTCTGCTAATTTTCGTCAAAATGAATTTTTTAATGACACAATATTCATGAGTTCTTATTTTGGAGGTGAAGTTTATTTCAATGATATTGTTTTTCATGAAAAGATCTATTATTTATTTTCTGGTTTTGATAAGGAAGTAAGATTTAATGATGTGACTTTCGAAAAAGAAACTATGATGAATAGTACCGGGTTTTTTAACGGCGCATCTTTTAGTAACGTTAAATTTAGTAGGACACATGAAACTACAATTGAGGATTTAGTATCCCTGGATGTAAGCAAAATAACAAGAAAAGAATACGATGCCTATAGTGAACTGAATTATGATTATTTTGAGAAAGTCTCACGTCATAGCAGTTACCCGAATAAAGATTCTACAGAACCTTTATTAAACTATTATAAAAAAATAATTGAAAATAAAATTGACAACAATTTAAAAGGATTATCAGAACTTTCGGAATTTAGACTAAAAAAAATACTGAATTACATACACAATAATGACTATCAAATACATGTGTTTAATTTAAAATTCACCAATATAAACTTTCCAAAATTATTCACTTTCAGAAGAATAAACCTCACTAAATGTGATTTTCATAAATCTGATTTAAATGACATTCAATTTAAAGAATGTGACTGGGGAAATGAAAAAAGAATAATCTTTGACTATGAGAATCGTGACTTTCATGAGTCAGAAAGTATCTATAGACAAATTAAAAAAAATTATGAATCAAATAAGAATTGGGAATTATCTGGCATGGCCTACATAAGTGAAATGGAAATGAGAAGAAAAAGACTTTGGAAAGAAAAAGACTTATTCCAATGGCTTATTTATTCCTTTTATGGTCACTTTGGAGGATACAATCAAGATTTTAAAAAGCCAATAATAAGTATTGCAGTAACTATTTTTATTTTTTCCTTCTTCTATTACTTTATCGATTATGACATTATAAAAGCACTACAAAGAGGTACCAAAGGAGCATTGCCATACATTTCAATTGACACAGAAAAACCATTTAAAGGGTATTGGTTAATTTTAAAAAATATTGAATTAATTTTAGGAGGAACTTTTCTTTCTTTCTTTATTCTTGCGCTAAGAAAGAGGTTTAAACAATAAGTAAAACCTCCAGCAACACAATATCAAAGCCTTTAAAATCATGGAGTATCTATTATAAATTATTCAATAGAAACAATAAAAAAGTTTAATTAACATTAATAATCAATCCAATAATTTTACTTTAGCAAATTATTTTACTACTTTTAAAGAACTAACTAATTAAATCTTAGTCATAATTTAGGCTAATTGAAACCATTTATTCTTTAAATAATCTTAAAAGATATTAATATGTTTTTAGCACAATCTTCAAATACAATAGAATCTCAAGCACCATTTTACAAAAATATACTTGAGGGAATTATTAGAGGGGAAAAAGATGTCAATAGTGAAAGTATAGACAATGCTATAAAAGAGGCAAAAGAAATAGCAAATGGAAATAAGACAATATTTTCCATTGATAATGACTCATATTACTTAGTAAGTACCATATTGCTTAACTACAAAGCAAAGTTAATTGAACTTAATAAAATTGAAATAAGCACTTATCAAGATGTTTTAAAAATTTTAAAATAACGAATTCTTATTAATGAATTACAAAACTATTGAATTACAGATTCTTCAACTTGAAGAATCATTTTCAAAAAGCAGAAGTAATATATATTCTGACCAAAACAAAGAATCACATTTCAAAGAATTACACGACTTATTTATTTCAATTAAGAAATCTGACCTCAAATCATTTCTCTTAGGTGATCTTCAAAATCATTTCCATATACTAAATTATATATTCAAAGGATTAGAGTATTTAGATAATAGTACTTTGAATATAATTCCATTCGAAATAATAAGTTGTCTTAAGCACGCTTTAAATGATTGGGTTAAGAAGGATAACATAATATTAGTAACTTCTCTATCAAATAAAGTTGAAGGTTTTTATTTTGAGGTCGCTTTTAGTGAAGAGTACTTTATTCAAATAAATAATTATATCGGTGCATTATATAATATCAGTATAACACATAGACTTATACGAATTTGTCTACCCAAAGTACTGTCAAGAGACTACTTATCTTCCGTTGTGCTTTACCATGAATTAGGTCATTTTATTGATTCTGAATTAAATATCAGTAAAAGATTATTAGCAAACGAACATAGTGTTTCCTTAGAGAATGCTTCTAATATAGAACAAAAATTTTACCATCATACTGCTGAATATTTCGCAGATTTATTTGCAGCACAATATGTAAATGACTCATTAAGCATATACCTTAATCACATATCTAATGGTTCCGTAGATAGTTTAACACACCCAAACACTAATAAAAGAATAGAAGTAGTCTCTGATTTTTTATTAAGTAAACCTAACGATGAGATAACTAACATTAATAACGCATTAATGATTTCAGGTAATGAAATCTTCAAAAAGAGGCATCAAACAATTGATTCCACAAAATCTGATTTTAAAAATCTAATCCCTCAATCATTCAAGTCTAAAGAGGAATTACATTCAGTTTTCAAATTAGGGTGGGATTGTTGGAACAATTCGGATACAAATTTTCTTAAAGAATTTAAACTAAGACAAAAGTATCAGATCATAAATAATCTAATTGAAAAGTCAATTTCTAATTTCGAAGTAGTTCAAAAATGGAACGAAAACAAATAATTACCTCAAACGGAGCAAACATTAAACCTACAAAAAGCGCAATGTCAAAAAAAATAGCAAAATTTTTAGGTCTAAATAAAGATGGAATTCTTTTTAAAGATGAAATAAATAAATTAATTAGCAAAGGAGAACTAACAATTGTTCCCCTTTTAGAAGAAGACCAAATAGGAGAAATAAGTATAGATTTAAGAATCGGTACAGATTTTTTAGCGCAACAACAAGGAAGAGATGCATTTATTGACACCACGAATGATCAAATTACATCAAGACCTATTAAGAGCCATTTTAGAGAAACAAGAAGAAGGACTGGAGAAACATTACTATTAAACCCGTCACAACCTATATTATTTTCAACATTAGAATATATTAAATTGCCAAGCGATGTTTATGGCGTATTAACACTTAGAAGTTCTTATAGTAGACTTGGACTTACACTTTCTTCAATAATACAACCAGGTTATTGTGGATGTGCTTCAATTGAAGTTACAAACAATGGAAGTACTCCAATTAAAATTATGTCAGGCTCACGATTTGCTCAATTAAGACTAATTAGAATTAAACGTAACTCAAATTATTTCAACTCTGAAAGAAAATACAACTGTCAAGTACGACCAATTGCATCAAAAGCGAATGAAGACAAGGAGTTAAATCAATTAAAAAAATTCTTGAATCCTAATTCATAAAGATAAATTCGTGCAATAGTCGTGCAAGTTTTAACTGTCAAAAACAGAAAACCCTCTAAATCAAAAGATTAGAGGGTTTTTAAGTTATCCCACAAGGATTCGAACCTTGACTGACAGTACCAAAAACTGAAGTGCTACCATTACACCATGGGACAATAGGTGATTGCGGGTGCAAATTTACAAGAAATAATGGTTCATACAAATATTTTTAAGCAAAAAATTATATTTAATTTTATTACTTCTGTAACCTGCTATTACAAAGTTACATACAATCTTATTATTTGGCAATTCTTTAAGATATTTTAAGGGATATTTTTTAGTACTTTAGCCACTTTCAAAACAGGAAACACATGTCAGTAAAAGACTTTTTTAAATGGAATAAAATATTAGGTTGGACCGTATTTACTATAGCATTAATTACCTATGGTTTATGTGTAGAACCTACCGCTAGTTTTTGGGATGCTGGAGAATACATTTCTACCTCAGCTAACTTAGCCGTTGGACACCCACCTGGAGCTCCTTTATTTCAAATGTTAGGGGCATTTTTTGCAATGTTTGCTTTTGGAGATACAAGTAATATTGCTGTAATGGTAAACATGTTATCTGTAGTTTCAAGTGCATTAGCAATATTGTTTATGTTTTGGACTATCAGTATGATTTCACGTAAACTTGTTGTTAAAGACATTAAAGACCTTAGTAAAAATAAAGCCATTGCAGTTCTAGGAAGTGCTTTAGTAGGCTCACTAACTTTCGCTTTTACCGATACGTTTTGGTTTAATGCCGTTGAAACAGAAGTATATGCCATGGCAACCTTTATCATGGCATTACTATTCTGGCTTGGGTTAAAATGGGAAGAGGACATGCACAAACCAAGAGGAAACAAATGGTTAGTTGTAATTGCCTTTGTTATCGGACTATCTTTTGGGGTTCACTTTATGGGATTATTGACTATACCTGCAATAGGATTAATCTACTTCTTTAAAAATTATAAGAAAATAACCGTTAAAAATTTCATTATAGCAAACATAGCTACTATAATGGTATTGTTATTCATTTTTAAATTATTACTACCAAATGCTTTATCTTTTTTCGGTTGGATGGAAGTCTCAATGGTTAATGGTTTAGGCCTGCCTTTCCATTCAGGATCTATTATTGGGTTCTTATTAATTATTGCAGCATTTTATTACACATTAACATTCACTCGTAAAAATGGTTATGTAAATGCAAATACACTTACACTATGTGTTCTATTTATTTTTATAGGATTTTCTTCATGGACAATGTTACCAATTCGTGCCAATGCAGGAACAACTATTAATGAGAACAATCCTGGAAATGCAAGAGAATTATTAGCCTATTATAGTCTAGAGCAATATGGGCATAATCCATTCCTATACGGCCCACAATTTACTGATCAATTTGCAGGAGTTAATGAAAATGATCCGTACAAGGACGACAAACCTAAATATGAGCAAGACAAAAAATTAGGAAAATATGTTATTGTAAACAATTACATAAACGCATCTTTTAACCCAAACCCTGATCATTTATCTATTTTACCGAGAATGTGGAGTTCTGAGCACGCTGAGCGTTATTTGGATTTTATGGATATTGAACTAACCATTAAATCGGAGTTTTTTGGTAAAAAAGAATTACGCCAAATAGTTAATGACTTCAATAACGATGTTAAGCTTGGACAAATATCAACTGAAGAACAATTAGAATTCATTAAGAAATTCGGACAATATACTGATGTTAAAAAGCCATCCCTAATTGAGAACTTCAAATTTATGTTCCAATATCAATTAGGAGATATGTACGCAAGATATTTTCTTTGGAATTTCGTTGGTAGGCAAGATGACATTCAATGGAAAATGAATAACAATGGTAATTGGATTAGCGGAATCAACTTTATTGATTCTATCCTATTAGGGACTTCTCAAGACAATTTACCAAAAGACATTAAAGAAAATAAAGGACGTAACACCTACTTCTTCCTTCCGTTTATATTAGGAATCATTGGATTACTTTTTGTAATTAAAAAAGACTTGAAACTCTTCTGGGTATTATTAGTTTTCTTTCTATTTACAGGTTTAGCAATTCAAGTATACACCAATGTACGTCCGTTTGAACCAAGAGAACGTGATTACTCTGTCGTAGGATCATTTTATGTCTTTGCAATCTGGATCGGGATTGGAGTATTGAGTCTTTATGAAGGATTAAAAAAATACATCAAACCGAAAATCACAGCCCCATTAGTAACAGTCATTTCTCTTTTAACTGTTCCGTTATTACTAGCGAACCAAAACTGGGATGATCATGACAGGTCTGGTAAGTACACTGCCCAATCTATGGCTAAAGCCTATTTAGATTCGTGCCAAGAAAATGCAATATTATTTACCATTGGTGATAACGACACATTTGCTTTATGGTATTTACAAGAAATTGAAGGTCATCGTAGAGATGTAAGGGTTGTTAATACAAGTTTATTAGCTACAGATTGGTATATCGATCAAATGAAAAAGAAAGCCTATGAAAGTGACCCAATTCCTTCTCAGCTAACACACAAACAGTACCGATGGGGAACAAGAGACGCAACTATATTTCAAGAACGTACCAAAGATACTATCACTATTAAACAATTAATAGACTTCCTTGCTTTAGACAAAGAGGAAGTAATGGTAGAGATGCAAAGTGGCCAGAAATACCACACGTATCCAACAAAAAACATCCGTGTTCCTGTAGATAAAAATGCTGTATTAAAAAACAAGATCGTTTCACCTAAAAATGCGGGAGAAATAGTTTCTGATATGTATTTACGTATCAATAACGACCAACTATCAAAAAACCGTTTATTAATGCTTGATATATTAGCAAATAATGATTGGGAACGACCTATTTATTTCTCTGGAGGAAGTAATGATCCTGCAGAATTTATTTGGCTGAAAGACTATTTACAATATGATGGTATAGTTTATAAATTAGTACCTATTCATTCTCCAATTGACAAAGACAACCCTTTTGACATGGGATTCATTGACACAGATTCTGCTTATAAAAAAATAATGGCTTGGGATTGGGGTAACTCTGGTAGTGATGATATTTACCATGATGTGGAAACAAGAACTAATGCTTTTAGCTACAGAGCAAGTATTGCACGTGTATCGGAAAAATTAATTGACGAGAAAAAATTTGATAAAGCTGAAGACCTAATGGATTTGGCAATGGAAAAGATGCCTGTTAATAAATTTAAACTCTATACACTAGTCGAACCTTTTGTAGATGGGTTTTACAGAATAAACAAGCCCGAAAAAGCTCGTAAAGTTTTTAATGATTTAGGGTTCATGTATAAAGATCACATTAACTATTACAAAACATTACCTCTGGAAGAACAATTGCTTATTCCTGATGATATCCTTACCGATTTAGAGCGATACAAAACCATTATAATTACTGGTATTGAAAACAAAGACATCAGCATTATAAAAGAAGAAATTCCATATTACTTAAATGCCATTAAACCATTTAAACCTTTAATGCATCAAGTCAATTACGGATTAAGCTTAGACAGGTTAATTGGTGGCTTATACAAAGCTGGGCTAAACAACGAAGCAAGAGCATTGTATTTATTAGAAGTAGAAAAAGTACGGCGCAATTTAGATTCTGCAAGTAAATTAAGTGATGAACAGATGTATGGTTATGCTGAACAAATTTTAATGGACATTACTGATTATAAAAAATTATTACGTATCGTTCATAAAAATGATGATAGCATCTTTTTTAATAAAGAAAAAGAAAAGTTTGACAACAACCTTGATAAATTAGAGACTCTCTTTATGCCAGAAGAAGATGGGCAGGATTCAATTAAACTTCCTACTCCTTCTAAATCTGGATTGTAAGCACTTAATTATTTAATAAAAATCCTAATTATACAATTGTATAATTAGGATTTTTATTATCGCATTATTGTACCTTTATCAACATGTTATACTTTGTAAAAACACCTCTTATTCTCAAAAGATTATTCCCAAACCTGACTTGGGATATAGCTACCAAAAAAAAGGTGATTTACTTAACTTTTGATGATGGTCCAACACCAGAAATCACTCCATGGGTATTATCTGAATTAAATAAATACAACGCTAAAGCTACTTTTTTTTGTATTGGCAAAAACATCACAGCACATTCTGAAATTTTTAAAACTATTTTAAGTGATGGAAATACAATTGGAAACCATACATATAATCACGTAAATGGTTGGAAAAAAACTTCTAAAACATACCAAGGAAATATTGATCAAGCGCAAGAAACTATTAATTATATTATTGGAAACAAGAAATTAGAGGTGAAAAATCTCTTCCGTCCTCCTTACGGAAAAATTAAAAATGGCATTGCTAAAAAACTACTGGAAAAAGATTATAAAATTATTATGTGGGATGTCTTGAGTGGTGATTTTGACCAATCGATCACTAAGGAACAATGTTTAAAAAATGTAATTCAAAATACAACAGAAGGAAGTATCGTTGTTTTTCATGACAGCGTTAAAGCTTCAAGGAATCTAAAATTCGTATTACCTAAAGTGTTAGATCATTTTAGTAAAAAAGGATTTACATTTGAAGCCATTCAATAAAATATCACACATATTCCTGAATTAATCCAATTAGAGTGTTAGCATCCTGCTCACCTGATTGACGCCATTTCATTTCGCCTCCTTTATAAATCATTAATGTTGGCAAGCCTTTAACACGTAATGCCTCTGCTAAAGAAGCATTCTTATCTACATCAATCTTAATTATTTTTGCTTTATCTCCTAGTGCAGCTGCAACATTTCGCATTACAGGATGCATTGCTACAGAATGTTCATTCCACTCTGTATAAAAATCTAATAATACTGGAACTGAAACATCAATTAATTCGCCAAATTTAGACATAGTAAACTATTTTAATTTTCAAGTAATAAGCTAAAAAGCATTCCTAACTAACACAAAGTTAACCTTTTTAAATAACTAAGCTGCTGTTCCTTTCCTTTTAAGCTTTATAACAGTTATTTCTGGCCATATTCCCACTCTACCAGCAAAACCATGAAACCCAAACCCTCTATTTACATTTACATAACGTCCAAATTCTTCATATAACCCAGCCCATTGCTTATAAATAAAACTAGAAGGACTCCATTTAATAAACCCCGGTATTTCAATACCCATCTGTAACCCGTGCGTATGACCACTCAAGGTTAAGTGATAATTAAAATCATTCTCTTTCACCTGATGTTCCCAGTGAGAAGGATCATGACTCATTAATACTTTAAAATCATTTTGATCAACTAAAGTAGAAGCTTTCTTTAAATCACCAGCTTGTTTCCAACCTTTTCCCCAATTCTCTACACCTACCAATGCTAGTTTTTGATTATCTTTTTCAATAAATCGAGATTCATTTAACAATAATTCAAATCCTATTTTTGAATGAATACCTTTAATCGCTTCAAAATTTGCATTTTTAGCTGCCTTTGTTTTCCATTCTGCATAGTCACCATAATCATGGTTTCCTAAAATTGAATATTGACCAAAAGGCGCTTTTAATTTTGAAAAAACATCGATAAAATCATCCATCTCTTCAGCTTTATTATTCACAATATCTCCTGTAAACAATAATAAATCTGATTCTTGTTCTGCTACTAAATCTACAGCATATTGTACTTTTGATTTATCTGTAAAACTTCCTGAATGAATATCTGAAATTTGAGTAATGGTAAAGCCATCAAATGCCTCTGGCAAATCATCAAAAGCTAGTTCATACTTCAATACTTTAAAATTATACTTCCCTTTCGTAACCCCATATAAAAAAGAAGCAAACGGAATCGCTGCAATTCCCAAAGCTAGTTGAGCTATAAATTTTCGCCTAGTTGGAATAGATTTTACTTCAGAATCTCCTATCATTCTAATTCCTTTTATAACAACTCTGTATACATCTTCACCAAACATACTTACCAATAAAATCACTTTTGGTAATAGGAACATTAACAATAATGAGAATGCATATTGAAACCCTTTAGTTTGCCCATTTTCTCTTGAATAGGTCAAAAACACCATTAAAAAAGGAATATAGACTAATATAGAGACTACAATCCATACCCAACGATACAGTTTTTCTTTTGTGAGTACTCTTAATGCTTGAAAAGCATAAATTTCCACAAACAAAAACACTATTGTCATGATTAATAATGCAACGTAAAACCTAGACATATTTTTTGAATTTTATCAAAGATACTAAATTGACTACCATGAGTATTTTAATTCTATAATAATTAACAAACAAATACTCATTTCATTTTTATATTTTTACATTTCAGAATTCAATTCTTCAATTATGTCAGCAGAAAAAAGAGTGTTTTTATTAGATGCATTCGCATTGATATTCCGTGGGTATTATGCCTTAATAAAAAATCCAAGAATCACCTCAAAAGGAATGGATGTTTCTGCAATTATGGGATTCACCAATTCACTGTTTGAAATATTACGAAAAGACAAGCCAGAGTACTTAGCAGTTTGCTTTGATAAACAAGGAAGTAAATTAAGAACTGATATTTTTCCTGAATACAAAGGAAATAGACAAGAAACTCCAGAGGCTATAAAAATTGCTGTACCTATTATTCAAGAGATACTAAAAGCAATGAATATTCCTATTATTGAAGTAGCCGGTTTTGAGGCAGATGATTTAATCGGAACTCTTGCAAAACAAGCTGAAAAAGAAGGTTTTAAAACCTATATGGTTACTCCTGATAAGGATTTTGCACAATTGGTGTCTGAAAACATTTTTATGTACCGTCCTGCAAGAATGGGCAATGGTATTGAAATTTGGGGAATCCCTGAAGTTCAAGCACGTTTTGAAGTAGAACGTCCTGAACAGGTTATTGACTACTTAGGAATGATGGGAGATGCTGTAGATAATATTCCTGGATTACCTGGTGTTGGAGATAAAACTGCTAAGAAATTCCTTAAACAATACGGTTCTATGGAAAATTTATTAGCCAATACTGCCGACTTAAAAGGGAAAATGAAAGAAAAAGTTGAAAACAATGCTGAACTTGGATTACTTTCTAAAAAATTAGCGACAATCTTATTAGATTGCCCTGTCAACTTTAATGCGGAAGAATTTTATGTTTCTAAACCTAATACTGAAAATGTTACTTCCTTATTTCAAGAGTTAGAATTTAGACGCTTACAAACTACTTTTGAAAAGATTTACGGTTTAACAACTACCATCCCTAAAACAGCATCCGAAGAAAAAGCTACCTCAACTAAAAAAGAGACCAATAATCAAAGTGACTCACAATTCTCACTTTTTGGCGGAGACATTACCTCAGATGAAAACAACACGATAATTTCTGGTTATAAAACGGCCGAAAACACCCCTCACGTATATCAGTTTATAGACACTGATTTTGCAAGAAAATTATTTTTACAACAACTAATGAAACAGACTTCTGTTTGTTTTGACACAGAAACCACCAGTTTAAATACTTTTGAAGCAGAATTAGTTGGTATCTCATTTTCGTGGGAGGCACATAAAGGATATTATATTCCTTTCCCTGAAAATCAAGAGGAAACACAAACAATCGTTGAGGAATTAAGACCTTTCTTTGATGCAGAACACATTGAAAAAATTGCTCATAATATTAAATACGATTCCAAAGTATTACACAAATACAAGATTACCATAAAAGGAAAGTTGTTTGATACGATGTTGGCTCATTACCTTATAAACCCAGATATGCGTCATAACATGGACGTGCTTTCTGAAACTTACCTAAATTATCAGCCAATTACTATTGAAAGTTTAATTGGGAAAAAGGGGAAAAATCAAAAATCATTCAGAACTGTTCCTTTAAATGATCAAACAGAATATGGCGTTGAAGATGCTGATGTTACTTTTCAACTAAAACAATTGTTTGATAAAAAACTAGTAGAAACCGACACTAAAAAATTGTTTGATGAAATTGAAATGCCTCTAGTACCTGTGCTTACTGCAATGGAATTAGAAGGAATCAATTTAGATGCAAACTTCTTAGCGAGCTTATCTGACGATTTATCTAAAGACATCAAAGAATTAGAAACGGCTATATATAAAACTGCAGATAAAGAATTCAATTTAGCTTCACCGAGACAGTTAGGGATTGTATTGTTTGAAGATATGAAATTGGCTGACAAACCAAAGAAAACTAAAACGGGACAATATTCTACTTCAGAAGATGTATTAAGTAAGTTAGATGAATATCAAATTATTCAAGACATTTTAGCTTGGAGAAGTTTAATCAAACTCCAAAACACGTATGTTGACGCATTACCTCTACAAGTAAATTTGACAACAAAAAGAATACACACCGACTATCATCAAGCAGTAGCTGCTACTGGTCGATTGAGCTCAAACAATCCGAATTTACAAAACATCCCTATCCGCACCGAACGTGGTAGACAAGTACGTAAAGCATTTGTACCTAGAAATAAAAATCATATTCTTGTTGCTGCAGATTATTCACAAATAGAATTACGAATTATTGCTGCTTTAAGCGAAGATGAAAACATGATTGAATCTTTTGTTAATGGTCATGATATTCATGCAGCGACTGCTGCCAAAGTCTTTAACGTACCTTTAGATGAAGTTACTCGTGAGCAACGAAGTAACGCAAAGGCTGTTAATTTCGGAATTATTTATGGTCAAGGTGCTTTTACTTTAGCGCAACAACAAAAAATATCGCGTAAAGAGGCAAAAGAGTTAATAGACAACTATTATAAAACATATCCAAAATTAAAAGCATACATGGCTAATCAGGTAGATTTAGCTAGAGATAATGGCTATGTAGAAACAATTTCACAACGACGTAGGTATTTAAAAAACATCAACTCTCAAAACGGAATTGTTCGAGCTGCTGATGAACGAAATGCTGTAAATGCTCCGGTACAAGGAAGTGCCGCTGATATTATTAAAATAGCAATGATTAATATTCATACTATTTTAAACAACGAAAACTACCAATCAAAAATGTTACTACAGGTACATGATGAATTGGTTTTTGATGTTATTAAGGGCGAAGAAGATAAGCTAATAAATATGGTGAAATCTGAAATGGAAAATGCATTTAAAATGTTAGTTCCATTAGATGTTGAAGTTGGAAAAGGAACTAATTGGCTACAAGCACATTAATACCTACCTTAGGTTGACTGCTTCAATTTCCTTAAACAAGGATACTCTTGGCTAATTAGTATTTTTATAGTTATACAGAAGTTATTGTTTTGTACTATGTATGTTCAATTTCTTCAAAAATAATTTTATAAGCGGTACCTTGGTGTTCTAGCAACTCTAAAGTACCATTTAATTGTTTTACAAATATTGATACTAATCTAGTTCCTACTCCTTTAGACCTCCCGTTTTTAATATAACCCGACCCATTGTCTGAAATTTGAATTTCATGTTTTTTATTATGTAATCTCTTCATTGTAATGCAAATTTTACCATGACTAGTTTCATTAAATGCATGTTTTAATGAATTAGTAATTATTTCATTAATAATTAATCCAAGTGGGGTTAAGGTTTGCATTCCAAAATCGATGCTTTCTATATCAATCTCTATATCAATTTCTTTGTCAACTGCATAGCTATTAATCAAATTTTCTACTAAATATTTAAAATGCTCGTGAGCATTTATCAGCTCTAAGTCATATTCTTGCAACAAGTTTTCATGTAACAATGCCATTGAAAAAATCCTCTTTTGAGTGTTTTTAAACATACCTACTACTACTTCATCCTCCACCTTAGATGCTTGCAATCTCAACAAACTAATAACTACTTGCAAATTATTTTTAATTCTATGATGTATCTCTTTAATAATTAATTGCTTTTCTTCATTTTTTATCTTAAGCTCTTTGTTTACTTTCCTTAATGCTTTATCATTTGTATTTACCAATTTACTGTAATAGAAAACCACTAAAAAAATCATAAATACTACAATTAATATTAGAGAAATACCTGTATAAAAAATTAAAAATTCATTCAGTTTATAAATAGCTTTATGATCTTTAAATAAAAATATATTTAGTAAATAAAATAGCACGACACTCAAGAAAAAAAGTGTGCTTTCCCACGCTTTCCATTTAGGGTTCAATAGAAATACTGATGGCAAAATAAAAATAAAGAAAATAAAATTACATTCGGAGCCAATATAGTACGTTCCTAAATATGCATGCAGGACTACTTCAAGACAAGTAAGAAAAAAAATAAGCTTTACATTAATCTCTTTTTTTATTAAATACAACATAGTGGCAAAAAAAACAGAAGAAAACACATTGTAAATAGCCATTTCTTTAACACCAATAACCAAAAAAAAGAAAATCAGAAAAAAGTGAATTACAAAGCCTAATTTTCCAATTGTATTAATTGTAAACTTAAACCTTTGACTCCACCGATGTCCTGTATATATATTATCCAACTTTATTTAATTTTTAAACATATTCAATTACTATAAATTTAATCTATTTCTTCAAATAAAATCCTGTACATTGTTCCAGGTTGTTCTAATAGGATAATCGTTCCATTTAATTGTTTTACAAAAATATGTATCAATTCATTTCCCATTCTTGACTCTTTATTTCCTGAAATACCAATTCCATTATCACCTATTAGCATTTCATGAGTTTTACTTTTTAGTTGTTTAATTTGAACATTAATTCCTCCATCTAAAGAGTCAATAAAAGCATGTTTAAACGAATTTGTTATTATTTCGTTTATTATCAATCCTAAAGGGACTAATGTTCTCATTTCAAAATATATCCCTTCTATTTTTATCTTTAATTTTATTTTTTTTCCAACAGAATAAGTATCTACTAAATCTGTTATCAATAAAGAGATGTATTCTTTTACATTTACATTTTTTAAATCAGCAGAGTTATACATTTTTTCATGTAAGATAGCCATTGAAATAACTCTTTTTTGAGCCTTCTCAAAAATATTCAATACATTTTTATCATCTATTTCTCTGGATTGAAACTTTAATAGGCTATTTACTATTTGTAAATTGTTTTTTACTCGATGATGAATTTCTTTAAGCATTGCCGTTTTTTCATCATTCTTAATTGTTATTTCTTCTTTCTGTTTTTGTAATAACTTATAAATGGTTTTTTTACGTTTATTTCCTTTATTTATTGCTACACTTAAAATTAAAGCTAATACTAACGCTATTGATATTAACACTATAACAACCCTTGTTTTACTTAATTTCAATCGTTGAACCTCTTTATTTTGGAGTAAAACATCATTTTGAGTAGACAAAATAGTTATTTCGTGTTCTTTTTTTCCTAATTCATATTTTGCATGTTGCCTAATAGCGTTTTTCTCTGTTTCTATATTTCTAATACTATCTTGCATAGTGACATACAATGATTTCATATCATAAGCTTTCTTCCAGTTTTTCTCCTTTACATATATTTTATTAAGTGTTTCTGCTGCTTTTTTAATACGCAATGGATATGCTAGCTCTTCTGCTAAATTTAAACTCTTTTGCGCATTAGTTTTTGCTTTAGAGATATCACCCAATTCTAAATATGACGAAGCTATTTTGTTTAGTGCAATAGTTACCCCCTCTTTATCTTCGGTACTTTTATTAATTACTAAACTTTCTTTAAAGTATTCCAATGCTTTATTGGTTTCTTTTTTATCTATAAATAAATCTCCTAAATAACTTAATGACGTAGCAATTCCTTCTTTATCTTTAATATCCTTACTTATTATTAAACTCCTATCATAATTTGCATGTGCGCTAATTGTATCTCCTAGCTTAAAGTAAACTTGTCCTAATTGATTTAATGACCTTGCTATCCCTTTTTTATCTCCTAACCCTTCCTTAATCCTAAGACTTTTCTTATGATATTTTATAGCTTGAAGATAATCACCTTGCGATTGATAAACACTTCCTAAGTTATTTAATAAAGCTACTAATCCTTGTTTATCATTTATTTCTTCTAAAATAGACAGACTTTTAAAATAATATTCTAATCCCTTATTATTTTCTCCACTATTCCTATATATCAACCCAATATTATTTAACGTATAAGCAATACCTTTTTTGTTATTTATCGACTCTCTGATTTTTAGACTTTTTTGGTAATTTGATAATGCCAAACCAATTTCCCCTTTACTTCTGTTTATAGCACCAATATTATTTAATACAGCGGCTATATTTTCTTTATCACCAATACTTTTCAATAACTCAATACTTTCTACATAGGCTCTTAGAGCCTTATCTTTTTCTGACCTTTCATTATACATATATCCTTTAGTATTTAAAACCAAAGCCTTAATGTTTAATAATATTTTTTTTTCTTCTAGATGTAATTGAGATGAATCTGTTAACTTTATTGAGGTAAAATCATATAGCCAGTTATTATATTTTGACCAAACACTTTCATTTGGCAAATACACTATTAAGTTATTAATTATTTTAGCTTTTGTTGTATCTAGTTCAGTATTATAAAATTCAACCAGAGATGAATCTATTAATTTTATCTCATATTTTGATAATTCATTTAACTCTAAACTATCAATTAAATAATACTCTTTATCAGCATAATTTTGGGAATACAGTTGTATTCCCAAAAGAAGTATAAAACTTAAATGTAAATTATTATAAAGTTTCTTTTTCATTATCTACTTTAAATTTCAACTCATAAAAGGCTCCTTCTTTTTCTAATAATCTAATCGTCCCATTTAATTGTCTGGAAAATATATTAATGAGTTTTGTTCCTAACCCTGAGCTTTCGTCTAAAGGATGAAACCCAATTCCATCATCACCAATAATCATTTCAAAATCTTCTTTACTATTTTTTTTCAATTCTAAGGAAACATTACCCTTCTGTTTATTAATAAAGGCATGTTTTAATGAATTAGTTATTATTTCATTAACAATTAAACTTAAAGGAAGTAAAATTTCAATGCTATATTCTTCGTCTACTATATCAAGTTCAATATTTATCTTTTTCCCTAAATCATAACTATCAATGATATCTATAATTAATCCTGACAAATGCTTTTTAACATTAATTAATTTCAGGTTTTCAGTACTGTACATGTTTTCATGCAGTTTTGCCATTGACAAAACTCTGCGTTGCGTATTTTTAAACATCTCTAAGACTTTACTATCCTTTACTTCTCTTGATTGAAGCCTCAACAAACTATTTACTACTTGTAAATTATTTTTAACCCTGTGATGTATTTCCTTCATCATCACTTGTTTTTCTTCATTTTGAATCTTTAATAACTTTGAAGTATGCTTATTTTTATTTAAAACTCTTTTCGTAAACAATGCGATTAAAGAAATTAGCAATATCCCTATTATAGCAATACATAAAACAATTTTATTATTCCTAAGAGTAAGCCTTTGTAAATCATTTTTAGCTGACAGTAATTCTATTTCTTTTTGTTTTTGTTGAAGATCAAAAGTAGTTTGTTTAATAATAATAGATTCATCAATTTTATCATTCTGAATACTATCTCTTAGCTTCGTATAAGACTGTTCCATTTTAAAGGCTTCTTTCCAGTTTTGTTCGCCTTGATATGCATCTCGTAACAGTTTAGTTGCCCTAACCTGACTCTCCAAAGCATTTTCTTTTTTTGCTATTTCTAATGCTTCATTTCCAGTTTTTTTAGCTTGTACAAAGTCTTGTGTTTTTATATAAACATTTCCTAAGTAAATTAATGAAGCTGCTACACCCTTATCATCATTATGTTTGCGTTCTAACAAAAGGCTTTTATTAAAATATTTCACCGCCTTGTCGTATTCGCTTTTTCTGAAATATACTTCACCAAATAAATTATATGTAATTCCAATCCCATAAGTTTCTTTTGATAACTCACGAACTTTCAGGCTTCTATTGAGGAAGATCAAGGCTGAGTCTAGCTCTTTTCTATCTGATAATATCTGACCTAAATTAGTTAGAGCCATAGCAACACAACGATAATTACTATATTTTTCACATAAGCGTAAAGACTTATTATAGAAATATTCTGCCTTTTCATAATTTCTTATATCATGGTATAATGAGCCTAAATTATTATATGCCTCTGGGAGTAAAATACTGTCTTTTATTTGCTCTTGTATTGCGATACAATCATGATAATGATTCAATGCATCAACATAATTCCCTGCTTCATGAGTTATAATTGCCTTATTATTAATTGTTGCTGCCAAATAACTAAACAATAACCTATTATTACTAGTCATGTCATTAGTTTTTAATGTAACTCCTGATAATTTATTAATAAGATATTGGTTCATCCAGCTATTATACCTTGTCCAAACTTTTTCATCCCAAGAGAGCTCTATAATATCGTTTATATACTTTAATTTAAGTGAATCTTGAGTTGTTTTATGATATTTAATTAGTGCTGAACTGATTATTTCTTTATCGTCTTCAGATAACTTACTCAACTCTAAACTATCAACTAAATAGTATTTTTTATCGGCATATGTTTGCCCATTAGCTTGGATTACTAATAAGAATACTATACTAAGAAGGAAGTATTTCAAATAGTCAAGTGTGTATATATTTGTTCTCAATTTGAGTTGTTTGTTTTAAAATTAATTTTATACATCGTTCCAGGTTGATTAAGTAATGTAATAGTACCGCTTAATTGTTTTATAAAAATTTCAATTAGTTTAGTTCCTAAGTTTGAAGATTTCTCTTTAGGGTTAAAACCAACCCCATCATCACCAATTAACATCTCAAAGGACACATTTTTTAATTGTTTTATCTGTACAGTTATTAACCCTTTGCGTTTATCAGCAAACCCATGCTTTAACGAGTTAGTTATTAACTCATTAACAATCAACCCTAATGGCGTTAAAGTTTCCATACCCAAATCAATTTCATCAATATCAACCTTTAGATTAATATCTTTTCCTACCGCATAACTTTTTATAAGCCCGCTGATTAGTGTTATAAGATGCTCTTGAACATTAATACCTTTTAGATCATCATCTTGTTGCATTTTTTCATGTAATAATGCCATTGACAATATTCTTTTTTGTGTCTCCTTGAACATGTCTATCACTTTATCGTCTTTAACTTTTGATGATTGCATTCGCAATAAGCTAATCACTACTTGCAAATTATTCTTTATTCTATGATGAATTTCTTTAATAACGGCTTTCTTTTCTTCATTCTGTTTCTCGAAATACTCATTTTTTTCTTTTAATTTTACCTGTCTAAGTCTAACAGAAAAAATCAAAAATATTGTACTTAACAAAAGAAGGGCGTACAAAGCGTAAAACCACCATGTTTTCCAATAAGGAGATGTAATTTCAACATTTAAAGAAATGATGTTTTCATTCCAATAGCCATCATGGTTAGCTCCCTTAACGTTAAAAGAATATTTTCCCGGAGGAAGCTTTGAATAGGTGATACTTGTATTATGGTTCATTGCAACCCAAGTATTATCGTAATTCTCCAGTTGAATTTTGTATTTATTTTTTGATGAATTACTATAATCCAATTCAGAAAACTCGAATTTCAACGGGTTTTGGTCGTGTTTTAAAACAATTTTACTTAATTCATTTTTTACGCCATCCCTTAGCGTCTTTATTTCTCTTCCATTTACAATAACATTTGTAATTACTACATTTGGAGTTCTAGGGTTTTTAGAGATAGTTGACGGGTAAAATGAATTTATACCACTAGGCCCCCCAAACAATAGTTCACCATCAGATGTTTTAAAATATGCCCCTGAATTAAATTCGTTACTCTGTAACCCTTCATCCGCAGTATAGTTTTCAAACTGCTTAGTTTTAGGATTGAATTTACTTAACCCCATATTAGTACTCATCCATAAGTTTTCATCCTCGTCCGGAAGTATTGAGTAAACATAATCATTGGCTAATCCATCTTTAACATGGAAGTTTTCTATTGCATATCCATCTTTAAAGTTTAAATCTTCCCCATTTGGTATAATGCAAGTTAATCCATCTCCCCATTTTCCGAACCAAATATTCCCCTCTTTATCACTATGTATTGTCCAAACACTTTTATATTCATTATTGGAATTTGTATCTATAAAATAACTTTTTTCTTCCTCAGGAAAGAAAACATTTATTCCGCTAAGAGTCCCTATCCATATTCTATTTTTTAGATCCCTATGAATTGCATGAGTCCAATTATTATGTTTATACTTTTCCTTATTAAAAGGTAAAGTATATGTTTTATATTCTTTTGAAGACATATTATATTTAACTATCCCTTTATTAGTCCCTATCCACATAACACCTTGCTCTCCCATGCACATCTTACTAGGAAAAACATTAGCTGGAAAAGGCATTTTTGTAAAGAATAAATTTTGTTTATTAAATTTAAATAAACCGTCCCGTTTACCTATAAGTAAATGATTTTCATCATATTCTATCATTGAAATAATAGAGTATTTGTCTCTTTCTGAACTTTTCTCAGCATTATTAGGAATATGTATATACTCGTACCTCTTGGTTTGTTCAGACCACACTAATTTATTAAGCCCATATGATGTACCTACCCATACTTGTTTGTCCTGATCTTTAAGAATACTCCAAACTTGATTTTGACGACTACTTTCTGGCTTGTCTTGATTTGCCCTATGAGCATTAAACTTTAATAAAAACAAATCATGTTTATATACTCCATTTGAAGAAGTTAACCACAATACCCCTGTTTGGTCTATGAATTGAGCATTCATACTATAATTATGCTTCAACTGAGGGTTATTAGTGATAACATCTATACTTTCCAAGGTATTACTACCATGAGGCAGATAGTATAATCCGTTTAAATATCCTACAAATAAGTTATTATTCTGATCTATCGTTATACTACTAAGCATGTCAAAATAAGTCACCTCTTTTTTAAATGGATTATGAATTCTATGAAAAGTATACTCTTCTAGAGTTAACTTATTTTTTTTATTTAATTTACTTAATCCACCTCTAGTAGCAAACCAAATAATTCCCTTTTTGTCTTCCTTGATATCATCTACTCTATTATGGTTAATTGAAGTAAAATCATTTGAATCATAAATGAAATTATTTATACCTTTAACTTCGTTATTTATATTAAACGAAATTAAAAAAACTCCATCATTAGTTGTCCCCACCCATAAACGACCTTTTGAATCTTGAAAAAGAGCATTTATTCTACTTTTATCTAGTTTGCTTTTTAAAATATGATTTGACCAATCACTAAAAATATTTTTTGTTTTACGGTTGAATAAGAATAACCCCTTTTCACTACCAATCCACATACGGTTATTATTGTCTTCGAGAATTTTAGTTGCATAAAAATTTTTTCCACTTGATATCAATACACTATCAATCGAAAAATTTTCAAAATTTTCAGTTGCTTTGTTAAATTTACTAAAACCTTTATTTGTTGCTACCCATAAAGCATCCTTTTTATCTTCATAAATACTTACAACATGATTCCCTTTAAGATTACTTTTTTGTTTGTTAAACGTCTTAAATCTATAGCCATCATATCTACTTAAACCATCGCCTGTCCCTATCCATATATATCCGATATGATCTTGCAATAATGAATACACCTGATTCCTTGGCAGTCCAGATTCTGTAGTTAAATGATCAAATCGTAATATTTTGGATTGACAATAACTATTTTGACCACTAATACTAAGTAGAAAAGCACAAACTATATAAAAGCCGTTTTTTATCATCACTACAAGATATCAATTTTTTCAAAAACTAACTTATAAAAGGTACCTGGTTGATTAAGTTTTGTCATGGTCCCATTTAATTGTTTTGCAAATATTTTCATTAATTTTGTTCCTAGGCCTTCAGCTTTTTTTTCTTGTATAAAGCCAATTCCATCGTCGCCTATAATTAATTCATAATTTTTATGAGATATTTGTTTTAGTGAAACTATAATAACGCCTTCATTTTTGACTTTAAACGCATATTTTAACGAATTGGTAATCAATTCATTAACCACTAGTCCTAAAGGCACTAAAGTTTGTAAACCTAAATTTACTTCTTCAATAATAATATCTAATTTAATTTTTTTTCCTACTGCATAACTATTTACTAAATCCGTTATCAATAACGAGATATGTTCTTTAATATTTATATGCTTTAAATCTTCTGAGCGATACATCTTTTCATGTAGTAAAGCCATAGAAACCACACGGCTTTGAGCTTCCTTAAACATATTTACTACATTTTCATCCTCTATTTCTCTGGATTGAAACTTCAATAGACTATTCACTACTTGTAGATTATTTTTTACACGGTGATGGATTTCCTTAAGCATTGCTTTTTTTTCCTCATTCTTCTTTGTAATTTCTTCTTTTTGTTTCTCAAGTAATTTATTAACTACTTGCTTCTTTTTATACCCTCTATAGGTAACCAAAATAAGAATTACAGCTAATCCAAATCCTGTAGAGAATGATATTATTAAAATTTTATTTCGGTCTAGTTTTAGCTTTTGCACTTCGTTTTGAGTGGACAATAATAATATTTCTTGTTCCTTTTTTTCAATTTCATATGAGGCTTGTTGCCTAATAACATCTTTCTCTGTATTTACATTCCGTATACTATCTCTCATAGTGATAAATAACCGCTCCATTTTAAAGGATTCTTTCCAGTTCTTTTCATACTGAGATATTTTACTTAATAATTTAGCTGCATTTTTAATTTCCCCCGGAAAGCCCAGTTTTTGAGCTACTCTTAAACTTTTATTAGCATATTCCTTAGCTTTCTTAATATTTATTTGCTTATAATAAATATTTCCAATGTTATTTAAGGAAATAGCGACTCCTCTTTTATCATCAATCTCCTCATTTATTTTCAAACTTTTTATATAATTATCTAATGCCTTGAAATTATCTCCATCCTTTTCTAAAAGCATTCCCATTTTCACAAGCGAATTTGCTATTCCTCTTTTGTAATTTAAACCTTCAAACATAACCAAGCTTCTCTGATAATATTCTAATGCTTTAGGGATGTTATCATTCTTTTGATATAGAGATGCAATATTATAGATGGAGCTAGCAACATTAATTTTATCTCCTATTTTTTCTCTTATTTTCAAACTTTTTTGATAATACCCTAGTGCTTTCTTAATATTACCTTGATTTGTATAAATTATTGCAATATTATTTAAAGAAGCAGCAATCATTTTTTTGTCGCCTATATCTTCGTTAATTTTTAAACTTTTAAAAAAATATTCAAGTGCCTTTGAAGTTTTACCTTGATCTCTAAAAATAAATGCAATATTGTGTAATGCCCCAGACACTCCTAATTTGTGATCTATTTTTTCTGATAACTTTAAACTTTCATTATAATATTCTAATGATCGAATTATATGTCCTTGTCTATAAGAAACAATTCCAAAATTCCCCAAAGCTTCTGCTTTATGCTCTAATAGGTTTAACATTACATAATTGTTGGTTTTGTCAACCGAAAAAGTATTATGTTTTTTTAATTCTTCTTGTACAAAATCATAAACCCATTGATTATACTTAGGCCATACGTTATCATTCCAACATTCATCTACAATTTTTCTAAGCGCACTTAATTTAGTTGAATCTTGGTCTGTTCTATGATATAAATCGAGGGAAGTGTCAATCAATTTTTTGTCATCAACAGATAATTCCTTAAGGTTCAAACTATCAATAAGATAATACTCTTTGTCTGCATAGGTTTGACTAAATGATTGTATAACAATCAAGAACATTCCTATATTTATTAATAAAGTAAAAAAATGATATGTATTTTTTTTATCCATTATTTCTAATCAATTTTTTCAAAAACTAATTTATAAAAGGTACCTGATTGATCAAGTTTTGTCATGGTCCCATTCAATTGTTTCGCAAATATTTGTATTAATTTTGTTCCTAGTCCTTCAGGTTTTTTTTCAGGGACATACCCTTCACCATCGTCACCAATTATTAATTCTTGTAATTTAGCATCAAGTTGTTTTAGATGAACAGTAATTGTCCCCATATTTCTGTCTTTAAAAGCATATTTCAAAGAGTTCGTAATCATTTCATTAATAATTAACCCTAAAGGAACTAATGTTTGTATTTCAAAATCAACCTTTTCTATTTGGATATTTAGATTTATCTTTTTTTCAAACGCATAACTTTTTACCAAATCGTTAATTAGAAGTGTTAAATGCTCCTCTATATCAACATGTTGAAGATCTATTGAATTATACATTTTTTCATGAAGCAAGGACATTGATAATACTCTATTTTGAGCATCTTTAAACATATTAATTATTTTTTTATCTTCTATTTCACGTGATTGAAATTTCAATAAACTATTTACCATTTGTAAATTATTTTTCATTCTGTGGTGAACCTCTTTTAGAAGTACTATTTTCTCTTCATTCTGGTTTTTTAAGTGTTCATTTTTTGTTTTTAAACGTACTTGGTTAAGTCTAGTTTTAAAAACCCCATAAATTATAGTGAGTAACGAAAAGCTAAATATTAAGAAGAACCATATTGTTTTCCAAAAAGGTGATTTTATATAAAGAGGAATAGAAGTTCCTGTTTCATTCCACATCCCATCGTTATTAGTTCCTTTTACTTTAAACACATAATCACCACCATCAAGATTAGTATAACTTGCAAAGTGTCTTGTCCCAGAATAATTCCATTCCTCATCAAAACCTTCAAGCATATATGCATATTGATTTTGTTCAGAGGAATTATAATCTAAAGAAGCAAACTCAAAGGAAATGTAATTGTCCTTATATGTTAATTTAACTTCTTTGTTTTTAGTTAAAACTTGATGATAATTTACTTCCTTATCATATGTTTTAAATGAGGTAATAACAATTGGAGGTATGTGTTTATTAATTTTTACTTGAGAAGGGAAAAAACTATTTAAGCCTTCTACACCACCAAAAAATAATTCTCCACTATTGCTTTTAAAATATGATGCTGTATTGAACTCATTACTTTGCAAGCCATCTTCAACTGTAAAATTTTTAAATACAATATTCTTTGCATCAAATTTTGAAACCCCTTTGTTTGTACTTAACCATAAATTTTGGTCATTATCTTCCAATATTCCATAAACAACATTATTAGGCAAACCATCATTTTCTGTATAGTGGGTAAACTGTTCACTAATAACATTAAATTTATTAATACCTCCTCCATCTGTACCAATCCAAAATACTCCGTTTGAATCTTCATATATAGATTTAATTCCGTTATTATTTATACTAAATGGGTTTTCCGAGTCATACAAATAAGTTATAAATTCACGGGTATCCTTATTAAATTTAATAAGTCCTTTACCATTAGTTCCTACCCAGATAACATCTTTACTATCAATATAAACAACTGTAACATAGCTATTCAATAAAATCCCTCTAGCTGAAGCATCACGAAATACTTCACTATATTTCTGTGTTGTTTTATTAAACTGGTAAAACCCTGATTGAGCTCCTAACCATAAATTCCCCTCCTTATCGTCTTGAATTGAAAATATATGAGTAATATCTAATTCTGAAGAATATACCGATGTAAACACTTCAGTTTTTTTATTAAATTTAAATAACCCTCCTCCTTCAGAGCCTATCCATAATATATCAATATCCTCATTATCTGGCAGAATGGAGTAGGTAGAACCTATATGGATATTCTCATCACCTATGAAATGCTTTATTTTATTAGTTTTTCTATTAATCTTATTCAATCCTCCATAACCTCCTACCCATAAAACTCCATCTTGATCTTCATAAATTCCTCTAATACTATTACTATTAATACTATTTGGATTGTTTATCTCTCTTTTATATACCTCAAATTTATTTTTACTTAACACTAATTTATTTAAACCCATTCCGTAAGTACCTATCCAAAGTAAATTACTTTTATCAATATAAATAGCCCAAATAGTATTATAACTTAGTGAGCCAAGATTATCAGGGTCGTTGGTATAACTAATAAACTCATTTGTATTTTTATCAAATTTTTTAATTCCATTTCCCCAAGTCGAAAACCAAAGGTTGCCATTTTCATCTTCTGTTATACCAGTAATAAACTCCAAGTCTTGTTGAAATTTTTTTGTTGGAGTGCTTTTCTGATGTTGGATAAATTTATCATTTTCATAATCATATTTACTCAAACCGCCACCATAGCTACCTATCCATAAATCACCAGAACGATCTTTAAATATTGAATGAACATCTTTATCATCCAATGATTTAGGGTTACTATCATTCAACTTATATTCAATAACTTCATTGGTTGTTTTTGTTACTTTATATAATCCTTTATTTGCTCCTACCCATATGCCTCCATTCTTATCTTCATTGATTGTAAGAACTTCAGTGTTTTTTAAATGAAACGAATGATTAAAGTTTTTAATTGTACCTGATTGAATATTCATTGTATTTACCCCACCTCTAACTGTACCGATCCATAATAATCCGCTTGAATCTATATACAGAGAATAAATAAAATTATTTGATACACTATTAGCATCTGCCTTACTTGCCTTAAAATGAGTGAATGTTTCTAATTCCTTATTAAACTTATCTAACCCTCCTCCATTAGTACCTATCCAAATATATCCATCACTATCTTCTACTAATGATGTTATATCATTGTTTGCTAATGAATTGTTATTATTCAAATCATTTTTATATATCGTAAATTTATAACCATCATACTTGTTTAGACCGTCTTGAGTTCCAAACCACATATATCCTTCTGAATCTTGTAATATTACTCTTACTGTACTTTGAGAAAGACCTTCATTAATAGATATACGAGAGAAAGCACTATTATTTTGGGAAAATAAAACACAAGGAAATAGGAGCGTCAGTACTGATGCTAAAATCAAAAAGTTAATTTGATATTTTTGTTTCAATTTCATTTACTCTCACATTAATTAGTAACTGAATAAAATATAAATCGTTCTACACCTTATCTATTTTCTTTAATATAATTCTAAAAACAGTACCTGGCTGGTCCAATCTTTCCATAGAACCATCTAGTTGCTTTACAAATATTTTAATTAATTTAGAACCTAAACCAGAGGGAGTTATTGCTTCTGAAAGTCCAATACCATCATCACCAATAATCATTTCATAATACTTATTTTCTAGATATTTTATATGTACAAATAGCTTTCCTTCATTACTATTTACGAATGCATATTTCAATGAATTTGTAACTAATTCATTAATCATCAATCCCAAAGGGATTAATGTACTTATACCCATTTTCACCTCTTTTACAGTTATATCTAGTTTAATGATTTTATTTAAAGAATAATTTTTTATAAGATCATCTATTAGTGATTTAAAATGATCGTGAATATCAACATATAATAAATCATCAGAGCCATACATTTTTTCATGAAGTTTAGCCATAGAAAGAACTCTTTGTCGAGCTTCTTTAAACATTTCTACAACCACTTTATCATCTACTTCACTAGCCTGTAGTCTTAGTAAGCTATTTACCATTTGTAAATTGTTTTTCACTCTATGATGAATTTCTTTTAACATTGTAGATTTCTCTAAGCTTTGCTTTTGTAGAAGAATGTTAATTTTTTGTTTATTTCTATAACCGTTAAAAGCTAAAACAACAAGTATAAGTGCTAGCCCTAGTGCTATTGAGAAAAAAACAACTAATACCCTATTTTCTTTTAACTTTAATTTTTGAACTTCATTCTGAGTAGACAGCAAAGTTATTTCTTGCTCCTTTAAATCTAAATCATAAGTTGCCTTTTGACGGATAATATCTTTTTCACTTTCTGTATTACTAACACTATCACGCATTAATAGATATAACTCATGCATTTTTAATGCTTCTTTCCAATTATCCTCTTTCTTATTTATTTTGACTAAGATTAATGCTGCATCCTTAATTAAAATTGGTTTTTTTAAGTTAACTGCTATTTCCATACTCTGTTGGCTATAGGATTTTGCTTTTGCTAATTTTCCTTTTAAATAATACACATTACCAAAGTTGTTAAGTGATATAGAAAGGCCTTCTTTATTATTAAATTCTTTACTTAAAGCTAAACTTTTATGAAAATATTCTAAAGCTTGTTCGTATTTTTTTTGATCTCTATATAGTCCCCCAATACTATTTAATGAAATAATAATCCCTTTTTTATCTCCAATTTCTTCTTTAATTCCCATGCTTTCTTTAAAATACTTTAAAGCCATTGGTATATTACTTTTGTTATGATATATAGTCCCTATATTATTTAAAATAGCAGCCTTTGCATATCCGTTTCTAGCATTAGGATTTGCTTTAAAACTTTTTTGAAAATAGAATAGAGCTTTATCAACATCTCCTTGATTATAATAAATTTGCCCTACATTATTTAACGAAATACTTAGTCCTTTTTTATCATCAAGAGTTTCTCTTATCTTCAAACTCTTTAAATAATACGATAGAGCTCTAGAGCTATTTCCTTTATTATCATGGATACCCCCTAGATTATTGTATATAGATGCTATTCCTTTTTGATCATTTATAACTTCTTTTATTTTTAAACTTTTTAAATAGCTTTCAACTGCTTTAACATAATCTCCTTGTGTAAAATATAAGACTCCATAATTATTTAAGGCTCCTGATTTATTTTTTAACAGGAACTTTTTAACCTCAGTGTTTTTCTTTTTATTAATTGAATTATTAGCTAATTTTTCTACTGTAGAATTATAAACCCACTCATTATACTTTGGCCAGACATTATCATTCCATGATTCTTCAACAATAATATTTATAGCATCGATTTTAAGAGTGTCATTTTTTGATTTATGATATATTGTTAATGCTGAATCAATTAATTTTTTTTCACTATTAGCTAATTTTTCTATATCCAAACTATCGACTAAGTAATGAGCTTTATTACCATAAGTTTGTCCGATTAATTTAATTGCACAAAAAAACATACTTATTATCAATAAGCTTTTACTAATGTAATTTGTACGTTTATTTTTCATTTTTTTTTAATCTATTTTTTCAAAAACCAACCTATAAACTGTACCTGTTGAATTTAATTTCTCAATTGTACCATTTAGTTGTTTTGAAAATATTTGTATTAATTTTGTCCCTATTCCCGTTGATTCTTTTTTAGGGATATACCCGATACCGTCGTCACCAAATGTTAGCTCAAATAATTTATTATCCACTTGTTTAAAATTAACTATAATCTTTCCTTCTTTTCTATTTATGAAAGCATATTTCAAGGAGTTAGTAATCATCTCATTTATAATTAAACCAAGCGGAACTAGCGTTTTTATTCCTATATCTACTTCATCTATTTCAATATCTAGTTTTATATTTTTTCCAACTGCATAGCTTTTTATCAAATCTTCAATTAATAGCGTAATATGGTCTTTTGTATCTATGTATTGTAAATCATCTGAACGATACATTTTCTCATGTAGTAAGGCCATGGAAAGTACTCGATTTTGCGCTTCTTTAAATGTAGCTACAATACGTTCGTCTCCAATCTCTCGAGATTGTAAATTCAATAAGCTATTTACCACTTGTAAGTTGTTTTTTACACGATGATGAATTTCTTGCAACATGGCTTTTTTCTCATCATTCTGTTTGAGTAGTAATGTGTTTATTTTTCGCTTATTTTTATAAGCCTTATATGCCAGAAAAACAAGAATAAGGGCTAAGCCAAAAGCTATTGAAAAAAAGATGGCTAAAACCCTGTTTTTATTCAATTTTAAATCTCGAACTTCTCCTTCTGCTGATAATAATGCTATTTCTTGTTCTTTTTTCTCTAAATCATATGCAGATTTTTGTTTAAGAACATCTTTTTCTATTTTCTCATTACTAATACTGTCCTTCATAGCAATGTGTAACTTGAACATTTTCAGAGATTTTTCCCAATTATGCTCTTTTTGATATATAGCACTTAATACTTCTGATGCTTCCTTTATTTTTGAAGGGAATCCAATTTCTTTTGCAACTTTTAAACTCTCTTCTCCATTAACTCTTGCCAAATTTGTTTTTCCTTGATGTAAATATACGTCTGCAATACTGCTTAAAGAAGAAGTGACACCTTCCCTATCATTAATAGCCTTTCTTATTTCTAGGCTTTTTTTAAAATATTCTAAGGATTTTTTAAGGTTCTCTTGACTTTGAAAAAGCAAGCCTAAATTATTTAATGCAAAGGCGTTTCCAGACTGGTCATTTAATTCCTTACTTATATCTTTTGCTTTTGTATAATATTCAAAAGCTTTGCTTATTTCTCCTTCATCCTTATAAATTAATCCCATATTGTTTAACGAAAGGGCTACACCTCTTTTAAAGCCAATATCATCTCTTATTTTTAAGCTTTTATGATAATGCTCCAATGCTAATTTATTTTCCCCTATATCTTTATACAAAGACGCAATATTATTCAGGTTAGCTGCAACAGTTCTTTTGTCTTTAAGGTTTTCACTGATTTTTAAGCTTTTAAATTGATAGGATAAAGCTTTTGAAATATCCCCTTGATTTTGATAAAGAGCTCCTACATTATTTAAAGTAGAATAAATTAACCGCTTATCATTTAATTTTTCACTTACCTCTAAACTTTTAAAATAATAATCAAAGGCCTTGGTTATGTTTTTTTGTCTTTGATATAAAAACCCTATATTATGTAAACAAGCTGCTATTACAGGTTCATACCCTATGGACTCACTTATTTTCAACCCTTCATTATAATTTTCTAATGCTTTTGTTTTTTCTCCATTGTAGTCAAAGGCCATCCCCATATTTACGAAAGATGATGCTAAAGTTTTTTTTAAGCTTAACACTACCTGTTCATCTAAAGATCCTGTCGAGTTGATATTGATATTCGATAATTTCTCCTGTATATAATTGTTAATCCATTTATTATATTTAGGCCACACGTTATCATCCAAGGAAGCTTCAACAATAATATTTATAGCATCGATTTTAAGGGTGTCATTTTTTGATTTATGGTATATTGTTAATGCTGAGTCAATTAATTTTTTTTCACTATTAGCTAATTTTTCTATATCCAAACTATCGACTAAGTAATGAGCTTTATTCCCAAAGGATTGACCATTTGATTTAATTGCACAAAAAAGCATACTTATTATTAATAAGCTTTTACTAATGTAATTTGTACGTTTATTTTTCATTTTTTTAATCTATTTTTTCAAAAACCAACCTATATACTGTCCCCTGTGAATTTAATTTCTCAATAGTTCCATTTAATTGCTTTGAAAATATTTGTATCAATTTTGTACCTAAACCTTCTTCTTCTTTTTTAGGTATAAACCCAGTTCCATCATCCCCAACTATTAGTTCGTACTTATCATTAAGTTCTTTCAGAGAAACTTTTATTGTTCCTTCGCTTTTAGTTAAAAATGCATATTTCAGGGAATTTGTAATAATCTCAATTAAGAGTAAGCCCAAAGGAGTTAAGGTACTTATACCCATTTCAACATCTTTCACACTAATGTCTGTCTTAATTTTTTTATCTACAGCATAACTTTTCACAAGGTTTTCCATTAATGTTTTAAAATGTTGATGGATATCAATGAACTGTAAATCATCTGAACCATACATTCTTTCATGTAACATTGCCATAGAAAGCACCCTTTTTCTAGTGTCTTTAAACATTGCTACTACCTTTTCATCATCAACCTCACGGGATTGAAGGTTTAATAAACTATTTACCACTTGTAAGTTGTTTTTAACACGATGATGAATTTCTTTAAGCATGGTGTTTTTTTCTTCATTTTTTTGATATAAAACTTGTTTTTCAGATTTAAGCTTAACTTGTTTTACCCTAAGTTTTAGAATCAAAACCCCAATTCCTAAAAATAGGAGTCCGCTAAAAATGTAAAAAACTGTAGTTCTCCAAAAAGGAGGGGATATATTAATTATTAAAGACTTCTCTTTTTGTCCCCATATACCATCGTTGTTAGTTCCTTTTAACTTTAATGTATACTTTCCATGATTAAGGTTAGTAAAGGTAATATGCCTACGAGTATCTATATAATTCCAATCATCTTCAAATCCTTCTAACTTATAGGCGTATTTGTTTTTTTGTGAATTACTATACTCTAAAGCGGAGATTTCAAAGGAGAATACTTTATCTTTAAAATTAAGGTTCAATTCATCTACATCATTAATATTTCTTAATAATACTCCATTAGAGTTTGGCTTAATTTCGTTATTTAATATCCTTAATTCAGTTATTACCATTTTTGGAGGCACCTTATTTTCTCTTATTTTCTCTGGATAGAAAGCATTAACTCCATTAATCCCTCCAAATAAAAACTCTCCTGAATCACTTTTAAAAAAAGCTCCCATATTAAACTCATCTCCTTGAAGACCATCACTAACAAAATAGTTCTTAACTACTTTAGTAGTAATATTGAACTTAGCTAAACCTTTGTTTGTACTCGTCCATAAATTTTTATAATCATCTTCAAGTATACCATATATAATGTCATTGGAAAACCCCTCTTTTTTGGCATGCTTCTTCGTTTCTAACTCAATTATTCCAGATTCCTTAAACTCATAATTCAGAACCTCTATTAATGCACCATCTGTACCCAACCAAAATCTCCCTTCTGTATCCTGGTGTATACAAAAAATATAATTACTTACTAATCCATTAGTTGCTCCTACGGAATTATCTATTTTATAAACTTTGTCCGTCTTTAAATCAATAATATTAAGTCCATTTTCAAACGCAATCCACAAATTATTATTTATTGTATCTTCCTTAATATAGTTCACCCATCCATGTACTATTTCTGGACTTTTAGATACTGTTTTTGAATAATGTTTTAATTTTTTAGCATTTAAATCATATAAGTATACGCCATCATTCAATGTACCTATATAAATACTTGATTTAGGCCCTTTAAAAACAACTGAATTAATCAAGGCTCCCTTTTCTATTTCTGGGTGTTCAAAAACAGTAAATCTATCATTTGCTTTATCATACATATGAAGCCCTCCGATATTTGTACATACCCAAATATCTTTGTTTTCATCTTCAGTAATCATATAAACTTGCTCGCCTTTTAAGCCTTTACCACCTTGGCCTGAATAGTGTCTAAATGTGTTGCCATTTTCATCAAATTTATATAAGCCTGAGCCAAATGTCCCAACCCATAAATTTTGATAACTATCCTCACATATACTAAATACTGGGTCAGGATCTACTATACTCAAGTTTTTAAAACCTGTTTTAAAATGAAAAAAATTAATTTCTAAATCCCCTTTGTTAATCCCCCCATACAAAGTACCTACCCACAGTACATCAGAATCATCAATGAAAATATTGTATATATGATTAGAATTTAATTTTGGTGCCAAAAAGGATCTTTTTAAATACTGCTTAACTGCATATTTATCAGGACTATTATTCTCAATTTTAAAAAGACCTTGACCTATTGACCCTAACCATATATTTCCTTTTTTATCTATACTAATGGTTCTAATTTCTGCAGTTTCAATTTGTTCATTTGTAGATGATATTATTTTCTTTAACGTGTTGTTATTTATATTAAACACAAATGCTCCTGTTTTGGTACCCAGCCAAAGATTCCCTTTTCTATCTTCTTTAATAGCACCTTCTGTAAATTTAATATCATAATTAACTTCATGTATAAGCTCTACTTTTTTATTAACCTCATCAAATTGAAAAATCCCATTGTCTTTAATAAACCACAATACTCCGTTTTCATCCTCAGTTATTTGTTTTATACTCAGCTGATTTTTAACATCTTTGAGTATTACATTTTGAGTATCATCATCAAGGACAAGTAATTCTGTATTGGTACAGATCCAAACTCTATCCTTTTCATCTATATAAAAAGCCCTAATATATTGCCCATTAACCATACTATCTTCAGCATTCAGCATATAGGTTGAAATCTTATTGTTTTTCTTACTAAATTTATTAAGACCACTACTAGACCCATACCAAAAATTTCCTTTTGAATCTTCATCAATAAATTTTATTCCTTTATTAATTAAGTTAGACGTATTCTCGAAGTCTTCATCAAATACTTTAAAAGTAAATCCATCATACTTATTTAGTCCGTCACCAGTACCAAACCAAAGGAACCCATCGGAATCCTGAAATATTTTATATATGGTATTTTGTGATAAACCATCCTCAGAAGATAGATTTGTAAAACTAATATTATCATATTGAGCGTTAGAAAAATTACAGCATAGCAGTATATACATCAATAATGAATAATGTTTAACACAATATGCCCATTTTTTTTTCATGAAATTCAAGTTGTTTTTTCAAATTCTATTTTATATACCGTACCAGGTTTCTTCATTATTTCGATAGTTCCACCAAGCTGTTTTGTAAATATTTGTGTGAGTTTAGTTCCCAACCCTGCTGATTCCTCTTTCGAAACAAACCCCACTCCGTCATCCCCAACAATTAACTCGTATATGGTATTTACTTGTTTAAATGAAACCATAATTGTTCCTTCATTAGTTTCTTTAAAAGCATGTTTCAGACTATTGGTAATTAGCTCACTGATTATTAGTCCTAATGATGTTAAGGTTTCAATACCAATATTATCAATTTCATCAATGTTAATTTCAAGTGTAATTTTTTTATCTACAGCGTAATTTTTAATAAGATCTTCTGTTAAAACAGTAAAGTGGTCCTTAATATTAATACTCTTCAAATCGTCAGAACGGTATAACTTTTCATGAAGCATTGCCATTGACAATACTCTTTTTTGCGCTTTTTTAAACATACCTAGAATTTTTTCATCTTCTATTTCTCGAGATTGGAATTTTAATAAGCTATTCACCACTTGTAAATTATTTTTTACTCGATGATGAATCTCTTTCAATAATATTTTTTTCTCATCATTTTTTTTGGAAATGTCTTCTTTTTGTTTTTTAAGTAACTTGTATATTACTTTTTTCTTTTTATTTCCTCTAAAAATCAATAAGATTAGAATTGATACTAATCCTAGTGCAGTAGAAAACAATACTATTAAAATTCTATTTCTATTGAGTTTTAATTCTTGAATTTCATTTTGTGAAGACAGTAATCCTACCTCTTGTTCACTTTTACTAAGTTCTAATTCTTTCTTTTCTAAATCGTATTTCGCTTGTTGACGAATGGCACTTTTTTCAGTTTTCTCATTGTTTAAACTATCCCGCATAGTAATAAATACCTCTTGCATATTAAAAGCTTCTTCCCAGTTTTTCTCTTTTTGATAAATAACTTTTAGTACTTCAGAAGCATCTCTAATTCTTAATGGATACCCCAATTCTTGAGCTAAAACCATACTTTTTTTTGCACTAATTTTCGCGCTAGCTATCTTATTTTTTTTTAGATAAACACTAGCCATTTGATGGTACAAACTAGCTATTTCTTTTTTATCTCCAATTTTTTCACTGATAGTTAAACTCTTTTTAAAACAAGTCAATGCTTTTTCATATTCTCCTTTTTTACTGTATACTATCCCTATATTTTTTAAGGAATAAATAAGTCCATGTTTATCGGAAACACTTTCGCTTATTGTCAGTGCTCTATTATAATACTCCAATCCTTTTTGAAAATCGCCATCCCCAGTATAAATAAGACCGATGTTACTTAATATTACAACGATCATTTTTTTATCTCCAATAGCCTCATTTAGCTCAAGACTTTTAAGATGATACTCCAAGGCCTTATTTCTATCTTCCAAATCTAAATATATTACAGCTATATTATTTAATGAAGCAGATACCCCTCTGTTATCTTTTAACTTTTCTTTTATCTTTAAGCTATTAATATTATATTCTAAAGCCTTAGTTATATCCCCATGATCATAATAAACTTGAGCAATATTATTTAATGAATTAGCGATACCCTTTTCATCATGAATTTCTTTTTTGATACTTAAACTATTCAGGTAAAACTCTAAAGCTTTAACAGCTTTACCTTGTGTTAAGTGGATATACCCGATATTATTTAAGGCTACTGCTATTTCCTTTTTATAACCAGCTTTTTTCATTATTTTCAAACTCTCATTATAATGATCCATTGCCTTCTCATAGTTTCCCACGTTACTATAAAAAACCCCCATATTATTTAAGGCTTCTCCTAAAGATTTCGTGAACTTTTCTATTAAGTGGTCATTATTTTTTTCAGAACTATATAGAGCTAATTTTTCCCGGATATACAAGTAAAGCCATTTATTGTATCTCGGCCATACCGAATCATCCCAGGATTCTTCCACAATAATATTAATAGCTTTTATTTTTAGCGTATCATGTTTAGCTCTGTGGAATGATTTAAGGGAAGTATTTATTAACTTTTGTTCCTTTATGGATAGTTTTTCTAGGTTTAAACTATCAACTAAATAATAACTTTTGTCAGCGAAATTTTGTCCACTAGAATTTATCACAAAGAGATATATACTTACTAACAGTAAGTATTTAAAAAAGCCATGTGAATATTTCTTTTTCATAACCATTAGCTATAATTAGATATCAACAAATTGTTTCATATCTATGGTAGGTTGTTTTAAAGAAATGAGGAAAACCACACACTTAAACGGAGAAAGTAAAATGAGGTATTATATACGAGCTTTCGTTTGGAAAAAGCTGTACATATAAATTTAATCAATATTTTCATAAACACCTATAAAGAAAAACACAAAACACTCACTAACAAATAATTATATGTGCTCATGAGGTTATATTCTCAAAGGTTAATTTATATGCAGTACCTTTATCTAATATTTTCTCTATAGTACCATTAAGTTGTCGTGTAAATGATTTTATAAGTTGTGAACCTAAACCTTTACTTACTCTTTCATCTGTATACCCAATACCATTATCGGCAATATATAATTCATTAGTAGTTGATGAAATTGGGCTAAGTTTTACTGTTATTACCCCCTCATCATAACCTTCAAAAGCATATTTTAGAGAATTTGTAATCATTTCATTAATTAGTAAACTTAAAGGCATCATTGTTTGTGAATCAATATAAACCTCATCTATTGCCAAATCTAATTTGATTTCTTTTTCAACTGTATAATTTTTAACAATCTCCTTAACAAGCATGGTAATATGTTCTTTTGCATTCAAGCGCTTTAAATCACCCGACTGATACATTTTTTCATGTAATTTAGCCATTGAATGCACCCTCCCTTGTGTTTCTTTAAAAGCACTAATAATTTCTTTGTCAGATGTATTTCTTGATTGCATACGTAATAAACTATTTACAACTTGCAAGTTATTTTTGACCCTATGATGTATTTCCTGAAGCATATTATTTTTAGCTTCATTTTTCCTGCTTATTTCTGCTTTTTGACGTTTCAAAAGCTTATTAATAAATAGTTTCTTCTTATACCCCCTATATGCTAAAAAAACTAATATTAAAGCAAGTAGTAGTGCTACTGAAATTAGCCATATAGATGTTTTATTCTTTTTAAGTTTTAATTCTTGTATCTCATTTTTAATAGACAATAAAGCAATTTCTTGTTGCTTTTTATCAAGTTCATATTTTGACGCTTGTTTAATCAAACTAGTTTCTATTTCCGTATTTTGAATACTATCTTGCATTTTAAAATGAAGCGTTTCCATTTCAAATGCTTTTTTCCAATTCCGTTCTTTTTCATAAATTTTAGATAGGACTTGAGAAGTAATCGAAATATGATTAGGATCTCCCTTAATTTTAGCAATTTTTAAAGCTTTTTCACCATAATTCTTAGCTTTAACTATTGCTTCTTTTTTTAAATAGACTCTAGCTATATCTCTTAATGTTCCAATTATACCATCTTTATAATCATTTTCTTCTAAAACCACTAGGTTTTCTAATAAATAAGCTAAGCTTTTATTTAATTCTCCTTGTGTTTCATAAAACCCACCTATTAAACTAAGTGTACTTGCGATTCCTACGGTATTATTTAGTTTTTTGTATGATTCCAAGCTTTCTTTGAAATAAAACATTGCTTTTTCCTGATCCTCTTTTTCACTGTATAAAATAGCTAAGTTACTTAAAATAGCCCCCAAATTTTCACTTCCAATTAGCTTAGAAACAGCTAATGACTTTTCTGTAAATTCCAATGCTTTGTCTGTGTTATTTTGCATTGCATAAATATTACCGATATTATTATATGACTCTGCCAAACCAAGACTATCATTAATTAGTTCCCGAAAGCTTATGCTTTTATAATAATACTCTAATGCTATTTGTAATCTCCCTTCTGAATTATAGATTACCCCAATATTATTTATCGAATTAGAATAATATTTTAAAAGCTCTTTTTCTCTTGAATTTAAGTTTGTTTTGTTTTTGATTGGCAATATTGTTCCTAACTCTTCTTTAGTGAAATTATACATCCATTGGTTGTATTTATGCCATATTTTTTCATCCCATGAATTTTCGATAAGGCTATTTATTACCTCTAACTTCAACTTTTGATTATTTGATTTATGGAATTTTGTTAACGAGGAATGAAGTAACTCATATTCATTTTCAACTAAATCACTTAAGAGTAAACTATCAATTAAGTAATATTTTTTATCAGCATATTCTTGTGCTTGTGAAGTAGTACAAAACACAAGTGTTATTAAAAACAAGGAAAAAAAATTAGCTTTAAACAAGATCAAAAGAATAATTTTGGATGTACTTAAAGATACAGTTTTTTAAACAAAAACACTAATAATCAACAAGTTGTTGCTTCTTGAAAGGAAAAATAGCTGCTAAAAAAACTTTAGTTGTTAAACGTTATTGTAATAGATGTTCCGTTTTTAGTACTGTAACGTATTGTACCCGAAATTTGTTTTGTAAAAGATTGGATTAACTTTGTACCTAATCCTTTATTTTCTTTTTCACTGTCATACCCAATACCATTATCGGAAATATAAAGTTCACTTTTAGTATTATTAAGTTGTTTTAAACGAACAGTAATTACAGCATTTTCTTGGTTCTTAAATGCATACTTTAATGAATTGGTAATTATTTCATTTATAATTAAACTCAATGGCATCATTATTTTAGAATCAAAAAAAACTTCTTCAATATCTAGTTTTAATGACACTCTCTTATCTACCGTATAACTTTTAATAATATCCTTTACCAAATGGCTAATATATTCTTTAGAATTTAAGTTTTTAAAATCACCTGAATCATACATTTTTTCATGTAATTTAGCCATAGACATAACTCTGCTCTGGGTTTCTTTAAATGCAGTTTTAATATCTATATCTTTAGTTTTACTCGATTGCATCCGTAATAAGCTAGTAACAACTTGTAAATTGTTTTTTATTCTATGATGAATTTCTTGAAGCATTGTTTTTTTAGTATCATTTTCTCTTTCTAACAGCTCATTAATTAACTGTTTCTTTTTATTACTTCTTCGATAACCCAAAACTAATATTGTAACAATAGCCAAGGCTATAGAAATTAAAATCATGGAGATTTTATTCTCTTTTAAGCGAGCTTCTTGAGTTTTATTTTTAAATGATAAAAAATCTATTTTTTGTTGTTGGCTACTTAAGTCGTACTTTATTTGTGTCTCAGCTGTTTCCCTTTGAACTTCTATACTTTTTACACGATCACGCTTTTTTAAATGTAATTTTTGAAATTCAAAAGCTTTTTTCCATAATTCCTCTCTCTCATAGATTAATGATAATAATAAAGACGAATTCATAATCAACTCATCGTTATTTGATTCTTCTGAAAAAAACATAGCTTCCAAAGCACTTTTTTTTGCCTTATCAGTTAAGTTTTGTTTAAAATTAACTGTCGCTATACGATTTAGAGAGGTTGCTATACCTTCACTGTCCTTTTCATTTTTATATATAACTAAGCTTTCTGTGTAAAAACTTAATGCATCATTAAACGCTCCTTTATCTTCATAAATCTGACCAATTAACCCCAAGGTAAGCCCATAACCAGCTATATCATTTAATTCTTTTTTTATTATTAAACTCCTTTCATAACACTTTAATGCCTCGTCAGTTTTTCCAGTTTCTTTATATAATATCCCAATATTACTTAAAACAACAGCCATTAAATCATTATCATTAACTCTCTCAGCTATTGCTTTAGCTTTTTCATAATTCTCTAAGGATTTTTCAGGATTATCTAGTGTACTATAAACAGCTCCAATATTATTATATGTCTCAGATGCACCCAAATCGTCATTAACATGCTCTCTTATTCCTAATGATATAAAGTAATATTCTAAAGCTTTGGGCAGGTCACCTATTTCACTTTGTATTATCCCAAAGTTATTGACTGCATTTGCATAATATAAAAGTAACTGTTTATCTACGGACGTTAAGTTTCTTTGATAATAAGTATCTATTATATTTCCAAGTTCTTTCTTTGTAAAATGATACGCCCATGCATTATATCTGGGCCAAATTTTATTATCCCATGAATTTTCTACTAAATGACTAATCGCTTTAAGCTTTAAGGTATCATGTGATGATGAATGATATTTCTTTAAAGAAGATTCTAGTAAAGACTTTTCTTTAGAACTAGTTGATGATATATCTAAGCTATCCAGCAAGTAGTACTTTTTATCTACGTATTCTTGTGCGTTTAAGCTCAAAAATAAGCATAGAAAAACAATAGATATTATCCAGTTTTTAGAATACATTAAATTGGTTAGTGTTTAGTGATCTTAAAAGTACGCTATTTTTGATGAATTTCCTAAAAGACTGAAATTCAAACCAAAACAAGTATCAACAACTTCATTTTTTTATACTTTAAACAAATCAGAAGCAATTCCGTCACACAAAAATCTTCCTTTTTTAGTGGCGAATATATTCATAACTTGTTCGCCTGTGAGCCTATTAGTTTCACTTGTAATCATCAATAATCCTTGATCTATAAATTTTTGCACTTCTTTTTTTATATGAGAAACATATACTTCACCAAAATCATTCCTAACTTTTTCTATAGAAACCCCATAAATTGTCCGCAATCCTGTCATAACATACTCATTATAACGATCATCTACTGAAAGTATTTCGCGTTCAATTGGCAAATTCTTGTCTTGAATAGTAGCTATGTATTTGGTGTTATTAGCTATATTCCAACTACGCTCATTACCATTAAAAGAATGTGCCGAAGGACCAACCCCTAAATAAGATTTCCCCTTCCAATAAGACGTATTATGTTTAGAAAAATAGTTGGGTTTTCCAAAATTGGAAAGTTCATAATGTACAAATCCATTACTTTCTAACGTATCAACTAAAATTTGAAAGTGTTCATGGGCGACATCATCTTTTGGAGCATCAATTTTTCCTTTGGCAATAAAACTAGCTAAAGCTGTTTTTGGCTCAACAGTTAGAGCATAACTAGATATATGATTTACTCCAAATGAAAGTGCTTTTTCAATATTAGCAGTCCATTTTTCATTACTCATATTTGGGACACCATATATTAAATCGATAGTAATATTATCAAAATAACGTGTCGCTACAGACAAGCATTTTTCAGCCTCTTCTGCATCATGAGCGCGATTCATTAGTACTAAATCATCTTCAAAGAAAGATTGAATTCCAATACTTAATCTATTAATTCCAATTGATTTATATTGTTCAAAAATGGTTTTTGAATGATTATCATTAAGTATTAATTCAGCTAAATCATCTGGGTTTGCTTCTAAAGTAACTTCAGGATTTTCTATTACTTCATACTGAATATAAATAGTTTTAATTAAAAAACCTAACTCCGTTACAGATAATAAACTTGGCGTTCCTCCTCCGAAATATATAGTTTCTATAGGTTCTCTTATTTCATTTTTTCGTAATGCTAATTCTAAAGCAATAGCGTGTATCAACTCTTCTTTTTTCTTTAATGATGTAGAAAAATGAAAATCGCAATAATGACATGCTTGTTTACAAAACGGGATATGAAGATAAATTCCGCTCATATAGCTTTAATCTTTTGGGAATTTAAACTTCTTAGCATTGGCAATGTGCAAAAAATGATTTTCACAATGCCACGCATAAATACATAGGTTTTCTTTTAACGATACTACTTCATATCCATCAGGATGAACAAAAGTTTTCATGAACTCTTCAGTAGTTAAATTATTTAATAAAAACACCCAACGCTTGTGTATTGAATGTAATAACTGGATGCTTTCTGACACACCATATAATAGGGAATCGGGTAATTCTGCCCATGCAGTTTCGTCATAAGGCCTTATAGTTGGATTGTCTTCCGTTAATACCAATTTGAATCTGATAAAACTATTCATATGGCTATCAATACAATGATTTAATACTTGCTTGATGTTCCAACCTCCAGTACGATAATGATAGTTTAACAATTCAACATCTGTCAAATTTTTTATTTCAGTTGCTACACGTTCAGGAAACTCCGCTATAGTTGCTATATACTCCTGAATTTTCGTTTCAGAAATTTGAACTGGAATATTTAATTTTCCTGCTGGATACTTTAATGATTCAATGTTATGCATAGCTGTAATTACCTAATATAATTTAGGAGATATTATTTCTTAACTCTATTTGAATTCTGACTCACAAAACTTTCCCAACTACCGTAACTTTTTGTTCCTATAGTTTTCCCTGAGTTAAAATGATGACAAACAGCAGCTGCTAATCCATCGGTAGCATCTAAATTTTTTGGTAAGCTTTTTAACTTTAATAAGCTTTTTAACATCGCTGCTACTTGTTCTTTACTTGCATTTCCACTACCTGTAATAGCCATTTTTATTTTCTTAGGAGCATATTCGGTAACTGGTATTTGTCGTGATAATCCTGCAGCCATAGCAACTCCTTGAGCTCTACCTAGTTTTAACATTGATTGTACATTCACTCCAAAAAACGGTGCTTCTAACGCCATTTCATCTGGATGGTACGTATCAATCAATTCCATTGTACGTTCAAAAATAAGTTTAAGTTTGGTATAAGGGTCTTTGTATTTCTGTAGCAAAAGTTCATTCATCTGAAGAAACTCCATTTTTTTATCTACAACTTTTATGAGTCCAAAACCCATTATTGTTGTTCCAGGATCAACCCCTAATATAATTTTTTCTTTAGGCACTATTTTCGCTTGAATATTTATATGTTTAGAAAAATGAATCCCACTATTGGACTACATTTCTGGCTCATCACAGAAGTAACATTCTGAATTAATTGAAATACTTACTCCAAAAGTTAAGTTAGCCATTGACGAATTAATATTATCAGCTAAAACAGATCCTTCATAATTTATTTTTTGCCCCATATTAAATATGTTAGAAGCATCTACATATATTGATACTCTATCAGTAACACCATAATGAACAGCCACACCAGCCATTACATTAAAATTACTACTTTTATTATTAATATAAGGTTCGCTTAATGGCTTAATAAACGACATTCCAGGTCCTGCATGTAAAAACACCCCTATACGTTCTGGTAAACGCATTTGTAAATCATATAAATGATCCCAAACATTGTAATACCCTTGTAAGTTTACTCTAGTATAATTGGCTTTGAATTCCGGAGATTCTCCTCCTTCACCATAACGATTAAATCCTAAATCTAATTTTGCTCCTAATTTCTTTTTAAACATATAACGAAGTCCAGCATCCACCGTTAATCCGTTAACTGGCTTTGCTTCATAAGTGGTTCCGAAATTATCCGAAGGCTTGTTAAAACCTACCCCTAAATCAATCGTTAATGTTTGAGCTGTTATTAAATTTGAAACTAATACGAAGAATAATACTATGCTAAATCTGTTCATCTGTTTAAATTTTATAATTTGCGGACTGAATATTACAAACTTACTAAAAACTAATGACCAAGCACAATAGTATGTCTACTTTACGTATTCGCTTAAAGCAAATTGCTTTTATGGCGATAAAGTTAGCTATTGTTTTTGGTGCTGGTTATTTTATTTATGAAAAGCTAATACATAATGATACTTTAGATTTTGATTATTTCCTACAATTACTACATGATAATAAAATTATAACAGCAACCAATATCATTATTCTCCTTACATTTAGCTTACTTAATTGGATTTTAGAAGGTTTAAAATGGAAAGTACTGGTAAATGAAATCAGGGAAATTTCAGCTTCAGAAGCAATCAAACAAACACTTAGTTCACTAACTACATCTATCATTACACCCAATAGAATTGGAGAGTACGGTGCTAAAGCTATATATCATCCTAAAATATATAGAAAAAAAATCCTTGGATTAAACTTAATAGGGAATCTCACACAACTTGGAGCAACCCTTATTTTCGGTACCATTGGTTTATTATATATTATAAGCAAATATGAAATACCGGTGTTTTATTATAAAACTATCCGATTTGGTGTTTTAGGAATCGTTTTTCTGTTCTTTTTCTTTACTTATTTATCTCGAAAAAAGCACACAATAAAAGGGTATTTCTTTTCAAAACTAGGTCGGTTTTTTAAAGATTTACAAGGTGTTATTATAATCACCACTGGGTTTTTATCAGTTTTAAAATATGTAGTCTTTTCGCATCAGTTTTATTTTCTGATATGGTTATTTGGTATTGAAATTACATATATTGAAGCAATGGCTTTTATTACCAGCATGTACTTTATAGTTTCCGTTATCCCTACAATTTTTATTCTTGACGTAATAGTAAAAGGTAGTGTTGCGGTTTGGTTATTTAGTTTTGTAGGTACAAATGAATTTGTTGTACTAACTATTACAACCCTAATGTGGATATTCAATTTTGCTTTCCCAGCAACAATAGGAAGTTATTTTGTCTTAAATTTCAAATTGAATCAAGAATAATATGCTATTCCTTTTTTACATATTTGGACTTTTGATAGGTTTGTATGCTATACTAATCTTATTCTTCATTATCGGTTTTGATAAATTAAAACCAATAACTAAAAATTATGAGGATACAACTCAATTTTCAATTATTATCCCTTTTAGAAATGAAACCAATAATTTACTTGGTTTATTAAATTCTGTTAAAGAAATTGAGTACAACAAATCACTGTACGAAATAATTTTAGTTGATGATGATTCAACTGATAACCCACAAAAAATTATCAATCAATTTTGTGCTGACAACCCAACAATTGACCTAAAAACAATTAAAAACTTAAGGCAATCAAACTCTCCTAAAAAAGATGCAATTAGCACTGCGATTACAATTACAAAATACAATTGGATTGTTGCTACTGATGCTGATTGTATACTTCCTGAAACATGGCTATCAAGCTATAACACTTGTATTTGTGAGGACAATCCAAATATGCTAGTTGCACCAGTAAGCTTTAAAAGCGGCAGTCCTTTTTTACATCAGTTTCAACTTATTGACTTTTTAAGCATGCAAGGAGCAACCATTGGTGGTTTTGGAATCCAACAACCATTTATGGCTAACGGAGCAAATTTGGGATATAAGAAAGATATGTTCTTACAATTAAATGGTTTTAAAGACAATGACTTTATTGCTAGTGGTGACGATGTTTTTTTATTAGAAAACTTTGTAGCACATGATAAATCCAAGGTGCTTTTCATGAAGGACATTAATGCTCTAGTAACTACTTATCCAACTAAAAACTGGAGTGAATTAATTCAGCAGCGTAAACGTTGGGCTGCCAAAGCTATTCACTTTAAAAACAACTTTGCTAAAAGTACTGGAGCACTAGTTTTCTTTGCTAATTGTGCAATCGGGGTGGGACTTGTTATGAGTTTCTACTATCCCATATTCTTAATACTCTTATTTCCTAAATTTGTAATTGACTTACTACTCATTTTTAAAACTGCTCACTTATATCAGAATAAAATCAATCTTTTCTCTTACTTCAAAACGGCACTATTTCACCCATTCTTTACTGTTTACATTGCAATAATAAGTTTAACTAGTTCGTTTGTTTGGAAAGACAGGCTTTTTAATAAGTAAATTATCTTTTAAATTCAAATTAGTTTATTTTTGTCTCATATTAATCATCGATTTATGGATTGGATTTATATTCTTGATATTGTTGGAACTTTAGTATTTGCTATTAGCGGTATTCTTACGGCTATTGATAGTGATTTTGATGTTGTTGGCTCTAGTATAATTGGCATGGTAACCGCTGTAGGTGGAGGGACCCTAAGGGATATGCTAATTGGACAAACTCCTGTTGGATGGATGACTGATCTTAATTACTTGTGGACGATTATCGCAGCTTTATTGCTTTCTTATTTATTCAAGAAAAAAATTTTAAAGCTCCGAAAAAGTATGTTCTTTTTTGATACAATCGGAATTGGCCTATTTACCATCTTAGGTTTACAAAAAACTTTAGGAGTAGGCTTAGAATTCCCTATTGCGCTGTTAATGGGTATTGTTTCAGCTGTGTTTGGAGGAATTATTCGTGATGTATTAACCAATAAAGTTCCTTTAATATTTCGAAAAGAAATTTATGCTTCAGCTTGCTTAGCAGGAGGTTTGGTCTTTTTAGGCTTAGAACAAATTTCAAACAATCCTACAATTAATATGCTAATTTCTATGTTAACAGTTGTTGTTATTAGATATTTGTCTGTTCGTAATAATTGGTCATTGAAATTACCTGCTCGTCAATAAGCTGCTATTTACATACTAAAATCAGTTTATTACATTTTTATTTTTTATTTTTATCAAAATTCCTCAGATAAGAGGTTTAACAACAATAGTATTACCATGAATAAAATCATTATAACATTAGTTTTTACACTATTTTTAAGCATTGCTTCTTTTGCTCAAATGACGCATACCATTGATGGAAAATCATATGAACTAACAGAAGAAATAACAGGTAAAGCAACCTTGTTTTATGTTATCACTGAAGGTGAATATCGTTATTTTATCAAAAAAGACGATTCACTTACAGAGTTAACAAATACCAAAGATGAAAACGGAAAGTATCAAGGTGAGTACAAAGAAATTTTAAGTATCCTTACTGCTGATGCTGGAATGGATATTTCTAAAGTAAACCTTACGCTTGGTAGTTTGAGAACATACATTGATAACTACAACAAAGCTTCTGATATAGATTACAGATTACAAGCTGAAAGACCAGAGACTAAAGCGAGATTAGGTGTGTTTGGCGGAATGTCAAATAACCCATTTGTAAGAAACCCGAACAATACTTTTGTTCCTGTATTTGGAGCTGAAGCCGAAGTATATGATGCGAAACGTTCAAGGCATTCATTAGGAATACTATTTAAACAAAGTTTGGAAGCAGATGATTTTAAATATTCATCCAGTCAATTCGGATTATTTTATAGATTCAGAGTAATTAACAAAGAATCTTTTTCAATTTATCCGCAAGCAACTTTAGCAAACTATACATTTTCTAAATCTGAAGCAACTAATGTAGTTGATGGTTCAACAATAACCACTAAAAACTCTGTATCTAACTTTGATGCTCCTATAATTTTAGGCTTAGGGGCTGATATTAAATTAGGAAACGGTTATATTACTTTATCTGCAAATGAATTAATTGCTTTAATTAAGTTTGAAAACCAAGGAAACACTCCTTTAGATTTACGTTTAGGATACAAGTTTAACTTGTAATTAAATGTTTTTGAACCATAAAACATCAAACCCTGCTTTCAGTCCGTTTTTTTGGAGTAAAAAAGTAAGGTCAACAAATAAAATGACGGTTTCAGGGGTTTTTCTGAAATCGTTTTTTTGTATCTGTATATTAACAATCGTAGTTGCTTTTATTTGGTATTGGTACTATGAGGGGAATTCTATTAAATGGTTTGCTTCCGGTGGTATGTTAGCTGCAATAATAATTAGTATTCTGATTTCCGTAAGACATCATTGGGCATCATTTTTAGTGCCTTTATATGCTTTAGCAAAAGGAGTGTTTTTAGGAGCTTTTAGCATCCAAGTACATCAACAATACCCAAGCTATCCGTTTCAAGCAGTAGGCGTGACTATTATCACGTTTTTGGTGATGATTATTTTATATAAGACAAAACTAATCATACTAACTAAACAATTAAAGAGTACCATCATTATTGCATCTACCACTATCTTTACAGTGTATATTGTTACATGGATACTTAGTTTCTTTGGGGTTAATGTGAGCTTTATATGGGGTAACAATTGGTTTGCATTAGCCTTTAATGTATTCGCTGCTTTAACTGCTTCTTTTTCATTATTACTAGATATTGATTTTATTGACCGTGAACGAAATAAAGCTCCTAAGAGTAGTGAATGGTTAGCGACTTGGGGATTATTAGTAACCTTAATTTGGCTTTATATTGAAGTATTGCGTTTGATGAAAAGACTAGCTATAAAATAATATAGTTTAAAACTAAATTTCTAGAAGCTATATTTTTCTTTGCATAAATGTGTTGTCGTTGAAATTTTTTCGCCATTTTCACCAATAGTATGTTTCGTTTCACTACTACATTCAATATGGTCATTACTAAGAAAAATGAAAGTCAAAATACCTATCGTACACACTACAATTCCTAAAATAATTGTTATACCCTTTTTTTTCATAATTTCCTTTATAATTAAGCGTACAGTATTAATTTAATTCTCCGTTATCTTTCCTACAACTCTAATAGGAATTACAAACTGTGTTTTTACAGGTACTAATTCTCCTGATTGTATTTTCTTTAGAGCAGGTTTTATTTCTGGCAACTCACCAATACTCTGCCCTATAATTTGATTAATATTTGGAATTTTTTCGTTTAAAGCTCCATCTATTTCTTGTGATATAATAGTCACTTTACCTTTCTCAGAGACTTGAATAGTTACTTGAAAAGAAGTATCTAACTCGTCCTCTAAAACCAATTTATTTTCGAATAAAGAATTCCCTATATAAGTACTTAAAGAGGTAATGAAACAATTCCTTTCTGCAGTTAAGTCTTGATCTAGTTGTTCACAATCTTTAAAAATAGGGAACTTATCTATGGTTGAAATATCTAAAGAATCTAGTCTTTCTTGAATACGCTCATCTGTAGCATGAATTTTTTTACTCTCAAAATAATTACAAGAGCAAAACAATAATACACAAACTATAGCAACAGCTTTCTTCAAATCAAGGTTTTAGACTGGAAAAATACAAAAATAACAACACATTAAGCCTATCTGGTTATAGAATAGCTATTCCTGTTTTTTAAGAAATTTATAAATAGTATTCCAATCATTCGTTTCTAATGCAATATGATTGTCCAACTCTTCTCTTTTTACAGTAATTTCATTCGTTCCCAAATGTGTTTTATCATTGATGAAAATTCCTTTACCTCCAAAGTTTTTCGCCAACTCCATATCGGTTAATCTATCGCCTATCATAAACGAATTTTCCAAATCATAATTATGAGAGAAATAAGATGTTAACAACCCTGTATTTGGCTTACGAGTTTGTGCATTCTCTTTTGGGAACGTTTTATCTATATAAATTGCTTTGAACACTACGTCTTCATTTTTAAACGTATCAACCACAAAATTTTGCACTGGCCAAAAAGTATCCTCTGGAAAATAAGAAGTTCCTAGTCCGTCTTGATTAGTAATCATTACCAACTCATAGTCTAACTTTTTAGCTATTTTATGTAGCGAAACAATTGATTTTGGGTAGAAAGTCAGTTTCTCAAAAGAATCTATTTTTTCATCGGTAGTTTCCTTAATTATTGTCCCGTCTCTATCAATAAATAATACTTTTTGTTTCATGAGTTGTATGTTATGAAACATTAAAGATACTTATTTCGTCGGTTCTTTTTTAACTTCATTCGTATTTCCTTCTAGATGTAGTAATTCTTTAAAATGACTAATTCTGGCAGTTACAATTTCATCATTTCTCTTATTTTTATCTTCAAAGTACAATTTATACTCTTGGTACAATTTTAATTTACTATCATTATTTTTATAATAATTATCGGCACAAATTGCGTGTTCGAATTTAGCTTTATAGCTATACCTATTCTCCTTAAAAGCTTTCTGAAACATTGTTATTGCTTTAGCATATTGCTTTTGTTCCTTATGCCATATTCCTAAATTATAATACTCTGAATCTACTTTTACATCATTGAATACCAAAGCTTGTAATAAATGAAGACGTGATTTTTCATAAGACTCTATACCCATATACGCCAACCCAATTTGCGTGTGATAATCGCCATTAGTACTATCTTTTTCTATTGCTTTCTTATAAAATTCTATTGCTTTATAATATTTCAATAACATATGATTTGACAATCCTAAACGATACAAAACAAACTTATTTTCCGGGTCAGTTTCGTATAACTTCGTAAAGTAAATAATTGCCTTTTTATACTGTTTCTGCTTAAAACAAGCTTGTGCTTTATAGTTTATTAAAACTTCGTCTTCTGGGTAGTTTTGTAATCCTATTGCATTATATTTTTCAAAAGAAATCCAACTTCCTTTTTTTAAATAATACTTACATAATTGTTTTATTCCCTTCAAGTGGGAGGGATCTATAGCAACTGTCTTTTTGAATGATTCAATATAATTTTTATCCTTTGCTTGCAATTGTACTAATCCTAATTGATAGTGAAAATTTGGGCTTTGATTGTCAGCATCAATCAGTGTTTTAAAACAATTAAATGCCTTTTCAGAAGCTTTAATTTTATAATATAATTTCCCTAATTCATATTGCGTAATTAACTGCGTACTATCTTTTAAAACAATGTTTTCATAATATGGTATCGCTTTTCTATTAGCTCCTAAACCAACATAAGATTGTGCGATTTTAGTTAGAGTATAAATGCTTTTATCTACATCCTTCTCATAAAATGAAATAGCCTTTGAATAATTTCCTAGTTGAAACAAACTATCAGCAACGGCTAAAGCCGAAGTCTGAGCTCCGGCTTTAATTGATAGTATACTTATCAGTAATAAAAATATTTTCTTCATTTAGTTTATTTGAAAAACAACTGGTATTGAATACGCTACAGTAACTGCTTTTCCGTTATGCATACCTGGCTTTAAAATTGGTAATGTCTTTATTACACGCTCTGCTTCTGTAACTAATGATTCATGAGGAGCACGAGCTTTTATGTCTTTTGGTTTTCCTTGCTCATCAATCTTAAAACCTATATATATTTTATGCCTCCCTTTTAAATTATGTTTCTTTGCAATTTTTGTATTGAAGTTTTTATTGATATGTATTGAGATTCCTCTACTAAAACATTTTTTCAACTCTTCCGAAGTTGCGCTTTCATCACATCCAGGATAAATTGGTGCTTGGTCTAAAAACTTAAATGACACAATATCCTCTCCATTAACATTATGCCCAACAGAATTCGTTACTGGTTCCATCCCTTCTTTTATCGATTTTTCGTACGCTTCTTGATAAAGCTCTTCGTTTGGTAGTTTAAAATTTAACTCTTTAAGTCTTGTATAGTTATATTTATTTCTAATTTGTAATGCACCTGCTGCCGTACCTTGTTCAATTGCATCGAATATTCCTAATATCGATAATTCAGTTGATAAAAAACACATCAAATCTTTAATAGGTAAGTCTATTTTTTCTCTCACAGAATAGTACTGTGCATATTTATTTAAATCTAGGTTTTTAATTTTAGATTTATTAGTCATGTAGTATTTATTCATTTTATTATTAAAATCTGTTCTTTGTTCAAACGTAGTTGATGTTATTTCTTTATTTAAATCAAATGTCTCGCTAGTAATTCTTAAAACGTCTTCCATTACAGTAGTCTCGGAATTTACTGCTGTTTCTGTTGTGTTTTCTATTTCCAAAGCATCAGTACAGGATACATATACCAACATTGATAATACAATTGGGATAACTGTAATGTACTTTACTAATTTTGTTTTGTTTGATTTTTCTTTTGTTAACATAATGATACGTTTTTTGATTAATGATGATGAATAAAATTGATTAACTACTGAAAACTGTGCTATGTTAAAGGTTTTAGCTAACAAGTTTTCATAATAGTTTTGCTGTTGTTTTGAAGCACTTTTATCAGCGATGAACTCGTGCACTTCAGTAATTCTTTTTTGATAGATATATACTAATGGGTTAAACCAGAATACAATTCGTAAGATTTCAAACCATAATAAATCTATCGTATGCTTTTCATCCACATGAACTTTCTCATGCTTTAAAATACTTTCCTTCTGAGTACTTTCTATTTTATCTCCCAAAAATATATGGTTCCAAAAAGAAAAGGCATCTTCTGAATTTTTAAGAGTTATAACTGAATATCCTTGTTTTTCCACAGAATTATTAGATAACTTGAATCTCCATATTTTAAGTAGTTTAAACAGTAATATTCCTGTAAAAACAATAATACCTGCATACCATATCCAAACTATCGAAAAGTTTATAGAATTTGTATTTACCATAACAGCATCTAAATTTTCAATAATAGTTGGATTCACTACTTTTTCTTCTCCTAATATTACAGCTGGAAGACTAACAATAAATTCACTCGGGATTACTTTTGAAAATGATTTCAACTTTATGAATGGAACTACTAATGACACTATTGAAGTTATTAGTAAATACGCCCTGTTCCAATTAAAAAAAGTTTCTTTTCTTAATAGTAATTCATAAACCACTAAAAAACACAACTGAAAAACTACTATTTGTACTATGATTGTTTCCATGTTTCTATTTTTTTGAATTCAACTCTTTTAATATCGCTTCCAAATCACTTACTGAAATATCATTGTTTTTCGTAAAATAAGAAACCATACTTTTAAAAGAACCCTGGAAATATCCTTCAACCAATTTTTGAGCCGATTGTTTGCTGTACTTTTCTTTTGCTACTAACGGAGAATAGATATACCCCTTCCCTTTTTGCTTATGATTAACAAACTCTTTAGTTTCTAATATTCTTATAATTGTAGAAACAGTATTATATGCTGGTTTAGGTTCTGGAAACAATGCAATAATTTCCTTTACTGAAGCTTCATTTAAGCTCCATAAATGTTGCATTACCTCTTCTTCTGCTCGTGTTAACTGCTTCATATTTTTTGACTTTAATCTTTTAAACTAAAAACGTAGTTATACAAATGTAACTAAAAAATTAGTTTAAACTAATTTTTTAGTTTAAAAGTTGTAACAAAATGTAAAAAAGATCGTCATATAACCAAACAAAAACATGGATATAATCTTAATTATAGTTGGTTTTATATTAATTATTGGAGGTATGATTGGTAGTTTCATCCCAATACTTCCGGGGCCAATTACCAGTTGGTTTGGATTGCTATTTTTATATCTAACAGATGCTGTACCGATGAGTTATACGGTATTAGGACTTACTTTAATACTAGCACTTACTATATTTATTTTAGATTATTTTATCCCAGCTATGGGAGCTAAACGCTTTGGAGGATCCAGATATGGAGTTGTAGGAACTACAGTTGGATTACTTATTGGTATTTTCTTTTTTCCTCCTTTTGGTATTATTATTGGTCCTTTTTTAGGAGCTTTAACTGGTGAATTAATTCATGGAACAAAATCTAATTTAGCTATAAAAGCAGCTTTTGGATCCTTATTAGGTTTGCTAACATCTGCTTTTATAAAATTTACTGTTGCATCTTGTTTTGCAATTCTATTTGTTTGGAAGTTTGTTCAATATGCTAGTGACTTAATTTAACTATTCACTTTCATTTTATGAATAATGGATTTTTTAAAATCTAATTTTAAAATCAAACCTCTTAAAAATATCCAAACAACAAAGGCTAGCCAAATACCGTAAAGCATCAAATCGAAGTAATTAGCGATTAATAACACTGGTATAAACCCAAAAAAAGTAGTTAGTAACAATAAATTTCGGAGTGTTTTCATTTTACCCATTCCTTTATACATTCCGTCATAAATAAAGGCAATTGCGCATAATGGCTGCATTGCAATAGCAATCCAAAATGTATTGTAAAATTGCTCTCGTACCAACTCATTATTAGAATACAATCTCCCAATAGGGTAATAAAAAGTTCCTAGAAAAATTAGTAATAACAGTCCTACGACTAATCCATATTTAGTTAACTTTTTTCTTAGTATAATTAAATTATCTGCATCATTAGCACCAAACAATTTACCGGAAATCATATTTCCAGCACTTGCATAGCCATCAATTACAAAAGCACAAATAAACCAGATATTTACAGCTATTGTGTATGCATTTATATAAACTACACCATAGCTAGCAGCGAAATAACTTGATAAATTTAATGCAATGTTTAAAGCCAATGTTCTCACAAAAAGATTGATAATCATTACCATTAAATTCTTAATCTCTTTATTAAAAGGAAGACTAAACTTAATATGCACCGATGTTTTTTTAACAAGATAATAAAAAGCCAATACCAACATTACTACTTGTGAAATCACACTCGCATAAGCTGCTCCCTTTAGCCCTAATGGAGCAATATACCCCTCAATACCAAATACCAAAACCACATCTAACCCCAAGTTGAACACCAATCCTGTTAATGCAATAAGCATGGGGTAATAGGAGTTTTGTAACCCTCTGAATGTTCCCATAATTGCGAAAGTGATTAGTACCATTGGGAATCCAATTGCCCTAATTTGATAATAATCTTCACAATAATCTAATACCAATCCCTTGGCATTGTATAAACTAAATATTTCTCTTGCAAATGGAAATGTAACCCCTAAAATAAAGACACTAATCCCTATAATTATTAATATTGCTTGAATGGGTAAATTTTTAACTTCTTCAAATTTTCCAGCCCCTAAATACTGCGATACAATAGCTGATATTGCACTTCTACTCTGCCCTAACATCCATATTAAAGCATTTAAAAACACCGACACAAGTCCAACTGCAGCAGCTGCTTCTGCACTATGATTTGGCAAATTACCAATAATAGCTAAATCCGTAGCGGAAATTATTGGCTCAGCAATTCCTGCTATTAAAGCTGGTATTGCTAATTTATTGATGCTTTTAAAACTTAAATCTACTTTCAATTAAATGAATTAATTAAATGTCTTGATAGAAAAATTCAGGACATGTATTAAAATATTATTTTAAATAATTAGATACTTTTGTCGGTTAAAATACTAACTCATAACAATGAAAAGGATATTCGCTTTGCTTCGGAAAATATACATCTCCCAATTTCTGGTAGCCTCTTTTCTGATAAAATTCATTATTTCGTTTATTCACACTAAAGGTGTCTAACCGTACTGATACATAATTATTTTCTTTAGCATATATCTCAGCAAAGTCCATTAATTTTTGAGCTAATCCTTTTCCTTGATAATTTGGATGTACTGCTAAACGATGGATATAAATATTTTTAGCATTAGGAGTTAACCATTCAATTACCTTGTATTCTTCATCTATTATTTCAGAAATAACGACTGAGCCAATAATGTGATCACCTTCTTTTAATACCCAAAGCTGACCTATTTCTATATCTTTTTCAAAAGCCTCATATGAAGGGTACTCTTCATTCCATTGATAAATACCCTTTGCAATCATTGCTTGAGCACAAGCTTTTGTAACTGTTAGTAATTCTGAAATATCTTTCTTTGTTGACTTTGTAATTATCATTATTTACTAAAATTTATAATTTCATTTACTACTAGTTTTAAATCACTAGGAAGAGTATTACTTTCCCATGGATGACTTCCTCCAAAAACATGATTTGCACCTTCTATTGCAAACAACTCGCTATTTTTATTCCAGCTTCGCAATGCTTCTGCTTCTTTAAATGGAACTGTTTCGTCAGTTGTTCCATGAATGATTAAGTGAGGTATCGTTATATTTTTAGCAGCCGTAGCTATTGTTAAACGATCTTCATTTTCCATGAAATTATCATAAAACTGAATAAAATGTGGCATTTGTTGCTTTGTTCTAGTATTCTCAATATAAGCAACTCCTTCTTTCCTCCAATATGCCAACTCGTCTCCTGTTGGAAATCTTGATTTATAATCTGATGCTCCTGCTAATGTGATTACTTTAGCTACTCTATCATCTTCAAAAGCTTTAATTGTTACAATACCTCCTCCTCTAGAATGACCAACAAGAATTATGTCCTGAGTATTAATCTCTTTTGAATACTCATTTTTAGGGCTTGTAATCCATGATATCACATTTTCAAGATCATTGAGCTCTTTAACAAAGTTATTCTCTCCAAATGCATTTAAATCAGGGAAATCGATCGGTTGTTCTATAGTTCCTCCGTTGTGTGAGAAATTAAACTTTAAAAAGAAAAAATCGGCTGATGCAATATGCGAAGCCATTACATTCCAACATCCCCAATCTTTAAAACCTTTGTAACCATGACAAAAAATAACTACAGGTTTTTTCCTTCCATTTTTATTAAACGAAACATCTAATAATATTGGTTTTTTATTTTCTCTTTTAAGAATACTTGTTTCCTTTATCATACTAAACTTCTTTTTCGGTAAATGGAATATTTGTATTACAAATTTCAAGAATCAACTGGTATAACTCATTGAGGTAATTACCAAAGGTTTCTTGAGTAATGATTGCATCCTTTTTTGCTCCTCTACCAGCTTTGTCCTTTTTAGAAAACTTTAAAAAACCGGCACTCAAATTTTTAAACGATATAATTCCAGCTTCTAAAGGTTTAACAAATTGCTTCTCCGATTGAATCATATAGGCGTACATTAATATCTGAAATGGTTTACTAAATTTTGTATAGTCCGTAGTAATATCTTCCCAATCCACTATTTCAACTTTTCCTTGTTCTACTTTTCCTGTTTTATAATCTATTATTCTAATAGTTCCATCAACCTCATCAATCCTATCTACTTTTCCTGCAATAAATATTGGAAACTCTAATCCTGGAACTTTTATTTCTGTACGTAAATCTGATTCTATATGACGGATAATAACTTCATGACTTTCAGCTATTAATTTCAATTCTTGTTTTAGGAAGTTTAAGACATAGCGTTTTGCAATGTTATATATAATTAGATTTTTTCCTTTGGTAATATCACCTTTTTTGAATTCTAATCGAAACTGATTACCAACTTCTGCATCAATATTTTGTTGCATATGTTTGATTGCTTCTTTTGTAAGAATTTGATTTTCTAAAGGTTTATAAAAGTTCTCTAATGTATTATGAACAATTGTCCCTAATGTATTTGCCGCTACAGTTTCCTCAACCTCATCTTCTTCATAAATTCGCAATACCTTCTGTTGATAGAAGTCTATTGGATTCCTTATATATTGAGTTAAAGCAGACGGTGAAAATCCTTTAGCAGCAATTTCTTTTAAACGCTCTAAAACCTTTTCATCCTTTTGTACAACTTGTAATTCATTAGTTGTAGCAGGTATTTTCGGAAAACTAGTATAATGATTTACAGTATGGCTCTCCGAAACTAGAGATTCTAATTGCAATAGAAAACGGCTCCTTTCCCCAGCATTTAATCCGTCAGGTTCGGTATTGTAAATTAAACTGATGTTTTCTGCACGCTGAATTAATCGAAAAAAATGATATGCATATACTGCATCCTTTTCATAATAAGTTGGCAATTTGAATGCTATTTTTAAATCAAATGGAATGAATGAATTATGGCTTTTACCAGAAGGTAATATTCCTTCATTCACAGAAGTTAAAATTACGCGATTAAAATCTAACACACGGGATTCTAGCATTCCCATAATTTGTAACCCTCGAACTGGTTCTCCTTTAAAATCTAAAGTATCTGTACTTAAAACCTCTTTGTATATTTGATAAAACTCTTCAATACTTTTAATTGACTTATACTTTTCTTGAAGCAAACTCAATACATTGAAAATCTCGTTAAAACGATATAAGTACTCCAAATCCAATTGATTTGTTTCTGGATCATCTACTTGCAGCTTTAATTCTAAAATTACTGCTTTAAAAACAACAATACAATCGATGGTGTTTTTTTTCCCAAGAGATAATAATTGTTTTAAAAAGTGATTACCAGGCAATAAATCAACAATATCCTTTTTAGTAATACTTATGATATTGTAGTGTTGAATATGTGCTATTAACTTATCTACATCTTCAGTATTAAGTAATAACCTTGTGTAATTATTATTTAAAAAAACAAGTAGCTTTTTATAATAAAACCTCTCTCCCGATTGTTTATAATACAACTGAAAAATACTATCAAAAAAAGAAACCAATGGAACGTCCTTTAATGACATACCCATTGTTATATTAATATCCGTCACATTTTTGGGCAATGAATTCAATAAAGGTAATAATAGACTTTCATCACCTAAAACAACTGCTGTATCTTTTAACTCTAAAGATGATAATTTACTTAATAATTCTCCTACTTTTTTTACTTGGCCAATATTTTTCGGCAAAGCAATAACATCAATGTTTTTTTTGGAAGAAAACTCATTGGATACAATTGAAAAATTAGTGCTATTATAATAATTCCACTCTTTATTGTACTTCCTTAAAAAATGACTAGCACTATTTGTGTTTGAATCAAAAAACAATTTATCTGTATCGAAAAGTACAGTTGCTTTATCTTGTTGCAGTAACTCTTGAAATATCGTTTCTTCTGAAGCATTTAAAGCATTAAACCCTAAAAAATAATGATGAGATTGATTGTTTTGAATATAATATTCAATCTGTTCAGATGCTTCCCTATACACTAAACCTTGATAACCTATACCCGTTTGTAGTAGTTCTGTTTTCAGTTTATCATAATACTGATACGAATTACTCCAAAAATCTAAGTAGTTTTTAATTAGCGTTGTTGGTTCCTCACTTGGCGACCAATTTTCAATTTGTTTGATATTAGAAAGGTTCGAAAAAAATTGTTTTGCATCAATACCGTACCTATCAATTTCATTAAAATCATGTAAGAGTATTTGTCCCCATTTAGAAAAGGACTCAAAGGATTCCTTTTGCTCTTCTGCAACTATTGAAACATATACATTATAAAAAGTAAATAGAGTTTCTAAATTACTACTTGTAGTTAATCCTGACACCTCTTCAATAAACTCTTCAATACTTATTATTTTAGGAAGAAAAAATGTTGCTTGATAATAGTTTGCAAGCTCCTTTTTTAAAAATACACCAGCTCTTTTACTTGGTAAAACAAAAACAGATTTACTTAATGTCCTGCTATTTTCATCTATTTTTTCTAAACACTTGGCTATAAAACTTTGCATATAGTAAAAATAAAAAAAGCGCCTCGATAACGAGGCGCTTTTAAAATATATTTAGAATTAAATTATTTAGCTAATTTAACTTCTACTCTTCTGTTGTTTGCTCTACCAGCTCTAGTTTTGTTAGTGTCAATTGGATTAGCTTCACCAAATCCAGTTGCAGTTAATCTATCAGCTTTGATTCCGTTAGAAATGAACCAGTCTCTTACAGCATTTACTCTTCTTTCAGATAACAATTGGTTGCTTTTTGCACCACCATGACTATCAGTGTAACCACCTAAATCAAATTTAGCCGTTGGGTATTCTTTAAAGATTGCATTCATCGCAGTTAAAGCTGAAAACGCTTGCTCTTTGAAAGATGATTTCCCTGAATCAAATAAGATTGTTTTTGCATAAGCATTTAATTTCTTAATTACTTCTTCACTTGCTTCTGGACAACCATTGTTAGCTACAGTTCCTGCAACATCAACACATTGATCATCTTTATCTAATACCGAATCACCATCAGTATCTGGCCAAGGACATCCGTTGTTAGCAGCTGGTCCAGCTACCTGAGGACAACCATCTTTAGCATCAGCAATACCATCAGCATCAGCATCAGGACAACCGTTTAATTCTTTTAAACCTACAACATCAACACATTCGTCTTGAGGATCAGCAACACCGTCACCGTCAGTATCAGCACATCCGTTAAATTCTGCAGTTCCAGGAGTATCAACACATGCATCTTTAGCATCTTCGATTCCATCACCATCAGTATCAGGACACCCTTTAAATTCTTCTAATCCAAATACTTCTGGACAAGCGTCATCTTTATCATATATTCCATCACCATCAATATCAGAACCTCCAAAAGCGAAAGTTAAACCTAAAGTGTTTTGGAAATAGTTATGGTCTTCTAACTCTTCAGCAAAGTTGTTTTTGTAAGCAGACTGTACTTTAATAGCAATATTTTCCTTAACCCAAAAGTTAATACCTAAACCTCCACCAGCAACTAAACCAGAGTCGTTAATAGCATTACCCATATCAATCCAGTTGTAACCAGCATTAGCTCTTACATAAGGATCTAACCAGTTCATACCATTCCATAATGTATTTAAGTGATAGTTAACACCTAAATCAGCACCAAAGTAGTTTCCATCAACATCATTTGGAGCAAGTAATGTATCGTCATAACTATGATTAGCATACTGAGTTAATTTATTAAATGTTCCTGTAAGATCTAAACTTACACCACTTCCCATGTATTTCGCTACAGTTAATTGAGATATAGCAGGAGCCATATTCCATTGATCTTCAACATTCGCGTACTCTGTAAAAATTGTTGTTTCTTGACCTGCATTACCAAATTGACCGTCGTTTCCTCCAGCTAAAAAGTTAATTGCGTTAGCTCCAACAGTTACAGCCCATGGATTGTCTTCAGTTTGTGCATTAGCGCTAAACCCTAATACTAAGGCGCATGCAACTAATAATTTGCTAAATTGTTTCATATTAATAAAATTTAATTTTAAGTGTTAATCAAAGCAAATGTAGTATCTAAAAAGTTATTAACAAAAAATTAAGGAATTATTTTTACCTTTTTAGTTAACAACACTTTAATAAATACTCTTTTTAAATAACATTTAATTCACGTGCAACCTTTGTAAATGCAGTAATTGCTTTATCTAAATGTTCTTTTTCATGTGCTGCAGATAGCTGTACACGAATTCTAGCTTTATCCTTTGGTACTACAGGATAAAAGAACCCTATTACATAAATGCCTTCCTCTAACAGCATATCAGCCATAGTTTGAGATAATTTAGCGTCATATAACATTACTGGAACAATAGCAGAATCCCCATCAACAATATCTAGTCCTGCTGCTTTCATTTCTTTTTTAAAGTAATTTGTATTCCACTCCAGTTTATCTCTTAAAGTAGTATCCGTATCTAACATTTCAAACACTTTAATTGATGCTCCTACTATTGCTGGTGCTAGAGAATTTGAAAACAGGTATGGACGGGAACGTTGACGTAATATATCTATAATTTCTTTTTTACCCGTTGTATATCCACCCATTGCTCCACCTAAAGCCTTACCAAGGGTACCAGTTATAATATCAATTCTATCTAAAACCCCTTTTGCTTCTAGTGTCCCTCTACCTGTTTCACCTATAAATCCTGCAGAGTGACATTCATCTATCATCACTAAAGCATCATACTTATCTGCTAAATCACATATTTTGTCTAACGGAGCAACTATACCATCCATTGAGAAAACACCATCAGTAACAATAATTTTGAAACGAGCTCCTTTTTCATTAGCCGCTATCAACTGAGTTTCTAAATCAGCCATATCACTGTTTTGGTAACGGTATCTTGCTGCTTTACATAAACGAACACCATCTATAATAGAAGCATGATTTAAGGAGTCAGAAATAATAGCATCTTCTTTTCCTAATAATGGCTCAAAAACCCCACCATTAGCATCAAAAGCTGCTGCATATAATATAGTGTCCTCCGTTCCATAGAAATTGGCAACTTTTTGTTCTAATTCTTTATGTATATCTTGAGTACCACAAATAAAACGTACAGATGACATTCCAAAACCATGCGTATCCATTGCATCTTTTGCAGCCTGAATAACTTCAGGGTGTGATGATAATCCTAAATAATTATTAGCACAAAAATTTATTACTTCTTCTCCTGTAGATATTTTAATTACAGCATCTTGAGCTGAAGTGATGATACGTTCTTTCTTATATAATCCGTTATCTTTTATATCTTGAATTTCTTGCTCTAAATGCGCTTTAATTTTTCCGTACATGTACAATGTTATTTAAGTGGGTTTACACTGACAAATGTAATTATTTTACAAACATCAACTAACTTCTCTAATTTTTATTTTATCATCTAAATAGACTAATAATTTCTTATCAACCACATAGCCCATATCTGACAATACAGATGCATACCTATTTACTTGCTCTTCGTGTTTTAAATCAAATGAACCAGTTTTATAGTCAATCACTGTTGCTTTATTTCCTTTAAAAACGATCCTGTCAGGAATAAGTGTTTTACCTCCTTTAGTTAAAATTGCTCTTTCATTAAAAATATCTAAGTCATCTTCAAAATAAATTGACATTTCAGGCTTCTCTATTAAATTTATTAATATCGGCTTCAATATACCTTCTTGTTCGAGAGTTATTATTCCTTTTAAAACCATCTCTTGGAATACAATATCAACATCTGTCTTATATCCTATTTTCGATAATATTAAATGTATTAAATTTCCTTTTTCAATAGCATACCCCAGTTCTGAGTCCCATAAAAACCCTGCCTTTGTAAGTATTGCTAAATTATGATCTAATCTTGATGAAGAAGTAAAAAGCAATTCCTTCTCTTCTTTTATTGTTGTTTTAGAAGACAGCTTTAATGACTCACCAAATTCATAATCGTCATTATCTTCTTGCCATTCCCCTATTTGTTTCAAAAAACCAATAAAGAATCCTGAGAATAAATTTTCATTCTCTTCTCTTGTTTTTTTATTGACTGTTTTTTTAGAAATTATATATAATTGTTCTTTTGGCCTTGTTAAAGCAACATATAACAAATTTATGTTATCTAACTCAAGTTGTGCTCTTCTTTCACTCCATAAACGTTCTCCTGTTTCACCATAACTTTCAATTTCTTTATTGAAATGTAAATATGCTTCTGAAAAGCCATTATACTCTTCCTTACTGATAGGATACCATATTTTTGAGTCTTGTTCTTTATAAATATCCAACTCAGCGAAAGGAAAAATGATAACAGGAAACTCCAATCCTTTTGATTTATGAATAGTCATTAAAGTAATTGCATCTGCTCCCACTGGCGCAATAATACTTATCTTATCTTTTTTCAATTCCCAATATTCTAAAAAACCTTGAATACCAGTTTGCTTCTTTTGACTAAAGGACAATACTTCATCTAAGAAGTATTGTACATAAGCATCAGAACTATTCACTAAATAAAAAGCACGTATTATTTGTTCTACTAATTCATAAAAAGGTAATGTTTGAACCGTTTCATAATCAAATTGTATTTGATGAAAAATAGCCAACTCTTTAAATAATTCTTGAGAAGACAATTGTAGTAAATTTAAATAAAATTCATGTTCACTAGTTTTAACTTCTAGTTTTGTATATAAATAATTCAAAAACTCCATTTTAGAGTTCTTGTTTTCTGGATGTAGCAAATAGGTTAAAAAAGAAACAATAAAACGAACCTCTTTTGATTTATTTACTAATAATGTTTCTGAAGAAATAATAGAGATTCCTTTTTCAACCAAAAAATCAGCAATTGCAATTCCGTCTTTCTTTTTTCTTGTAACAATACAAATATCAGCCTTTACAAAACCTTGAGCTATTACACTCTCTACTGTCTCTAGAACTTTTTCTTGATACAGAATTGTAGCTTCTTCTTCCAAAACATTTTCTATAAAAGATACTTTTACAAACCCTCCTCTTTTAGTATTCTGTTTTTGATTGTTCCCTATTTTATATAATTCTTGATGTGTTTCATTCTGAAATTTATGAGATAAAAAACTAAAGAAGTCATTATTAAAATCTACCACTTCGCTATAACTCCTATAGTTTGTATCTAGGTTTTCTATATTCTTTCCAATATAAAATGGATTCTCCTCCTCATATAAATCTATAAACTGTTCTGGTTTTCCACCTCTCCAACGATAAATAGCTTGTTTAGCATCACCTACAATCAATAATGAATGTTGCTCGTTTGGTTTTGGCTCTGTCACCAATGCATTTTCTGTTAGTGGAATTAAATTCTGCCATTGCATTTCGGATGTATCTTGAAACTCATCAATAAAATAATTTTGATATCGTTCTCCAATACGTTCATATATAAAGGGGGCTGGCTGTCCTTTTATTTCATTTGATATTAACTGATTAAACTCAGATATCAATAATATATTTTGTTCTTCTTTAATTCTCTGTAACTCCTTGTTTACGACATTAAGTACTGACAAGGGCACAATACTCTTTTGGAAGTTTCTTAAAAATGAAATCTCACTGAATAGCACTTTTGTTGTTTCAAAATTTGACGCAATACGCGATTGAATTTCATCAATTGAATCAGCGATTGCACCAGATACTCTTTTTGGATATAATGTATCCCCGTTAAGTAATTTAGTTTGCCAAACCAATCCGTATTTAACTGTAAAATCTTCTTTTGCTAATTTTGAGAAATATCCAAAAACTGGTTTTATATCGTTTTCCGAAATACCTTTATTTTCAAAATCATTCAATATTACTTTTGATTGACTGACTATTTCACTTTTCGCATAAGTTAACTTCTCTTCAAGTGTTTCTTTTAATTTATCAAAATCCTCTAACGATTTATCTTTTAACTTTGAAACATGTTCTACTTCATTTTCGTTCAACAACAACCTTGAAACTCTATATAAATCTAAGGCTATATCCCAACTTTTATCGTCATCAGCTTTATGTAACGCAAAGTCAATTAATAGTTTTGTCAACTTTTTATCTTCACCTACTTTCACTAATACATCAGCAATAGCTTCCTGCAAAACATCTTCAGTATCTAATGCCACCTCAAAATTTTGAGGCAACTTTAAATCGTATGCAAATGTTCTAATTATTCGGTGTGTAAATGTATCAATGGTAACAATATCAAAAGCAGCATAATTATTCAAAATTGCATCTTGTATTCTGATTGCTTTTTTATGTAACTGCATAGTATCCAAAGTCAACTCACTTGCAATGACAGTAAACATTTGATGTTGATCCTTTAAATTTTCTGGAGGCTCTAACAATAATATTTCCGGATCAGCAAAACCTTTAAGGTTTTCAAGAATTCTACCTTTCATTTCAGCAACAGCCTTATTCGTAAAAGTAACCGCTAAAATGTTTTTGTATTTATTAATTTTATGAGATGAAAAAAGTGTTTTTAAATATTCCTTAACCAGAGTGAATGTTTTCCCTGAACCTGCAGAAGCATTGTAAACGGTAAAAGAATTTGTATTCATTAAAATCACTTTTTAAGTATCACAATATACAAACTAAATAACACTATAAGTATTAATTATTTCAATTGATATCATCTTGTTATTAGTTTTTGTAGATTTGAATAGAATTTATAAAAACTAATAATCTAAAAAAAATATTATGGCTTTTGAACTACCAAAATTAGGATATGCATACGATGCATTAGAACCAAATATTGATGCAAGAACAATGGAAATCCACCATTCAAAGCACCATAACGGATATACCTCAAAATTAAACGCAGCAATAGAAGGGACTAATTTAGAAGGAAAACCTATTCAAGACATTCTTACTAATTTAGACATGACTAATGGTGCTGTACGTAACAATGGAGGTGGGTTCTATAACCATTCATTATTCTGGACAGTAATGAATCCAGAAGGAAAAGGTTATTTATCTGGAGATTTAAAAGACGCTATTATTGCTGAATTCGGATCAGTAGATGCTTTTAAAGATGCTTTTTCTAAAGCCGCAGCAACTCAGTTCGGATCTGGATGGGCATGGCTATGTGTACATGAAGGAGGGAAAGTTAGCGTTTGTTCAACACCAAATCAAGACAATCCATTAATGCCTGGGGTAACTTGTGGAGGAACTCCAATTTTAGGATTGGATGTTTGGGAACACGCTTATTACTTAAACTACCAAAACAGACGCCCAGACTATATCAATGCATTCTTTAATGTAATTAACTGGAATGAAGTTGAAAGACGTTATGCAGAAAGCAAATAACTTTTTGTAAAATTTATATCACAAAAAAGGGATGCAATAATTGTATCCCTTTTTTGTTGAATTTACAGCAATAAAAAAGACAAGAATTAACTTGCCTTTTTTGCCCCAAATCTACCATGAACTTAACCTACTTATGTTATGGTAGTACTAATATATAAACTTATAGCAACCCACCACAATAATTCAGACAAACTACCATAATACTTGTTGAAGTGACATATTTCGATGTGAAACATTTATTTTTTGTGGTAAAACAGTTTTTAAGAGACATCTGACACCCTTAAATTTATTTAAACTTATTACAATAAAAAAGACAAGAATCAACTTACCTTTTTTGTCCCAAATCCACCATGAACTTAACCTACTTATGTTATGGTAGAACCAATATATAAACTCATATTAATAATTGGTAATGTTTTAGATAAACCGTCATTATACTTATTGAAGTGTAAATCTTTTATTACAAAGTACTTAAATTAGTAATAAAATCATTTTATACATTAAAGTTTAGATTTACTACAATAAAAAAGGCAAGAATTAACTTGCCTTTTTTGCCCCAAATCTACCATGAACTTAACCTACTTATGTTATGGTATAACCAATATATAAACTTATGTTTAGATACTGAAATATTTTAGCTGAACTACAACTATACTTGTTAAAGTGTCGTTTTATAGCTTTTTAGTATGCTCTTTCCTTATTTCCTTCAAAGAAATTTATAAAAGCCCTATTTACAACCCTATGCCCTCCTGGAGTTGGATAATCACCTGTAAAATACCAATCACCTAAATTCTTTGGACAAGCTTTATGTAAATTCTCTACTGATTGATAAATAATATCTACTTCAGCATTTAACCCCTCTGAACTTAACAATTCTGCTATCTTCTTGGAAATTTCTTCATCAGTATATATTCCGTATAAATCTTTTACAAAATTTACAACCTCAGTATCTGGCAAACCTACTTGTCCAATACACTTATCATAGGTCTCTTTAATTAAATGGTATTTATTATCATCTTTTAATAATGCTAACATTGCTCTAAAAGCAATCAAACCTTCTAAGTTAGCCATATCAATTCCGTAACAGTCTGGATAACGGATTTGTGGTGCTGAAGAAACAACAACTATTTTTTTAGGATTCAAACGATCCATCATTGTCAAAATACTCTTTTGTAATGTTGTACCTCGAACAATAGAATCATCAATGATTACTAAATTATCTGTAGGCTTAACTGAACCATAAGTAATATCATATATATGAGCTACTAAATCATCTCTACTATCATCGTCTGTAATAAAAGTCCTTAGTTTAGCATCTTTAATTGCAATCTTTTCTGTTCGCAATCGTTTTGCAATAATTTCTTTTATTTTTTCTGGAGTTTGATTTTCTTTTTGAAGTAACAACTGCTCTTTCTGTTCATTCAAAAACAATTCCCCTTCTTTAACCATTCCGTAATAAGAAACCTCTGCCGTATTTGGAATAAAAGAAAATACTGAATTTTCAATATCATCACCAATAGACTTCATGATCTGTGGAAATAACAACCTTCCTAATTTCTTACGCTCTGCATAAATTTCTTGATCACTACCACGAGAGAAATAAATACGTTCAAATGAACAAGCTTTCTTCTCTGTAGGCTCTAATATTTGTTGAATTTTAGTTTCACCACTTTTCTTAACAATAATTGCTTTCCCAGGATCAAGTTCGACTACATCTTCAAAAGCAACATTAAATACCGTTTGAATTACTGGTCGTTCAGAAGCAACAACAACTACTTCATCATTTTCGTAATAATATGCTGGGCGAATTCCTGCAGGGTCTCTCAATACAAAAGCATCTCCATGACCTAACATACCTGCCATAGCATAACCACCATCCCATTTTTTTGCTGATTTTCTTAAAATTTTTGCAATATTTAAACGTTCAGCTATTACAGATGACGCTTCTACTTTAGACAAGCCTTCATTCTTGGCATCTTTATATAGTTTCCCTACTTGCTTATCTAAAAAGTGTCCAATTTTCTCCATTACAGTAACAGTATCTGCTTCCGCTTTTGGGTGTTGGCCAATATTTACTAAATCTTGAAATAATTGACCAACATTAGTCATATTAAAATTCCCAGCAAGAATTAAGTTTCTGTGCATCCAACTGTTCTGCCTTAAAAAAGGATGAACACTTTCAACACTATTTACACCAAAAGTACCATAACGAACATGTCCTAAAAGAACTTCACCAATGTAAGGAACTTCTTCTTTTAACCTTTTAACATCATTATTTAATGATGGGTCAGATTTTAATGCTGAATTAATTCTATCATTAATTTGAGCAAAAACATCTTGAATAGGCAACTGTTTATTAGAGCGTACACGACTAATGTATCGTTGTCCTGGTTCCATATCCAACTTAATACTTGCAAAACCAGCACCATCTTGACCACGGTTATGCTGCTTTTCCATCATTAAGTACATTTTATTTACACCATAAAATGCTGTTCCGTATTTTTCTTTGTAATACTCTAATGGTTTTTTTAACCTTATTAAGGCAATACCACATTCGTGTTTTAAAGCGTCGCTCATTGTAGTTATGTTGTTGTACTTACGTACGGTTGTTGTGTTGTTAAATCAAAAACGCACTGAAATTCAGTACGTTTGTATATTATAATTCTATTTCGAATTGTGTCAGTTCTTTAAACTGCCTTAAACGTCTGGAAACTTCATCTTTAGACAATGATTCTAGTCGTTCAGTCCCGAACTTCTCTACACAGAAAGAAGCTAAATTAGAACCATGAATAATTGCTTTCTTCATGTTATCAAATGAAATATTTCCAGTACTTGCAATATGTCCTGAAAAACCTCCTGCAAAAGTATCTCCTGCTCCTGTTGGATCAAAAACTTCCTCTAAAGGTAGTGCTGGTGCAAAAAAGGCATCGTTTTCATGAAACAATAATGCTCCATGCTCTCCTTTTTTAATTACTACATACTTTGGGCCCATAGCTGCAATTACTCTTGCTGCTTTTACTAAAGAATATTCACCTGACAACTGACGTGCTTCTTCATCATTAATTGTAATCACGTCAACTTTAGCAATCACTTGTTTTAATTCAGCTAATGCACAATCCATCCAAAAATTCATAGTATCTAAAACTATTAATTTTGGTTTTCTTGTCATTTGTTCTATCACACCTAGTTGTACTAATGGATGTAAATTCCCTAACATTACAACATCTGCATCTTTATATGCATTAGGAACAACTGGATTAAAATGTTCTAACACATTTAATTGTGTTTCTAGTGTATCGCGAGAATTCATATCATTATGATATTTCCCTGACCAAAAAAATGTCTTACCTCCTTTAACAGTTTCTAATCCTGTTAAATCAATATTTTTAGCAGAAATCATGTCCAAATACTCTTGTGGGAAATCATCTCCTATAACAGAGACAATTGCGCTGTCTACATTTTCAAAATTAGCAGCAGAAAGACCTATATAGGTGGCAGCACCACCTAAAATTTTATCAGTTTTTCCGAAAGGGGTTTCAATTGCATCAAATGCAACCGAACCAACAATTAAAAGTTTATTCATTTTAGACAAGTAAATTTCTGCAAAATTACGGAATTTTATTTTCTATAACACAATACTATAAATTGAAAAGTAGTCAACAACTATAAATTAGTTGTCTAATTGCTCTTTTAGCCGCTTAAATGTATTAAAAGGAGCATTAATCAGCATTGAGTTTACAATAAATATTGGTAAGGAACCTCCAGGATCGCCATGCATTTGTTGAGTTACTTTTATCCCAAATTTTGTTTTTTCTAACAACCAAAACCCAGAAAAGTTAACCACTCTAATTACCCCTTTTTTTTCTGTAAGTTTTTTAGGAACTGATTTAATACTTATTTTGGTTAACAAACTACTTATTACTTCTAACTTTAATTCAGAAATATGATCTCTGTTTTTGGCTGGCCAAGGTAAATCATTGTACATATAAACGAGACACTCATTATCAGATTTTTTTTCTAACAACCTACTTTTTGTGGTCTTATAATTCCAATCTTTTAAATGCTCACCATCAATAATTTTATTTACTAACGATTTCAGTGAAGTTTTAATTAATGTAATAGCCTTATACTCTTTAATAGATGAGACACCCACATTTCTTGTATACACTTGAATTCCTGACACATCTTTTTCTAGTTTCCATACAGATTGTGAATAACTAGAAAGAAAGCAACTAAATACAAGTAATAAAGAACAAAGTTTTTTCATTTTAAAATAACAATTTAGACTTTAAATAACCCATTTACAAAATACTAAAGCAGTTTCTGATTATCATTTTTCACATATTCTGTATCGATAAGTAACTCTGGTTTTTTTGAGGATTCAACAGCTAGAAAATCACATCTATCATTTTGTTTATGATTATTATGCCCTTTAATCCATTGAAAGGTTACGTTTTGTTTTCGATATATTTTCAAAAATCGTTTCCATAAATCTGGGTTTTTCTTGTCTTTATACCCTTTTTTCTCCCAACCGAAAACCCATTTTTTATCTACTGAATCAACCACGTACTTAGAATCTGTAAATACTTTCGCACTTGTATTTTCATTTTTTAACTGCTCCAATGCAACTATTACTGCTAATAATTCCATTCTATTGTTAGTTGTTTTCACATATCCTTGAGAAAATTCTTTTACATATGGCTTACCCACCCATTGCATTACTATACCATATCCACCAGGACCAGGGTTTCCTCTGGAAGAACCATCAGTATATATATGTACTTGAGCAGACACTAATTCAGCAATTGTTCGATTACTAAAGGGAAATGTTTTTGTTCTAAAAGATGAATCTTTGCCGCTACATCCTCAAATGTATCAACCTTATCAATCTTAGTATTTGCTTGAAAAATAATATTTCCCTCGTCATAATGTTTATTCACATAATGAATCGTAATACCTGATTCGATTTCATTATTAGCAACTACAGCTTTATGAACATTTGAACCATACATTCCTTTCCCACCATACTTAGGTAATAATGCTGGGTGTACATTAATAATTTTGTTTGGAAAAGCTGATATTATATTTTCAGGAAACATCAATAAGAAACCTGCTAAGACAATTAAATCAGGCTTCAAATCAAGCATTAAATTATAAATACCTTTACTTTCATACAAATCACTTTTACTAAAACTACTATTAGCAACCCCGAGTCGTTCTGCTTTTTCTAATACTTTGGCATCCTTCTTGTTACTGAGAACTTGAATAACCTTGGCTAAACCATTACCATGGAAGTGTTTAATAATATTTTCTGCATTCGTTCCGGAACCAGATGCGAAAATTACAATACGTTTCATATCTTTGAGCTATATGTGTTATTCAAGACAAAAAAAAGAATAAATATTCACATTTGGGCGCTAAAAACCAGTAACTTCATATAAATTTTAAAAAAATAAGTTACATTTTTCATTGAAAGCATGGTTTTAAAGTAAAGTTTTTTACTTTTGCCTCCAAACAAATTTTAAAAATTAAAGATTATGTCAGATATTGCATCAAAAGTAAAAGCGATTATAGTAGACAAATTAGGTGTTGATGAAAACGAAGTTGTTGTAGAAGCAAGTTTCACAAACGACTTAGGAGCAGATTCATTAGATACTGTTGAATTAATTATGGAATTCGAAAAAGAATTCGATATTCAAATTCCAGATGATCAAGCAGAAAACATTGCAACTGTAGGTCAAGCTATTACTTACATAGAAGGAGCTAAATAAGAAGTTAAGAAGTATTACACATATGGAATTAAAGCGAGTTGTAGTTACAGGCCTTGGAGCACTTACTCCAATAGGGAACAATATTAAAGAGTATTGGGATGCATTGGTGAGTGGTAAAAGTGGCGCTGGCCCTATTACTCGCTTTGATACTTCTAATTTCAAAACAAAATTTGCTTGCGAACTTAAAGATTTTGAAGTAACAGACTTTATGAATCGTAAAGAAGCTAGGAAATTAGACCTTTATGCACAATATGCTATGGTTGCTACTGATGAAGCAATTATAGATTCTGGATTGGATCTAGAAAAAATAAACAAAAACAGAGTTGGTGTAATTTGGGGTGCCGGAATTGGCGGAATTGACACTTTTCAAACAGAGGTAACTAATTTTGCTACTGGAAACGGAACACCTCGTTTCAACCCTTTTTTTATTCCTAAAATGATTGCAGATATTGCTCCTGGGCATATCTCAATTAAATATGGTTTTAGAGGACCCAATTTTACAACTGTATCTGCATGTGCTTCTTCTGCTAACGCTATGATAGATGCCATGAACTATATTAGGCTTGGAAAAGCTGATATTATCGTTTCTGGTGGATCTGAAGCAGCAGTAACAGAATCAGGTATAGGAGGTTTTAATGCTATGCACGCCTTATCAACAAGAAATGACTCCCCTCAAACAGCATCAAGACCATTTGACGCTAATAGAAATGGATTTGTTTTAGGTGAAGGAGCAGGAACATTAATTTTAGAAGAATATGAACATGCAATTGCAAGAGGCGCAAAAATTTACGCTGAACTTGCTGGAGGTGGTTTATCTGCCGATGCACATCATATGACTGCACCCCACCCGGAAGGATTGGGAGCAAAACTTGTTATGACAAACTGTATTGAAGACGCAGGTCTATCAATAACAGATGTTGACGCCATCAATATGCATGGTACTTCAACCCCTTTAGGTGATATTGCAGAATCAAAAGCTATTAAAAGTGTTTTTGGAGATCATGCTTACAACCTAAATATTAATTCAACAAAATCTATGACAGGTCACCTGTTAGGTGCCGCTGGTGCCATTGAAGCTATTGCTTCAATATTAGCCATGAAGCACGGAATAGTCCCTCCTACAATCAATCATGAAACTCATGATGAAAACATAGACAGTAAATTGAACTTAACACTTAATAAAGCTCAGAAAAGAGAGCTTAATATAGTGATGAGTAATACATTTGGATTCGGTGGACATAATGCATGTGTACTGTTTAAAAAATTAGACTAAAACACTGAATGAAACGAATCATTCGTAAAATATTTAATTCCCGAACTTCTAATGAAGACGGGAATTTTTTTGTTAAAGTCAGTAGAATAACCGGGTATAGACCTATAAATATATCTCACTTCGAAGAGGCTTTTACACATCGCTCTTCTAACAAAAAGGACCATAAAGGAAATGTTGTTAGTTACGAAAGGTTAGAGTTTTTAGGTGATGCAATGTTAAGTTCTATTATAGCTGAATACTTATTCAACAAAGTTCCTCATGGAAACGAAGGCTATCTTACTAAAATGCGCTCAAAAATTGTAAGTAGAGAACACTTAAATGAATTAGGTAAAGATTTAGGATTACTTGAACTCGTGAACAGTAAAATGAGTAAAGTTAATTTTGGTGACAACATACACGGCAACGTATTTGAAGCATTAGTTGGCGCAATCTTTTTAGACAAGGGATACAAAGGGACAGAGAAGTTTGTTTACGATAACGTTATTGGGCCTTATGTAGATATTGAAAGACTCGAAGGCAAAGTTATTAGCTACAAAAGCTTACTCATTGAATGGTGCCAGAAAGAAAAAAAAATATTCAAATATCTTGTTTATGACGATACTGGAAATGACAACATCAAACACTTTGCTGTTAAATTACGTATTGACGACAAAGTAATTGCAAAAGGAAGAGCTACTTCTAAAAAGAAAGCAGAAGAAAAAGCATCTAAAAGAGCCTTCTTTGCTCTACAAGACAAAATAGAAAGAGAGTAACCTTTATCAAAGTCACTCTCCATAAAATAATACTATAAATATTCCTACTGGTTTTTACAACTACAAGAATCCTAATTTCTCTCTTACTCGCTTCAATACCTCATTAGCTACACCTGAAGCTTTACCAGCTCCTATCGATAATGCCCTATCTATTTCTGAAAGATTCTCCATGTAATAATTATAAGACGCTCTTTCTTTAGAATATTTTTCAATCAACACCTCAAAAAACGCTTGCTTTGCATGCCCATATCCATAACCTCCATTTTCATAATTTGCTCGCATTTCAATAATTTGAGCATCACTAGCAACTAATTTATATAACGCAAATAAATTACACGTATCGGGGTTTTTAGGCTCTTCTAAAGAAGTACTATCAGTTGCAATTTTCATAACCTGTTTACGTAATAGTTTATCTGGAAGAAATAGATTAATAATATTCCCTTTACTCTTACTCATTTTCACCCCATCAGTTCCTGGAACATACATAGTATCTTCCTGAACTTTAGCATGTGGTAACACAAACGTTTCACCTAATTGCGCATGAAAACGAGAAGCCACATCTCTAGTCATTTCCAAATGCTGCATCTGATCCTTTCCTACCGGAACTACTTCTGCATCATATAACAAAATATCTGCAGCCATAAGCATCGGGTACGTAAACAACCCACCATTTACATCATCAAGCCTATCAGACTTATCTTTAAATGAGTGCGCTAATTCCAGCCTTTTAAAAGGGAAAAAGCAATTTAAATACCAAGAAAGCTCGGTTACCTGAGGGATATCACTTTGTCTATAAAACACCGTTTTATCAACATCTAATCCAAAAGCAAGCCACACAGCAGCAGTAGAGTACGTGTTACCCCTTAATACTTTAGCATCTTTAATCTGTGTTAATGAATGCATATCTGCAATAAACAAATACGCTTCATTAGTTGGGTCATTCGCCATTTTTATTGCTGGAATAATAGCTCCTAATAAATTCCCTAAATGTGGTGTCCCTGTACTCTGCACCCCTGTCAATACTCTTGCCATAATTCGCTTCGAAAAAATTTACGTAAATTTATTGAAAGCATCAGTCATAAAAAAGTTATTTTTGAAACTTAACCTTTTTATTTTGAAAATACTCACTTACATCGGAAGAACAGCGTATCGAATCTGGTTTTACTTACTTATAGCACTACCAATACTAATCCTATTTCCTTTTCTTCTAATTACATCAGCAAGCGATAAATTATATCCGTATTTCTTTAAATTAGCAAGAATTTGGGCTAAAATAATTTTATTCGGAATGGGATTCAGAGTAAAAACAAAGAAAGAAAGCGAAATCGTTTTCGGTAAAAGTTACATGTTTGTAGCCAACCACACTTCAATGACTGATATTATGCTAATGCTAGCTATAGAGAAAAACCCCTTTGTATTTGTTGGGAAAAAAGAGTTAGCTAAAATTCCATTATTTGGTTTTTTCTATAAGCGTACTTGTATATTAGTTGATAGAAATAGCTCAAAAAGTAAAAAAGAAGTTTTTAATAGAGCGCAACAAAGATTAAATTCAGGATTAAGTATTTGTATATTCCCAGAAGGAGGAGTTTTCGACAACTGTGATCTTATTTGTGAATTTAAAAATGGTGCTTTCCGATTAGCATTGGAGCATCAAATACCAATAGTACCAATGACTTTCGCTGACAACTTAAAACGACTACCATATGACTTTTTAGCTGGTGGTTCTCCTGGAAAAATGCGAGTAACCATTCACAAACCCATAACTACTGAAGGCTTAGATATCTCTTCAAGAAACAAATTAAAAGATCAAACTAGAGCTCTTATTTATGCCGAATTAAAAAACTACAATCCATAAAATTTATTTCTTGTAAAACCAAAAAGTACTCTTATAACTAAGAGCACTTTTTTTATTTAACATAAATACATTTATGCTAAAAATTAACCAACTTAAAACTTAAAACTAAATCCAGTATAAACCCCTAAAATATAAGGCTTAAAATTCCCCGAATCATTACTAAATGAATTCAACTGATATTTAAACGTTGGTTCAAAATTGAAGTTAAACGTCTTTGAAATACTATAATTAAAACCAAGACCAATATTTGTACTATAACTCATTTTGTTAAGATTATTTGCCTCACCAATATAAGTTTCAGTTCCATTAGTTTCTGTATAAATATCATTTTCATTTAAGAAAAAAGTACTCATTCCAGCAATTACATCAATCTTCATTTTTTTATCTGATATCTTATAACTCAACTCAACAGGAACCTCTAAGTATCCTAATCGCTGATTCAAACTAGAGTTATAAAGTGATGAAAAAGACGATGGGATTTGTGCTATAGAAAAACTATCTGAACTAGCAATATTCAATGAAGCCACCGCTGGAGATAAGCTAATGTTTTTCACTCCCCTTATATCATCTGTCGTTTCTTGATTGATATTTACTGCTACATCTTCAGTATCAAACCCGAAAGAAACTTTATTAATTCCAGTTCTTAAAGTCAGTTTTTTATTTATCGCATAACCAATACCTATACCATAACTCATGTTAATTTTACCTTTTTTCTTATTACCAGATAATCCACTATCAATTGGAGACCCTGAACTTAAAGTGTTATAATAAACAGGCGCTATATTTGACGCTATACTCCATTTATTAAAAGCCACCTCTTCTTCTTTATCATCCTCATTACCTTGCTTTTCTTCTAATTCCGCAATTGCCTCTTCTATTGTTTTCTCAATTGGTTTTTCAATCTCTTCATCTATACATTCTTCCACATCTGCAATAGCGCTTTCATTTAAATCTAGATTTTTGGAATTACTTACAACTCCTAACTCAGCTATATTATTATCATTACCTACACTAACTAAACCAGTAGTTGAATTTATACTTGGCTTATTCGCAAAAGATTCATTTTGAAGATTACTATTTGTAATCTTTGAATTCTCTTTAACAATTTCGACATAAAGGTTATTTGTTTTTTCCTCTGATTCAACATTACCCTCTTTGTCTTTTTCTAAAAGCCCTGAAATCTCTCTTTCAGTATTTTGAGTATTTAACCTATCATTATACACAACTGTATTATCACTTTGAGTAATAACGTTTATGTTTTTTAAAACCCCTAAACCTTTATTGTTTGAACCTGAAACCACTACTTTCTCAACAATTATTTCTCCCGAACTTTTTTGTATTAAATCCGTTTTCCCCTCTAATAAATCCTCGCTACTCAATAGTAGTATATTGTTATTTTCGCTCCTTAACCCTCTATTTACAGTCTTTGGCATTACTGTAGTAGAGGTAACTATACCCAGAGGGTTTACTGCATCTTTATTTAAATCAAACACATTAACTGCAGTTGTACTTTGCATGTTTTTTAATCCTGAATCAACATTTTTTTCAGAATTATGATTTACTAACAGCGTTTCCTTTTTTACACCGGAAACAAACTTCTCACTATTAATTAGGTTTTGAATTTCTGGAACGGAAACAACCTCCTCTTTATTTTCATTCACTGACGAAACAGAAAGACTCAAAGCAACAAAAAACACCAAAGTAGCTGCTACAGCACTAAACATTATCCAAACAGGTATTCGTTTATTATTAGAATTATTTTCGTCAAGTTTCGACTGAATAGTATCCCAAACTGCATCATTAGGAGCTGCTTCAAAATTTTTGAACTGCTCCTGAAACAATCTGTCTATGTTTTTTTTATCGCCCATTTTCAAGGGGTTTTTTTATTTCTAAATTCATTTTCTTCAATTTTCTCTTTCAAAATATTTCTTGCTCTAGACAAGTTCGATTTTGATGTTCCTACTGATACGTTTACCATTTCCGCAATTTCCTTATGTGAAAAACCATCTAAAACATATAGATTAAACACTAATCTATATTTATCTGGTAATTCATGTATAATAGCTAGCAAAAATGACAACGACACTTGATCCACCTCAATTTCTACAACTTCTTCTACAAAATCATCATCCTTTATAACATCTAAAACACTTGCTTTTCTATAACGTTGTAATGCTGTATTAATCACAATTCTCTTCATCCATCCTTCAAAGGAACCTTTACCATTATATTGTTTTATTTTATTGAAAATAGTCAAAAAGGCATCCTGCAGATTATCTTCTGCCTCTGCATAATTTTTAGAATACTTCAAGCAAAGGGTAAATAACTTCTTAGAATACAAGCTATACAGCTCCCCTTGAGCTTTTCTATTATTCTTTTTACATTTTATAATGAGTTGCTCTAAACCCATACTTTATTTTCAGTTTTTAATTAACAACTGGCACTTCTATTTCTTCATATATTTCTTCTCCAAACTCATTTACACCTTTCCAAATCCGAAACACGTACACTTGGTCGTATATAACTTTAAATCTAAACGATTGATTAGCTTCATTGTTTTCAGTTAAAACCTCACAATTAGCATTTTTATACACAATACTTTGGACCGCTAAAGTTCTATATGCATTATCAGCCTTTAAAAGCACATCATAATACCCATGGCAATTTGTTGGTCTCTTAAACACAAAAAAGATTTCATATTGCTCATTTAACGTAAATTCATCTGGCAATTGAATACTTTCTATCGGGAGTGCAACATAGCTCGTTTCTTCTCCCTCATCTGCACTACAACTTAACATTAGTAATGTTATTAATAACATAAAAATACTCTTCTTCATACTCAATCTTACTTATATCTCCTATATAACCAGATGCTTAAAATTACAAAAGGTTGCGTATAAAACTAAAAAAAACCTGGGAATACCAGGTTTTTTAATTTTATTGAGTGTGAATTTTATTTATTTTTCTGCAATAGCAGTCACAATTTTCTCTTCTAACTCTTCCATTAGCTCTGGATTATCTTTAAGCAAACTCTTTACTGCATCTCTCCCCTGACCAAGCTTTGTTTCACCATAACTAAACCATGAACCACTCTTTTTAACTATATTAAACTCAACTCCTAAATCGATAATTTCACCAACTTTAGAAATCCCTTCTCCATACATAATATCAAATTCTGCCATTTGAAAAGGAGGAGCCACTTTATTTTTCACAACTTTAACCCTTGTCTTATTTCCAATAACAGCACTATCACTATTTTTTATTTGAGTAGACCTTCTAATATCTAATCGCACAGAAGCATAAAATTTTAATGCATTACCACCAGTAGTCGTTTCTGGGTTACCGAACATAACTCCAATTTTTTCTCTTAACTGGTTAATAAATATTACGGTACAATTTGTTTTGTTTATTGCCCCCGTAAGTTTTCTTAATGCTTGTGACATTAAACGCGCATGTAACCCCATTTTAGAATCACCCATTTCTCCTTCAATTTCACTTTTTGGAGTTAATGCTGCTACAGAATCAATTACAATAATATCAATTGCTCCAGAGCGAATTAAATTTTCTGTAATCTCCAATCCTTGCTCACCATAATCTGGTTGAGATATGATTAAATTATCAACATCAATCCCTAATTTTTCTGCATAAAATCGATCAAAAGCATGTTCCGCATCTATAAAAGCTGCAATACCACCCTTTTTTTGAGCTTCAGCAATTGCATGCAAAGTTAATGTCGTTTTACCAGAAGATTCAGGTCCATAAATTTCTATCACCCTACCTCTTGGTAAACCACCTACACCCAAAGCTAAATCCAAACCTAAGGATCCTGTAGAAATAGCATCTACTTCTTCAACTGGCTTATCTCCCATTTTCATTACAGTTCCCTTACCGTATGCCTTATCTAATTTATCTAAAGTAAGCTTTAATGCTTTTAATTTTGCTTCTTTCTCTGAACTCATAAATCCCGTTTTATATTAACTTTTTGCTAAAGTACAGTTTCTTTTTAGAGCATACAATCATAAATTTTTCAACTTATTAACATGTTCTTTTTTTTTAAAAACAAACATTTAACGCAACCTTTTTAAAAACCCCTCATCTATTAATAAAGCGGTAGACGCATTAAAAAGATTAAATGAGATTTTTAAGCATACATATAAATACAAATACCCACGGATTTACGATTGCAGCTTCAATAGTTTGTAATTGTAAACTAGACGGTGGTTAATATTCGTTACTTTTTAATACAAATGATTTTCGAGAAAACACTTCGAAAAGTTATCATTAAATTAAAAATTTAGTAACGAATTAGCCCACAAAAAGCTTCTGTTTAAAACAGGAGCTTTTTGTATTTTAAGGCTATATCCACAAGCCTTCTGAATAAAAAATGTATATTTACCGTTACTATTTTTTTTAACGAATTTACACCCCTAGGGGCTCTATATATATTATGGCTTGTAATAATTGTGGTACCGGAACAGACGGTAAACCAAAGGGTTGCAAAAGCAATGGAACATGTGCTTCTGATAGCTGCAACAAACTCACTGTTTTTGACTGGTTGTCAAACATGACTTTACCTAACGGACAAGATCCGTTTAATTGTGTTGAAGTACGTTTTAAAAACGGAAGGAAACTTTACTTTAAAAACACAGAAAAATTAACTTTATCAATTGGAGATGTAGTTGCTACAGAAGCTTCACCAGGACATGATATTGGAATGGTTACATTAACTGGGGAATTGGTTAAAGTACAAATGAAAAAGAAGAAAGTAAAAATTGATAGCGAAGATGTAAAAAAAATATATCGTAAAGCTTCTCAAAAAGATATTGACATTTGGACCAAGGCTAGAAATAGAGAAGAACCAATGAAGGTTCGTGCAAGACAACTAGCTATTGAGCTGAAATTAAAAATGAAAATCTCTGATATTGAATTCCAAGGAGATGCTTCAAAAGCTACATTTTATTATACTGCGGAGGAACGCGTAGATTTCAGGCAATTAATTAAAGAATTCGCTAAAGAATTTAGTATCCGAATAGAAATGCGCCAAATCGGTTTCCGTCAAGAAGCTGCTAGACTTGGAGGTATTGGATCATGCGGAAGAGAATTATGTTGTTCTACTTGGCTAACAGATTTTAGATCAGTAAGCACATCTGCAGCTCGTTACCAACAATTATCATTAAACCCTCAAAAATTAGCAGGACAATGTGGTAAACTAAAGTGTTGTCTGAATTATGAATTGGATTCATACTTAGATGCTTTAAAACATTTTCCTGATAAAAATGTAAAACTAAAAACAAAAAAAGGAAATGCAGTTTCTCAAAAAACTGATATTTTCAAAGGAATGATTTGGTATGCATATGAAGGCGAGTGGATGAATTGGTTCATGATTTCAACTAAGGATGCTAATGAGATCATTGCTGAAAACAAAAAAGGAAATGCAGTTGCTAGCTTAGAAGATTATACAACGGAATTAGTTGAAGAAGAAGCCGTTGAATTTGAAAATGTAGTTGGACAGGATAGTTTAACTCGTTTTGACAAACCAAAGCAGAAAAAAGGCCGTAAGAAACCGCATCAAAAAAGAAAGCCACAAAATAAAACTGATAATAAGGATAACCCTAATAAAAAAAGAGAACACTCTAATAAGCCTCAAAACAAACGTCGACCTCAGAAGAGATCTGACGAAAAAGCGACTTCAAGTAAACCTACTGAACAACAAAACAGGAACAAGAAACCCGCTAATAAACCAAAGGTTCAAAATGGAGACGCTCCAAAAAAGCCACAACACAAACCGAGACCAAAACCTCGAAACAGAGATACAAATAATCCCAAGAAAGATAACTCACCTCAAAAAGATGCGTAACTCTTTAGTCATTTTAATTGCCATTATTAGTCTTGTATCATGTGATTCAAAGCATGTACTTGACGAATACAAAACAATTCCAAACGCTTGGAAAAAAGATACTATTATTGACTTTAATTTTAAAGCACCGGATACTATTACTACCTATGATTTATTTATAAATATACGTAACAACAATAGCTATGAGTTTAGTAACTTGTTTTTAATAGTTAATTTAACTTCCCCTAACAATAACAAAATTACTGATACGTTAGAATATGAAATGACCACTCCTAGGGGAGAATGGTTAGGTACAGGTTTTTCTGAAATAAAAGAAAACAAACTTTGGTACAAAGAGCAGTATAATTTTAACGAAGATGGAGAATACAAAATTAGTATCGAGCATGCAATTAGAAAAAATGGAGCTACAAATGGAGTCCCTGAATTAAAGGGAATAACTGACGTAGGTTTTAGAATAGAGAAAAACACCAACAAGAAAAAAGCATTATAATATGGCTAAAAAAGTGCAGAAAAAAGCAGTAAAAAAAACTACGAGCTTTGGAAAATTCATCAAATTGTTTTGGTTAATATTTTTCTTAGGCATCGTTTGTATTATGTTGCCCTTCGTATTAGCTTCTATGGGAGCATTAGGAGAAATGCCTGATTATAGCTACTTAGAAAACCCAAAAACAGATTTAGCCTCAGAAATTATCAGTGCAGACAATAAAACACTTGGTAAATTTTATTTTAATGACAATAGAACCCCTGTTGGCTATGACGATTTATCAAAACATTTAGTTGATAATCTTGTCGCTACAGAGGACGAACGTTTTTACGAACATTCTGGTATTGATTTTAGAAGAACCATTACTGCCATCATACAATTAGGACAAAAAGGTGGAGGGAGTACCATAACACAACAATTATCTAAATTATTATTCCATCAAAAAGAAGGTCGTGGAAATTTAGTCAATAGAATGTCCCAAAAGTTTAAAGAATATGTTATTTCTACTCGTTTGGAACGCCAATATACCAAACAAGAAATCATAGCCATGTATTATAATACTTATGATTTTGGAAACTATGCTGACGGTATTCGTTCTGCTACTAGGATTTATTTTGGAAAAGAACCTAAAGACATCAATCAAGAAGAAGCTGCCATGTTAGTTGGTATGTTTAAAAATTCTTCTTTATACAATCCTGTCACCAACCCTGTTGGAGTTCGAAATCGTAGGAATGTTGTCTACAAACAAATGCACAGAAATGAACTGATTACAGAACAACAAAAAGATTCACTTCAAAAATTACCTTTAAAACTAGACATGCATCCAGAAACTCACAACACTGGTCTTGCAACTTATTTTAGAGAACACCTTAAAAAGGAAATGAAAACATGGATTAAAAACAACCCTAAAAATGAAGAAGGTGATAAATATAGTTTGTATAATGATGGTTTAAAAATATATGTAACTATTGATTCTCGTATGCAAGATTTTGCAGAAACTGCAATGAAAAAACATATGAAAAACCTACAAGGTGAACTTGACAAACAAAACAAAAAAAACAAAACCGCTCCCTTTAGAGACTTAAATAAAAAAGAAATTGAGAAGTTGCTTAAAACAGCAATGAGAAGATCAGAACGCTATAGAGTCTACACCAAAGAACTAGGTAAATCAAAAGCCGAAGCTTATGCTTCTTTTGACGTGAAAAAGAAAATGAAAATTTTCTCTTGGAACGGTGAAATAGATACAATAATGACTCCAAAAGATTCGATGTTGTACTACAAAAAGTTTTTACGAACTGGCTTATTATCTATTGAACCACAAACTGGATATGTAAAAGCATGGGTTGGAGGTATCAATCATAAATATTTTAAATACGATCATGCAAAACAAGGAAGACGACAAGTAGGATCTACGTTTAAACCTTTTTTATACGCTACGGCAATTGACCAATTAAAATATTCTCCATGTGATACTTTATCCGATTCATTTACTTGTATACCTGAAGGTAGGTATGGGATTTTAGAAGACTGGTGCCCTAAAAATGCTAATGGAAAATATAGCGGAACGATATCTTTAAAATCTGCCTTGGCAAAATCAATAAATACAATTTCAGTACAATTAATAAACAAGGTCGGCCCTAAAAACGTTGTGCAAATGGCTCATAGTTTAGGTGTAAAAAGCGAGATACCTGAATTACCATCTATCTGTTTAGGTACTCCTGAATTGAGCTTATACGAAATGGTTAATTCTTATAGCACCCTAGCTAACATGGGACAATACATAAAACCCACTATTATTTCAAGAATTGAAGATAAAAACGAAACAATTCTATATCAAAATGTACCAGAAACAAAAGATGTTTTAAGTGAAGAATCTGCTTATGTAACTGTAAAAGTTATGGAAGGTGTTACTAAATATGGTTCCGGGGCAAGACTAAGGACTAGTAAAAACACCTGGAGTAATGCATACAAAAAAGGAATCGTTACTGGACACCCATATCAATTCACCAATGATATTGCAGGGAAAACCGGTACAACACAAAACAATTCCGATGGTTGGTTTATGGGTATGGTGCCAAATTTAGTTACTGGTGTTTGGGTTGGCGCTGAGGACAGATCGGTACATTTCAGAACTACAGAATATGGTCAAGGAGCAACTATGGCCTTACCTATATGGGCACAATACATGAAAAGTTGCTACTCAAATAAAGAGTTGAATATTTCTCAAGAACCTTTTAAAGAACCTGAGAATTTAAGCATAGAAGTAGATTGTAAAAAATGGGCAGAGAATAACGAAGAAAATTCCGATGACACCCCAGATTTTTAAGATTACTATAATATAAATACACCATGATTAAAAAAACAGTACAAAACGTAGAAGAAGCCTTAACCGGAATAAAAGACGGTATGACATTAATGTTAGGGGGTTTCGGACTTTGTGGAATACCTGAAAATAGTATTTCAGAATTAGTCAACAAAAACGTAAAAGGAATCACTTGTATTTCTAATAACGCTGGAGTTGACGACTTCGGATTAGGATTATTACTACAAGGAAAGCAAATAAAAAAAATGATTTCTTCCTATGTAGGAGAGAATGATGAATTTGAACGTCAAATGCTTTCAGGGGAATTAGATGTTGAGCTAACACCTCAAGGTACTTTAGCAGAAAAATGTAGAGCAGCTCAAGCTGGTTTTCCAGCGTTTTTCACCCCAGCTGGTTACGGAACTGAAGTAGCTGAAGGAAAAGAAACAAGAGAGTTTAATGGGAAAATGTATGTTTTAGAAGAAGCTTTTAAAGCTGATTTTTCTATTGTAAAAGCTTGGAAAGGTGATACTGCTGGAAACTTAATATTTAAAGGTACTGCACGTAATTTTAACCCTTGCATGTGCGGAGCTGCTAAAATAACCGTTGCTGAAGTAGAAGAATTAGTTCCCGCAGGTGAATTAGACCCAAATCAAGTTCATGTACCAGGAATATTCGTGCAACGAATTTTTCAAGGAACGGACTACGAAAAAAGAATTGAGCAACGAACTGTAAGACAAAGAAACTAAGTCATGTTAGATAAAACAGGAATAGCAAAACGTATTGCTAAAGAATTAAAGGACGGGTATTTTGTAAATCTTGGTATTGGGATACCTACTTTGGTAGCAAATTATATACCTAACGGAATTGAAGTAGAGTTTCAAAGTGAAAACGGTGTTTTAGGAATGGGACCATTCCCATTTGAAGGAGAAGAAGATGCTGATATTATTAACGCAGGAAAACAAACTATTACCACAATGAACGGTGCTAGTTTTTTTGATTCTGCAACAAGTTTTGCTATGATACGTGGTCAACATGTTGATTTGACTATTTTAGGGGCAATGGAAGTTTCTGAAAATGGAGATATCGCCAACTGGAAAATACCAGGAAAAATGGTAAAAGGTATGGGGGGAGCAATGGATTTAGTCGCTTCTGCAGAAAACATTATTGTTGCGATGATGCATACCAATAAACGTGGTGAATCAAAATTATTAAAAAACTGTTCTCTTCCATTAACTGGAGTAGGATGCGTTAAAAAAATTGTAACTAACCTTGCTGTTTTAGAAGTAACTGATAAAGGTTTTAAATTATTAGAAAGAGCTCCAGGTATATCTGTAGAAGACATTCAAAAAGCTACTGAAGGTACTTTAATTATTGAAGGTAATATTCCGGAAATGATTCTGGACTAACCTTCTGAAAAAATATTTAAAACCGAGGTACTACTTATTTAGTTACTTCGGTTTTTTATTTAAATACCTTTTGGAATAGCATTAATTAACGATTGTGTATATTCAGTTTTTGGGTTTGCGTAAATACTGTCTGCTTCTCCAATTTCTTCTATTTTACCTTTATTCATTACTACTAATTGATCACTCATGTATTTCACAACTGCTAAATCGTGAGAAATAAAGATGTAACTAAATCCGAATTTTTCTTTCAACTCATTTAGTAAATTCAATACTTGTGCTTGTACAGAAATATCTAATGCAGATACTGACTCATCACAAATAATTAGTTTCGGATTAACAGCAATGGTACGCGCTATTCCAATTCGTTGGCGTTGCCCACCGGAAAACTCGTGCGGATAACGATAAAAGTGATCTTCTTCCAACCCCACACGTTTTAATAGCCCTAGGGTTTTCTCTTTTCTTTCTTTGTCATTAGCATATAACTTATGGACTTTCATGGGCTCCATAATAGCTTTACCTACAGGAATACGTGGATTTAAGGAAGAATAAGGATCTTGAAAAATCAACTGAATTTCTTTTCTTAAACTCCTAAGTTTTGATTTAGATACTTTTGTGATATCTCCACCTTTATAAAATATCTCACCAGAACTTGCCTTATCCAATTGTAAAATAGCATTCCCTAAAGTGGATTTTCCACAACCTGACTCTCCTACTAAACCCAAGGTTTCCCCCTCATATAAGTCAAAACTAACATTATTAACAGCTTTAAAATTGGTATCCTTATTAAACAATAGTCCTTTTGTGACATATTCCTTGTTCACATTCAACACTTTTAATAAAGGAGTAGTACTATACAAAAGCTCATGATTCTCTTGCCGATCAGAAGTTGAAATAACTGTGTTTGATATGGATTTATTTAAATAATCCTGTATAGTAGGTAGTACTTTTAAACGTTCTTTAACAGATGGCCTAGAGTTTATTAAGGCTTTGGTGTAATCATTTTTAGGGCTATTAAACACCTCCTGAACGCTACCCCTTTCCACAACTTTACCTTTATACATAACCACTATGTTGTCACTTATTTCTGAAACCAAAGCCAAATCATGGGAAATAAAAATAATACTCATTTTTGTTTCTTGCTGAATAGACTTTAATAAAGCTATAATTTCTTTTTGAACAGTTACATCTAGCGCTGTAGTTGGCTCATCAGCAATCAAAACATCAGGTTTACAAGCTATAGCCATAGCAATCATTACACGTTGCTTTTGCCCTCCAGAAATCTGATGTGGATATTTATTGAAAATTATATTTGGTTCAGGAAGTCGAACTTTTTCAAATAAAGATAATACTTCTTGTTTCGCTTCTGAGGAAGATAAGTTTAAATGACGTTCCAATACTTCTATAACTTGTCTTCCACAAGTAAGAGATGGGTTTAACGACGTCATTGGCTCTTGAAAAATCATTGCTATTTTATTCCCACGAAGTTGCTGAAAATCTGAATTAGAATATATTAACAAATCATCTCCTAAATAATTAATTTCACCAGAATTATATTTTGTTTGTTTTTTAGGAAGTAACCCTAGAATAGCTAACGATGAAACGGATTTACCTGAACCTGACTCGCCTACTATCCCTAATATTTCATTTTTTTTTAACTCAAAAGAAACATCAAACAATACTTGATTACTCTTTTGATAAGACTCAAAAGCGATAGACAAATTATTAACCTCTAAAATATTTTCCATCTACTAATTATTTTTATTTGTAGGTTTTCACCTAAACCTTCGACTATACAACACTGATAACAACGCAATTACATTAAAAATTAATGTTAATTTTTTTTTAACTAAATTAGCAAAAAACCCAAAAACCCAATTAATGAAAAATTATTACATCCTAAAAAAACTACTACTACTTAGTTTACTTATTGGTTTCTCAGTAAGTTATTCCCAGACTGAAGAACAAAAAAAACAAATTATAGCAAATTATGATCTAGTTAAACTTCAGGAATTACACGATGAATTTAGTGTAAAAAATAAGGAAGATAAAGAAAAAGCTATAAAAGTTGCAAAAACAAAGGGGTGGCCAATAATTGAATATCATAAAGACGGAACTTTTTCGGAGTTACAACGCTTAAGGATTGATGGAACACCTGTTTATTATTCAACTTACAATACTGCGGCTGCTAAATCTACTAGAGCTGATTTTATGCATAACGGAGGGGGATTAGGTTTGAATGTTGAAGGTCAAGGAATGACAGCATATGTTTGGGATGGTGGACCAACAAGAACTACTCACGAAGATTACTCCGGAAGAGTCAGTATTGGAGATGGAAATACCACAGTTACTGTAGATGGGAATGGGGACCATGCACAACATGTAACTGGTACTATAATAGGTCTTGGTTTAAGCACTGATGGAAATGGTAGAAATTCAAAAGGAATGGCTCCACAAGCAAATGCAATAACCCATGAATGGAATAGCGATTATTCTGAAGCTACTGCAGCTGCAGCAAATGGAATGCTCGTTTCAAATCATTCATACGGATCTAACATAGCTAATGTACCTGATTGGGCATTTGGAGCATATACTACGCAAGCACAAGCATGGGATAATTTACTTTTTAACGCTCCATATTATTTAATGGTAGCTGCAGCTGGTAATGATGGAAATAACGATAACAACGGGAGCCCTGCTACTGGTAATGCTACACCTTTAGGTGGAAATTCAGCATATGACAAACTTTCGGGCAATAAAACTGCTAAAAATAATATGGTTGTAGCTAATGGTCAAGATGCAAATATTGCTGCTGATGGTTCTTTAATAGGAGTTAACAGAAATTCAAGCAGTACCGAAGGCCCTACAGATGATTTACGTATCAAACCAGATATTATGGGTAACGGTACTTCTTTGTATTCTGCAGGAATTTCTAACAACTCTGCATACGGATTAAAAACTGGAACTTCAATGGCTTCACCTAATGTATGCGGATCTTTATTGTTATTACAGCAACACTACAGTAATGTAAATGGCAGTTTTATGAGAGCAGCTACACTAAAAGGCTTGGCATTACATACTGCTGATGACACTGAAAGTTTCGGACCGGATGCAAATACAGGATGGGGCTTAATGAATACCAAAGTTGCTGCAGAAACAATATCAAACAATGGATTACAATCATGGGTCTCTGAAGAAGTTCTATCTCAAGGAGAAACATTTATAATAACAGTTCAATCTGATGGAATAAACCCTTTACTAGGCTCTATTTCTTGGACTGACCCAATTACTGGTGGATACACTAATTCAACTGGAACAGCTAATGAAGCAACAGCTGCTTTAGTTAATGATTTAGATATTAGAATAACCAAAGGAGGCACAACAAACTACCCATGGAAATTAACTAGTATTAACACAAATACCAATGCTAACGGAACTGATAATACTGTTGACCCATATGAAAGAGTGGATGTTTCTGGTGCTTCAGGAACATATACAATTACAGTAACCCATAAAGGGACACTTGTAAATTCAGAACAACGATTTTCGATAATTCTAACCGGATTATCTTCAAGTTTTACACTTAACACAACTGGACCATCACAAATTATTTGTTCTTCTAGTGATGCTACTTACAATTTTGACTATCAACAAATCGGAGGAGGGGCAACTAATTTTTCTACTACGGGACTTCCGAGTGGTGCAAGTTTTAGTACAAACCCTAACTCAATGAGTGCAAATGGAACTTTTGACACTACTATCGGTAATTTATCAGCTGTTCCAGCTGGAACATATGACATTGGAATAACTGGAGATAATGGAAGTGAAACAGAAACAAAAAACATTAGCCTAAGAGTGTTACATTCTGATTTCACAGCTTACCCAATGAATTTAACTACACCTTTAAATGGTACTAACTCTACATCATATTTTCAAACACTATCATGGCAGGAAAATGTTAATGCAGAAGATTATTTAGTTGAACTATCCACAGACCCTAACTTTAACACCATAATTAATTCAAGTACAATTACATCTACAAGTCTTTCTGTTGAAAACTTAAACAGTTCAACTGTATATTATTGGAGAGTAAGACCAAATAATAGGTGTAGTAATGGTATTTATTCAGAAACATATAGCTTTCAAACAGCAACGAATAATTGTACTTCAGTTACACAACCTATAGATACTACAATAGTTGATCAATTTACAGTTACTTCAACTGTAAATTATCCAACATCTCTAACAATTGGAGATGTTAATATCACAGTTGATTACACACATACTTGGATAGGAGATGTCTCATTAACACTTATCTCTCCTGCAGGAACTAGAGTTACTTTAATTCAAGTAAATAGTTGTTCTGATCAAACCAATTTTAAGTTTAAGTTTGATGATGATACAATAAGCACTATTAATTGTAACACTGCTAATGCAAATTACCCTGTGTTAAATACTTATAAGCCAGTATCTCCTTTAACAGCTTTTAATGGAGAAACATCTAATGGATTGTGGACGTTAGAAATAAGAGATGGAGGTCCAGGTGATATAGGTACTGTGAATGAATGGACATTAGAAATATGTGATCAATATACAATAGCTGGAACTGCTCCTAACTTTGTAAACAATGGTCTTAATCCTGATGTAAACTCAACATATACTACACTTACTGGAGATATTGAGGCTACAACAATAGCTGAAACAGCTACACAGCAAACATATACTTTAATTGAATTACCAACAAAAGGTATTCTTCTTAAAAATGCTGTCGCTTTAACTATTGGTGACACTTTTACTCAAGATGATGTTAATACTTCAAAAATAACATATACTAACACTGAAGTAACTGGGTTTGTAGATCAATTTAAAGTAGACATTAACAATGCGGCTAGCGGATGGCTCCCCAACCAAATAGTCCCGATTAATGGAACACTTGGTATTGCAGAATTTGATTCGAATGACTTAACTATATGGCCAAATCCAACTGATCGACTTATAAATATCAGAATTCAATCAGCAACAAATACTGAGGTTAAAATAAATCTTTTTGATATACAAGGACGTAAGGTATATAATACTACTAAGGAATCTAATTCAGGATTATTCAATGCAACATTAGATTTTGGAAAACTTGCTAACGGAATGTATTTAATAGATGTTCAGCAAGGGAATAGAAAAACTACGAAACGAATTATTATCAATAATTAAACCCCTAGTTTTAAAATTAAATAAAAAAACCAAAGCTAAAAGCTTTGGTTTTTTTATACATATATAATTTCATCATCTATCAAAAGTGATTCTCTCTTAAACTTTAAAAATACTTGAGCAACTGCAATAGTATCCTTTTCACAATAATTAACAATCCGCTCTAAATCCTTTTCTTTATAATACACTTCAGCAACTTGACTCCCGTCAATATCATCTTTAGGTGATGGAACACCTAAAATACTTGTCAATAATTTTAATGAAGTATAATGTTTATAATCTCCAAACTTCCATAACTCTAAGGTATCTAAATGTGGGATTTCCCAAGGTTTCTTACCAAAGAGATTCAATACTTTTGGCAACTCAATTTGGTGTATTATCATTCTTCTTGCTATAAACGGGAAATCAAATTCTTTACCATTATGAGCGCACAATAAATGATATGGCTTGAAAAAATGTTTATCCAATAATTCTTTAAAATCAAATAAAACTTGTTGCTCATCTCCTGAAAAAGAGGTTATCCTAAAGCTCCTATCGGGGCTATTAGCTACAAAATACCCTACAGAAATACAAATTACCTTACCGAATTCCGCCCAAATACCAGCTTTTTTATAAAATTCTTCCGGAGTAAACTCCTCTTTGCGTTGGTATTTTGTTTTTTGCCCCCAAAGCTCCTTTACATACTCATCTACTTCATCATAATTAGCATGTTCTGGAACAGTTTCAATATCTAAAAACAGGATGTTTTCTGATTTAATTTTTTCAAGCATTATGAATTCTGTTTTTTTAATTTAACCTTTTGTTTGTAATAGCTTTTTTGGGAGATATAAATAGTTTTAGTTACTTCGGCGAAAACAACTCCTGACTCACTGGTAATGTCAAGTTCTTTCACAAAATCAATTTCTTTTTTCACAGAAACCTCTTTTATTATTTGAGTAATTTCATTTTCAGAAATATTAAATTTAGCAAAAGCTGTCTCTCTTGCTGGTCTTTTATATTTTATTTCAGCAACTTTATCCCAAACAACATAATCTTCTCCTAATATATTCATTAATTGAATCATATAAATTGGATCAGTAGCTGAAAACATGCTGCCGCCAAAAATAGCACCTACGTAATTTCTGTTTTTATAATTTAATGGAATCTTAATAACTACCTCATGTAAATCTTTTGAAACTGATATAATTTTTCCAACAGACCTTCTATACATAGGAGACAAATTAAAACCATGCTTATACAATGCTGCTTCAGAAAAAAAATGTTTTAAAAACTCAAATGCAATCTTATACATAAACTTAAAGATAAGTATAAATCATTAAAATAACGATTGTTGTTTTAATCCTTGTTCATGTTCTAACAACCATTTTTTTCGCCATATCCCTCCAGCATAACCGGTAAGAGAGCCATCAGAACCAACTACTCTATGGCATGGGAGTACAATCCAAAAAGGGTTTTTACCATTTGATGTAGCAACTGCTCTAATTGCTTTTTCATCACCTAACAAACGAGCTTGTTTTAAATAGGTTGTTGTTTTTCCATAAGGAATAGTATGAAGTGACTCCCAAACAGTTTTCTGAAAATTGGTTCCTTTATAATCAAGCTTTAAATCAAAAACTTTTCTTTCTCCTTTAAAGTATTCTTCTAATTGAGTAACACAACTTTGTAATAATTTTGGAACAGACTCAGTAATAGGAACTTCATCATCTAAAATAGAAACTTGAGATACTCCCTGTTCACTACCTTTGATTTTACACACCCCAATTGGCGTTTTGATATGTACTATTTCTACCTCGTTATTCATCATTTATAATACCTAATCGTTTGGCTCGATCTTCCCAGTTTTTTCTTGCTAATTGTTGCATGTCAGCATCTGTATCACTTTCATCCATTATTTCTAGCCCTAACAAGGTTTCAATAACATCCTCCATTGTTACGGCACCACTCACAGATCCATACTGATCTACAACTAAAGCAATATGTTCTTTTTCAGCTATAAATTTCTCAAATAAATCGGGAATTGGAATAGCTCTATTAACTACCAGAATTTTACGCTTTAATTCACTCAATAACATATTATCCTGATCTTCTGCTAACTGCTTATAAATATCATCTTTAAGCACATAAGCTATAATATTATCTGGCTGTTCTTGATAAATTGGTATTCTAGAAAAGCGTAAATTCTTATTCGCTTCATAAAATTTTTTGATACTAATTTGTTCATCAGCAATTTTCATAACAGTCCTTGGAGTCATCACATCTTCTGCTAAAATGGATTTAAAATTCAATAAATTTTTAATCACCTTAGATTCAGATTCTTCAAAAACCCCTTCTTCCTTAGCTATATCAGCCATTGCAGAAAAATCTTCTCTACTCAACACACTTTCTCCGTGAGCCCCTTTTCCGAATAGTTTTGTAAACAATTGCAATAACCAAATAACTCCCGTCCATTTAAAAAAGAGAATCATTCCGCTCAAAATCATTGCTGAAATTGGGGCAAGTTTTTTCCAATAAGTCGCACCAATGGTTTTCGGAATAATTTCTGAAGCAACTAGTATTAAAATAGTCATTACTGCAGAAACAATAAATACTCCGTTTCCATCATCATTGAATACTTCTTTCGCCTCAGTACCCACCATAATTGCTCCAACAGTATGCGCAACAGTGTTCAGTGTTAGAATAGCTATTAAAGGCTTATCAACATCCTTTTTCATCTCTTCTAACTTCTTGGCAAAACTTTTACCTTCTTTCTTATTTACACTTATATACGTTGGTGTAACACATAACAACACTGCTTCGAGTATAGAACATATAAAAGAAAAAACTATTGATAAAACAGCGTATGTAACTAGTAAAGTCATTTAATTTTTATTTTACTTTAAGATACAACCAAATTGTAACTTATGATAATAATTTTACAATATACTTAGCAACCCTTCGACTGCAATCAGGGTGAAAAAAATAAAGTTACCCTAAAAATCGGTTTATTTATTAATCAGCTTAACGATATCTTTAGCAAAGTATGAAGCAATTATATCTGCTCCAGCACGTTTAAAAGCCATTGTACTCTCCATCATGGTTTGATTATGATTTAGCCAACCTTTTTCTGCAGCAGCTTTTATCATTGAATATTCACCACTTACTTGATAGACTGCAACAGGCACATCATATTCATTTTTAACTTCTCGTACAATATCTAAATAAGGCATTCCTGGTTTTACCATTACGATATCAGCTCCTTCATCAATGTCCATTTCTGTTTCACGAAGAGCTTCAAAACGATTGGCATAATCCATTTGATAGGTTTTCTTATCACCGAATCCTGGTGCTGAATCTAAAGCATCTCTGAATGGTCCATAAAAAGCAGATGCGTATTTAGCAGAATAACTCATTATTCCAACATCTATCATCCCTTCATCTTCTAAGGCTTCTCGTATCACCCCAATACGTCCATCCATCATATCACTAGGTGCAACAAAATCAGCTCCTGCTTCCGCGTGAGAAACTGCCATTTCAGCTAGTAATTCCGAAGTTTCATCATTTAAAATAATTCCTTCCTCAACAATACCATCGTGACCAAAAGAAGAATACGGATCTAATGCAACATCTGTCATAACCAGCATTTCTGGACATGCATCTTTTACTGTTTGAATAGCGCGTTGCATTAGACCTTTAGCATTTAAAGCTTCTGTACCAGCGTTGTCCTTTAATTTATCTGGAACTTTTACAAATAATAACACCGACTTTAATCCCATTGCCCATAATGCTTTTACCTCCATATACAATAAATCCAAACTAAAACGATAATAGTCAGGCATTGAAGCTATTTCTTCTTTTACCCCCATTCCTTCAACTACAAAAAGTGGTACTAAAAAATCATTTGGAGTAATGTTATTTTCACGTACTAATGATCTGATTGCTTCATTAGTTCTTAAACGTCTGTTTCTTCTAAGTGGATACATATTTTTATTTTAAACTAGCTATAAATTTTTCAACATTAAACTCTACATCATCTTCCCCTACTTGATCAAATGGATTTTCCAAATGCATTTGGATATTATCCAAACTTACCAATATCACACTGAATAGTATTGGCATTGCATAAATTAAATAAACGGAATATTTTTCTGCTGCAAAAGCAAAATATGGTCCGTAAATAATTGGTAAAAGAATAATAAATATTTGACTATACGTACGTAATGTACGTGGTGTTCTGTATTGATATATGTGTTTTATTTTTTCAAAAGAAACCATCATTTTACTTAAAAATGAATTCGCCCTAGAAGCCTCTCCTGAAGGCAAACCTAAGCTTCTTAATTTTTTTATAAACATTGATAATTCATCGAAACTATCATAAATACCTATTTCATTTTCCTTTAATTTATCCAAAGGTTCTGTGAATGATGTTCTACATGAGTCTAACAAATGAGCAAGATGCTTTTTTGCTTCTTCTTGAGCCCCTTCTGAAGCTTCTGGCAACCAATGTTTCACCGCAAAAAACAAAGCTCTACCATGTGCTTTAATGTTCCCATACTGATCTAAAGCCGATTCCCTACGCTTATATGCACCCCCAATAGAAAAAACGATTGGAAAAACAATTGCAGTCGCAATTAGTGTTAATGGAAAATTGGCTTTTATATGGTAATAATTACAAAAATACGTTGACAACACAGAAAGTAATAACAAAACAAAAGTTTTATAATTGATAATGAGCCCTATCCTTTTTATTGTTTTTAACATGCACTTTTATTTTTTATGTATTTTATCAAATAATCGTTCTAACATTTTTGGTGCTCCAAAACGGTAGCCAAAATATAATTGAAAATAGGTATTAGAATCTTCTACTTTGGTTTCTTGATCTTTATTATAAGAAACCCCATTTACATTAAACTGCATTCCAGTAAATATTTTATTTGAATTATACCCTAAATTTAAACGTCCATCAAAAACAAAGTTAGTATATGTTTCTTTTTTTAGTTGTAAAATCCCAAACTCATCTTCTTGAAAATTCTTAGCAAATTTTATCCCAAAACCAGGAGACAATCCTAATGAAGCAAAGAAGTTTTTAGATGCTCCAAACACAAAATTATGTATATAGCCACCTGCTATATTCAAATCAAAATTAGTTTCATCTAAGGAGACAAATTCATTGGTTGGATTATTTAATTCTGAATAAAAATAGGATATACTTGGCACAAAACTCCCTGTACTTTTTATTTGCTTCTGATTTTGCATTAACAAAGCTTTGAATGAAAAGTTTTTATTCAAAACAAAAGAAGTTTTACCACCAAAACGTTTAACACCTAAGTTTTTTAATTGAATATACGAATCAGTATTTTTCACCCAATTGGCATCAAAATCTGCTGTATTCTCTACATAAAATCCTTGAATTTTATTATACTCAAACTCTTGTATAAAACGCTTGATAAATAAGCGCAATTGAATTGAGTTAATGTCTGATTCTCCTTTTAGTTTTTCATCCTCATTGTTATTCAAGAAGTTTGGAGAAAACCCAACAGTAATTCCAATAAACCTGTAATGCACTGAAGCTGATAACCGAACAGATTCATTTGGTTTTAAATCGTATTTTTCATTGATTAAACTATTAGTGACTTTGTAAGAAAAACTTTTAGTATCAATTCCTAGTTTTGTATTAATTTTATGTGAGAAATCTTGTATATAATCGCTTTCTTGAGCATTACAAAACGCTACAAAAAACAAGGCGAATATCATTAAAATTGCTCTTTTCATAACACAATTATTTAAGCCATTCTTTAGGGTTCTTCAATACTTTCACTAATCGTTCTTCTTCACTTCCTTCTTCAGCAATATGGTTATAATGCCACTGTACTCTGGGCGGCAAACTCATTAGAATACTTTCTATTCGTCCGTTTGTTTTTAAACCAAACAAGGTTCCTTTGTCATGTACTAAATTAAACTCCACATAACGTCCTCTACGTACTTCTTGCCAATTTTTATTTTCTTCTGAATATACTATATTTTTTCTACGCTCAATAACTGGCAGATAACTATCCAGAAAACTATCTCCTATTTCAGTTACAAAATCATAACGATCTTGCATTGTAAGTGTTTCCGTTTGTTTTAAATAATCGAAAAACAATCCTCCAATTCCTCTTCCTTCGTTTCTATGTGCATTATAAAAATACTCATCACATCTCTTTTTATACATTGGATAAAACGATTCATCGTGTTTATCACAAGCATCTTTACATACTTGGTGAAAATGAATTGCATCATCATCAAATAAATAATATGGTGTTAAATCTTGTCCACCACCAAACCATTGTGTGACGATATTTCCATTACCATCATACATTTCAAAATAACGCCAATTAGCATGTACCGTTGGTGCAAATGGGTTTTTAGGATGTAGCACCAAACTCAAACCACAGGCAAAAAAATCGGAATCCGATACACCAAAGTTTTTCTGCATAGCTTCAGGAAGCTTACCATGTACAGCAGAAATATTAACCCCTCCTTTTTCAAAAACATTTCCGTTTTCAATCACACGAGTTCTTCCACCACCACCTTCTGGCCTATCCCATAAATCTTCTTGAAAAGTAGCTTTACCATCTACTTCTTCTAATTTCTTACAAATAGCATCTTGTAATTGGTGTATGTATGCTTGAAATTTTTCTTTCATATTAATTTTCTTGATGTACTCTTTTTACGGTTTCTTTTGTTGCTGAAACAACGGATAATGGCAATACTAAAAGTACTCCAATAACAGGGATCATTAGCAATAGCATAAATACCATTCCGTTCCCTATTGCAATTCCTTTATGTTGCTTCACAAAAGTAATACTGTCTTTATAATTATAGTGACGTTCTAAGGTGTAATCCATATTTCCAAAACCTGCATAATAGGCTTGAACAAAGAATATTAATCCTGTAAAAATAATTCCTATAACAGGTATTAAACTTAAAAAAAATAATGGGATTATGAACAGAATCTCTTTAAATAGATTTCTAGCATTAATTTTTATGGCTCTAGCCAATGTAATAGAAAACTTAGCATCCGTATGTACAGCACCTAAATAATGTTTTTCTATTTTTTCAGAAACTGGGCCCATAAATGGTGCTGATAAAGCCATAACCACATGTCGATAAATAACTAATCCGAATACCACAATTAATGCTCCTCCAATAAAATTGCTAATGGTTGAAACAACTTCTTTCCCCCAATCAAAAATCCATAAACTTGCGAGTTGACCACCAATAGTATCAGATAAAAAATATGCTAAAACAAATACCACTGCTGCAGTAGTTACACTAATCAAAATAGGAACAGCAAAGTATTTCCAAAGCTTGAGTTTGTTTAATAGCCCAAACGCAGAGAAATAGGCTCTAATACCTTCAAATATGTTAGTTACTATTTTCAATCCACATTCCTTTTTTAAAAGTTTTCCCGTCTAAATTATTTTTAAACACAGAAGGAATTGCAATTAACCCTTCTTCTACTAAATTAGTAGGATCAGGTTTGTAGTAACAAAAATGTAAGTGAGACTCTGTCGAGTACCCTACATTCCCTGAAAAACCAATAATTGCTCCCTGCTTTACTTTATCTCCATTTTTTACAGTAGCTCCCTTGTATTTTATATGTACATACTTACTAAATGTACCTAACTGCTCATGATATATCAATATATAATTAGCAAAATCTAACAATTTTTTATCTGGTGCCCCATCAGAGTACTTGTCCAAAACCCCAATAATTATTCCATCATAAACAGCTGAGATTCTCTCTCCTGTTTCCATTTTAAAATCTAAAGCATATTTAGAATCTAGGCTCGTATGAGAATACTCTCCATTATACCCCTGCATTAATTTGTATTTTTTTCCTCTTGTAAAAGGTAGTGCAAGAGTACAGTCAATGTTTTTCTTATTTAAATCACCATATTTAACCGATACTGAAAGTACGTCATCTAATTTATCATCTGGCAATGAGAACTTATTGTAAACTTTTTTCCTAACACTATCTTTAGGATAAATTAAAATAGAATTCAAGTGGTTAGTTTCTAATAACTTTTGCACCGAATCATTTATGGAAGTTATACAAAAACGCAAAGGACTAGCGGTTGTGTTTTTTATATCAAACACAATACTGTCCTTTACTATGATTCTTTTAAAATCTACATTAGATCCGTAGTATTTATTTTTTGGAACATGAACACTGTTACAAGCAATAAATAATACAACAATACCTAAACCATATTTTAATAGTTTACTTATGATGCTTCATACTCTTTTACTGCATCAATAAATGCTTTCGCATTATCTAAAGGAACATTTGGTAATATTCCATGACCAAGGTTTACAATATATTTATCTTTCCCAAAGTCATTAATCATTTGAGTAACCATCTTTTTAATTTCTGTAGGTGGTGAGAATAAACGTGTAGGATCAAAATTTCCTTGTAAAGTCATATTCCCTCCCGTTAAATAACGTGCATTTTTAGCAGTGATTGTCCAATCTACTCCTAAAGCAGAAGCATTAGACTTTGACATTTCATCTAAAGCAAACCAACATCCTTTTCCGAATGCAATTACCGGAGCGTCATCTTTTAATGCCTCTATGATTTGGTTGATATATTGCCATGAAAACTCTTGATAATCTACTGGAGATAACATTCCTCCCCATGAATCAAATATTTGTACTGCATTTACACCTGCAGCAACTTTTGCTTTTAAGTAAGCAATTGTAGTATCTGTTATTTTTTGTAACAATGTATGAGCAGCAACTGGATTTGTAAAACAAAATTCCTTTGCCTTATCGAAGTTTTTACTTCCTTGTCCTTGTACACAGTAACATAAAATTGTCCAAGGTGAACCAGCAAACCCGATTAACGGTACTTCATCATTTAATTTCTCTTTAGTAGCTTTAATTCCTTCCATAACATAGCCTAATGCATCATTCACATCTGGAATAATCACATTATTTACATCGTTTAAGTTACGAATAGGATTTGGTAAATATGGTCCGAAATCTGGCTTCATTTCTACCTCTATATTCATTGCTTGAGGAATAACCAATATGTCCGAAAACAATATAGCAGCATCCATACCGTATCTACGGATTGGTTGCACTGTTATTTCTGAAGCTAATTCTGGTATTTGACAACGTGTGAAAAAATCGTACTTTTTCTTTAACTCCATAAATTCTGGCAAATATCTACCTGCTTGACGCATCATCCAAACTGGTGGTCTATCTACTGTTTCTCCTTTTAAAGCTCTTAAAAATAAATCGTTTTTTATCATCGTGTATCGGTGCTAATTATCAAGAAATTTTGAAGAAACAAAGATACCGTAATTGCGCTTTTAAACCATGCTTTTCTCTTTGAAATTTTATTCAAACACTCCAAGTATTGAACCCATTAAAAATGTATATTTGTTAATTCGGTATACGTTTAGACAAAAACGTAAACACTAGCAATAAAACCCACTGATGGGTTGAAACAATATTTACATTTTATGAGTACAATAGACATAGTTATAGGAGCATTATTAGTTTTTGGATTAGTACGCGGTTTTATGAAAGGATTATTTGTAGAAGTAGCTTCTATAATTGCATTAATTGCTGGTGTTTATGGAGCAATTCATTTTTCACATTATGTAGCCACCAAATTAGACGAAAGTGTCGATTGGGACCAAAATTACATTAATGTAATTGCTTTTGCTGCTACTTTTTTTGTGATAATAGTAATAGTTTCATTAGCAGGAAAAGCTTTTACCAAACTAGCTGACTTTGCCTCACTAGGAATATTAAACAAGTTATTAGGTGGTGTTTTTGGAGCTCTGAAATTTGGGATAATTGCAAGTGTAGTCCTTATTATTTTTTCTCACGCTAACAGTACTATTGAGTTTATACAACCTGAAAAGTTAGAAAACTCAGTTTTATACAAGCCTGTAAAAGGGTTAGCCACTATGATTTTCCCAGACATCATTAAACAAGAGGAAGAGTTACGAGAGGAATTGATAGGAAGTTAAAATTAGCTACTAAATATAAAAACACATGAAAAACTTTTATTATTTCCTTTGTCTTTTAATTTTAACATCATGCTTAACTAAAACTAACAAAAAAGAAGAATTAACAAAAGAAGTTGTAATTTCAGGAAAAGTAATTGATTTTAATCCTGACAACCGTGATATTAAACTAGCAATCAATCGACCAGGATTTTTTCAATTAGACGTAAACACAACAATTGACAGTCTTGGACATTTTAAAGCTTCGTTTGAAACGTATGCTGCTACAGATGTTTGGGTTTCTTATCAAACGAACTTCTTAATCGTAGTTCATCCTGGTGACAATATTAACCTTGAGTTTAATGGTAATTCAGAAAGTCGTTCTACAATTTTAAAAACTGTAAAATTTAGTGGAGATAATGTGAAAACGAATAAAGATGTCACTAAATTTCAAGAGCTTTACTTTTCAGATGAATTAAACACTAATTATAAAGAAAAAGAATACGCTATAAAAGAATATGAAGTGGATGAATACATTCTTTATCTAGACACTTTACAACAAAAAAGCAATGAGTTTTATAAAAATTTCATTTCTAAAATCAAACCCAATGATGAGACTAAAGTTTGGGCAAAAACCTATACGAATCAAATCTATTATAATGCTTTATCTTTTTACCCTGATAAACACAGATCATCAAATAATTTAAAAAGAGATGAATGGGATGTTCCAGATAACTACTTCGCACCATTAATAAAACGTTCACCTATAAACAAATCAATGAGTATAAGTGGTCATTCTTTATTCTCTTTTACCAATAAATTTCTTCACGGGATTGTATTTAGAAAAATGGCCATTGATTGGAATAATAGGAATGATATAAAGAAAATAATAGATACCGATTCATTCAAAGTACATAGTGTCTTAAAACACACTCCTGATAATTTAATTAGAGAAATGGTATTAACAGAATTTTTTAGTCAACATTTATACGCGAATCAAATAAAACTATTTGAGGCCCATAAAGAGATAGCAGAAAAGCACATAAAAGAACCCTTTTTAAGAAAACCCCTATTTGAGCTTTATGAAAAAATTAAGAAAAGACACAATAACCCTGAAATTGAGGTCAACGCAATTATAAAAAAAGTAAACAACTCTTCCGTAAAAGAAGTCATTGATAGTATTAAATCACAAAACAAAGGAAAAGTAATATACCTTGATTATTGGGCTACTTGGTGCGCTCCTTGTAGAGATGAATGCCAAACTCAAAAAAGTTAATGAACGAGCTAGAAGGCAAAAATGTTTCGTTTGTGTACGTTTGTTTAGATTCAAAAGAAGCTGGCTGGAAAGCATCGTTAGATCAATTTAAACTCGGAGGGCAACACTATTTCATGACCAAAGACCAAAGTAAGGATATGAGGGATATATATGAAATTCGCGGAATTCCTTATTACATTTTAATTGGTAAAAATGGAGAAGTAATAGAAAAAGGTTCTCATTTAAGACCTAATTTAGTAAAAGAACAAATTGAAGGCTTATTAAAATAAAAAAACTATAACTATAAACTTGTTCAAAAAAATTAAAGCATTTACTCCACCACAGTAATATTTCCTCCCAATACTTTTTTAGTATCTGCTAATTTTGGGTGTCCGTAAATGGTAATATTTCCTCCAGCCTTTACTTTTGCTTTTGCTATTTCAGTTGCATATATTTTAGCAGAACCTCCCGCACTTACTGTAACTTTTGTTTGTTCTGTAATGCATTCTTGAGCTTTATAAATCCCGCCGGAATTCACAACAACATCTTGGTTTTTAGCTTTTCCTGAAAGCGTAATAATACTTCCAGAAACTACTCTTGAATTTACTCTTTGAGCATCCACTTCAAGCCTTATGATTGCTCCTTCTTGTGCTTTTATCTCTAAGTCAATTTCTTTTACAGGCTCATCTGAAAAAATAAAAGAACCTTCGTTGGCATCTATCAAATTCAACTCTTTATAAAACAGCATTATTTTAGTTTCATATACAGTCGACGTTTTTGGTCTATTAAATCTGATTTTCAACAAACCATTTTTGTTTATTATTTCAACATCATCTTTATGTACTCCAGAAACAACCGCTTTGTTATTATCTGATTTCACTAGCTCTACAGACAGTCCATCAAATGTTTTTAACTGACTGAATTCACCAAGATCTTTTTCTACATTTTGAGAAAAACTTATTAATGAGAATGCTACTACTAATGTAAATATGATCTGTTTCATGACTTATCTTTTTATTTAAACGAATATCCTTCTTGATTTATTACAAATAGTGTGCCTTTATTACTATGCTATAAAAAATAAAAAACCAACAACAAATACGTCGTTGGTTTTTAAATATTTACAATTAATATTTTTATAATCTCTTAATATCTTTAGAGATAATCCACCCAACAGATCCGTTGGTAAGTTTGATTTTCGTCCATCCATCAAAATCTTCAAACACACTCACTTTAGTTCCTTCATGTAATTGAAAGGCTTCATCACTATTGAATTTAGGCTCTGACTTTACTTGAGATTCTTTCGCAAAAACAACGGCATATTTTTCATTCATAGTTGTAGCTTCTTGTTGGTAAGCAAAAGCAACTGAGAGTATTGCAAAGAATAACCCTAATAATGATGTAATAAAGAATAAGCGCTTTCTATTCGTGAATTTCGACTGGCTATACCCAACAAACATTGCCACAAACAACATCATGAATACAATTGCTAAAACCGCCCAAGTATCAAATGACAGCATGTTTATTATTGATGTAAATATTTTTGAAAAACCTGTAGTTGGTATCACATCAATTTTATCAATTCGCATATTATTTGCAAAAGCTAAATTGGTTAACACATCATCATTATCAGGCTCCAATTGCAATGCTTTTTCATAATAATAAACGCTTTCAGCTACCTGATTTAATTTATAATGTGAGTTTGCTAAATTAAAATATAAAGAAGCTGAATGATTTTTTGTACTCAATAGTTGCTGATACACTTGTATAGCATCACTATATTTTTCACTATTATATAAACCATTAGCCTTCTCAAAAAGCTGTTCATTTTGAGCAAAACCAAAACTTGTAACTAACAATATTATGCATATTATGTTTTTCATAATGTATTACTTTTTGCTATAACTAAACTGCTTTATCAATTTCTGAAATTACACGCACTGCCTTATCATAATCTTGTTGCATTGCATCGCTGCTTATTGGCGTAAAACGCGCTAAATCACAAGCTTCAATTAAACTTACAAAATTTTCAGTTGTATCAGTTTTAATATTATTCCCTTCAAATACACTTGTTATTTTCTCTTTACTGAATTCAGTGGTTTCAATTTGTAATTTCGCTTTTAAATAATTGTGCAATGATTTATGTAACGATTCATAAAAAGCATCTTTATTATTTAAATTCTTCTTTGCCTCTGACAAGAATTTTTTCGCAAGCTTATCAGCTTTTCTAATCTTATTTCCTTTAACATCATTTGCAATTAGTTCTTTCTTCTTCTGAAACAACAATACCCCAGGAATTACCAATAACGGCAATAACAACAAATACCAAAACAATGTCGATTTAAAAAATTGTGTCACTTGAGTTGAAACTAAATTTGAACTTGTATGGAATGATCTAAACTGATTATTCTTACCAACAACATTCTGATGAGTAACTACTGTGTTCTTTGATTGATTTACAACTTCTGTATTAGTAGGACCTGTTAACACCTCTACAATATGTTCTAAAGAGTTTAGCCTATGATAACTTGCTGTTTTTGGATTAAAGTAACTAAATTCTAATTTTGATACCGGATAATTACCTTTATACTGCGGCACAATGGTATATGTATCACTTATAGCCCCACCCATTCCAGCTAAATTAGTACGGACATTTTCTTTATGCTCAGGCTCATATACCTCCAATGAACTCGGCACAACCAATTTTGGCAATTCAAATAATTTTAAATTTCCTCTTCCACTAACTTTTACAGTAGCCTGTAATGACTCTCCTGATTTTAAAGCTGTTTTATTAGCTGTTACATCAAATTCAAATTCTCCAACCGCACCAGTAAAACTTGCCGGCTTTCCTGCTTCAGGAAGTGGTTTTACATTTATTGTTCTATTACCAGCTGCAACTTTCTGATGTACTGCCTGATATTGTCTGCCTCCGAAGAAATCCCTTCGGTTAGTAGGGACATTTACAACTACATCCAGCGTTAATGGTTCTATTGCTAATTTCCCTGTTTTCTGAGGTAGCAATACTGATTTACGTAAAACAACAAATTTATAATCTTGTCCTTTATACGTTCCTTGTTCAATTTTGAACTGTTTAATGTCAATATTCTGGCTCCAAAAATCTGCAAACTTCGGGTTATCAATAGGATTAAAATTACTTACATTTACTGATGGTCCTACATAAAGCTTATACTTAATTGTAATAGCTTCATTTAAGTAAGGGGAAGTATTAGATATTTCCGCTACTAAATGAATATTCTCTTGAGCTACATAATCAGGATCATTAGGATCTTTTGGTTTTGCAATAGCCGCAACAACCTCTACAGCTATAGGGATTGTTTTATAGGTTTCGTCTTCAATAACAATTTTTGCCTGTTTGATAGTAAACTTCCCTCTTTTTGTAGGAGATAAAATATATGTATACGTTTTTGAAAAAGAACGCTTACCATTAATCCATGAATGACTAACTGATTGACTTGGTCCACCTACAACAGTAAAACCTGTAAATGCTGGTGGAGAAAAATTATCTCCTTCACTGTTCATTACAAAATCTACACGAAGTCGCTCATTAATCCCTAGCTTCTTTTTACTCACTTTTGCAGTAAACTCTACTTGAGCAGAAAGCAATTGAGTAACCAAAAGCAATAAAAATAATATATGTGTTTTTAATTTCATATCGTAATCATTATCAGTTGCGAAAATGAGAATTTATTTTCTTCTTCTACCAATCTTTTTCATTTTTTACAGGAACACCTTTTTGCTTTTTAGCATTCATTTTTTCCTGTAATTTCTTTTCCTGGTTATTCATTGCCTCTAACAGACTCTGTACTTGCTGAGGAGATAATTGTCCTTTTTTAGGTTTAGGCTTTTCTTCTTTTTTATTATCAGACTGATCTTGTTTCTTATCTTTCTGCTTATCCTTTTTTTCATCTTCCTTAGCCTTATCGTCTTCCTCTTTATCCTTCTTATCCTTATCGCTTTTGTCGTCCTTATCTTTCTTTTCGTCCTTTTTTCCTTTATCGTCTTTCTTGTCAGAGTCCTTATCGTTTTTGTTCTTGTCGTCTTTATTATCCTTTTTATCTTTGTTACCTTTATTCTTGTCCTTGTCCTTGTTTTTATTCTTATTTTTCTCGTCTTCCTTATCTTTTTCTTCTTTCTTTTTTTTAGCGAACGCTAAATTATAACGAGACTCATTATCCTTAGGGTTATTACGTAAGGCATTTTTATACGCTTCAATTGCATTATCGTATTTTTTCTGCTGCATAAAACTATTTCCCATATTATGAAATGCTTTATGTTTACCCAATTTAGTTTCTGCTACTTTTCCAGCTTGTTGATAACGAGTTAATGCTTCGTTAGTCTTCTTATTTTTAAAGTATGCATTTCCTAAATTATATTTAGAAACTGAATTTGTAGGGTTTTCAGAAATAGCATTACGGTATTCCGCTTCTGCATTTACAAAGTTATTTTCTTGTAGTTCCTGATTTCCTTGATAAATATATTTTTCATCTTGAGGCTTCAATTTTTCCTGTGCAAAAACCGAATAGCCTATTAATACGAATATGTATAGTAAATTTTTCATTTTCTATTTCTCATTAAAAAGATTCAATTGCTTGATCCATTTTGTTTTCTTTTCAGACACTAAAACATCTATAAACAAAAAGAGCAACCCGAACCCCAAAAACCATTGAAATTGATGATCAAAATCAGTGTATTGTTTTGTTTCAAATTCCTTTTTATCCATAGCCAACAATCTTTTTTTAACCTCGTCAACTACTTGTTGCGTATTCGAACCATTTAAATAAAATCCGTTTGTATTAGTAGCTATTTCTCGTAAAACAGTTTCATTTAATTTGGTAATTACTGTTTCACCCTTTTGATCTTTTTTGTAACTCTCAATTATTCCGTTACGTTTAATTGGTATTGGTCCTCCTTCAGGTTTACCTACTCCTATTGTAAATATTTTAATTCCCTTTTCAGCTGCATTAATTGCTTCAGAAATTGCATTGTCGCTATGATCCTCTCCATCAGAAATTATTACTAAAACTCTATTGGTTTGCTCCTCATCATTAAAATAAGTAGTAGCCATTTCAATAGCATCCGATATTGCTGTTCCTTGAGAAGACAACATATCTGTATTCATGTTCTGCAAAAACATTTTAGCAGAAGCATAATCCGTGGTAATTGGCAATTGAGGGTACGCTTGTCCAGCATAAGCAATAATTCCTATCCTATCACTTGCTAAATTATTAATAATTTGAGTTACTAATTGTTTAGATTTCCCTATCCTATTTGGTGCAATATCTTCAGCCAACATACTTTTAGAAACGTCTACTGCAAATACAATATCTACTCCTTCACGTTTTACTGTCTCCAGTTTTGTTCCGAATTTAGGATTGACTAATCCAATTGAGAAACAAGCTATTGCTAAAGACCATAAAACAACTTTAAAAACTAATTTAAAAACTGACTTCTCAGGTGTTAAACGCTGCAACAGCCTATGGTCAGCAAATTGCTTTTGCTTATTTTTTCTCCAAATAGAAAGCATTAGAAATGCAACTACCAATACTGGTATTGCAATTAATACATAAAAATATATTTTCTCTTCTAACTCAAACATTTACTTCTTAATTTATTTTGTTAGTGACATATTGACTAATAAGATTATTTACATTATCTGCAACATTATCATCCGCTACCCATGTATGTAAATGCCCTAAATAGTCCATCCCTAAATAATTTGCACTTTGCACAAAAGGCATTTCAAAACCTTCAAAAACCTCGGCATCAGACCCACAACTTACAATTCCCATTTGCTTATCTCTTAACAACCTACCAAACTCTTTTTCATGAAATAGGAAATCTGAAATTCTATCTAAAAACACCTTTAGCATCCCACTCATGGTATACCAATAAATTGGTGTAGCAAACAGAATTACATCATAGTTCTTAGCTATTTCTTTAAACAATGAGTTAAAATCATCATTCTTGTTTTTAAACTCATAATCAAAATGATTGATTTGTTTTTGATTTAGATCAATCACATCAAATTGAGTTTGCGACTTTATAATATGTACAACTTTAGAAGTATTTCCGTTACTTCTTGCACTAGCCTGTATAATGACTCCTTTTTTCAATTAAATAAAACTTCTAAATATTGTGAATCTTAATAACAACTCGAACAAAAATATACCTAAGCCAAACAAAGCAAAAAATCGGAATTTTTCATCGTAATTATAAAACTTAAACTCTTCTACTTCCGTTTTCTCTAACTTATTAATTTCTGCATATATTTCCTGTAGCTTCTTATTATTTGTAGCTCTAAAATATTTACCTTTAGTCGACTTAGCAATTTCTTTTAATAGTGTTTCGTCAATTTCAACTTTTACTCTATCAAACAAAAAACTCCCATTTGCCCTTAATCCTATTGGAGAAAGTGCCATCCCGTTAGTTCCTAATCCAATCGTGTATACTTTAATTCCAAAATTTAACGCTAACTCACTTGCTATTTTCGGGTCTATTGTTCCAGCGTTGTTCACCCCATCGGTTAATAAAATAATTACTTTACTTTTTGCTTTACTATCTTTCAATCGGTTAACTGATGTAGCCAATCCCATTCCAATAGCTGTACCTCCTGACACTCTACCATCATATTTCACCTCTTTCAAAGAGCCCAACACAATACTTTTATCACTAGTAATTGGTGTTTTAGTATAACTTTCCCCTGCATACAATACCAAACCTATTCTATCACTCGGGCGTCCTTTAATAAACTTAGCTGCTACTTTTTTTAAGGCATCCAACCTATTTGGTTTTAAATCTTTGGCCAACATACTTGCAGAAATATCTATTGCCATCACAATATCAATTCCTTTATTCGTTTTTGTTCTTGAAGATATATCAACTGTTCGTGGTCTTGCTAAAGCTACAATTATAGCGGACATAGCTACCAATCTTAGTAATAACAACAATGGTTTTAACTTTGGCAGTAATGATTTATCCTGAAATCCTTTCAAACTACTCATTTGTAAGGTTGCTACTTGCTTTTTACGCTTGAAAACATACCAAACTATTGCTAATGGCAAAAGGATAAATAACCAAAAGTATTCCGGATTTACATATTCATAGTTCCAAAACATTATTCTTCAGTTTTTTTAAGTTCAGCAGAATCCATAACTTTTTTTACAATCTCCATAGCATAACTGTCTCCATCTTGATAGAACACAATTATTTGTTGTAATGCACTTCCTTGTTGAAAAGTTATGATCTCATAATTAGTCGATTGCATGTTACTTGTTACTGGGTTTTTAACATTCAATGATCCAAATGCTTTCATTCCGTTTAACCCATTTCCAGAATATTCTTCTTGCTTTACAATTAAATCAGTTGCTCCTTGCTGTGTTAATTCTTGTAAAGTCATTTCATTTACCTGCTCTAAGTCTATTTTTTGCTCTTCCTCTTCATCCTCTTCTGAATCACTACTCATTTGACCTAAAGCAGCTTGAGCTGTTTCTGGAATTTGTGTAGTATTTAACACCAAAGCGAAGTTACTTGTCATACTTCCATACCCAAAACTTTGCGTATTCATCGCTTCTAACTTTTCATCAGAAACTCGTTTCAGTACTTTAGGTGTGGTTACGACTATTGCAGGATCACCATACCCACTACGAATCCACTTTCCTTCTAACAACTCTTTTGTAGGGTGACCAAACACTTCGTCTTTCAGTTCAGAAAATCCGTATTTAACGCCTAGCCCTATAATCGTTAGTGCAACTATAACAACACCAGTAATTGAAGCATAAATAATCTTTTTACGCTTCTTTTTACGTTCCTGTGCTATTCTATATTGCTCATTCAACAATAATTCCTCTTCTGTTGGTTCTGGAATTGCTTGTTTTGTTTCATGAAGCATTTTTTCAATCGTACTTCTATCTACCCTTGCAGTTCCTTCATCTGGTTGAGATTTGGCAAACTTTACCAAATCAGATGTTTTTAACACACCATTCAATTCAGCTATTGCTTCTTTAGAAATTGGTAATTTTCCCGAATCTCTTAACAATTCTAATTGCTCAATTAATTCATCCGAAGTACTTTCTAATGCATTATCATACACCTTTTCATCCAAATACTTTTTCAATACATCCGTCAATTCAGAATAGTATTTTTTGTATTCATTAGCAGCCAATAACCCTTCACTATCTAATTGCGCTAAATGCTGTATCGCTTCCTCAAAAGGAGCCAACTTGTTTTCTGCTTCTCTTTCTGCTTTTGTTTTTCTAAAGAATAAAAAATACAATAACACACCTAAGAGCAATACTCCAAAAACAGCATAAACAATCCACATTGGAAATCCTTCAGATGGTTTTTCAACTTCAATAACAGGTTTAATATCAAACAATTTTTGCTTAGTAGTGTCTACAACAACATCCCTTACTTCTACCAATAAAGAATCCGTGACAAATGTTTTACTATTAATGATTATTTTTTGCTGAGGAATGGTATAATGACCCGAATCAAATTGTGTTAAACCATACTCTTTATTCAGAATATATTTCGACTTCTTTTTAAGTGTATCTATTTTATAAGATTCAATTACTTCTAATAAACCTATCGATTTTGCTTCAGGAAAAACTACTAAATCAATAGTATCCACTTCAACTGACAACTTTAATTTTAACTCTTCTCCAATTTGGATTGAAGTAGTGTCTATTACAACTTTTATTTGTTGTCCAAAAGAAACAGTTGTAAAAAGAATAAAGAACCAAGAGTACAACATAAAGAACTGCTGTCTCTTTCCTCTCTTCTTTTCTATTATTATATTATTATTCATCAATCGTAAATCTTTTTATCCTCTATTTTTAAAATAGCCCAATAACTTTTTTGCGTAATCTTCATCCACACGGGTGCTCAAAGCTCCAGAACCACTTTTCTTAAATGATTCTTCAAAATAAGTCGCTTTTTCTTTATAAAAAGCAGCATAATTAGTCCTTACCTTTTTAGACGCTGTGTTAATTACCTGTACCTGACCAGTTTCTTCATCTTTCATCTGAACCAACCCTAAATTAGGAATTGTTTCTTCATGTTGATCATAAATTCTAATACCAGTGATATCATGTTTTCTACCAACTATTTTTAGTGTCTGATCATAATCATCAGCAACAAAGTCAGATAGTACAAATGTGATGGCTTTCTTTTTCATTACACTTGATAAAAACTTAAAAGCAGCTCCAATATCTGTTTTCTTACTTTTTGGCTTAAATTCTATCAACTCTCTAATAATACGTAATACATGTGAACGCCCCTTTTTTGGAGGAATAAACAACTCTATGTCATCAGAAAATAATATCAATCCTATTTTGTCATTATTCTGCATTGCAGAAAAGGCTAAGGTTGCAGATATTTCTGTAGCCATTTCATCCTTAAACTGATTTTGAGTTCCGAAAAATTTAGATCCAGAAACATCAACCATTAACATCATGGTTAACTCTCTTTCTTCCTCAAAAACCTTAATGTGTGGTTCGTTACAACGCGCAGTTACATTCCAATCAATTGCACGAACATCATCGCCATATTGATATTGACGCACCTCAGAGAAAGTCATACCACGCCCTTTAAAGGTAGAATGGTATTCTCCTCCAAAAACATGATCGCTTAATCTTCGAGTTTTAATCTCGATTTTACGAACCTTTTTAAGTAACTCTTTTGTATCCATATTGACTAATTGATTAATTGATTAATTGTAACAGCATTTTGAAAACTGTTATTCTTAAAACATTAATCGTTATGGTACTTCTATTTGATTTACAATTTTAGTAATAATTTGCTCTGAAGTAATATTCTCAGCTTCAGCTTCATATGTAATTCCTATTCTATGACGCAATACATCAGTTACTACAGCACGAACATCTTCAGGTATTACATAACCTCTACGTTTAATAAAAGCATAACATTTTGCTGCCATAGCCAAGTTGATACTTCCACGAGGAGACGCACCAAAATTCATTAATGGTTTTAATTCTGCTAAACCATATTTTTCAGGATAACGAGTCGCAAAAATGATATCTAAGATGTATTTTTCAATCTTCTCATCCATGTATACTTCACGAACTGCTACCTGCGCTCTTTTAATTTGATCAACAGAAACAACTTCACTTACCTCCGCATAACTCCCTCTTAGGTTATCACGCATAATTTGTTGTTCATCTTCCAATTTTGGGTAATCAATTACCACTTTTAGCATAAATCTATCCATCTGTGCTTCAGGTAATGGATATGTCCCTTCTTGCTCTACTGGATTCTGTGTAGCCATTACTAAAAATGGTTTATCCAAATTAAAAGTAGTATCACCAATAGTAACTTGTTTTTCCTGCATTGCTTCTAACAAAGCGGATTGTACTTTTGCTGGCGCACGATTAATTTCATCAGCCAATACAAAATTTGCAAAAACAGGCCCTTTCTTTATCGTGAATTCGTTTTCCTTAATATTATATATCATCGTACCAACAACGTCAGCTGGCAATAAATCTGGTGTAAACTGAATTCTACTAAAGCTTCCTTTCACCGCTTTTGATAATGTATTTATCGCAAGTGTTTTTGCTAAACCAGGAACTCCTTCTAATAAAATATGTCCTTGACCTAAAAGACCAATTAATAATCTTTCTATCATGTACTTTTGTCCAACAATAACTTTACCCATTTCCATAACAAGTAAATCTACAAATGCACTCTCTTTTTCTATTTTTTCATTAATCGATTTAATATCGATAGTCGCAGTTTGTCCTTCCATTTATTTAAAAATTTAATCCTGTGAAAATACTATTCGTAATTGAATGGTGCAAATTGAATATTTTACTTCAATATCCTTGTTAAAAATTGGTTAAAAATGAATAACTTTAAGAAAATTTAGCACTTTGACCATCATAAAACCAATAGTTAGCACTCAATTTTGAATGATTAATAAACGACTCCTCATAAAACGATTGCTTACTTATAATGATGAGAATAGTTTTTACGACAAAAAACGTCAACTAAACCTACATTCAAAAGAAGGAAAAGGGAAATTTTTAAAACACATTTGCGCTTTAACAAATGCAAATCCGAACAACAACTCATATATTGTTGTTGGCGTTGAAGATGAAAATAACGTACTAACTGGTGTTGATTTTTTTGACGATAGTAAAATTCAAAATCTAGTAAATGCATATTTACATAACCCCCCTTCTATATTATATGAAAACATTCCATTTCCAAAGTTATCAAAAAATAAAGTTATTGGATTAGTAACCATAAAACATAAAGAAAACCCACGAATTTCATCTTTCAAAAAAACTATTTATAAGTATTACAAAAACTTCACATACAAAAGAGTTGGTAGTAATTCTGCATTAATGATTACTGACTTTAATTTAAAAGACACCAATTCACAAATTGTATCTGACATTGAAAAAAACGCAAAGAACAACATCAAACACACTTTAGACGCAGTTGCTTACTTTATGAAAAATCATAAAAACAGAACATCTGAATATATTGTATTCAAAGAGCAATTTGTTCTCTGCTGGTCAGGTATTAAAAGAAAAATTGAGGACTCAACTTACTATTCAAGAGTTTCAATTGAAATGATTACTGAACAGGTTAAGTTATTTTATTCAGTCTTAGATGAAGTAGACATACACTATAATGAAAACTCATTCATTATTACAGAATATATTACATTAGGAATTCATAATGACTTAAAACGTTTTCCTCTTGAAAAAAAAGTTATACATTTTTCTAACAATGGCAATTACAAAATAGCTTCAGAACTTATTTTCAATCCACCTTTATATGATAAGAAAACACTATTTCACATCTATAATTCCAATACTGTTCTAATAGACAAAATTAACAAGAATACGGTATTAAATGAGCAAGAAAAAATTGATATATTAAACCTTCCAGCATCTTATTTGATTTTAAAATTAAATGGATTTAAGGATGCCAAACAAAAATTAAATAATATTAAGTGGTATTTCAAAAAACATTCTGAAGAACTATACCTAGAATACAAAGAAGTACTTCGTGTATTACGAAAAATAAAATACCAGTAATAAAAAAGGTTCGATATAATATCGAACCTTTTTTATTATAATTATAATTTAATCTATTAATCTAAGTAATAAACATATCCAAAGTTTAACCAAACATTCCAATCATTAAATTTATCAGACGGAGCATTATGATCTAATCCATCAGCAAAATCTGTAAAGTAATACTGCCATCTTAAGTCAATCATTAAATCCGACAAAGGTGTTAATTTATATCGTGTTCCAACACTCCACACCAATGACCATGAAGAAAAACCTTCGCTAGTTGCAGATTCTGGTAAAAATATTGCATTATTAGCTGTACCCGAGTTAGTAGGATCAATGATTTCTGTTTGAGCAGCCTCTGCAGTTGTTAACTGACTTAAATCCTGTGCTGCTTTTGGAGACATACTATTGTAATGAGCACCTAAACTAATAAATGGCGCAAATGAATATCCTCCAGCTGCAAAATCACGAATACTATAAGGGAAATACTCTAATTGTGATCCTAAATCAAAAACATTCGCTTCCCCAGACATCCCTCTTAATCTTCTAGCAGTTGCAGAAGTTTTACCAGGAACGACCCATTCACCAAAATGTTCTAAAGCTGTTTTATTGTACGAAATTTCATTTCTCAATTTAAAGTGATCATTAAAGAAAGAATCCTTTGTATAACAATTACAATCAGCTCTATATGCAAAATTAATATAATGAACTATCCCAATACCAAACCCAGTGTTCCCTGCATTTGTTTCAAAATCTTTTCTAACTCCATAATCAGATTGAAAAGCTACAGGCCCTGTAATAGCTCCAATTTCGTGTGAAAATCCTAATTGAGCCATCAGAGTTTGAGCTGAAAAACCAATTAACATTAACAATAAAAGATTCTTTTTAACCATGCTAGTTATCTTATTACTTTAAAAAACAAATATATAAAAACTGCATTAACAAAAAAATTAAATACCACTATGTTTAAAAAAAGTACTAAATATCACTTAATTATATTCATCATCTTATGAATATCTGTATATTTGCGAGACTTTTAAATCTTTTTACATTAAGAATTAATCATACCATAATGAAAGATAGTATTAAAAACTTTATCAACGTTGTTGAAAAAAGAAATCCCAACGAACCAGAATTCTTACAAGCTGTAACGGAAGTTGCAGAAACTGTAATTCCTTTTATTGAGAAAAATCCTCAATATGATCAAGGAAAATTACTTGAAAGAATGACAGAACCTGAAAGAGTACTGTTATTCCGTGTGCCATGGGTAGACGATAGTGGAGAGGTACAAATAAATAAAGGATATAGAATTGAAATGAACTCAGCAATTGGGCCTTATAAAGGAGGATTGCGTTTTCATCCATCAGTTAACTTAAGTATTTTAAAATTCTTAGCTTTTGAACAAGTTTTCAAAAACAGCTTAACTACTTTGCCTATGGGTGGAGGAAAAGGTGGATCTGATTTTAATCCTAAAGGAAAAACTGATGCTGAAGTTATGCGTTTTTGTCAAAGTTTTATGACAGAATTATCAAGACACATTGGACCTAACACAGATGTTCCTGCAGGAGACATTGGGGTTGGAGGAAGAGAAATAGGATATATGTTTGGTCAATATAAAAGACTACGTAACGAATTTACTGGGGTACTAACCGGAAAAGGTATGTCTTTTGGAGGTTCATTAATTAGACCAGAAGCTACAGGATATGGTGATGTATATTTTGCACAAAGCATGTTAGCTACAAAGGGAGACTCTTTTAAAGGAAAAACTGTAGCTGTTTCAGGTGCTGGAAATGTTGCGCAATACGCTACAGAAAAAGCTACAGAATTAGGAGGTAAAGTTGTTACTTTATCTGATTCTTCAGGATACATATACGATGCTGACGGAATTGATGCTGACAAATTAGCTTTTGTTATGGAATTGAAAAACGTAAAACGTGGAAGAATTAGCGAATATGTTGAAAAATATCCTTCTGCGAAATTTTTCAAAGGAGAACGTCCTTGGTCAGTTAAATGCGACGTAGCCCTACCATGTGCTACTCAAAATGAATTAAACGAAGAAGAAGCTAAAATTTTGGTCACAAACGGATGTATTTGTGTTGCTGAAGGAGCCAACATGCCTACAACACCAGAAGCAATAGAAGTATTACAAAAAGCTAAAATTTTATTCGCGCCAGGTAAAGCTAGTAATGCTGGAGGTGTTGCCACTTCTGGTTTAGAAATGTCACAAAATTCTTTACGTTTTAACTGGACTAGAGAAGAGGTTGATGCTAAATTAAAAAATATTATGAAAGATATTCACGAATCTTGTGTTACTTATGGTACTCAAGAAGACGGATATATTGATTATGTAAAAGGAGCTAACGTAGCTGGTTTTGTTAAAGTTGCAGATGCAATGATGGCACAAGGTATTGTTTAAAAACCTTTTTAAAATATTAAAAAAAAGCCTTCTTTATGAAGGCTTTTTTTGTTAACATATATCAGATTTAGTTCTACTTCACGTTAAAATGAATATATTTGAACTATTGTTTTATAAAATCTATCAGATGAATTTCAAGCTTCTATACCTATCTCTTTTTTTTAGCACTCTAATTTTTGCACAAGATTATTCTGGGCAATGGGAAGGACACTATTCATATTTAAACATTACAGGTATCGCTCACGACCAGAATAACATATTAGCTTCTGCTGAAAACGCGATTTTTAAATACAACCCAGCTACTCAAGAAAATAGCAATACATCAACAATACATGGATTAACAGGAGAAACAATATCTTACTACTATTATAGTGATGTTTATGCCACTTCAGTAATTGGGTATGAAAATGGATTAGTTGAAATAGTTACTCCAGAAAAAGTAATTACCATTGTAGATATCTTAAACAAACCGAGTATCCCACCTAATATTAAAAGAATAAATCATATCTATGAATTTAATGGCTTAGTATACTTATCATGTGACTTTGGAATTAGCACTTATAGTTTAGATAATTTAGAGTTTGAAGACAGTTATTTTATAGGAAATACTGGTGGTCAAATTTCTGTAAAACAAATAACAGTAAAAGATCAATATATTTATGCCGCTACTAATGAAGGTATAAAAAGAGCTCAACATGCCGATTCAAACATTATAGATTTCTCGCTATGGGAAACACTAAACACAGCTTCTATTAACTGGAAAAGTATTGTTACTTTCAATGATAGAATTTATGCAACTGACAATGCAAATTTATTATATTACAATTATAACGGGACTTCTTTTGACAATCAATTTAATCTTACTAATTCAATTTTAGACCATAGAATTTCGAATGGTAAAATGTTAATTACTAGTCAGTCAAACACAACTGTATATGATGCACCGCTAACTAATATCCTAACTATAAATAACCTACCAGAATACGAATCTAACTTCACCGTTTCATCACTAGCTAACAATAATGTTCTCATTGGAACGGATAGTAATGGTATATTAAGTTTTAACCTATCCGACGGGATACTAAATCAGCAAATAAAACCTAACGGCCCAACTGAAAATAATGCCTTCTCTATTACAGCTACTAGAAATGAAGCGTGGGTGGTTTACGGAGCACATACCTCCTTAGGAGGACCTTCACCTCAAATGAGAAAAGGATTTAGTCATTTGAAAAACGACAATTGGTTAAACACAGAGTATAGCTCTGTACTTATGGCAACCAACTTAGTGTCAATTACAGTTAACCCTTTTAATCCGAATCAAGTATTTATGGGTTCATATTGGGATGGTTTATTAGAAATAAATAATGATATCCCTACTGTATTATATGATGAAACAAATACTGATCTAGAACTTTGGAATGGATGGATTTTAGCCCAGAAATCTACTTTTGATTCAGATGGAAAATTATGGTTTACAACGGTTAGGGTTAATGACCCTCTTAAAGTATACGACCCACAAGATGGATCTTTAAATAGTTTTGAGTTTAGTAGTATTTTTTCAAACCCAGGATCTGATGAGATTAATTATAGTGACATTGTAATTGACAAGAATAATGTCAAATGGCTGGGTACAACCCTAAATGGAGTTATTGGTTTTTCAGAAAACAATGGAACTACAATGATTAAAAATCTTAGTGAGAATAATGGAAATTTACCTTCATTTGTAGTACGAGCTATAGCAATTGACAATGATAATAATTTATGGATTGGAACAAATCAAGGATTACGAGTTTTATACAATACTTCTGGATTTTTCACAACTACTAACCCTCAAGCAGAATCAATTATTATTTTAGAAGAAGGAATTCC